>JGI24721J44947_10004338_pt1 | contig 19716 bp, 13 predicted proteins | sample YelNatPaOPGAMG01_FD_44947 | JGI IMG/M metagenome (IMG submission 44947) | reverse complement strand
CAAGGCGGTCACATTTGACGGACAGGTTGGCCAGCTCATGCCACAGTTTGTGGTGCGGATCGAGGAATCGTGGTTACCCGAGAAAGATGTGCTTGTTAATTTTGAGGCTCGACTTGTGGGGATGTTTACAACCCTGAACCAGGGGTGCGACCGACATGTGCCCGTAACACCGGACGGCACCAGGACAAACATAGTCATTATCGGCTACCCCACACCCACCAGCCGCGAATGGCGTCTGTACCGGCGCGTTGACGACGGGCCGTTGATGCTGCTGTGCCAGGGCGACATTGGCGGTGCGCCTAGTTTTTCATGCCAGGACGATGGTTTGCCACCAAGCGGCGCAACAATTTGCTATTATTTGCAAGTGCTTGACGAACACGGTAACCCGAGCCCGCTTGTCAAGCTTGGCTGCGTAAGCACTGCACCTGCAACACCGCCGCCTGTGCCGTTGCTCTCGCCGCTGCTTGCCACGGGCGTGACAAATAACCCGGGCATGAACATGACCTGGTTCTGTCCGCCGCCCGGGTTGGAACGGTTTGAGGTGTGGGTTGCCGGTAAGCCAAATACAGTAAGCTCGAATCTTGCGCCTGGTTTCCTTGTTTTGCGCAGGACCAACGAGTTCCAACCAAACCCGGTTCGGCAAACGTTGGTGCTTAATGGCGAGACGAACACGTACGATTTCTATGTTTTCATCACCCCACGGATCGGACCCGGGTTTGGCCCCGGACCACAGTTTAGTGTGCCCTGCGATATTGAACTGGGCGAAAAATACACAGTGTTTGTAAGAGCCGTGGCCAAGGACGGTACATTGAGCGAACCGAGCAATATCGAAGAGTTTGTGTGGAACCCGGCGAATACGAATTACCTAGTCTGTACGATACCGTGGCCTGCGCGCGGTTTGCCCCCACTCAGTACGAGCGGTGAGTTCAAATCAGGCGACACAAATGTGCCATTCGGGGTGATGGGGCTTTACTACGCTGCTCATGAAGCCCCGTTTACCGGTGCGGTTGTTTTGGTCGGTGCAGCGTTGTTTACATCGAATGACGCCTCGGGCGTGCGGGACCAGCCGCAGTGGATTGCCGGCCCCACCGATCCGATGAGCCTTTTGTTCACCAACCGTTCTGGTGAAAAGCTGTTTCCAATGGTGCTATACCGGTACCAGTTGAGCAATAGCATGTTCCCGATGTTTCCGGGGACATTGTGCAAGTCTCGCCTTTGCTAGAGAACATTGCTTATGAACTTACAAACTACTGTGTTATGTACGGGCAGGGGCGAATTTGTTACACCAACAGTTTGTTGCGCGACTCATATGTTGTTTATGACCGACTTATGACGAACGACAATCTGCATATTTTCTTTATGTTTGTCCGGGATACCCAACCGGTGATTTCAGGGGCGCGATACAGATACTTGTTGGTGCGGTTCAAAAAGAACGGTGAGATAGCCGAGGTTATCCCAACGGAGGCGATGGATGTGCCATGAATGTGGTAGCCAGAACCAAAATATTGCACGTCGATTCATGTGCAGGGCTTAGAATCTTAAACTTAACGCGAGTCCAAATGTTGGGAGTCCTTGAATGGCTGGCCTGTATGATAGTGCTTTGGGCTAGCTTTTCAATTATTAGAAAGCGGTTTGGTTTTTTATTGAATGGGTATTTGCCTGGATTAGTACTGTGTTTTGTCATGAGTGATCTTTGTACCTATGCGTTTGTTTATGAGACAACGGCTGAGTTTCATGCGAGTGGGGATTTCGACGGAGATGGACGCACCGATATTTTGATAGTGGACAAGGCAACGGGTGGGTTTCGCATAGGTTATCAGCTTGCTCCAGGGAGTGTGAGCTGGGCGGCCACGCGTTCCACGGGTATTCAAAACGTTTCGGCTCTAGGTGTGGGTAGACTCACCACTACAAACCGTGATGCATTCGTTTGTGCTGCACCTCCGGCTAACCGCCTTAATCTTATTGATGTGCCTGAACCGGATGCGGTTGTTTTACCTGTTGCTGTGCATATTAACGCAATAGGGCCGAACATGGTTGGGGTGATTGATATCGGGGGAATGGGCAACACAGCCCTTGATGACCTTTTCGTTGGTAGTATTTGGAACAACAGTCCCACCTTTCGCTGGACACTTGTACGCAATACCAATGGGATTGGATTTAATACACATTTAACCTATGTTGCTCCGTCCCGGAGCGAGCGGGCAAACCGCGTGAGCCTTAAAGCTGGTACCACGGATCGTTTGGGAATTATTTGTCGCGGTGTAACAAACACATTCCGCGCTTTTCAACTTGAGTCAGGCACCATTGTGCAAACGCTTGCCCAGGAGTTACCTGCGGGGAGTGAGTACTTAATCGAGAGGTTTAATCCCACCAATGTGCTTAGCCAGTTTATATCATACAAAGCGGGAACAAAGGAACTGGTAGTCCGGCAGGTGCTTGAAGATGAATCAGGAAATCTCAGCTTAAGCCCTCCGGTAGCCTACACTTTGGAGCAGGATGTTCAGAGTGTTTACGTTGTTCCAGACGTAGGTGGGGCACGCTTGCTTATTATTTATGCTGGGGGTTGCACAGCCGAGATTTTTGACTTCGACGGTGTCTCACGGTTAGTGTGTGCCCAACGATTTTCAGCCGATTCCGGCCTTGCGTTTACTGGTGTTGGTGTACTTGGGAGTGGCCATTTCCAACTTTTCTCAGGCATTGTTGGGACAGGGGTATCGAGGCGATTCCAGACATGGATATACAATGGTACAACTTACACAGCGGGGGAGGCCGGGGCCTTGCCATACATTGGGAAGTTTTCTGCGTTGGGTAACGTATTGCTTTTCCAATACGAGCCGTTCGTTACAAACAACCCGCATTTGGTGTATGTGTTTAATGCTGGTGATTGGACCTCGCAATTTCACTCCACTGGATCTCCTCCGGTTATTACGGTGATAGCTGAGCGGTACGGGGGAACGACTGATGGATTGAGGAATCCAACTGTAGCTGCCCTGGGGTTGAAACCGCCCATGGCAAATTTTGGTTTGGTCAATCAATACACGAATTTTGTATCGGTACTTAGTCTGGATGCGCCAGTTGGTGACGGGGTATCTGAAGTTAAAATAGCTCCAACTCCTGGACATTATAAGAATGCAATTGAAATGACGCTTACAACAGCTGACCCAACGCACTATGCTTATTATAGGTTGGGCTCAGGAGGATGGCAGTTATATTCGGTACCAGTGAGACTGTTTACTAATGTTACCGTACAATTTTATGCCAAGGCAGCAACTACCTTTGCCAAATCTCCTATTCAGACGGTTACATACACTTTTGCAGATCCACCTTCTATGCTTGATTCGGATGATGATGGGGTGCCAGACTTTGTTGAGATTGGCAAGGGACTCAATCCAAATGGTGGACCGGATTCCGATGGGGACGGGTACTCTGATTTAGAAGAATTAATTCGCAACACAAACCCGCTTGCGCCGGACAGCGCACCGACCAATGCGGCTCGACTCGAGTTCAAGGCTACATTTGACCGTGCTGTTACACCCAGACCTTACGACGGCTTGGCGAACCTTGCCACTTACGCAGCTACAGGCACGGCAATACGTGTGTACGCTGTGCGGGGCAGTTTGTTGTCTGTGGGGGTTGTAACAAACCTTGGCATCTCAGGTGTTACCAACCCAGCGTGTCTGTTAACCAACATTGTTGTTGATCCGGAAGACCGGCTGTTGGTTGAGGCGACCGATTTGCACTTTGACATCGTAACTACAAATACTGATATGCGGCTAGGGCGTGAATTGGTCGGTTTGGTTCCTGTACCTCGATTTCCTGCCGCGCAAGTACCATACACTTATAGTGGAGGTAACTTGATAACCGAGGCCAATGGGTGGATTGCGGCTGCCTCAAACTTATGGGTAGGAATGCCACGTGAGATCAGTAAGGGTGACTTAACTATTAATGACACATTAACCGCTGTGTTGGTGGAACAAAAACTAAGTGAGATTCTTGTTGCACGGGGGTTAACTTGGGGGACGAACATTACGATTTTCCCGTTCCGTGCTTCTGATATAGGCAGGAGCAATCTTACCCGCAGTCTGCTGCTTTGGCTGGAGAAAGAAACCACAAACGGTTTACCTGGTTGGCGCATGGAAACGATTTACCGCACCGTAAGCAATTTGGTTGAAAATTCAACTAACGTTAACATTGCTTGGTTACGTGCTGTAGCTGTGGAGATCTATGATATTTGCAGTTCTTACAATAATGAAAACCCAGCTACGTTCGTTCCACCTTTGGACGAGTTACGGTACTTTCTGAGGCACTGTACTTACGATTCGAATTACCTTAGCAGGTCAACCTTAACAAACGTTTTTGCAAGTGCGTGTGCAGGTGCAAATGCAGTTTTGGCTGCGGTGCCAACAAGGCCCATTACTAATGTCTTGGTTGTTGCTATAGCTTCGGCACATGGGAGGCCCGCAGACACCTTCCAAATCTATGGTGGGACAACCAGTGTAATGTTGTACAAAAACGATGGCTCACCGTACGATTTGCCGGATTCATTCGGGGTGTTACCTGGGAGCTTGCTGTTAGTATGTGGGTATGCAGATTTGCCAACTCCACCAGACAGTCTTGCTCTGGAGGTGATATCTGTCAGTCTCGCAAGCATTCCATTGGCAAGTGATTCGGACAGCGACCGTAACTTGCTAGTTGATACATGGGAAAAGCTTTTTTTCGGTTCGAGTGTGGATCCATTCGGCGATTGGGATGGTGATGGTTATCAGAATTTGCAGGAGATGTTGGATGGGGCTGACCCGCGTGACCCGTTTGGTGTGCCTTTTACACCTAAAGTTCGGTTTGATTTTCCTTATTTGGAGTTGATTCAAGACAATGAATATTTAAGGATCCGGTTTAATTGGCCTGAGTCATATATACACCGTTTTGTCTTCGGTGTTAAAGGTGCGCCTCAGCTTGACGCGCCATTTAGAGATGTGGCATTTATTGGCCCAATTGGTGTGCCATATTTACAGGACACGTTCGACTTATTAGTGCTTACCCCTGAAGTATCCACTTACTTCTACTTTATTTACGTGGGATTACGCGAGTGATTATGAAGTGGATTCGAGGAATGCGGCGTTGTTTTGCGGGTGCATTTAATTATGAGAAACCGGTTTTGTTGGGCTGTCCAGTCATGGCATTAAAGGGGTTGGCCTTGTAATAGAAAGGATGACAAATGCCATTAGATGGGTAGCAAAGAGGGTGGCATTTGAGCATGCCGTTGAGGAAATTGGTGAACAAACATGGTTTCGCGATTTCAATCTGAGAGGGTTTATAGCAAGTGATAACGGCGTGGACTACGGGATAGTTAAGTTTGGAGCCTTCTAGCTAGTGAATTTAGCAAGGGGGTAAAGAGTAGGGGAATTTGTCCGCAGTGCGGAATAGGTCGGCTTTCTTGGAGGGTTTATGAATTTGGAGCCTTAATCAGGTTAAACGTTGGCTTGAGTAGTAGTCTAATGGACTTGAGGGTAGGAATACGTAACCCTGAAACAGGCTTATTATTTTGGTTGAGGTGAATGTGGAATGGATTTTGCAAAGCAGAAACGTTGGCTGGTTGTGGTAGGATGCAATTTTGGTAGTTGTGGTATGCTTTGAGATCAGCGTTTGGATGTTTTGGGGCAGAGGATATTGCTTTGCATAGATGAGGGAATGGGCAAATGTTACTGGTGAAGGCACGGGTAGATATCTGGTTTTTTGCTTAGTTGCATCAGAGTTGTTGCAAGGATGCGAATCAGGTGTGTAGCAGCTTTGTAAGAAACGCATATTTGGTTTTTGTGGTGGTACAAAGTGCTTTGCAGCCGGGGGTATTGAGTGACATGGTGGTAATACGTCCAAAGTATTTAGTTGTTTGCCCGCATCCAGGGGATATAGAGCGCATTGTGTATCGATTCCGTCGTTAGAGTTGGGCGTGTGGATAGAAGCACTAGTTACACGGGATAGAGCTAATTTTTCAGTTGTGTACTAATGTTAGGAGAACACAAACGTGTTGCTAGAGTTCAGGCGGTGAAAAATAGTGTCGCGTAATTTTAGGTCTCAATGCGAATAAGGGTTTGCTAAGTTGGGATAGGCTTTTTGAGAGTGGGCCATTTCTGGCAGACAACTTTCGAGTCGACTGTGGGCTGAGGACTGGTTTTTACGCCTGAATGGAAGCTGTGTGGGGTATTCGGCGTTTGTGGGTGGTTGTTTGCCTTGATAATCCCCGGCTGTTTTGTGATCTGGGTTAGTTGCAGGTTCGGGTTTGCAGATTTGGTAATGTGAAGGTATGCGTTTGGCGAAGGTTACTCTCTCAGTTTTGTGTCGATGATAATGGTTACTGGACCGTCGTTTATAAGGTGAACTTTCATATCAGCGCCGAATATACCCGTTTGGACTGGTTTACCCAAATGTGTTGCGAGTGTGGTCACGAACGTGTCGTAGATATGTTTGGCGAGTTCAGGTGGAGCGGCGCGGGAGTACGAAGGTCGGTTACCTTTTTTAGTGCTGGCGAGCAAGGTGAACTGACTGACCACGAGAATCTCGCCGTGGATGTCTTGCACTGACAGGTTCATGACCCCTTGGACGTCTGGGAAGATTCGTAGTCGGACGATCTTCCCCGCTAGCCAATCGACATCGTCTCGGGTGTCGGCAGGGTCTATTGCCACGAGGACGAGGAGGCCACGGTTTATTTTTGCGATTAAAGAACCATTGGTGGTGACATGGGCTTCGGAGACTCGTTGTATCACTGCTCTCATAAGTTTTTTGGTGTGGTGGAGTTGGTTTCGAGTACTTCGGCGAGTATCCGTTTGTAAGTTTCAGTTGTGTACTTGTCGAAACAGACGAAGATTACTTTTTCAATTTTTGGGTGTTGTTCGAGGAATTTTTTCACTTCGGCGATTGCGATTTTGGTAGCGCGTTCCAAGGGGAATCTGTAGGCGCCGGTGCTAATTGCTGGGAACGCGATGGTTCGTATATTGTATTGTAGAGCGAGTTGGAGGGAATTTCTGTAGCAGTTGGCGAGCAGTTGATCTTCGTTTTGATTACCGCCGTGCCATACTGGCCCGACGGTGTGAATGACCCATTTAGCTGGCAGTCGATAGCCTTTAGTTATTTTAGCTTCGCCAGTTTTGCATCCGCCAAGTTTAGCACATTCCTCACGCAGTTCCGGACCTGCTGCGCGGTGAATGGCACCATCGACCCCTCCACCGCCTAGCAATGTGGGATTGGCAGCGTTAACAATTGCATCGGCCTGCACTTTTGTGATATCTCCTTGAATGATTTCGATCCGGCTAGCGACGTCCTTCATAGACTCAAGATTATTAGAGCGTAGGTGGTGATAGGAACAGAAAAATCTAGTTGGTTAGGGGCAGTGGAGATATTGAAAATACACACTTGTGTAAGATGCCGGCTAAATGTGTGTTTAATTTGTATGTAGGGTTTGCACATGAGAGTGGCTGGGTGTAGCGACTTGTAATTGAATTATTGATGGTTGGTGTGTAATGCAATGAGGTAGATTTACTTAGGGTGAGGTGGGACATTAGGTGCTTTTTAGAGCTAGGGTAGATTCATGTGTTGGGTGCATTAGGATATGGATTTTGAGTTGGTTCTTGCGGGATGCATTCGGCGTGATATATAAATTTCATTGTGGTGCCCGCGTGGCGGAATTGGCAGACGCGCTAGATTCAGGTTCTAGTGGGTAACACCGTACAGGTTCGAATCCTGTCGCGGGCACCAATCTACTTTGACGAGCTGTTTATTCCCTTGTTTGTCTAGCACGTAGACGAATCCGTTTTGCAGCCCGAATTGGTGGATGAGCATGGTGAGTTTGACATCGTAGCAACAATATTCAGCTATTTGGACGAGTTTGTTTTGTTTGAACCATTGGACGGCTTGGAGTCCGTCTGCGGTATTTTCGAGTTCGAGGGTGGCTTTGACGATAGAGTAGGGATACGGGGCGATACAAACGTTGGCTAATGTAGTCCATGATATCCAATGTAGGCAGTTGGGCGAGGTGAATAGAGGTGTAAGCCTGGAGTACTTTGTAATCGAATTTTAGGAGGTTAAATCCCACGATGAGATGGGCTTTAGTAAGTTGGTGGATCAATTGATGGACGGTTGGTTCCCAGTAAATAATGTATTTGTTGAGGGCGGTGCTGAACGTGACTCCGATGCTCACTCGGAGCTTATTTATATTTCGCCACCCTCCAACCTCGGATAGTGAATGTTGGGTTTCTAGATCCAGATAGACAATGTCTGGTTTTTCCACGTGATGAATTTAGCTGAGGATAAAGGTTGATTGAAATTTTTTTGGTGATCGGGCTATTCGGCCAAGTTTGTAACTCCTGCCTTTAACAAGATGGAATTGATTGAAGGGACCTGGTCGGGAACGTGTTTGCGGATTAGGTCGGCTGAGATTGACCAGATGTGTTTGAGAATTATGGGTGGTGGATTTTTCCGAATGAGATCTAAGTACACTTGTGCAGCGTCAGATTCTTTGTGTTGGTTTATCAGGAGTTCAGCCAGCTGAAGTGAGATTCGGATTCTTTGTTGTGGTGATGGATTGAGGGCTAAGGCTTTTTGTAGTGTGAGTATGGCGGAGTTCGGTTTTCCGGTTTGAATATACAGCCACGCTAGCTTTTCCATAAGAATGGGGCTTCGTTTTGTTAGTTCTAGCTCGTTAAGGTAAGAGATTGCTGTTTGGTATGGTAATTTTTGGTTTAGGATCATATTAACGTGATGTAGGTAGGCCCATTCAAGCATTGGGTTTTTAGTTTCCTGGAAGTACTTTAGGAGTTCTTGCAGGTCCATGCCGAAAGGCCTGAATAAGGGATCTCCGACGACGGTTGTTTGCCATGAGAGGCAGGGTAAAGAGGCATAGGCTGCTTCTCCGAATGTGAATCCGAGGATTATAAATCTTGCGAAGAATGCACCGATATCAGGTGTGCCGTCTAGGTATGGTTCATAGACGGAGCCCATTGTAATTGTGGCGCCTTTTGCAAGCAAGCCGGGTACCCATAAGTGAGTTTTGCGGAGTGAACCACCGTTGTTTGAATGCAAATGATAGGCAAACGCGCCTGGCATGAATTCCACATTATCGAGGAGGAACGGCCCGGACACAGTTTCGTCGTACCAACCTACGTAAAATGCGATATGACTCATGGGGTAAGTGCTTGGGAATGTGGCAGTATTGGTATCGGTATATGTTTCAAATCCGTAAAGCTTTGCAATTTTTGATGCTGTATTTATCCATTCATCGCCTTTTGCGTATCCGCCGGAGGTGATACCCCGCATATCGAAGTAGGCGTTTCCCCAAAGGCCATTGCGTTCGGCTTCCAGTGCGAGGTCGACCAATTGCATTGCAATTTGCGGGGTTGGGCCGTCGAGGCGAGCAACCATTAAAATGCCATTGGTGGGATGGAGTAGTGAACTATTAGTTGTGTTGAAAAATCGGTTTGGGACAAATGCGGTGACTGTATAACCCGACTTAGCAAAAGGCAATAGGGCAAGTTCACTGTCAACTGCGGCCTCATTCCGTCTCAGTTCGGCTCGGAGGTTTTCGACTCCAGGTTCAGAAATGGTAGGGTCGGGGGAGATTTTTAAAGGGACTCCATAGCAGAGGACCATGTACCGGATTTTCGATTCAGATACTTGCCATTTAGGATGGTTTGGATTTTGAGGTTGGGGTTGGGTGGGTGTGATTTTCCAGAGTTTTCGTGATTCTAGTGCGTGCAGTAGCGGCTGTTCCAATGCGGTTTTGTAGGTAGTTCGGCTGATTTCTTCTACAGTTGGAAGATTTAGACCAATGAGATGGTTGGTGGGAATTTTTCGGGCGAAAGCGTAGTGTTCGGCGACACGTATTGAGTCGCGAAGTTGTGTATTGTAGACGATGACAACTTCTTCGCCGGGACTAGGGTGGTTGGTAGAGTCAGGGACCTGATTTAGTGCGGTAGCATGCGTGGATAGGCACGTAGCCAAGACAATACATTTGGAGAGGGTTTGAGCTGGCTTTTTTAGGCATTCCAATTTCATTGCTGAAACATTCGACAAAGTTGTGGGTGAATTTGTTCGATTCTGTTTTCTGAGCAGGTTACGTGTAATCCGTCGTATGCTAGCCAGACACCCGGGGGTAATGTGGCTTGGTCTACGTCGTGATCATAATGGTGTGTGAGGTGGGTGAGATAGGTATGTTTAGCGTGTATTTTTTCGGCCGTTCTCAGCGCTTCTTGGAGACACATATGAGTTGGGTGTGGATGTTTTCTCAGGGCGTCGAGGACTACTATGTCGATGTCCCTGATAAGGTTAATTGCATGGTCGGGCACGCTATTACAATCAGTTAGGTAAGCTAACCGTAATTTACCTTCGTAGACAAACACGTACCCAGTGCTAGTGATATGGCCGTGGGGTAATTCTAATGGTATAACCTCAAGATCACCGATGGTGAATGGGCCGGTAATTATATGCGGGTCTGGTATGAAATATCCACTTGGGTGTGGACCTGGTCGGAAGGCGTAGATGAAGATGCGTTTGAGGTGGTTCATGGTTTCTTCTGATGCATAAACAGGTAGGGGTGCATCCCCTTTGACTTCACAGAATCTACGGCAATCGTCCATGCCCATGACATGGTCGGCATGGGGGTGGGTCACTAGCACAGCGTCCAGCCACATAACCTTTTCCCGGAGCATTTGGATTCGGAATTCAGGGGTTGTATCGATAATCAGTGTTGTTTTTAGGGTCTGGATAAGCACCGATGGTCTAGTGCGGTGGTTTTTAGGGTTGGCAAGGAATTCAGGCGGGTACTCTTTAGCGATCACTGGCACGCCTTGTGATGTACCTGTGCCGAGGAATGTGAGTTTCAATTGCATATACGTGGAACCTTTTAGTGAGGCTTGGGCGATTTGAAAAGTAATAAACTTTTGTGAGCCACTTTCAAAGCACTTGTGGGTGATTTGGGAATTCAATCAAGGGCTGCAATTGAGACGACGTAGTCGGCAGCTCCATCTCGTAGCCAGCCATCGAGCTGTGCGGGATCTTTGAGTTGTTGTCCGCGGTATCGGTGAACGACCACATATCCGGTAGGCAGTTCTGGGAGAGATGTCATGTCGACCCATAATTTTTCGTACTGTGCTACTGGGTACACATCTTCCTGGCCGTGTCCCCAGCGTTTTTTGACTTCTTTGATGGTGATATAAGTTGGCATTCTAGCGGCGATGGACCTGATTGCGGATGCCACCTTTTCTTGGTCGTTGAGGTCGTTCCGGGTTAGGCCAAACACAGCGAGGAGTTTATCAATGGTGATCCAGCACGTGTTAGTGTTGTAATAAGTAAGTTCAAATTCGATTTCTTCGCGTGGCAAAGCCAGCCCCTCGACTAGACGTAGTTGTCCATTTACGCGGGCTAGTCCACCCCCCCGATCGTCGAGGCGTCGGGTAATTACCTCAAAAGTCATTGCTTTATTTGCCAGAATGTGAAAGCCAAGGATGGCTGGGTTGGCGTCGGCTCCCACGGTATCAATGTTATGGACCATTAGGTACTTAAGGTTTGGGTAGGCCTGGAGCAATTTTAGGAGTACGCCGTTTCTAAGCATGTTAGGGATTTCAAACCAATGACCTATTGGGTTTAAACATTGACTGGGCACGTTATCGGTGTAGTCGGACCCTTCACCTAAGGTTTGCGCCCAATTGATAAGGGCTTGTCGGAGACTCTCCCTAACCTTCTGCTGCTGTTCGTCGAGTAGTTGTTGAGGCATTTCCTCCCACATAAATTTGAGGTCGCGGACCATGGGGACCAGTCGGAGGCCTATAGACCGGCCAGGGGAGAGAAGTGCTGGGCCTGTGTAACCGTAGTAATTGACGCGTGTTAGAAATTCTTCGATTGGGTTATGGGTTAAGTAACTGGTGGTGATTACATGGGGGATAGGTGTCTGTGTTAGGGCGGCCAATCGTTTTGTTTTGGCTAGGTGAAGCTCGAGGAAAGTTCGATGTCGACCGGCGAGTTTACAGAATGGATGTAAAGCTTTTACCACGCCGGCTCCTTGGGTCCACCGACTGCCAACGCCACCCGCGAGAGTAACAACAGCAAGCTCACCATTAGCAATTGATTCCAGACCGCGTTGCTGGAAACTTTCGGGGATGTGATACCTTAGGTCGTGTACGTCGTCGGGACGTGCATCTTCAATTTTTGTGCTAATGGGGAGCCTATTTTGAACTAGTCCGATTCTTCCGGCACGTAAGTCGGCCCGTATTTGTTCATGTTGTAGATGGTCGAACCCGAGTTGTTGGAGTAATTGAGGGAGGGATTGTTTTTCCTGTGGTTCGGTTTCGAGTTTAGGAAAGAGGCGGTTGAAGAGCGCTTGAATGGTGTAGGTAAACTCGGGATGGGTTCGACACGCGTTTGCAAACATTTCTAATTCAATGCGTCTGTGTGAGCTTAGCTTAGTTTGGGAGCGTAGGATTTTAGGCACATGCAGGGTGTAGTATCCTTCTGGCATTAAGGCATGCTCACCTTCTCTGAGTTCGGCTATTGTGCCGTGTTCGTTGATTGAGAAGTCGTAGACGACAGGGTCCATTGCGAAAGGCATGGCATATTGCAACTCCCGTTTGGTCTGCATCATTATTTCGAGCATGGCTTCGAGGGCCCGCGGTTTTGCTTTTGGGGAGAAGATGAATCCCATGCCACCACCGGATGCCCCGCCGAGCATCCAAAATCCCCAAAATTGATCACCAAAAAGCGTTTGTGTCCGTTCGATTAGGAGTTCAGTGTAGTATGTGGTTGCCCATGGGATAATGGTCTGAATCGGTTGGAAGAAGTTGATTGTTGTTAAATTGCCAAGGCGGTGGATCTCTCCGTTTTTTAGCGCTTCCATGATTTGGTCGAATATTTCAGCCATTTGAAGTCGCGCTTGCCATTCTCGCTCGCAACGGAGGAGATACTTTTCAGTGACCATTTCAAGGATGGGCCCGACGTTTTGAGCTAGGCCTCCGTGGACCAGGACGAGACTTTCTTGCAATCGCTTACGGGCTGCAGGGGGGACTTCCTCAGGGCCAAAAACTTTGTGTGTAGGAATCAATCTTCCTCTACTTACGCCGAATTCTGGGTCACCGGGTTTGGCGGGAACGCCGGTTATTAGTTTTATGCCTGGCCAAAGACCGCCTGAATCTTGCCAACCGCCACCGGAACCACTAAGCCATTCGCCTAGGAGTGCGCGAGCCAACACAAGACGTCGTTCGTCTTCAGAGAGTGGGCCAGTGAGGTGTTTAGCTTGGCCGGTGGCTCTCATGCAAACTGTAATGAGGGATGCTAGTAGGGTGGTGGATACGGCTAGTCGGGAACCCTTTGGGATATTGTGCACACAGCTGACAAGTTCAAGTCCTAGGCCAGGTCCAATTATTTGTTCGAAAAGTTCTGATAGGTGTGTACCCGAACCTTCCAGGCCTGGGGGAACAATACCGGAGGCGATCAAAGCAGCTTTTAATAGACCTAGATAGTCCCTGGCAAAATCGAATACATCATTTACGGTATGTAGGTCAGCTGTGCAGCCTAGATCGACACTAGTTAATCGTATGATAGGTTCGTCGATTACTCGAAGCCAGGCTTCAACAGGTGGGGAAGGCGATTTATCACGGCCTATGACACTGAGGTCGATCGAGACATTAAGGACGCGGGCACCTTCTGGAAAGTCCATTGCTAGGAAAAAAATGTCGCTCCATCCACTATGGCTCAGGTCCATGCGAACCGGTGTGCGTTCGCGGAGAATTGGGAAAAGCCCGTTTTTAGGTTTTGCGAGCAATTCTTGTCGAATTCGGAGTGGATGGTCTTTGGGGTGTCCCGTGCGGAACATCCATTGGTTACCTGGGACTGTGCGTACGGTGCGTTTGACTTGATCGGCCAAGGTTTGGAATCCGAGGCGGTAGTAAGCAGCTGACAGGGCACTACAAAGACCGTCGTTAGGACCGTGGATTGATTGGACCCGTAGGAAGGCTTCAATAGCTTCTTCAAATCGTCTGTTCAGGAAGTGGATGTAGCCAGCGTATGGGATTTTGATTTTTTCTTGGTTAGGGGTAGTCAGTTGAGATTCAAGTTTTTTTGGTAGGTGGAACTTGTGGATGCAGTACAAAAAAAACAATGCGCGGACGCGGTGATATAAATTGTCCGTTTTGCGTCTAAACGCCTCGAGTTCTTCGCAGAAGGCCAGCAGTTCTTTTAGGGTGGCGCGTTGACAGATTGGATCTATAGCCTGGTCACGGATAGAAGGATTTTGGCTGGTAATGATGTCGATTAGTTTGTTGTACATAGGTACAAGGGGAGTATGGGTGTCGTTACGATTTTTGGCGTAGGGCCAACATTTCAATTAAGCCAGTCAAAATTTCGTCTCGATCTTTTCCTTCGAGTGCAAAGGCTAATTGGGCGAACATTAGACCATATTTTACCCCGATGTCGAATCGTCGTCCTCGGATTTCTAGTGCTAGATATTGTTCTGACTCGGCCAGTTTTGCTAATGCGGGAGTTAATAATATTTTTTCGTTAGGGTTGGTGGCTTTTATCATTTCCTCAAGATATGTAAAGATTGTATGTGGCAAAACGTGCATTCCGAAGTAACAAAGGTAGTACCCTGCACGGAGTCCAGGGACAACGAGGTGTTGTTCAGCTTCAGTGGGTGTAGGCTTTTCTATGACACGCGTAACACGGTAAAGGTTAGTTCGGCCCTTAAATAAGTGGCCTCCGACAGCGCCGTAATAGGGGAGTTTACTTTCATGCGTAGCCTGGACGCCGGATACAGCACATTTTTCTTGCAGTGCGATTTCGACTAGTTGGCAAGCACATGGTTTGTCGCAGGTACTCAAGTACAGGTGATCACCCACAAGTAGCAGAAACATGTCAGAGTCTACAAAATCCTTGGCACAGTAGACAGCATGTCCGTACCCCATAGGTTTAACTTGTGGGATAAACCTAATTCGGTCTCTATACATTGGGGCTGCTGCTTGGAATGCTTGCTCGTCGCCAGGGAATACGACCACTGCGATTTCTTTGATACCTGCCTGGAGAACTTCTTCGACAATGATTTGAAGGGCGGTTTTTTGTACTCCGTCCCTGTCGATTAGGGTTTGTAGTGGTAAAGTTCTTTGAGTTGGACCAGCCGCAGTTATGACAGCTTTTGTCAGTTCCATACGCGAGATTTGTGGTCCGAGTATACGAATTGGTTGATGAAGTAGCCAGAAATATTTGAGGCGCGCGATGGAAAGTATTTGGTTGAGTTAATTTGGCATTAAGTAGATCCGTTATTCTTCGTGTGTGGGGTGAGTGGTAAATGGGTTGAAGATGGATTTACCATCCATTTCGTGAGGGAGAACGTAGGATTGCAGCTGGGATATAGAGTAGCGGAAAGGTGTTTGAAGTTAGAATGGTTAAGTCGATGAGCGTGGCGGAAAAAGAATTGGGCAGTTTTTGGTTTTGAGGTGGGTGGTGAATATGGGGACGTGAGGTTACTGTAGTGTGTAATTGCGAGGTTAATCGGAATGTCGGATGATGTGTGTGGATGTAAATTTGTGTTTGGGCAAATGCTTAAGTAGCATAGTGGCTAATGCTGGTAGGACAAACAGTGCAATGAACATGCTGCTTAGGACACCAATGCTCATAATGAGTCCAAGCGATTTTATACCTTGGTGACCTGCGATGATAAGGCTTCCAAAACCGAACACGGTCGTGAGATTGGAAACAACAATGGCCTTTCCTGTGCTTAGCGCTAGGAGGTTAGCATGATTTGCTTCTGAGATCCGGCTTACTGCTTGAATCCCGGTGGTCACGCCGATACCGATCATGAGAGGCAAGGTCATGATATTGGCCAAGTTAAATGCCTGGTTTGTAAGCCCCATCCAACCTAGCATCCAAATAAAACCTAAAATGGCCGGGAGAAAGCATAAAAGTAGGAGTTTAGGATTGCGGAAATGGAGCCACGCTATGATGAGGCCTGTAATGACTGCGTAAATAGCTGATTTCTCGTAACTGTGTTTCAAAAGTGCGGAGTACTCGTACAGTTGCACGGGGACGCCTGTAATTATTGGATAATTTGAGTTTGTGGGGTCTAGGGTTTGGCGTAGTGCCGTAATAAAAGCGTGCTGCGCAGCACGGTCCCAAATGTTATCCCTGGGATAAACGCGGATAAGGATTCTGCCTGAACGGCTAATGAATTTGCTTCTTATGCTGGGTGGGAGAGAATCAATTGAGATTCGAGGTACGCATGATTGGTTTGCTAAGAAATGGTAAAGGTCTGCTAGCTCAGAATACAACTCGCGGTAGAAGTTATGGAGCCGTTGCGAAATTACTTCGGAATCCCCGCGGAGAATTGTACGTCGCAGAACCGTAATTTTTTCCCTAAGGGCCTCCAATGTTTTGAAAAGTTCAGGTTGGTCAAGAAGGTATTCCTTTATTGATCCTATATAACCTTGTAGGGACCAAAGGGTGCGGGTGATGTCATGTGGTCGGGGTGGTAGTGGATCTACTTGGCGGAATTCTACGGTTTTAGCCATGGCACAGATGTTTGAAATGCTGGGTAATTTTGGAGCAGGGTTGTCAACGAGCATCCCGGCGATTGATTCAATTTTTGCAACTGGAGGGAGGGACTTGATTTTTGATTCGAATTTTGCAGCGTCGGTCGCGTTACTTGCGATCACGACGCAAAACAGAATTGAGTTTGGTCCATGCTGGATAAGTTTCATTTCTGTTTTTACTGATGGTAGGTGGGGATTTTGGAGATTAAGTAAGTTGTAATCGAATCTAACCCGGGGGATAACTGGGATTAACGCAAATGTGATGCACGCAGCAAGGAACAACACAATAATGGGGTTTGGCGTGAGAATCCCATAAATTTTCTTTTTTAAGGTAAATTGCTGAGCTTGATACCAATCCAATCGATTTTGTCGGCCGGTTAGCAGTAGTACGGGTAGGAGGGTAATTATGGTAATCAACACAAGGATGATGCCCACTCCACAGATGAAGCCCATTTGTCTGATGCCGGAAAAGTCTGTAAGGCACATTGCAAAAAAAGCTCCGGACGTGGCAAAAGCGCCGATAACTATGTTGGGGGCCGTTTTTTTCATCGTAATACTCAAAGCCTGGGGTGGGGGACGCATCCGATAAAGCTCTTCTTCGTACCTAGAAACGATATGGATGCCGAAATCGATACCCAGGCCTATAAGAATGGGGAGAAAAGTCAGAGTAAGGATATTTAGGGAACCGACTATTACGGTGGTAAATGCAAGTGTGTACACTACCCCGAGGACTAGGCACAATATGACTTTGAGGGGTCTTCCTGTTTCTTTGTATGCGGTAATGAAAAGAGCACTGCACATGATTAGGGCTATAATGGAAGCGATAGTTGTATCTTTTCTTGCCTGGGACATTTCCTCAATTTCAAGAAATGGTTGCCCTGTAAGTTCTGCGTTAACCCCGGGTATTTGGCGTTGGGCTTCATTGATTAATTGGCGGATTCTTTCAGCTACCTGTTTGTAGTCTGTTCCATTTTTGGGTTTAACCAGCATTAGAAATATTCGGCCCTCTCCCAGAGTAAGGTATAAGTTTTTGATTCCTTCAGACGAAGGCCCGAAAAGACTAGAAAAACCCGGGGTTATGGGAGGTAAGTTCCCCTCTGCCACAGATGTTGCGATTTCAATAATTTCCTCTAAAAAGCTTATCAGGGATGTGAACAGAGCAGCGTTACCATCAAGTTCAGTAGCGCCATGCCGGAAAAACGTGTTTATAGTTTCGAAGAACGCGAGTAAGTTTGTGGAATTCGCGATTCTGGTTATGAATGGATGTACTGAGGCGAGGGTGCTCTCCAATTGTCGGACTGTATCTTTTGGTAATAACAACAGTGCATTACCGCCTAACAACTGTAAATCCCCGCGGTAAATAATATCGCAGAAAGTGGGGTGTGCTGCTTCGACCTTATGTCCTAGTAATTCAACGAAACGACGGTTTTTCTCTAAGTCGTCGCTTTCGATAGCGATAACCAATTCGTCTTCGGCATTAAAATCGCGTTTATATTCGAGAAAGTTTCGATGATAGAGCTTGTCAGAGCCGACTAGGGAGTCTCGGTCTGGGTTTAGTTTCAGACCGAGCGTGATAATTGTGACGGAAATTCCTGTTAGGACACAATGAGCGGCCAGGGTTAAGGTGCTGTACCGGAGTGTGAACCGGTAAATTGTGGATACTATCTGACAAATGTATTTCAACAGAGGTAGGTAGGTCGGTTTTGACTTAAGGGTGTTTTCCTTGTGGCGCAATTCACATTGGATTATGCTCAGGTTAAATGACGGTTATTAAGGAAGTTCGGCATTGCAATAAACCTCTTTCACGTCGTCGTGGTCGTCTAAAGCCTCGAGTAACTTATTGATAGACTGTGCGACATTTGGATCAGTCACGGGGACGGTTACGATTGGTACTTCTGTGATTTCAGCAGCCTCACATTTAATCCCTGCTGCTTCTATTGCTTTGTGAACGTTTTCGAGTTTTGAGGGATCGGTTAAAATCTCGTATCCTTCGGGTTCAGACTTAAAATCTTCTGCACCTGCTTCAAGGGCTATTTCCATTAATTTATCCTCGTCGGCCGCGTCTCTTGAGACAATTATTTGTCCTTTCCTTTGAAATAGACGGCTGACTGCTCCCGGTGTTGCTATGGTTCCGCCGTTGCGGGTGACAATCGTGCGGATTTCGGCTGATGTTCTATTTCGGTTGTCAGTGGTGGCTTCCACAAGTATAGCCACGCCTTGTGGGGCAAACACTTCGTAGGTAACCTCCTCGAATGCTGTACCGCCTTCAGCCCCTGTGCCGCGTTTTATGGCGCGCTCTATATTCTCATGGGGCATATTTGCGGCCTTACATTTTAATAAGACCATTCGCAACCGCGGGTTGAATTCCGGATCTGGTCCTCCAGCACGCACAGCTATAGTTATTTCCCGCGCGAGCTTGGAGAATAGCTTCCCGCGCTTAGCATCGACCAAAGCTTTTACATGTTTAACTTTAGCCCATTTACTATGCCCAGCCATACTTGGATTAACATTTACCCGCTTTTGTGGCGTTGTTCAATCTTTGATTCACGGCAGTGGAGCTTCCCTTCATCTGCATTAAGTAAATCATGTGGGCGGCTATACAATGGATTAGCCAAGTATTTTGCGTGGCTAGCATAAGTGTTTTTTATTGTGCGGGGTTTGTACCACCCCCGCTTGAAAATGGTAGCAGGATTTCCAAAAAGAGCTTGGGTAATAGGGCATATTCATCGGAAATTAAGGCTGAATGACCTGTTAGTAAGTACAAGCGGTTCTGAAGTAGGGTCCGTGCTGCGGATGGAAGTTTGGTAAAAGTGTTTACAAATGGATGCATCGGGTACGTAAGTGTCCCATAACCTTATGAAAAGTTAGCTTACAATGCAGACTTTCATTGGGGTAGTGTCAGGTGATGATTATTACCGTTAGGAATGGGGTTAGGGTCAAGTTTTTGGCTATTCGGCTTGCCGATGGGGGGAAGGGGTGCTAACCCCGGGATGGTGAAAATTGGTTTGTTTCAGGCCCACTAAGTTGGCTCAGGGGCCTTTTAAAAATCTGACTGATCTATGTGGACGTAACGTTTTCCTGGAAGCTGTCGTACCAGCCGTTTCATTTCGAGGTTGAAGAGGACTACATTGACTGTAGATGGTGGAAGACCGCTCCG
>JGI24721J44947_10004332_pt1 | contig 19728 bp, 17 predicted proteins | sample YelNatPaOPGAMG01_FD_44947 | JGI IMG/M metagenome (IMG submission 44947) | reverse complement strand
AGGTGCGGCAACGTCTGGAACGGTATTTCGAGTTCGCGGAGCTGGGCGCCAACTGGCGCACCGAAATCCTGGCCGGCGTTACGACGTTTGTGACGATGGCCTACATCATCTTCGTCAACCCGTCCATCCTCCACGAAGCGGGGATGCCGTTTGCGGGGGTGGTGGCGGCGACGTGTCTGTCGGCAGGACTGGGCAGCATCCTGATGGGCGCCTTTGCGCGCTATCCGATCGCTTTGGCGCCGGGCATGGGGCTGAACGCCTATTTCACCTACGTCGTGGTGAAGGGCATGGGGATNCCCTGGCAGGTGGCGCTGGGAGCCGTGTTTCTTTCCGGCTTGTTATTCCTGGTTCTGACGCTGGGCGGGGTGATCCGCCAAGTGGTGCGGTCCATCCCCACGGAACTGTATTCTTCAATTGCCGCGGGCATCGGGCTGCTGCTGGCCCTGATCGGATTCCGGAACTCCGGCATCATTGTGGCGAGCCCCTCAACGACGGTCGCCATGGGCAACTTGCGGGAGCCGCACACGCTGCTGGCATTGGCCGGGCTGCTGGGGATCGCCGCGTTGTTGGCCCGGGGCGTCAAGGGCGCGATGCTGATTGGGATTCTGGGGACCACGGCGCTGGGGGCGGTGTTCGGGCTGCTGGAGTGGAAACCGCAGATGTACCGGTTCAGCGACATCGCCTCGACCAGCTTTCAGCTCGACCTTCCGCATGCTTTGGAGCTTGGCTTCATCGAGATCGTTTTCGTGTTTTTCTTTATCGACCTGTTCGACAACGTGGGGACGCTGGTGGCGGTGGGCAAGAAGGCGCGGCTGTTTGACGAAGCCAACCGGATCCCCAGGATCAACCGGATCCTGTTGACGGACTCGACGGCGACCATGGTGGGGGCGCTGGCGGGGACCTCGACGGTGGTGAACTACATTGAGAGCGCGGCGGGAGTGGTGGCGGGGGGCCGCACCGGGGTGTCCTCCATTGTTTCGGGACTGCTGTTTCTGGTAGCGCTGTTCGTCGCGCCGGTGTTTGGGGTGATTCCGGCGGCGGCCACCGCGCCGGCGCTGATCATCGTCGGGTGCCTGATGATTTCGCACATCAGCGAGATTGACTGGTCCGATACGGCGCTGGCGGTTCCGGCGTTCCTGACGATGACCGCGATCCCGCTGACGTTCAGCATCGCCAACGGCATCGCCTTTGGGTTCACGGCGTACACCCTGCTGAAGATCCTGCGCGGCGAGTTCCGCAAGGTGAACTGGCTGGTGTACGTGCTGACCGCTCTGTTCATCGCGCGGTTCCTGTACCTGGGGTCGGAATGAAGCTTTCCTGGCCGAAAATGACAGCGGCCGCGGTGGGTCTGTTCGGACTCAACCTGTGGGTGGCGGGCCGGCTGCTGGGCATCGAGTGGCTGGCCCAGATGGGCTCGATTGAGGGAGCGCGCATCGCGCAGACCCGCTGGATATTGGAGAACTGGCGGGATTTGAGCTGGTTCCCGCTGTGGTACAACGGCATCCCCATGGAGAACGTGTACCCGCCCTCGTTTCCGGCGGCGGCTGCGCTGCTGGCGGCAACGGGGGGATTCACGGCGGCGCACGCNTACCACATNTGCTGCGCTCTGGCGTACGCGCTGGGGCCNGNGGCGGTGTTTTTGCTCGCAACCAGGCTCACGGGAGGATGGGCCTGGGGGTTTTTGAGCGGGCTCTTTTACTCCTTGATTTCCGCTTCGGCCTGGTGGATGCCGGCTCTGGCCCGGGATATGGGGAGCGTCTGGGGGCCGCGGCGGCTACAGAACCTGGTGGTGTACGGGGAAGGACCGCATTTGGCGGCGCTGGCGTTGCTGCCGGCGGTGTGGGTGGTGGTGATGATCGCCTGGGACCGCGGCAAGCCGCTGTGGTGGCCGGCAGCGGCGGCGGGAGGCGCAGCCGTGCTGTGCACGAACTGGCTGGGCGGGGCCGAGTGGCTTCTGTTGTTAAGCGCGTGGACAGTGAGCCGCTCGCAACCGTTCGACATTCGTTCGTGGCGGCGCGCGGGTCTGTATGCCGCGGGGAGTTACGGGCTGGCCGCCATGTGGATCCCGCCGAGCACGGTGTTTGCCTTTGGAGGCAGCGAAGAGTTCCGGCAGGCTGGGTATCTGTCGGCGCTTCCGGCCTGGCTCCTTTATTTAAGCGCCGGGCTCGCAGGGCTGGCGGCGCTCTTATGGCTGGCAGAGCGCAAGAGCTGGAGCCGGGAGTTCCGCTTCGTGGCGGTATTGCTTTACGGATCGGTTCTGCTGACGGGGCCGGCGGCGTGGGCGCCGGGCCGGTACGAGCATCTGCTGCGTTTCCATTTGCTGTTGGATTTGAGCGCCGCGCTGGCGTTTGCGTTTGCGGCCCGGTGGATCGGAACACGATTGCGCGCATCGTGGAGGCCATTAGCCTTGGTGTTGCTTCTGTTGTGGAGCACGTACCCGGCGGTGCGGATCCGGGCGCACGCGAACGAGATCATCCGTCCTGTGGCGATCGAGCAGACCGTGGAGCACCAGATGTCGAGCTGGCTGGCAAAAAACCTGCCGGAGAGCAGGGTGTTCGTCACGGGATCGATCCGGTTCTACCTGAATGCCTTTGCGGATGTGGCGCAGTTTGGCGGCGGCTTCGATCCTGGGGTGATGAATCCCAACTATGCCAAGGTCGTGCATCAGATTCTCCAGGGGGAAGGCGCAGGCGCTAGGGAAGGGGAGGTGGCGGCCCTGTGGCTGAAGGCGTACGGGGTGGACGCGGTCGCGGTGAGCGGACCCAAAACTCGGCAGGTTTACAGGGATTTTCGAAACCCGGGAAAGTTCGAGGGGGTGTTGCCCGAGCTTTGGCGCGACGGAGATGACGTGTTGTACCGCGTTCCCCGCAGGACGGCAGGACTGGCGCATGTGATCCGCGTGGAGGATCTGCCGGGCCGGGAGCCCATGCATGGCATGGATTTAGAGCCGGTTGAGAGGTACGTGCGGGCGATCGAGGATCCCTCGTTGCCCGCGGCGCGGTTCCGGTGGCTGAGCCGCCACGAGGCGGAGATCTGGGCGGAGATGAGGCCGGGGCAGGTGCTTTCGGTGCAGGTCAGCTACCACCCTGGGTGGCAAGCGACGGCTAATGGGAGCAAATGTAAAGTACTTGGGGACCACCTAGGGCAGGTGGTCGTGGAGCCGGACTGTGCGGGAGATTGCCGGGTGATGTTGACCTATCGTGGAGGCATAGAGCGCAGCCTGACCCGGCTGGCGGCCCTGGCCGTGGCGCTGTTGTGGGCGGGTTGGTGGCTGGCATCTGCCTTAGGTCAAAGGAGATCCGGACTTCCTGCTTAGAATCGGGTGATTTCACCCTGCGTTGGCCCTTCAATTGCCTAGGGTAAGATGTGGAAGCGATCACCCAAGGGCAGGGACCCCGGCCCCGGCTGGTCTTCTGGGAGCTCACAACTGGTTGCAATTTAAGGTGCATCCACTGCCGCGCCAGCGCCACGGAGTTGATGAGTCCGAACGATTTGAGCTACCAGGAGTGCTGCCAGGTTGTCGACCAGATTGCGGAATATGCCCCACTGATCCTTGTCTTGAGCGGCGGGGAGCCGCTGTGGCGGCGGGACGTGTTCGACATCGCCAAACGGGCGGTGCGGCAGAATCTGCGCGTGGCGCTCGCCACCAACGGCACGCTGGTGGACGAAGCGATGGCGCAGCGGATCAAGGATGCCGGCATCTCCCGGGTCTCGATCAGCCTGGATGGAGCGGACCGGGCGACGCACGATGCATTCCGGGGCGAGGTGGGCGCTTTTGACGCCGCGATTGCGGGGTTGAAGCATTTGAAAGCGCTGGGGATCTCAACCCAGATCAACACCAGCGTGGCGCAGCACAACGTAGACCAGCTCCCGGACATTTTGAAACTGGCTCAGCGGCTGGGCGCGGACGCGTTTCATATCTTTTTGCTGGTTCCGGTGGGCTGCGGGTTGACGATTGCGGAGGACCAGACGATCCGCGGCGANAAGTACGAAGAGGTTCTGAANTGGTTTTACGAGCGGTCGCTCGATAGCGGACTGGAGTTGAAGGCGACCTGCGCTCCGCACTACTACCGCATTTTGCGGCANCGGCGGGCCGAGGCGAGGCGGGCTGGGCAGGCGGTGCCGGAGCTGGCCACGCACGGCATGCACGCCACGACGCGGGGNTGNCTGGCGGGCAGCGGAGTATGCTTCATTTCGCATGAGGGCAAAGTTTACCCCTGCGGGTATCTTCCGTTGGCGGCGGGAGATCTGAAGAAGGAAAAGTTTCGAGACATTTGGGAGAAAGCGGAGGTATTCGAAGCCTTGCGCGATCCCAACCGGCTGGAGGGCAAGTGCGGACTGTGCGAGTTCCGCTTCGTCTGCTTAGGGTGCCGCGCCCGAGCCTACGGGATGACCGGAGATTACCTCGCAGAAGAGCCCTTCTGCATTTACCAGCCTCGCGGCGCGCAGCCGGAAGCGTCCTTGTAAGGCGCGCGGCTGAGCCGTTACGGAAAAGGAATGCCAGAAACGCAAACCCAGACGAAGAGCGCCGCCGGCGCCCCTCCCAAAGACAACCGGGAGAGGATGCTGGAGCGCGCCATGAGCCGGCACAATTACTCCGGCGATGCGCTGATTGAAGTTCTTCATACGGCTCAGGAGCTGTACGGGCATCTGACGCCGCAGTTGCTTGCGACGATCGCGCGCAAGCTGAAGCTGCCGCCCAGCCGGGTGTTGGGGGTGGTGACGTTCTATCACTTCTTCTCGCTGGCGCCGAAGGGCGAGCACACGTTCATCGTCTGCACGGGGACGGCGTGTTATGTGAAGGGGGCGCAAGCCCTGCTGGACAAGCTGACGCACCGCTGCCGGTGCAAGCCGGGCGGGACCAGCCCGGACGGGAAGGTGAGCGTGGCCGGGGCGCGGTGCATCGGCTCTTGCGGTTTGGCCCCGGCGGTGATTTACGACGGCAACATTCTGGCGCGGGTGACGCCGGAGCAATTGGATGCTGAATTAGACCGGATCGGTGTGCAATGACCATCGAGGAGCTAGAGCAACTCAGGATTCAGGAGCAGGAACGGCAGCGCCGCCTGGAGAACCGCATCTACTGCTGCTCGGCGGCGGGTTGCCTGTCGAGCGGCGGGCATCAGGTGCGCCAGGCGATCACGGAGGCGGTGAAGGCGCAAGGGTTGGACGGCAAGGTTGAGGTGTGCGGCACGGGCTGCATGGGGTTGTGCAGCCGGGGGCCGCTGGTGCGGTCCGAAAGAGATGACCGGCTGTATGGAGAGCTCACGCCGGAGGAGGCGGCGGAGCTGGTGCGCGCCAGCGCGGANGCGGAAGCCAAGCTCGCGGCGCGGCGGATCGACACTTCNTCGCCGTTTTTCAGCAAGCAGTTGAAGATTGTGCTGGCCAACAGCGGCAAGGTGGACCCGGAGCGGATTCAGGATTACATCGCCGCCGGGGGCTACCAGGCGCTGGCGAAGGCGCTGACGGAGATGACGCCGCAGGAGGTCATCGAGGAGATCAAAAACAGCGGGCTTCGGGGCCGCGGCGGCGCGGGTTATGCCACCGGCATCAAATGGGAGCTGGTGGCGCGGCAGCCGGCCAGTCCCAAGTACGTGGTCTGCAACGCGGACGAGGGNGATCCGGGCGCCTTCATGGACCGGAGCGTGCTGGAGGGCGATCCGCACCGGGTGCTGGAAGGCATGGCGCTGGCCGGCTATGCGGTCGGCGCGCAGCAGGGCTACATTTATGTCCGCGGAGAATACGCTCTGGCGATCCAGCGGCTTCAGACGGCGATCAAGCAAGCCGAGCGGGAGCATCTGCTGGGAAACCGGGTTCTGGAAACGGGCTTCCAGTTCCGGATCGATGTGCGGATCGGCGCGGGAGCGTTTGTCTGCGGCGAGGAGACGGCGCTGATCGCGTCGATCGAGGGCAAGCGCGGGCAGCCGAAGCAGCGGCCGCCCTATCCTTCCGAATCGGGGCTTTGGGGCAAGCCGACGCTGATCAACAATGTTGAGACCTACGCGAACGTGCCGGCCATTATTGAGCGTGGCGCGGAGTGGTTCGCGTCGATCGGGACGGAGTCAAGCAANGGCACCAAGGTATTCGCGCTGGCCGGGCGGGTTCAGAACACCGGGCTGATCGAGGTGCCGATGGGGACGCCGCTGCGGACGATCCTGTTCGACATCGGCGGCGGCGTTCCGGAGGGGAGCGAGTTCAAGGCGGCGCAGACGGGCGGTCCTTCGGGCGGCTGCATTCCGGCCGAGCATCTGGACACGCCGGTGGACTACGAGTCGCTCCAGAAGATCGGGTCGATCATGGGCTCCGGCGGGCTCATCGTGATGGACAACACCTCCTGCATGGTGGACGTGGCGCGGTTCTTCATGGAGTTCTGCATGGACGAATCCTGCGGCAAGTGCATTCCGTGCCGGGCGGGAACGGTGCAGATGCATGAGATTCTAGAACGGATCACCAAGGGAGAGGCGTCCATGGAAGATTTGGATCTGCTCGAGCAGATGGCGGCGCTGCTGAAGGAGGCGAGCCTGTGCGGGCTGGGGCAGACGGCGCCGAATCCGGTGTTGAGCACCCTCCAGTACTTCCGACAGGAATACGAAGCTCACATTAAGGAAGGCCGCTGTCCGGCCGGGCACTGTTCGATCGCCCGCGCCGAGGAGGTACGGCGATGAGCGTCAAGACGCTGCACATTGACGGGAAGATGGTCACCGGGCTGGCGGGGCAGAGCATCTTCAGCGTGGCCTGGGACAACGGGATCCGCATTCCGCGGCTGTGTCACGTGGGCGGGCTGAGCGACGTGGGAGCATGCCGGCTGTGCCTGGTCGAGATCGAGGGCCAGCGCAAGCTCCAGGCGGCGTGCATGACTCCGGTGGAAGAGGGCATGGTGGTCCGCACGAATACGGAGCGGCTGCGGGCCCACCGCAAGCTGATCATCGAGCTGCTGTTCGCCGAGCGGAACCACGTGTGCTCGGTGTGCGTGATGAACGGCAACTGCGAGNTGCAAGATCTGGCGGCGGAGCTGGGCGTGGACCATGTGCGGCTGCGGTACCAGTTTCCCAAGCTGTCGGTGGACACCAGCCATGACCGCTTCGGCGTGGATCACAACCGGTGCGTGTTGTGCACGCGCTGCGTGCGGATCTGCGACGAAGTGGAGGGCGCGCACACCTGGGACGTCAGCGGGCGGGGCGCNTCGAGCCTGGTCATTACGGACCTGGGGACGCCTTGGGGTCAATCCGACACCTGCACCAATTGCGGCAAGTGCGTGCAGGTGTGTCCGACGGGCGCGCTGTTCGAAAAAGGCAAAGCGGTGAGCGAAATGAAGAAGAGCCGNGGATTCCTGAAGTACATCGTCACGGCGCGGCAGAAAGGAGAGTGGGTGCGATGAGCGGCAAACCGCGGCTGGCGACGGNATGGTTGGGCGGGTGCTCCGGGTGCCACATGTCCTTTCTCGATTTGGACGAGCGGCTGGCGGAGCTGGCCGGGAAGGTGGAGCTGGCGGCGTCCCCGCTGAGCGATTACAAAGAGTTCCCCGAGGCGGACATCACGTTGGTGGAGGGCGCGGTGGCCAACGAGGAGCATTTGGAGCAGATCCGGGAGATCCGGCGGCGGACGAAGATCCTGGTGTCCTTTGGCGACTGCGCGGTGACAGGCAACGTGACGGCGATGCGCAACACGTTTGGGGTGGAGGACGTGCTGAACCGGAGCTATCAGCAGAACGCGGCCATCGTCGTGGGCGTGCCTTCAGGAAACAGCGTTGTGCCGGCGCTGCTGGACCGCGTGAGGCCGGTGCATGAGGTGGTGAAGGTGGACTACTTCCTACAGGGCTGCCCGCCGAGCGCGGACGAGATCTACGATCTGCTCACGGACCTGATCAGCGGCCGCGCGCCGCGCACGGAGGGACGGAAGTTCGGGTGAGGTTATGCCGGAAAGAATTCTGATATCGCCAGTCACGCGCATCGAGGGCCACGCGAAGATCTCCATTTACGTGGACGACAGCGGGGAGGTGGATTCGGCCCAATTCCACGTGGTGGAGTTCCGGGGTTTTGAGAAGTTCTGCGAGGGGCGGCCGTTTCACGAGATGCCGGCTCTGATGGCGCGCATCTGCGGCATCTGTCCGGTGAGCCACGTGCTGGCCAGCGCCAAGGCGTGCGACGCTCTGCTGGGAGTTGAGATTCCTCCGGCTGCGGAGCTGCTGCGGCGGCTGATGAACTACGGGCAGATTTTGCAGAGCCACGCGCTGAGCTTCTTCCATCTGAGTTCGCCCGACCTGCTGCTGGGCTTTGACTCGGAGCCGGCGCGGCGAAACCTGTTTGGGCTGCTGGAACACGATCCGGATTTCGCGCGGCGCGGGATCCGGCTGCGCAAGTTCGGGCAGCGGATCATTGAGCTGTTGGGCGGAAAGCGGATTCATCCTTCGTGGGCCGTGGCCGGCGGCGTGCTGGAGCCGATGAGCGCCGCCGCGCGCGCGGAGATTCTGACGGGGGTTCCGGAGGCGCTGGAATCGGTGCGGATCGCTCTGGACCGCATGAAGAGCCTGCTCGACCAGTTCCCGGACGAAGCGGAACACCTGGGGACGTTCCCCTCGTTGTTCTTAGGGATGGTTTCGGAAAGCGGGGGATTCGAGCACTACGACGGGCGGATCCGGATTTCGGACGCTGAGGGCAACGTGGTAGCCGAAGGGCTGGACGCACAGCGGTACTTCACCTACATCGGCGAGGCGTCTGAGGAATTCAGTTACATGAAGTTCCCCTACTATAAGCCGCTCGGCTACCCGGGAGGGATCTACCGGGTGGGGCCGCTGGCGCGNTGCAACATCGCCACGCACGCGGGGACGCCACTGGCGAACCGGGAGCTGCGCGAGTTCAANCAGCGGGCGGCGGGAGGAGCGGTGTGCCAGAGCTTCCACTACCACCTGGCGCGGCTGGTGGAGATGCTGCACTGCGTGGAGAGGATCGAGGAGATTTGCAGCGAGCCGGGCATTCTGGATGAGAGGGTGCGGGCGCAAGCCGGACAGAACCGGACGGTGGGTGTGGGGGCGAGTGAAGCCCCGCGCGGCACGCTGTTCCATCATTACGAGGTGGACGAGACGGGGTTAATGAAGAAGGCCAACCTCATCATCGCCACCGGGCAGAACAACCTGGCGATGAACAAGGCGGTGGAGCAGGCGGCGAAGCGATTCGTGAACCCGGCGCGGTTGACGGAAGGCATGCTGAACCGCGTCGAGGCGGCCATACGCTGCTACGACCCTTGCCTTTCCTGCTCGACGCACGCGCTGGGGCGGATGCCGCTGGAGGTGGAAGTGCGGGACCGCCGCGGCCGTCTGCTGTGCCGGCGGGCGCGCGGATGACGCTGATNATCGCCATCGGCAATACGCTGCGCCGGGATGACGGCGCCGCGCACCGGGTGGTGGAACTCCTCNGCGAGATTCCCGGCGCNCGGATCCTAACCTGTCACCAACTGATGCCTGAAATGGCGGAGGACATTGCCGCGGCCGCGCGGGTGGTGTTCGTGGATGCGGATGTGGAGCCNGGGCCGGCGCGGCTGGAGCCTTTGGCGGAGANGGGGGCCTGGAGCGCGCTCGGGGGGCACTCGGTGGGGCCGGCGGAGGTTGTGGCTCTGGCGTCGAAGCTCTACGGGTTTCAAGGCGAGGCGTGGTTGTGCCGGGTGCCGGGGGAAGACTTCGGCGATGGGACGGGGTTGTCGGCCGCGGCGGAGGGGAACGCGCGGCAGGCAGCGGGGTTGCTGAGGGAGTACTTAGTCCGTCAAGCGTGAGGGGCCGCTGCGGACGGCNCGAAGAGCNTNTCGGTTTCCGGCTGCAAGAGGACCCAAAGGCCGTAAATTCCGAGCAGGGTACCCAGCGGGACGTGCAGCAGGTTCAGGGCGGACAGGATGATGCCCAGGATGCGGGCCCAGCTCTGAAAGCGGATCAGCCCCCAGCCCACCAGGATTCCGGGCAGGGAGAGCAAGCCGATGATCAAGGGGATCACCGTGCCGAGCACTCCCAGCACGGGGATGGCGACCCGGACGGCATCGGGGTCGTCGTGGGCGGCGATGCCGACGATGCCGGCGAGGCCGCCGAAGACAAAGAANACGATGATGGCGGCCAGCAGCCCCAAGGCGCCCAGGGCGATATTCAGCCAGCCCAGGATCCGGACGTGATCTCTCATGGGTCCTCCAAGACGCTTTGATCTTACACCACGAAGTACGGAGGGGAGTTGCGCCGGGTTCCCGGATTCGTCACCATCCGGCGGGAAACTGAATCATAATGGCGGAGGTCGAGACCCATGCACCCGGAAGGCTTCCGGCACATTCTCAGCCCGGTGGACTTCAGCGACACCTCGGCGCTCGGCTTACGGCTGGCCGGGGCGCTGGCCCGCTGTTCTAATGCGAAGTTGACCGCGGTCTACGCGGACCAGTTCTTGCCGCCGCCCTATTTCACGCAGAACCGCCTGGAAGAGGTTCAACGGCAGCTCCAGGACGCGGAACGGCAGGCGGAGCAGCGGCTCAGGGAATTCGCCGCCGAACATGCGGGCGACGTGTCNGCNGNNGTGAAGGTCGTGAAGGCGCTGCCGGTGGAGGGCATACTGGCGGCCGTCCAGGAGACCGGGGCGGACCTGATCGCCATGGGAACGCACGGGCGGAGCGGGTTCAACCGTTTGATGCTGGGCTCGGTGACGGAGCGCATCTTGCGGGCCAGTCCCGTGCCGGTCCTAACGGTTCATCCGAGGGTGGCGGCGGTGGAGCACTTCCCGCAGCTGCGCCGCATACTGTGTCCGGTGAACAACACGGAAGTTTCACGCCGCGCGCTGGAGGTGGCGGCGCGGATGGCGCAGTGTTTNCAGGCCCACTTGACGGTGCTCCATGTGAAGGAGGAGGGCGCGGAAGGGACGATCNCGGATCTGTGTTCNTGGGTTCCGGACGAGGCGCGGGCGATGTGTTCGCTGCGCGAGGAAACCAGGGAGGGGGAGGCCGCCCATGAGATCATCCACCATGCCGGAACGGCGGACTGCGACCTATTGGTGATGGGGGCCCGGCGGCGCCGGTTTTTCGACAGCTCGGTGATCGGGACGACCAGCGTGCGCGTCGTGCGGAACGCGCCATGCCCGGTGCTGACCGTTACGGGATGAGAACAGGAGGGGGAAAGCATGTTGTTTGAACTGACGTCTCAAAAGAGTCTGGAGGCGATCGACCGCGATCTGCGCGAAGCGGCGGCGCGGCATAAGTTCGGCGTGATCGCGGTCCACAATCTGAAAGAGACGATGGCCAACAAAGGCGTGGCCTTCGAGGGCGAGTGTTTGATTTACGAGATCTGCAACCCGCATCAAGCGAAGCGGGTTCTGGAGNCCAACGGCGCCGTGTCCGCCGCGCTTCCGTGCCGCATCTCGGTGTACCGCACGGAGGGGGGCTACAAGCTGGTCACGCTGTTGCCCTCGGCGCTCATGCAGATCTTTGGAGACGCACAGCTCGCGCCAGCCGCACAGGAAGTGGAAGCGGACATTCTGGCTATGATGCGGGAAGCGGCCTGAGCCAGCGGCGGAGCACTAAGCCTACCACGGCCAAGCTCGCCGCGAGCACGGCGAAGGGCACCGCGTGCATCCACCACCAGAGGGCGCCTTCCGGCTCGACCAAGATGCGGGCCCCGTACTTCTGCTTGTAGAAGTCGAGGATTTCCCGGTCGGTCTTGCCCTGTCTCACAAACTCCTCGATCTCCCTCTTCATCTGGAGCGCGACCTCGCTGCGGTGCTGGGCGATGGGCTCGGCCCAGCAGCATGGGGCGAGAAGAGAATTCTCCAGCTTGCGGATGCGCTCGGCGTTGGAGAGGGCCGTTTGTCCAAACAGAGAAACCGCCGGCGCCAGCGACAGGATCCAGACCAAAAATCTCATTTCCGTTCCGCGGCTGGAGCGAGCCCCGCCGCGCTCCCCTCCTTTTCAGAATAGCGCAGCCGCGGGTGNGGCCGCGGGGCGAGAAGTCAGCGGAGCGATGCCCGGCGTGTTGTACAATGACAACGCGGTGCGAAGGATGAGATTGGGCTGGGGAGTATTGCTGATCGCGCTGGCGGCATGGACGCCGGCGTGTAACCGCGATCCGAACCTGGTCAAGAGGAAGTATCTGGAGAGCGGGAACCGTTACTTCGAGAGGGGGAAGTACCGGGAAGCNTCGATTATGTANCGCAGCGCGCTGCGCAAGGATGCCCGCTACGGAGAGGCGTACTACCGGCTGGGGCTAACGTCGCTGAAGCTGAAGCAGCCGGGGATGGCGTTGCGGCAGTTTCACCGGGCTTTCGAACTGCTGCCCGAGGGTCCGCTGCGCGCGGAAACGTCGAACCGTCTGGCGGATTTATACCTCGCTCAGTTTCTGCTCGACACGCGCCGGGAAAGCCCGATCCGCGACGAATTGGCCTCGCTGCTGAAGAATCCGCGGCTGACGGCGTTCGACCGCCTGAGACTGGAGGCGCACGTAGCGTGGAAGGATGGCGGGCTCGACGAGGCGATCGAGAAATTCCGCCAGGCGGACCGGCTGCGCCCGCACGACCCGCCGCTGATTCTGGCGCTGGCGCAGGCGTTGATGGCCAAAGGCGAGACGCTGCTTCCGCAACGGGGGCCGGAAGCGGCGAAGCCGTGGTTTGAGGAGGCGGTCCGGATTTCGAAGGATGTGATCGAGCGGAACCGGGGCTTTGCGCCGATGTACGATGTCCTCTATGGCCATTACATGCGGCAGGGGTTGCTAAGCGAGGCCGACCAGATCCGGCAGCTGAAGGTTAACAACAACCCGAAGAATGCTGATTTCCGCTTGCAGCTCGCGACCCATTACTTGCAGACGAACCGGCCCGGGCAAGCTCAGCAGGTCATCGACGCTTTGCTAGCGGACCGGGAGACGTTCCCGGACGGCCGCGACAGGGCCGGGGATTTCTATATGCTGCACCAGCAGTTCGACAAGGCGATCGAGTACTACCGGGCCGGACTGGGGGGCGGCGGCGAAGAATGGCTTCACTTTCAGCGGAAGATCGCCGATGCGCTAGTGGCGCAGGGGAAGCGGGACCAAGCGGCGGCGCTGCTGGACCAGGAAATTCTGAAACGTTTTCCCCGCGATCCGGTGGCGCAGGCGCTGCGCGCGAGCCTGAGGTTGGAGTCCGGCTCGGCTGCACAAGTTCAGCAAGCGGTATCGGAGCTGCAAGAGTCCGCGCGGAAGCTGCCCAACAATCCCGTGGTTCGATACAACCTGGGGCGGGCGTTGTTCTTGCGGGGCGACCTGGAGCAGGCGCAGATTCAATTCGAGGCGTCGGCCAAGCTCCAGGCGGATTATCTGCCGCCGCGGCTGGCCTTGTGCGAACTGCATCTGAGGAGGAGAGAATACGCGGCTGCCCTGGCGCTGGCCGATCGGATTCTGGCGCAAGCGCCCGAGGAGTTTACCGCCCGCATGTTGCGATCCCAAGCGCTGGAAGGCTTGGGAAGAACCGAGGAGGCGCGGGCCTCCATTCTGGAAGCCGGCCGCATGTCCGCCTCTACGCCGGCTCCGCTGATCAGCCTGGGACTGCTCGAAATCAACAGCCGGCGTTTTGACGCGGCGGCGAAAGTTTTCCAGCAATGTTTGAGCCGTTTCCCCGGGCAACCGTTGTGCACCCTGGGTTTGGCGGAGGCGTACACGGGACAATCTGAATTCTCCAAAGCCCAAGCTTTGCTGGAAGCGGAACTGGAGCGGAATCCATCGCGGCGGGACCTCCGGCTGGCTCTTAGCAACGTGCACACTCTGGGCGGGCGATATGACGCCGCCATTGGCATTCTGAAGGCTATGGCGGCGGCCGAACCAAATTCGGCCGATCTCCAGATCCGGCTTGGCGAGACCTACCGGCTCAAAGGAGATCTCCGGGCCGCGATTGAGCATTTCCGCCGCGCCCGGCAGCTTCAGCCGGACAATGCGGATGTTCATGTATGGCTGGCGTTGCTTCTACACATGACGGGCCGGGCGGACGAGGCCCGGCAGCACTACCAAGACATTCTGCGTTTGCAACCGGACAACGCCATTGCCCTAAATAACCTGGCCTACGTTATGGCAGAGAATGGGGGCGACCTGGAGCTGGCCCTGACCTATGCGCAACGGGCGAGGCTAAAGCTGCCCGGAGTGCCGGAAGTCGCGGACACGCTGGGGTGGATTTACATCAAGAAGCAGTTGACCGCAAACGCGCTAACCATTTACGACGAACTGGTCGCCAAATATCCCACCAACCCAATTTACCGGTATCACCGGGGCATGGCCTTGTTGCAGAAAGGGGACCGTGCGGAGGCGCGCAAGGAACTCGAGGCCGCTTTGCGGAACCGGCCGGAGCCCGAGGACCGGGCGAAGATCGAAGACTTGATGCGGCGCATCGGCTAGCGGGGACACGGGACGCATTGCTCGGCTTGATTCGCGGATTCGGCGACCGGCACCCTTCCTGGGCTTATGTGGCCCCCTTTGCGGTTTTCCTGTTTTTCCTGGCGGCTGGTCCACAAGTTGGTCTCGGGCCGGAAGTCCACTATCCGTTGCGGGTGTTGGCCACGGCAGCTGCGTTGCTGGCGTGGTCACGCAAAGTTCTGAGCTGGAAGGTCACCCACATCGCGGGCAGCTTGCTTGTGGGCGTGGGGGTGTTCGCGGTCTGGATTTTGCCGGATCTGCTGTGGCCCGGATACCGGAATCACTGGTTGTTTGAGAACGCGCTGACGGGGACTCTCGCCAGCTCGATCAGGCATGAGCTCAGGGAAAGCGCGGCGTTTCTCTTCTGGCGGGGGGCCAGTTTGATTCTGGTGGTTCCGGTGGTGGAAGAGTTGTTTTGGCGCGCCTGGCTGATGCGCTATCTGATTTCCCGGAACTTTGAAGCGCTGCCCCTGGGCGCCTACACCCCGCAGGCCTTTTGGATCACGGCGGCGCTTTTCGCCAGCGAGCACGGGCCCTACTGGGATGTGGGACTCGCCGCGGGGATCGTCTACAACTGGTGGATGCTCCGCACGCGCTCCTTGGGGGACTGCATTCTCGCGCACCTGGTCACCAACGCTTGCCTGGGCGCTTATGTGCTGATGAGCGGACGCTGGGAGTATCTGCTTTGAGGCTCCGCGCGGGCGCAGGCAGCGCGGCGCATGTCAGAATATTGAGGAAATGGTGGAACAGATCCGGCCGGGAGTGAACGCATCCAAAGCCCGCTTCGTGTTGTTCGACTTCGATGGCACGTTATCGCTGATCCGCTCCGGATGGGTGGACGTGATGGTGCCGATGATGGTCGAGATCCTTCTCGAATTGAAGACCGGGGAGAGCGAGGAAGAGCTGCGGGGGATCGTGTCGGATTTCGTGGCGCGGCTTACCGGCAAACAAACCATGTACCAGATGATCGAGCTGGCGCGGCAAGTGGAGCTGCGGGGAGGCAAGCCTCTGGACCCGTTGGAATACAAACGGCAGTATCTGGCGCGCTTGCACGAGAAGATCCGGGACCGGCTGGAGGAGCTGCGCGAGGGGCGCGCGGCGCCGGAGAAGTATCTGGTGCCGGGAGCGCGGGCGATGCTGGAGAGGCTTTCGGCAAGGGGGTTGACCATGTACCTCGCCAGCGGAACCGACCAGCCCTTCATGAGGGAGGAGGCGCGGCTTCTGGACATTGACCGCTACTTCAACGGGGGAGTGTACGGGGCCCTGGACGACTACAAGAGTTTCTCCAAGAGGATTTTGATTCAGCGGGTGATCGCCTCTACCGGGTGCAGCGGCGAAGAGTTTCTGTGCTTCGGCGATGGGTATGTAGAGATCGAGAATGTGAAGGAAGTGGGCGGGGTGGCGGTGGGGGTGGCCACCAGCGAGCCTGAGTGTCAGGAAGTGGATGCCTGGAAGCGGCAGCGGCTGGTGGGCGCGGGGGCGGATTACATCATTGCGAACTTCCAGTGCTACGAGGAGCTGATGGAGCTGCTTTTCCCGCCGGATGGGAATCAGGCGGCATAGGCCTGGCGTCTGCCTGAGCGGCGCCGGCTGAATTATGGGCGTGCTGATGCTAGTCCTCATCGCGGCGCTGCTTAGCCGCGCCGGGGCCGGACGATTTTGCCCGCGGGCGGTCTGGGGCGTGATGCTGGGGGCGCTTGCGCCAGAGCTGGACCGCACCGCCCGGCTGTTTTCGCCGGAGCTGCACCTGAAGGTTGCCCACGCGGCGCTGCACTCCGTGTTTACCGCTCCGCTGCTCGTGGTGGCCTGCGCCGGCGCCATTCGCGGAATCAGCCGGCAGCGGTGCGGCTGGGGCGGCGCGCTCTCGCTGGCGGGGGCCGGCGTCCTGGTGAACCTGATTGTGGCATGGGCGGGCGGCCAGGGAATCCGGCTGCTGTGGCCGGTGTCGGACGGCTGGTTCCGCGGGGGCTTTCTGCCGGAGTGGGACCTGTGGATGATCGTTCTGTTCGCAGTGGCGTGGTTCATCCCATGGCTGTTGGGTGTGGCCAGCAGTGAGATGGGCGCGGCGAAGCCAAGCGGGCGGGGCGCGGCGTTTGCAGCGCTATGCCTGGCGGTCTTGTTCGGATTCGGAAGGTTCTTGCTGCACTCACGGGCGGTGGCGATGCTCGAGTCCCATCTGTACGAGGGCGCGCCGCCGTTGCGGACGGCCGCCTTCCCTTCCCCGCTGAATCCATTGCGCTGGACCGGCCTGGTGGAGACGCGCGAGTCACTCCGGCGCTATAGCGGGCTGAGGCCACTGGAGGAGTTTGATCCATCCCGCGGGGAGGTCTATTCGAAGGCCGAGGCGAGACCGGTGTTCGAGCAAGCCCGCGGCACACGAGAATTCCAGGCGTTCCTGGGGTTTTATGAGTGGCCGTATTGGAGAGCGGCGCCGCTGCCGGAGCCGGAAGGAGGCTGGGAGGTGGAAGCGGTGGACCTGGCGCAACTGCGGGGGCAGGCGGCGAGGGCGCGCGCCTGGTTCGACGCGGACGGGCGGCTATTGCGGGTCGAACTCCGGCCCTGAGCAAGGGTTCAGTTACCATTGGGCTATGGAGTATCCGATTTGGATTGGCGGCGAGCCGGTTTACACCGCGCAGCGGAAGAAGATTGAAATTCCTTACGACGGCGCCCCCATAGCGGAGGTTTGCCAGGCGGATGCCGCGACGGCAGATGCGGCGGCCGCAGCGGCTCACCGGGCGGCAAGGGAGATGCGGGAGATGCCGCTGGCGGAAAGGGCGTCCATCTTGCGCCGCGTGCATCAGGCGGTGGTGGAGCGCAAGGAGACTCTGGCGCACATCCTCAGCTCCGAGAGCGGCAAGCCGATCCGGGAGGCCCGGCTGGAGCTTGACCGCGCGGCCCAGACTCTTGCTTTTCTCGGCCGAGGAGGCGCACCGGGTGTGCGGCGAAGTGGTGCCGGCCGATGCAGCTCCGGCAGGAAAGGGCCGGTGGGCGATGACGCTGCGGGAGCCGCTGGGGGTGATTGCCGCGATCACGCCGTTCAACTTCCCGCTGAACCTTTCGGTGCATAAGATCGGTCCGGCGATCGCCGCGGGCAATGCTGTGGTTCACAAGCCCGCCAGCGCCACGCCGATGATCGCGCTCGAGCTGGCGCGGATCTTTCACGAGTGCGGGCTGCCGGCCGGGGCGTTGAATGTGATTCCTGGTTCCGGAGGGGCGATCGGCGATCTTCTGGTGCAAGATCCGCGAGTGGCGATGATCACCTTCACGGGCAGTCCGGAGGTCGGACTTCGGATCAGGAGCCTGGCGGGGATGAAGCGGGTGACGCTGGAGCTTGGGTCGAACTCGGCGGTCATTGTGGCGGAAGATGCGGATCTGGAGGAAGCCGTTCCGCGCTGCATCACGGGGGCATTCGCCAACTCGGGGCAGGTCTGCATTTCGGTCCAGCGGATCTACGTGCAGGAACAAATAGCGGCGGAGTTCGTCGAGCGGATGGTGGAGGGCGCGCGCGCCTTGAAGATCGGCCACCCGCACGATGCAGAGACGCAGATCAGCTCGCTGATTACGGTCCAGGAAGCCGAGAGAGTGGAGAGTTGGATCGCGGAGGCGGTGCAGGCTGGGGCGCGGCTGCTCACCGGGGGCGCGAGGCGCAGGGCGACGGTCGAACCGGCCGTGTTGACCGATGTTCCGCCCACGGTGAAGATTTCCTGCCAGGAGGCGTTCGGGCCGCTGGTGGCGATCAACCGTTACCGGACGCTGGAGGAAGCCATCGCCATGGTCAACGACTCAGTGTACGGGCTTCAGGCGAGCATCTTCACACGGGATTTGCGCAAGGCTTTCCAGGCGGCGCGGGAGGTTCACGTGGGCGGTTTTCTGATCAACGAAGCGCCCTCGTACCGGCTGGACCAGATGCCTTACGGCGGCGTCAAGCTCAGCGGCACTGGGAGGGAGGGGCCGCGGTACGCCATCCAAGAGATGACCGAATGCAAGCTGGTGCTGTGGCGTTAGACGCTCGAATTTTGCGGGCGGCTACGGACTGAGGGTGATGGAGACTTTGCCGCCCTCTTCCACCTCCACGGTGCGCAGCAAGGGGCTGTTCCAGTCGATTTCGTCCTCCGAAGCGCCATCGAGAGAGACGGCGGCCAGATAGCGGCCGGGAGGCAGCCCGCGGATCAGGAAGGATCCGCCGGCGCCCGTGCGCGCCGACGGCGCCGCGGCGAGACGCTGTTGCAAGGCCGAATCGGCGGGGCGCAGGTAGATCATAGCGTCGGCGACGGGTTGCTGGTTGGCATCGACGAGCCTGCCTTCGACCGTAGCGGGCTTATCGGAGAAAGCCGCTTCGAGCTCGAGTTGTTCTCCAGGCAGCGCTTCCAATTGGGGTGAATTCAGGGGGCGGCCATGGAGGGTCAGAGCTTGCAAATAAAAGCCGGCGGGGGCCGACAGCCGCAGTTGCCACGTGCCCGGCGCGAGGCGGGCGCTGGAGCCGCAGCGGATCTGCTCCGCCCGGGGCTCCCCTGCGGGCACAACGCGCATCAGGGAGACGGAACCGGGCATCGAGCCGGATTCACCGCCGCCGGCGGAGCGGCAGCGGAGTTGGAGCAGGGGCGCAGGAGCGCCTTCGAGCTGGATGTCCTCCAGGTCCGACTTGAGCCAGAGTCGTTGATAGGCCGTCACGTAGTCTCCCGAGATCTTGGATTCGGCTGCGAGATAATAGCTGCCCGGCGCGAGGCGCTCGAAGGAGAAATTGCCGGCGTTGTCGACGACGGAGGACAGGGCTTCGACATCGCCGTAGAGCCGCACCAGGTTGGATCCGGGGAAAGTCACCTTGCCTTTCAGCCGCAACAGGCGGCCGGTTTGCGGCGTGAGGACGAGGCCTTCGACCTCGGCGTCCAATTGCACTTCGACGGATTGAGCGGATTCGGCCGAGACCGAGCCGCCGTAAAAGGTGGGCAGGTAGCCCCCTTCGTCCCCCAATTCCTGGTAGCCGGTGCGCACCAGATAGCGGCCCGGGNTGAGGCCGGCGATTCGAAAGNCGCCGCGGTCGTCGGATTTGCCCTGGGCGGCGAGCTGGAGCGGGCGGGTGTCGCGGTAGACGGCGACCGGAAAGTCCCACAGGCCGGCGCCGTTTTCATCGCGGATCTCGCCGCTAATCGCGCCCAGGCGGCGCAGGCGGATTTCGGCGCTGAAGCGGCCATCTTGGTCGAGGACGATGGGAGTCCCGCGGCCGTTCCAGACGCGCTGGCCGTGCCAGGTGAAAGCATAGCCGGGCCTTTCGGCGCCTAAGGCATAGACGCCTGCGGGCGCTTCCATCCGGAAGACGCCCCGCGCGTCGGCGTAGGCGGAGATCTGCG
>JGI24721J44947_10004329_pt1 | contig 19740 bp, 17 predicted proteins | sample YelNatPaOPGAMG01_FD_44947 | JGI IMG/M metagenome (IMG submission 44947) | reverse complement strand
GCCTGTTGCATCAAGCATTGGGCTGTACTGTCAATGTCCAACGAACTTCGATGCCAGCGCTTATTCCATCACGCCGGTTATTGCGAGCACGATGCGTCTAGAGCAGCAACTATGTGAGATCGCGATATCGGCAGAGGCACCGTGAGCCGGATGATACATGCCTTTCGTTCGTCGCTTTGTTGTCATGCATAGGTCTCTAGATCGCCGCGGACGCTTCGTGCTGTAACACGTTCCGGCACTGTTGCCTCTGTCGTGCATCCGCTCCATAGGGTCAGCACTGTCGCATTAGTAACCGCTGGGCGTGTCTTGAAATTCATGTACGGGTGTTCTACCTATTGTTCGTTGGACGTGCTGAACGCGATACGAACGCAGCTCGGACAGGTTGCTGTTATTCGTAGCGTCAAATAGGCGGATCCGACTGACATCGCCCCGTGGATACGCGAAGGCGAAGCGCTGGCCATCAGTCAGGCGAGCACCACGACTGTCCGGGCAGAGCATTGCTTCACTCTCTATACCAGTGTTTCCCAAACGAACACCAACTAGATACAGCGAAAACTTGGAAAGCTACAGCTGCTGTGGACTTCTGCTATACCCCTGAAAGTGCCTCTACGGTTGTCGCCGTGCAGCAACGACCCAAGTCGCCATGTCTCTGAACAGCATCGACGTAAAGCGCAGATGGTACACGGTATCGCCATGCGCGCCTGCTGCGTCGACTGCGCATACGTCACTGCCCATGCTCTGGTGTCCTCTAAGAGAATCGGAGACAATTTGTGCTGGACTTTGAAGCGCGTGCTTGACTGCCTCAGTTCGTGCTCTGTGATGGTATGTATTGGAGTCGTGCATGCAACCGTCAGCAATCCATAGCTGAGAAGCGCTCGCCAAAATTAAGCCTCATCATTGCCGCTTTTCCCAGGGGAACCAAGTCACAAGGTTTTCGTCTTTGAGCAACAGAGCTCGGCAGCATCGTGGTCAATATACGACACACCGTGTGCTGTCCCATGGAGCAGTAGAGAATCTGCGACCTCATCGTTATCGCCAGACACCATTCTGTAGGGATGCTCGCATGCCGCTGCTGGCGCGTCTAAATTTCAAATTGCTGTTTTCTCTTGAACCGCGTCTGCGAAGCTGGTGCACTGGTGCTCGGATAGTGTGTGCTTTCTGCTGACTGGCTTTCCTGTGGTCAGTGTAAAAAGGATATGTCATTGTCCAGGCTTTTCTATTCCAGATGGTGGCGCGTTTCTGGTTCGCAGACTCGTGGGTTTCTATCGGTGCGTGTCCGCTCGCTGCTTCTTTACCTGTTATGCTGGCTGCTTTTGTGGCGAGCGTGTCCGCGAAACTTTGCCGTCGACGCGACTATGGACGAAGCAGATGAGTTACTACATATAGGTGTTTTGGAAACGCAAGTTTCTGCTTCCCCTTCGAGTTCTCCGTTCGCAGCGATGGTACCAGGGATACCGTCAGCGTCCCTGACACGAGTGCCGTCAGGAATACCATCAGTGTTACCTTCGAGAACATTGTCAGCATCCTTTTCAGGGATACCTTCAGGTTCGCCTTCAACGACATCGTTAGCAGCGGCTTCTGCGTTGCCGTCAGGCGTACCATCAGGGTCGCCCTCTGTAACAAGCTCCTTCAACTGTTCGACGGTAGGTGCACTGCTGCAACAGACATGCATGCGTGTTGCCGCCGCGGTCTCGTCAAATCCAAACAACCCATTCGCTGTGGTGATAGCTGTCGGTGGGGTGTCCGAGTTTTGTCCATGTGCCGTCCTAGCGAACTGCACCCTGAATCGCTGTGGAGCTGGCAGCGGTGCGTCAGCGGCAGCGCTTGTAACAGTGAATGGGGCAAATCTTACTGAGATTGTACCTCTCACCAATATTTTATGTATGTCGAATGCATCCAGTTGCAACTGAGCTCCTGCGGGGAAGCGTTCACTGCGATTCGCATATCGCGCTGCTGTAGTCGCCCTTGGAAGCGCTCATCGAGAGCAGTGCAGAAGCGACATGTCGGCGGGCACTGCTGCATGTCCTCGACTGCAATTGGCCTCGGTCCGCCAAACGATTATCGAATATTGCAGCGACACAACGGAATCGAAGCACGCCCAGGCTCTTACGAAGTCTATGGAAAAGAAGCGCGGTGGCGCTCGAGTAGTGCCGCTCGTATCATTGGCGGTCAAGTTTCTAGCGAAAACTGCACAACGGAAACAGAGCCATGCTCGCTCGGCGCTTATCTGCATCGCTTTGTAAGAGCACATCCACAAAAGCAGCGGCATTACTGCCATGGAAAAAATGTCGCCGGCTCGTTCGCGTGCCAATGGCAAGGCAGCTGACGGCGTCGATACACTGACCATATCTGGACTAGCCCGAAAGCTTACCCAGCCACACGCTCGATGCGCAGTTTCGCTCAGCGGTGCATTTGCTGCGTTCGAAACAGGAAGACGATAGCACACGATTGGACCGTTTATGGGTCGCTTCGCAAACACAACTCTGGGTGTATGCTTCGCGATCCTCCTCCACCTGCGTGGAGATGTATGTAAAAGCCTGGGATCCAAACGGCATCGACACATCGCACAGATGGCTATTCCATAACCGGTACGCCCCCAGAGTCCATAGAACGTTTCGAATTCACGGATACCTCGGGTTCTGCTGTGTACAAAGCTTGCTGCCTTGCATGTCCTGCCAACGGAACAGCCTTTCGTTTCCCAGAAATCGCCTGTTTTGTATGGATTTGCAATGGAACCGTTCGCTATTAGATTCGCGTTCGAAGCACAATGCAAGGATCCCATAAACCAAGCACGGCCTCGCCGATGCTGGGACATCGGTCGCGCNGAAGCGCTTCGGCAGGACGAGAACGCATATAAAGCGCGCGTTAAACGATGCTTGAATATGTGGTCTCGCATTATAGACGCATTTGACGAGCCAATCTCGTCTGTCCATCGGTCTGCCTGCCTGCCTGCCTGCCTGCCTGGTTGCCTCAGAAACTCGATTTTGCACTCCTGGATTCGAATCCAGGGAAGCCAAGACGCAGGCATGCCTCTCGGTGGGAATTCCGCAGAGGAACATAACAGCTCAAGGAGTGCGCTTCTTGTGCGCTTCGCAGAGCACTCCAATCCGAATCCGCTACGAGGGATCAAAGCGGGGCGTGCACGCGCGGCAGAAAATATCGATCCATGCTCCGACAAACCGGCTTACTTGGAAGCTTTCCCCATTGACTGCCGATTAGCGATCGATTCGAGGCACCAACAAGGGCCTTGCTCGCCAGCACAACAAGATGCACATTCGTACCGCAAGTCATCGGCAGCTACAATGCATAAGGTGCAACCTCATAGACGCAGCTGTTTCCGATCAAGGAACTAGATCCATAGATGCTCGGCCAAATAGCATGACACCCTTCCCAAGATGGCACAAGCTGGGNGCTTGCATCCAAGCCTCGACCAGANGAACTAAGGGAGCATCATAAATNCACACACACATACTCGCCGTGTTCGCAGCATCTTGAGAACGCCTGCTTCTCACGCAACGTACAACGAGGCAGCGAAAATGATGTCTCGCTTGATCGAGCGCGAGGCGGTGTCAACCTTGGACAGAAGCCGACTGTCACCAATAACGCGAGCAACATCGGCGGTCTCTCGAAGGAGCTCACTCAAGCGCACAATCGTGCGAACAATGCTTCCCTCTTGCACCGGCGTCCATACGCAAATATCTTTAAATGGAGCGCCCTGAGCCCAAAGCAGCGCGGGAATCAAGAGACCCGGGTTCACCGTCATGCTCTGATACTCGCTGGGTGACACCGGAAGACCGCACTCTGCTTGGACGGTTCCGAGAGCTAACGCAACGCGCTTGAGTTTGTTCAGGGAGGCAGCCAGCGTCTCCATCGCCGTTGGATCCAGCTGCAGGCCATCTAACTCGGAACGGGCGGCCTGATCTGGCAAGATGTACTCGCTGGGATCTAGTTTCTCCTGGAATACCAGACAGGAGGCTAGTGCTGCAATACTGCAGGGTTCAAGGTCACTGAAGATCCCCTCAAACATGGATTCCACCAAAAGCAAAGAATCACAGGTGCCCACATCGCAGGCGGCTCGCCCTTTGAGCGTCACCATGAGCCCGTTGGACGGCGGCCGCTCGGCATCCGAGAACGTCACCGGGTCGTAGTCCANGTTGTTTCCAGAACCGCTGCGCTCTATGTATCCAAGTCGCTCGAGAACGGCCAAACGCTGCATATAGTCCGGTAGGAGTTGCAGAGAGCGATAGCTGCTCGCATACTGCAGATACTCGAGCTTCTGCTCAAGACGGTGGCGCCGTTCCGCAAGTTCAAACGCGGTAGCAAGAACGCTGCGATTATAGGCGTCCCACAAGCACGCAGAGTTCAGAATATGGTCACGAAGGAGACGCTCTTTTTCAATCCATTTTGCTTCGAGCTCCAAATCTGGAATACCGCAATGCTCCCGTGGATGCATACCCACCAAAAACTCCGATGTTGCATCAGCTGCGCCGAACCGTTCCGCTACGGAACGCAAAGACTCGAGCAGCGTGGCCACGAGCTCCAAGTTTGGACGACCGCGCAGCGGGAAGAGCGAACGCTCAAGATTTTTCTCGTTCGGAATGGACAGCACCTGATGATAGACTGTGAGAATCTCGCTCGGGACCGCATCTCCGATGCAAAACTCCAGACCGTGCAACCGCTGCTGATATGCAAGCCGCACAGGCTCGGTGAACACGCTCGTCGAGCGTGCACCCGCGTCGTTAGCGGCATTTCCGACCTGGGCAGACGGCTCCTCGGATAGCGCAAACACGGTGTCGCGAAGCGCCGGGCCACCCAGGAGTACCAGAACTGGCACCACCAATCGCCGGATTTCCTCCAGTAGATGTTGCGCGGATGCCCGATACCGCTTCTCCGCTGCTGCACCGACAACGATCCCCAAAGCAATGCCACCATCGGTACGACGCAGCAACAGCATTCGACCAGGGACCGCAGTGATGCTGGCGTAGCCATGCGGACCCACGGAGAATAGCTGCTCATGAACAGCGCTGGCACGCTGTACAACTTGATTCACATAGGTATAGTATTGTGAAAATTGATCCCCAAATGTCGCTAGTTCCGAATCTATGCGTGCGAGGTTCGCGCGTCCGTGCACCAGCAGGCGCTGGATGCGGCGTTCCGCGCCAAACGACTCCGCTTCAGTGAAGCTCCTGCGGATCACCTCTTCGACCTGCACGCGCTCCGTTCGAATCAAGTTCAGTATCATGTTGTAGGAGAGGCGGAACTGGCTTGAAAGCCGGGGTGGCACTCCTGTCATAGTGCGTTTCAGGTCTANNTCAGTCGGGAGTTCGCCTACGGAGAAGAAGAGGATCACGATGCCATAGGCGTCGAGGCCCCGGCGACCGGCTCGCCCGCTCATCTGGGTATATTCACCAGGACTCAGCAGTCGATACTGCCTTCCATCGTGTTTGCGAATGCCGCTGAAGACGACGGTGCGTGCGGGCATATTCACACCCATGGCGAACGTCTCGGTGGCGAAGAGGACCCGCACGAGGCCCCGTTGAAATAAAATTTCCGTCATCTCTTTCACGATGGGCAGCAGTCCGGCATGGTGGATGCCGATGCCTCGGTGCAGGAGGTCACGAACTCTTTGAATCTGTGGAACACGCCGATCCGCCGCATGCAAGCGCGAGAGTGCCGACTCGACCACAACGTGGATCCGATGCGCTTCGCCCGGGTTCTGCTGGTGTAGATTCAATGTACCAAGGCTGTCCGCTGCCTCTTCACATCTCTTGCGAGAGAAACAGAAAACTACTGCCGGTAGAAGCTCTCGTTTGCGCAGGAACTGCACCAATGTACCCCAGGCTGGGCGTCCTAGTATCCCAGCAGGTGCCAGGTGCGCTTTCGCTCCGCGCTTGGCGACGAGTTCCCGCTCCACATCCTGAGCGGCCTTGTAGCCCTGTGAGAGAAAATCCCCTCGNGCGTTTTTCACGAGAATGAGATCGTTCTTCGCGTAGATATAATGCTGAAGCGGCACTGGTCGGTGGCTCGTCGTGATGACATACACAGGTCTCTGTTTGCAGCGTCCAACCCAGTCGGCAAATTCTTGCGCGTTCGGCACCGTTGCCGAAAGCATGATGATGTTGACGTGTTCCGGCAGCAGAATGATGACCTCCTCCCAGACGACACCACGCTCTTCATCGTTCACGTAGTGGACTTCATCGAAGATGACCCACTCGACGTCCCGAATGAGGTCGGCACCCCGGTAGAGCATCGAGCGCAGAATCTCTGTTGTCATGATTAGACAGGGAGCCGTTGGCTGGATGCAGACATCGCCCGTGATCAAACCAATTGACTCCGAACCAAAACGATCACTAAAATCCCGAAACTTTTGATTGCTGAGCGTCTTGATGGGACTCGTGTAAATTGCCTTGGTTGCATGAGCGCGAGCCAGCGCAATCGCGTATTCAGCAACCACTGTCTTCCCTGCAGAGGTGTGAGCTGCGACAAAGACGCTCTCTCCGCGCTCAATGTGCAGAATGGCCTGCTTCTGGAAGCGATCTAGTTCAAAGGGAAACTCGAGTGCTGGCTTTGGGACGCGTTGCGCAAAGTCCACTGGATCCGACTCGTCGACCAGCGCATAGACAGAGCGCCGGGCTGGCTTTCCTCCTCCTNCTGCTGCTGCTACTGCTGATACATTTGGCATATTAGTTGATGCACCAATGCCGAGGTCGCTTTGCTGTTGTTCGGGTCGGAGAAGCTCTTCCAGTGAGCGCTCGACTGAGGCCAGACGTGCATCCAGTCGATCAAGCGCGGGCAGAGAAGGGACCGCACGCGGTGGATCAGTTGCAGTTTCCAGCGTCCTTGCCGTAGCAATCCGAGGCGTTCTAGCAGCCGTCGATTCCTCAGGTTCTTCCTCTAGTTGCTCGAGTCGAATACCGAAAAGGATCTCATCGCCTTGCTCAGGTTCGAAGGCTTGTGCCCAGGAAAANCCGGGTTGCCGGCTTCTCTCCATGACTCGACCTGTGAAGGCGAGTCCACCGAGTTCATCCGCATCGCCGGCGATGTAGGCAAGGGCACTTCCTCCATTGGGGTTACTGATCGACTCGCGTGCTCGTCGCTGCTCCAAAGACTGCAGGTATGCTTCATCAAGATGTATTCGATCAAGAAGGTTCTGCTTGGTCTGTCTCCGAGGTACCCAATTGAGCTGGCTAGGTGGCTGTGTTGCTGGCATCCAGAGAGGCGGATTCCACTTCTGGATACGCTCTACACATATGTTCCACCAGTCCGAATCGTTGCGTTCGTCTGAAGCGTCCGGCCTGCTCGGCAGCTGGTCATCTACTTGCCCGGATAAAGACACAACCGGCCGCATTTGCTCTGGAGGTTGCAGTTGCTTTGGTCTCGCGAAACGCCTGATGCCGTCACCGCGACCACGCACGTAGTACTGCGGATCCCAGACTGCTGGAAACATATCCAGTGTATCGGCAGTATTCCATGCTGGCTCGATACTCTGTGAAGATATCCCTGGGTGCGTGTTAGTTTCGAACGCGAGCGCTGTCGCTGCTATTGACGTTGACTGCTCCGGTAACGTCCAGCAGCACATGGGAAGCACGAGCCCCCACGGGTCCAATAGGTCGTCCGCGGAGACCTCATCATTCCACTCTAGACTTATTTTGGGTGCGGGTGCACCTTGGAGGTACCATGCGGCCCCTGTAAACGCTGCAAGGACTGTAGTTTGACCGGCGACTGCTGCGTCGCTTTGTACCACAGTCGCAGCCTCAGCAGGTGCTTTCAGCACTGCAGACTCCTGGTTGCTGGTCGGGGCACCATAATTTGCTGTTTTGGCCAAATGCAGCGCCCTCCGCAAACTTGATGTCCACTGAAGTTGCGGTTTGCTCAGAGGCTCTTGCCTCAACGCGGTACTGGCAACTATATACTGAAGCGTACCTTGCCAGGTTGTTTCCGCGACAGCACGAGCGAGTGCAGCAACTTGGTCCGCATTCATCTTGCATGAATATGACCTTCTAGTCTAAGCAGGCCCGCGTCCACCAGTTTCAACAGTGTAGCGTCTCTGAAGGGCGTAGGCATGCGAAAACACGCTCGAGTTCTCGACTGCAAACGCAGCGTACCGTAGTTTTGTCGCTGTAACGCCCGTACGCTGTCCTGCTTGTTCATGACCGCGGGCCTTGGACGGGAAGCGCTCCTGCAAAGCAGCGCTCATTGACGATAGCTTCCCTGGACTGATCGACTTGTATGNGTAAACGAGCACGGGAAGGTATTTTACCACTAACAATAACTGCAATAAGGCGTTGTCTCCCTGTGAGCTGTGCACCGCGTTTATGCGGAACTGTGCTCGAGACCTGAAGCGTTCCGAAGCCAATTAGAGACGTGCTTAGTGATCCTAGAAGAGCTTCACTGCTGCAAACGTTTCCGAAAAAGCGCTGACGCCCTATGCGCAGTGCACTGTGTNGGCGCAGAAGTGTGCTCGACGACGGACGAACAGAGGGGCAACGGATGCACTTGCTTAGGTTCCAAGTCCAGTGCTGCGTGGCGCTCACTCGTCCACACTGACGCAAGATTTCGTTGCTGCTGGGCTCGTATGCGTGGGGTGACCCCAGCGCTGCCATTCGCTTGTCCCGAAGGTGCTAGTGGCGACCCCGCTTGGGAAGCAAGCTATCTGGTTGCTTGAGGTAACGTTGTTTTCATTCATGTGGCATGCAGGCCGGAAACACGACGCTTGACACGCTGCTGTACTCGTTGCTGGGGTAGCCCAGGTGCGCAGTTCCACTCGCGAAGTATGCTTTGGCACCCAACGAAGCATAACCGCAATAGAACACAGCAGCTGTAGTGATTGCATCAGAGCCTTACCAACCACCGAACGTATTCGAAACGAGGCATGATGCCTGTTTTCGGATACGTACGATGCCGCTTACGTTGAACTACGAACGAGCTCGGTAAGCGATGAAACGCACTTGAGCACCAGCAGTAACCGTACACAAGTGCACACTCTGGAGCGGTGCTTATCGATACTGAACGCTGCTTTCCGATTGTCAGCATCGGTGTTTTCCGCATGAATCAATTTGGACTTTAAAGCAAGCGAGGTCCGAAACCTAATGAACTTTCTTAGGGGAGTCGGCGAATACGTACATGTTCCGCTGGCAAAGCTGCGCTTATCGGCGTCTTCTCTCGATGCCAACCGCTGTAAACTAAACGCGCAGCGCCTGGACACGAGTTTGTATCCCGAGTCCGAAACCAGTTGCACTGGGGAGGTCATTGGCGCTCTCTGGGTTCATTCGAAGCTTATATACATTGGCCGGATACGACGACTACCACGGAATGGAATGCATCGCGCGTCTTAGTTGCAGTGCGGCTGGTACACGCGGCGGTCAACAACAAGGCGCCAGGTACACTTCTAGTGTCTCTGTGTGTTTCTCAGGTGCCTCGGAACAAGCGCAGCCAAGTGATGACTGATTCAACGCGTCCATCACCCTAGTAGCGGCTCTGTGTGTTCTTCTGGCGTCATGAAACAAGAGCAACGAATTGATGACTTGTTCAGCGCCTCCGAAAAAGTCTCTTTGGAGCAAAGCGCTTGATGTGAAGATCCTTAGCAACCAACTCCAGAACATGTTCGGCCACAGATGGACCATTCCGACTGAGCTCCAGACGGTTGACAGTAATAGCAATGGTGAGCTGGGCCTTTGGGATCGCCAGCGCAAAGGAGCCCCCAATACCACCATGGCCTATAATAAGACCGTCCGCAAAGCGAAGCAATCCGCCCAGAGTCCAGTCACTGTCGGGAACGGCCTCGGTTGCCATTCGCCACCACGGCTGTTGCATTGCCTTATCGTAGAAGCGCGCTAAAGCCCGAGCTGTGAAGTGACCNTTCGCTGCAGGAAGACAAGCTTTGCGTACCAACAAATGATTGAAGAAGCAGGGATCGAGTACCCAGAACAACTTCTCTCGCTGGATTCGCTCTCGCAACTGGCTAAGTTGTTGTTTTTCCAGGGGATTATCGTTGGCTTCCATGAGCGTCCCAATGGCATCCAGACCGCTATTGAGCAGATCCGAACTCGCTGCGCTCACCACGGACAAGGTAGATTGATGGGCTCGTTCGACTGTGCTCGAGGCGGGTCGCTCGCCCGTTTCCAAACCGGCTGGATCCGTAGAAGTTGCAACAGCATCCACAGGAGCGGGAAAAGCGCGCTCACCCGCTGGTGCCGCGGCTTCCGCCTGCGCAGTCGCAGCACCATCACCACCAAGGAGCGCGTCACTGGTGAGACCGGCACCGAACTTGTTCAAGACTGCGAGGCGGTCGCGTGATACCGGCGGATTCCCCGACATGTGCTCCTTGATGCCATTCGGTATGCCCTGAGTATCACAAACTACAGCGCCGTGCTTATCGAATGTACCGTCGTCGCTGCCACCGACCTGCTGTATCTCAAGTCCGATATATGCTTCATCGGGTTCGATTCCAAAAGCCTCTTTCAGTTGCGCCAAATGCTCCGCTACCCGAGCGTACGGACGCTGCGCATCCAAGGTCGGACAACGCTCGAGGATACCGCCAGCAAGCCAGCTGAACGAGAGATACTGGTAGGCAACNCGAGTGCCGGGCTCGAAAACAGGTTCTACCTGNGCGATCTCAGAGACCATTAGGTCCCAGTTCAAGGCGTTGCACATACTGAAAGAGGCAGGTAACGCGTGTTGCAGCCCCGACCGATGACTCATGATGTGCCCGATGGTACAGGCGCGTTTCCAGGTACTCGTGCCAAACTCTGGCCAGATCGTATGCACCGGTGTGTGATAACCCTGCCGCCAGCGCGCAAGCGAGCCTTCGTCGTAAGACTCTGCTCTTGCTGTTGATGTTGACGCTGCTGCAGTTTGAACTCGGTGCAGCGCACGCGCAACCAGCATTGCGGTGATTCCCTTGGTGGTTGAAAACGAAGAAAATAGCGTTTTTGGTGTTACGATATTGCTACCGTCCCGGTTCCAGGAGTATGGGTCGACTCGGCCGTAGGCGACGTCCACGAGTAAGCGGTGTTTATGATAGACCGCCACTTGTATGCCCACGACGCGATCCTTGAGCGAATGACACAATGCGAGCACCTTGTCCGACAGGGACCGTGCTGGTGACCGAGAAATCCACGTATCCGGCGCTGGAGGCAGCGACCGCAGCGCATATTCCCGAAAGACTGGAAGAAAGGCGTGCCGCACGCCTAGCGTGGAAGCTAGACCCCGTAAGAGTCCCACGACGCGCATCATGAACATAATCGATCCGGGGATGGTAGTGCTGGGAAAATCTTTTGGTTTTGATGCAACCGCTTTTTTGGGGGCAGCCTCGGGATCGTTCCGACCCGGCAGGGACGCATCGCGTGGCTGAGAGCGCTTTCTGTAAAACGCTTCCTGCTCGCGCTTGGCCTCTTCAATGGGCGCTGTGCTTCGAAAAAGAAACTGCACAACCTCCATGCTCCGACCGGGATCGCCGTCCAACGTTACCGCCGTAGAATCGTGTTGCGTNGACCCTTTGGGTACATCTTTCGAACTTTCGATGCCAGGGAAACGAATACCCATCTCCGCAAACGACCGTATGAGCAGGAACGTGTCCCCGTCGGAGGCGGCTAGCATCATCCGCGCGAGGCCTTGGCGCATGCGCTCCTCCATTCGGATGACGAGTCCGAAGTCGAGCAGGACGGGGAGATATACCCCCGGTTGGTATGCACAGACCAGAATATTCCCACCGTGAGGATCTCCGTTGAAAACGCCGTCCACAAGCATCTGGTGTGCAAAAGCACGGCTAATGCGCTGCATTACCAGCTCCAGGCTTGCAGGCTCTAACCGGAGGCGAACGCTGCCGTCAGCGTTCCGGGCAATGCCGTCTGGTCCGAACGCCGTGATGCGCACGCCTTCCATGTACTCCATCACGAGCAGTCGTTCACTGACCAGGTCTGGGAAGACCTGGGGCATAAGCACCTCAGTGTAGAGCATGCCGGCTTGGGCGAGCGAGTTCCGCGTGCGCTGCAGGTTCGTGGCCTCCAGACGAAAGTCGAGCTCTTCGCGTACGCGTGATGACCACTCTCGAACGAGCTCTCGCCAATCAAAGTCTGGTTCGTAGTATGCAATCCAATCGAAAATGATGCGCAGGTTTTCTAGATCCTGTTCGACAACGCGCTTCACGCCGCGGTGTCGAAGTTTGACGACCACCTGGGCGTTCGAACCGCGCAGCCGAGCACGGTGCACCTGGGCAATGCTCGCACATCCCAACGGCTCCTCCAAGTCTATATTCGCAAACACGTCGAGAAGACCACGTTGGAAAGGTGCCCTAGCGAGCTCGCGCTCAAGTCGAGCCCGCACGCGATCTCCCGCCTCTGCAGGCACGGCGTCCTGTAGTTGCATGAGCTCTTCCACGTACTCGACAGGCACGACGTCTGCACGAGTGCTGACGTATTGACCAGCTTTAAGCCAAAGACCTCGCAGTCGCAACATGCTGCGCAGTAGACGGCGAGCACATCGTCGATGGCAACGCGACCAGAGGAGNGCGTACCGCGCGTCGTCCTCGCCAAAAGCTCGAGCCCGCCTCCGTGTCCATCGAACGTCAACATAAACCCGGAGGGCGACATAGTAGACGACAATTCGGCGAGCCCATAGCGCAAGAGCAAACCACATCGGTCCCTTCGGCTTGAAAAGCCACCCGAAGTGTGACGGCAGATGCCACACTCATACAGTGAANGAAGCACACGTATTGGCAAGTCTGGAGGCACGCGCTCCNNGCGTCCTTTGGCAGCCACTGGCGCAGATGCACGTGGCTGCGGTGTGCAGCATACGATGGTTGGATATATTGACTCATTATATTCAGATATGTACCATGAATTTGCATTGCGCTGCTGCTCGTGGGATCCAGNCGTCGATCCGATCGCGCTATAGCGCACGANNACGCGAGCTTCGCAACGGGTAGCGAACGCAGCGTCATAGAAGACGCTCCCAGGTATGATCAGCCCGGGTCTTGCGATTCTCGGAGGCATTGAAGCTTGGTGCCCAGGGGTATACAAGTAAGGGATATGTGGGAACATCGATCGGGGCGCTGTTCGCACAGCGGNTCGCGCTTTCCGGTCCAGAGAGGCCTGCCGCTTCGAAGCACGCAGGGTGCTCTGCGAATGGCATCGATCAGCAATATCGAGTTGCAATAGGCTTGAAGTGACTCTAGAGACAATGGCCATTAGTATAATGTTGCAATTGGTATGATTTATCTTACGCGACATCGATCAGCGGTACCGCATCGCATTCGTTATGATGCATCTCTAGCGACATCGATGAGACGTATGGTGTTGCAATAGTCATGAACGCGTCTTTAGGGAAATCGATCAGCAGTGCTGCATTGCGAAGCGCGTGATCAGCTCTGCTGGAGCGGAAGCNGCAAAGACGCGCGATCTGCCAGCCGACACTTTCTTGCCAGAGGATGCNAGGCCANTGGACCGGTNCGCGGGCCTCTACACCCATGTCAGATTATAGGTTTTCAACTCATTTTTTCATCTCCGCTGCGAGTCATCGAATGTTTTTTCGCAGTCTATAACAGGAGATCGACATCACGATCCAATCTACCCGATAGATCGTAGACGAGTTACTTCTAGGGTATGTATCCTTTACTGAACAGTGCAAGGAGGACTGCATTCCTCCTTCATGTCATTCATACCACAGTACTCAGCTAATTGAGGAGCACTGAAAGAGTAAGGTCCATGTGCCCCATTACAAAAACTGGTATTCTTGAAGCGTATTTGCGGTCAATGGTAGAGAATAACCAGTAGATCANCTTCTAGGGAAAGCAAAAGCGACGATAGAAGGNGCTATCGGCGTCTCTAATTCTCACAAGATTGATCATATGGTCCTGAAAAAATTGGAATACAGTAGAACAAAAAAGCCTAGTTCATTCACGGCCATCCTCCATCGAAGTCGCACCTGCAACGTTCCTGAAATTCAGCGATCAGTATGAAGCACAGGTTCCTCGGTTGGTTTTTTCAGTCGATGAGACGTCATTCGGACGGAACAATCACAACGTATATGGGTACTCGCGGAGAGCGCGCCTGTTTTACATATGATCAAACCCGAGGAGAACAAGGATATCATCTCTTCTAGCCGCCGGGGATTCATTTGGTGGCCTCAGTTTCGCTCGTAGAGAAGGCTTATCCAATAGCACCAACCACCTTGTCGAATCATTGAAGACTTTTCCCATGACGTTTGGTGATGCCCTTCTGTTGAACACCGTGGCTTTTCACCATTCTCCTTGCGCCCGAGCTTTTACCGATTCTGTCGGGGATAGATTTGGTTCTCATTCCTCCGCGCACTCCTTGGTTGAACCCCATCGAAGGAGAGCTTTCTTTCGTTAAACTTTATGACTGCATTTGTGGCGAATAAGGGAAGGTTTCAGTACGGTGACACCGGGCACACGTCGTCTTCTGGTGCAAGTGCTTCTACCTTCGTTAACTTCCTCACCTAAAGGCATAGAGAATTACGTTCAGTTGAAGAAATACAAAATCCGACAGAAAGGTCTGCAGATGCAAGCGAGGTCTAAGAGGCCCGCTATTGCCGGCTCCCGGAAAAAAGGGAAACGAATCATCTTGGCGCCGACGATTGAGCAGAGAAAAGTAAGTGACGAAGAAAAAGAAGAGGGGGATGGATGAGAAAAGGTGTATGCCCGACATGAAGACGGCCATGCTGTAGAGGCACGGAGGGCATGATTTCGACGAATTCTTGCAAAAGTGAGTTCAACCAGAGGCAATGCACGCATGTAGTTCGTGGACCGAGAATTCAACGCTTCTATCAATAGCAGACTATGTGCTGCGCTGAAGACAAGAGACCCGAGGAGCTGACGCAAGCGAGGTTTGCGGGGTAGCCTCTAAGAGTCGAGGTGTAAATGGAGAAACTAGAGCCGATAGCAGTCGACCGGTTGAAAACGGCTGGGGGGCGTCTGTGAGTGCATATTCATTTACCGTCCATGGGCCTGGGATATTTGCAGTTTCACTGACTGTAGATTAAATATGGAAAACGCCCGATGTCGTCCCTTGACGCTTTCTTCAGAAGCTCCTGCCGAAAGCTCACTGAGAGGCTAAAGTAAACTAATGGATTCCGTTCGAATGACGAATCCTCATCTGTTAGTGGCCATCTATGAAACAACATTGGAAACCAGTATAATACCGTTCGAAAAATATGTTGCTAGAGGAAGCCGCCTCCTCTGTTTGCATGCAAAAGTGTCTTCAATTTAGACCTGAATCATCACAGCGATAGCGTCAAGTGGTGCGTACGACACTGCTTCCACAAAAGAAGTTTAGAAGCATCAAAATTTCTCGACTTGATCTCGGGCCTGGGTTCTCCTTCCTTTACTTTAGTTTACCGCGTACATCATTTCGTTGCGCGGATTCTCTATCGAAATGCGTAGCGTGCACCTGGGCGTGCAGCGGTCAGCGTCTGCACAGAAGGCATTGCCTAGGAAATGCCCATGAGCGTCGCGGACCGCTCGTGGTGCGAAAACGGGAGTGCTTATCGAGGCGGGCATTCTAAACCTGTCAAGAACCATATACGCAGTGATGAAGCATGCGTTTACGCGCTCCAAGGCGGTGCTCGGCGGAGAAGTGGTCACGAACATCCGGGAACAACTGACTATAGTCAAATGGCAACGCTTCGACGAGTTCATCGACGCTGACTTCGAAGAAGGTGAGCATCGCAATCTCCACCGGTGCATGAAATGCTTCGGAAATACCGGAATCGGCATAATTCGGACTTGAGCGCTGGCACCAACGCCCTCCGAGTGCTGGCACTGAAACTCGAGGCGAGGCAGAGACCGGCATATGTGAAACCGGATACTATAGAAACGGAACGGAAGCAGCTGCAGAAAAATCCTGCAAAGTCTAGTTCTGATGACCATGGAAAGACATGCAAACTCGTATGCGTATGCCAGTGGTGGAGGACGCCCTCCATTAATTCTGACTCGGGTGTAGAAGATTCGGTATTCCACGACGCGTACGGTAGCAAAACCCGCCGCCGAGTAGCTCCAACCGAACAGCAGTCTGGCTGTGGGCACCAGGCTCGCACGCTTGCAGTGGAGCTGCGCTCTCTCTTGTATCGCGCGACCCGTGTCTAAGATTCATCCTACAAAAGATTATCTATTCATTGCTTCGTTTAGAGCCTCTTCAGACGTCCTGATGACGACTAGCAGCACTTCGATAACAGCTTTGCTCGGAATGCAAAGTACGGGACTGCCGAGCCTTCTCGAATCGGCTACATATCAGGGCTCGGCATCGCCGCCGTTTCCTGAACGCAAGACGAAAGCAACTGCTTTCTGGTAACCATGACGACGATGATGATACGCCCAGCGGACTTGCTGAAAAAGTTGCGAGCAACCTTTGGCCTTGATCTGGGTCAGAGCCGAAGCCTGTATGACACGCGCTTCCGGGGAGTAGCGTCCCGCGCCACCGAAGCGGATCCTGTGCGCGGCGACAGCGACGTCGCAGTCGACACTGCGAACGGGATTCCCAGTGTATGCCCGTGTTCCCGCACGACGACTGCGTCATGGCACCGGCAGAAGCCGAAACCGGCAGGCACTTGCCCGGAGCACAGCATTCGAGCCATCTATGCTGATCCGAAGCTGCATCGTTTTGACCTCGAGGCAGCGTGTGCAGACGAATGCACATCCATGGCAATAGCCCAGAGATCTACGTACCACCAACTGCGAGCTGCAGAGCAAAGCACCTCATTCGCGCTTTTCGTGGCATCCGTTCTGGAAAGCTGGCACGATTCCGCAGCGCATAATCGAAAAGTGTGCGCCTCATCGAGCCTTTACGCATCAACGACTTATCACGAGGTGTCTTCGATGCAATGTGGTGCCTCTGCATTGTGAGGCATGCTCCTAGAACGCGACGAGCGCACAGAGAATCTCCACCGCCAGTAGCGGGAGCATGGGATCCGCAACTTAAGGAGGCGGTGCGGATTGCAGGCGAGGGCGTAATGTTCATGTATGTACCATAATATCGCCATGACGCTTTCGAACAATTCGAGTCGTCTGGCATTGTCGGGTGCGGCAACTTTTCCAACTCCGTACCGCGACTCCGGGTGCAGCACAGTCGTGTGGCAAGAGCACAGCGCCCTCATCACTGGTGGGTCACGCAACCGTACTGGGACGCTGTAAGTGCAGCGCACTGGCCGCCGCTGGCGCATGGCGCCGGCCCCACTGCTCATTCCGGCAGTACTAGGCAAAGCTGACGCCACGTTCAAGCTGCTCGGAGGTTCTTCGATAGTGTTCAACGTCATCAAGTCCTATATTTTCGGGAAGCCGCTGCGCTGCATCGAGTACCCTGATGGTGACTTGGCGACCATTAAACTCTACTCCATGACCGTAACTTCGCTGAGGCAGCGAATAGCGCAAGCGCAGCCGCCCCCGTTTCCCACCGTTGTCTTGCGTGGTGACGACATCAAACAGATATCCGTGTTTTATGCTCCTATATTCACCGAGCCCGTACGGACGAACGCCGATGTACGAGCGCTCCCGGATGCGAGCTGGCTCTTTTGGTCGCTGGTTTCGCCTCAAGAGGCTGCTATACCGCGCAGAGGCGTCAAGCTCGAGTCCGCGCCGCCCCTGATACCTCGCTCAAGCCAGGTCCCAGGTCGCGTCAAGAGCGCTGCCCCTGAGACGAGCGGTAGCTCAGTCACGACGCCTCGAACAGAGGCTGAAATGCAGGATCTGGCGATACAGCTCGTGCACATTCTGTACAGCGTTGGCGGTGGCAGCGCCCTGAGCAGCGCCGAGTATGATCGGCTTGTAGACTTGGCGGCCGACGGCGATAAGGCACTTCTGGCGCTCGCGCGGAACTTTAAGGAGGATCGAACGTCATTTGCGTACCATGCAAAGCGTTTGGTGCAGCGGCGGCTGGGGAACCAGCACGGCACTCTAGGAGCAAATGCAGCTGAACTTGCCGACCAGATGGCTCAGGACCTGCACGATCGCCAACGTGCTCGCACTGTGCCACAAGCACCAGCATCGCCGGAGGCAAACTCGAAAGCCAAAGAGCAACCTGTGTCGGTGAAGCAACCGGAGCATGGTCGAAGAGGGGAATCCGTCTCATCAACCCTATCGTATGCAATAGAGCGATAGGATGCAGATCGACAGCGCATGCAGAGGGGTGTGCCAGGCATAATGCCTCGGCTGCAGATGGGCATCCAGCGCAACTCGGAGCTGCGCTTCACGCTTGCGAGAAAGGCGTGCTCGGCAGCGACGAGCAGCGGAGCAGTCGTACCGATCAAGCGACGGCTGAAGGAGATGCTCGCTGCTGGCGCGTATCCCGCGCACATGAACGAGAGCACCGTCTTTATAAGGATGTGTTGTTTCCGGCTAGTTCCGACGGGCCAAGGTTCTCACACGACTGGAATCTGTTTCGATATGCGCGACGAATGTTTTGTGGACGGTGTCATTGGAATGCACGAAATCGGGCTCCTCAACAACAAGACGGTTTCGTAGCAGCGCATCACAAGCGCACATGATGCTACTACAACTGAGTAATACTGGAGTTCGCGTTCCATTTGGAGCGTGTTGGTCATCGATCAGATGCCACCGTTGGAACCCAGTTTCCAGCGGACTAGTCTGCCATCCTCCAAGTGCAATGAGCCCCGATCCATGACCACGGAAGACTGGGGCGCGCTTGCAAAGTATAGTACACCCCAAGCAGCACGCCATCGGATGCGTACACCTCTTCGCATCACCGTGCCCTTCTGTGTGTGTGTGTGTACTCTGTAATATTGAATAATGGAAGACTTTTATTGTTCACGCACTACTCAGGAGACTCGTTCTCGGTTTATAGGCTGTAGTCGAGCTTGTGCGGATTGCGGACTATACCAATGCCTTGATCTTGACGGGAATCCAATGCGCGCTCTTCTGGGCACTGATTTTCGCATCGAAAGTCATCCTTGGTTCAGTACGATACCTAAACTGAATCATAAACGACTACCTGAAAGTCTTGCTCGCCACTGAGCCGCTGGATGCTCCAGAAGCACGATATGTCCCCGTCTCTTGATCAGTGGGTTCAAGTCTCTCGGCAGAAAGTGGTTGCTGACGTTGCTGCTACAGAAATGCAACGATGACAAGCCGATCTTGTCCACTGCCTCGACATCCGACGATCCGTCGACGCCCTCTTCACCATTTTGGACATCTGTCTCCGTTTCACGCTTTTTTTTCCACAAGCATCGCCGTGCACTCGTGCTCGAGATGCGTTTATGTCNTTCCAAAGGCGTCGACGGGAACCACAGAGAAGCAACTCCTTCATTCGAGGTAAGCTCTCGTGGAGAGAGCACGAGCGCAGTCTGTGCGTCTACGGCACGTCCAGCGCCGTAGTCTACCAGTAGATGATGCGACGCGTGGGTGATGTGCTTTTCCAACTGAGTGAATAAGTTGGTCGATGCACGCTTCTTGCCGTCGTAGACCGGAAAACGTCGGCTGTCCCAGCGCTGTCTCGGGCCCTCCCGCCGAGGATCCTCGCAGTAGCCACCTCGACAGTCACATACTATCTGCGTAGAGCCTAGAAAGTATTCTGTTCTGCTCGACGTGGTGCTCAGCGTCTCGTTATGGGTTCTGATGTCGTCATTCCACTTGTTAGAATGTCTGCTGTCGTGCGCAGTTCGCTACTCTCGATAATACCGTGACCCATAAATTTGAGCAGCTTCATCTGCTTTCTAGTCCGGTTTTTGGATTCGCACTCTTCATTTATAGGTACGGCAAAAGAGATGATGTTC
>JGI24721J44947_10004326_pt1 | contig 19747 bp, 19 predicted proteins | sample YelNatPaOPGAMG01_FD_44947 | JGI IMG/M metagenome (IMG submission 44947) | reverse complement strand
TGAAGAGGAGGAGTAATGCCAAGATTAATGTGAAGGCGGCTGCCTCCCCTTTGTTCATTGGAGCCACCTTTTGTGAAATGATATGTTAACTAGATAAAAGAAGCGCGTTGCTTTTTTTATTTTAAGAGACAACTGCATTAGAAGAGAAAAGAGGAATAGAAAATAAAAAACAGTTAAAATGTTGGTTTTAAATGCAATCGCGTCTACACCTCAGGTTAAGGTGCTGATTCATTGTTCTGTGGGCTGTAGATCAGCTGAAGGCTTGCTGCGAAGCCGCTACCGCTGCCGGGAGCTTGATTATATGTATTGTATCCTGCCGAATATGTTATATTTAGATCCACGGAATATTGCGCACCTGCTGGTACCTGATACCAGTTGCTAGTTCCAGTAGACATTAAGTTGATAATAGCTATTTGATTTCCGCTTGAATCCTTTATTATAAGGTTAGCGCTCTGTAGATTCGTATCGGAAGCAGCCGAATTTACTCTAAATGCTANATAGTATGCTTTGCTTGTATCCNNGTTGTTAATTACTGNTATATTTTTATAATAAGTTGTNTGATAGGTAGGGTGTACAGTTATTGAAAGGCTGGTATTTGCNTNACTAATNGAAACTGTTATTTGTTNTCCTCNTAAGTCAGTCGCATTGGAATTGCTTCCTGCTGAGAATATAATAGGAGGTGCCTGTGGCGTCGCTGCTATGCTAACTGGATAGTAGACGAAGACGCTGGCGAAAACGGCAGTCGATGCTAGAGAGATAGCTAATAGGAGGAAGATCGGTGCTTTCTTTGCATTTACATCCATTCAAGTTCACCTTTAGGTTACATATGTTTTTTTGTTTTGTATAGATTTATAAGTCATATGATAGAGATAGGTTTAAAAGGTTATTTGGCAAAAAACCAGTAATTGTTTTACTTTTGTAAAAAAGGATCGCGCGTCTCCAACTCATAGATGTTTCTAATTTTCTCATTATGCCTTTTTCTTTATTGCTAACTTCCCATCTCATATACAGATTCTGAGCACCTCATTATGAAAGACGAAGCTTCAAGAGTTTGGAGAGGCTTTACGCCCATCTCTTCATTTCTAGTTTGAGGGCTCACGTTTCCCCTATCACTTAGAGCTCATTACCCTGCGGGCTATGTTTATGCTTGCTTTAGGTCTCTAACATCCTTACTCATGAAGAGTTTGAAGATAGCTAATTTATCCAGTACTTTAAAATACTTTTGTCATCCCGTCGTGAACAGCTAGGCTTTCGATTAAAATAAATTCATTTTCATCGCCTCATCAAAGTCATCCCGGATCTCGCTCGAGGCTTCATAATGGGCATGCTTTTATACAGTTATGAGAAGATTTTGAGAAATCTAAATAACGACTGCTTCTTCTGTTTCTTGAGCACGCGCTTTCAATGTCGTTATGCTATCTCTTGGGAATTGAAATTGAAGATCTACGTGTGACAACATGTTTATTTTTTCTCATCATCGCATGAGATGGGGGTGAAATATTTGCCTTCTGAAGATTTAGGCTACATAAAGGAAGCAATTTCCGGCGAGCTCAGGAGGGGGCTTAGGGCCTTTTGCCTGGAGAGGTGGCAGAGCCTCCATGAAAACTACGCTAAGCTTAACATGAGCGAGAGCGGAGTTTCCCCGTTAAAGCTATATGAGCTGGAAGAGCTCGGCTTGAATATAGAAAGCCTTAGAGAGATAGAGATAGGTTATGGTTGGACGAGGGGTTCTCCGGAGCTAAGGGAAAGGATCTCCGAATTATACGGCGGAGAGGTTGAAGAGGAGGAAATCTTGATAACCAATGGGTCGGCGGAGGCAAACCTCGTAGCTGCTTTGACGACGGTTTCCGAGAATTATCTCTATGGGACAGATGTTCCCAACTATATGCAGTTGCCTGGCCTAGCTCCTTTTCTAGGAGGGAAGATGCTTAAATTGATGCGCTCCCACCCTTCCTGGGAGTTCCCGGTTGGAGAGGCTATAAGGTTGATCGAGGAGAAGAGGCCTAAGGCCTTCTTCATGTGCAACCCTAACAACCCGACAACGAAGGTGATGAAGGAAAATGCTCTGGAGGAGCTCGGAGATGCCGCGAGGAGATCTGGCACGATCTTGATCTTCGATGAGGTATACTGGGGCTCAGAGCTTCATGGAGATAGAAAGAGCGCTCTAGAAATTATAGGCAAAGATGTCGCTGTCTCAATATCTGGGCTATCGAAGGTCTATGGCATGCCTGGCCTCAGGATAGGGTGGATCGCTGGGAACAAAGGCTTAGTGAACAAAGCCTGGGCATTCAAGGACTACACGAGCATAGCGCCCTCTGTGCTGAGCGACAAAATAGCCTCCACAGTTTTGAAGCCAGATTCCATAAAAAGGCTTAGAGAGAGATCGAGAAGTATCCTCAAAAAGAACAGCGATGCTTTTTCCTCCAAGCTTAGCGATGTCCTCGAGATAGTTCCGCCTGAGGCTGGGATGTTCGTTTGGGCAAGGGTTCCTTGGACCAACGACACTTTAGAAATCAGCTGGGAGCTCTTCAAAGATAGGGGAATCCTAGTTAACCCCGGAGAGTGCTTCGATAGCCCAGGCTTCCTAAGGATAGGCCTAGGTCATGACCCCAGCTCCTTTCCAAAGCATGCGGAGGAGCTGCGGATTGCCCTTCAAATGTTAAGAGAGAAATCCGTTTATATTGGAAAATAATAGGTTTTTATGGTAGTTTGAGTTGAGCGAAGGCGAAGAATTCATCGTAGATATATATGGATCTCTGTTCATAACGAGGAAGACTAGAGATGGGGGGCTAGCGTGCCCAGTTTGCGGCTACAGCGAATCCTCCCCTCTCTTCTTCAGCGAGCTGGACCTAATAAGGCACATAGCGAGGCATGAGTCCAAGAAAGGAAAGGAGGGGGAATAAAAGGATGATCCTAGATTTGGGAAGGGTTCCGAGGTCCCAGGAGGAGTTAGCAAGAAAAATAGACCATACCGCACTTAAGCCAGAAGAGGGCGTAAGTGGGCTCATAAAGGCAGCGGAGGAAACAGAAAGCTTTGGTTTTCGGGCGCTCGTTATACCTCCCTGGGCCGTGAAGGAGATCAGCGGTATCACTAAAGCGAAGATAGCGACGGTGATAAGCTTCCCGCTCGGGCATGATCCCATGGAGCTAAAGAAAAAGCAGATCGAGATCGCCGTGAGCGATGGGGCGTTTGAGGTAGATGTTGTCATAAATATAATGGCCGCCCTATCAGGGAGATTAGATTATCTAAGGAAGGAGATATTCGAGCTCACTTCCTTCGCCCATGATCTGGGTGCAGGAATAAAGTTCATAATTGAGACTGGTTCCCTGAATCCAGATTTAATCTCAGAGGTCTCAGCCTTAATTGCCGAGGCCGGTGGNGACTTCGTGAAAACCTCGACAGGTTTCGGGCCTAGAGGAGCCAGCGTAGAGGATGTTGTCATTATAAGGAAGGCGATAGGCGAAGGGCATGGGATAAAGGCTTCTGGGGGCATAAGGACGGGGATACAGGCAGCGCTGCTTTTTGCGGCTGGCGCAGATATTTTGGGGGCGAGCAGCAGTGTGAAGATCTTGAGGGAGTACCCGAAGGCTCTCTCCAGCCTGCTCGGGTAATTTCTATGGCGGGATCTACCGCCTGCGAGATTTGCGGCAGGCGTCCGGCGGAGATAACTTGCAAAAAATGCGGCAGGCATGTCTGCAGAGAATGCTTCGATTTTGAGAGGGGGGTCTGCCTAGTGTGCACTGAAACATTATGCGAAAGATGCNGGAGGAAGCACTCGGTTGAGCGGTGCCAAATATGCGGCAGGAGCATATGCCCGGACTGCCTAGTGAGGATAGACAAGGCGAGAGCGGTATGCATCGATTGCTTCAATAAGCTGGGAATGCAGGGAGCTGTCGAGGTAATAAGAAAGAGGTCGAATGAGGAGAAAAGGGTCTTGGCAAGTCGCTTGAGCTTTTGATTTTTTCAGAATGTTAGATCTCTTCTGTGCGGAAGATCTTGTTTGCATTGTTTAGAATTTACAACTCAAGGTCTTGCTATTTAGGGCGAGGAGAAGTTCAGAGGCAATATATACGGGATCGATATTTTCCGTGTCGCCGATGTAATCTACCGGGTGTTTTATACATTGACCTTGCAGATAGAAGACCTCTATGCAGAAATAGGAGGGAAGGCTGTACTCAGGGGAGTTAACATTGAGTTGAAGAGGGGGGAAGTGTTAGCTCTTATGGGCCCAAACGGGAGCGGAAAGACCACGTTAGCAAACGCGGTGGCCGGAAGTCCTTCCGTAATCGTAAAGAGAGGGAAGATAGTCGTCGATGGTGAGGATATAACGGGGCTACCGCCAGAGGAGAGATCCTTACATGGGGTCCTTCTTCTATTTCAGCAGCCCCCGGAAATACCTGGGGTTAAGCTCAGCACGCTTATGATAGCTGCTTACAATAAGAGGAGGGGATCCTATACCGATCTCTTGAAAGCAACGGATCCTTCACTATTTTCGAAGATGAGATCTTCCTTGTATGCTGCTGGGCTAAACGAGGACTTTCTCTTCAGAGACCTAAATGTCGGGTTCAGTGGAGGAGAGAGAAAGAGGCTAGAGCTAGCCCAGGCTATGATCCTCGGCTCCAAATATTTGCTTATGGATGAACCAGACAGTGGCCTAGATGTTGAGGGCTTGAAGGCCGTAGGAAGCTTCATTGAGGATGCTAGAAAGGAGGGGAGGGGGGTTCTCTTGATAACACATTATACCAGGCTTTTCTCGGCGGTGAGACCTGACAGGATCGCCATTTTATTCGGGGGGAAAGTGGTTGTAGAGGGGGGCTTGGAAGTCGCTGAGAGAGTAGAGAAAGAAGGCTACTCTTGGTTAGAAGGACTGGAGGCGAAGAGAGTTGAAGGTTGAAGGCAAAGCGGAGTTGCTTGATACCATTTCCTCTTCTAGTGAAGCAGCTGCTTTCTCGCCGAGATATGAAAAGGCTATAGAGATAAGAGGGAAAGTTGATAGGTCGCTGGTAGAGGAGATCAGCAGGGAAAAGAGGGAGCCGGAGTGGATGCTCAGAGTGAGGCTAAAGGCCTTAGAATCTTATAATAAGCTACCAGCTCCCAACTGGCTTAGCGGGGTAGACGAGCTTGACTTGGATGAGCTTATCCATTATTTAAAGCCAGATGCCGCTCTAGCTAGGAGTTGGGATGATATACCAGAGGGCATTAGAAGGGTCTACGAGAGCCTTAAGCTACCTGAAGCTGAAAAGAGAGCGCTGGCCGGTATTAGCTTCCAGTTCGAGAGCGAGACCGTATATTTAGGAGTTAAGAGAATGCTTGAGGAGAAGAAGGTAATAATGGTCCCAATGGAAGAAGCCGTTATTCGCTATCCAGATATGGTCAAGCAATATTTTTCGAAGGTTTTTCCATACGCGGAGCATAAATTCGCTGCTCTCCACACGGCCCTTTGGAGCGGTGGTGTATTTGTATACGTGCCTAAAGGAGTGAGGATCCCTCAGCCTATCGAGGCGTTCTTTTTCATGGCAAGCGCCCTCGAAGGGCAGTTCGAGCACACTTTATTGATAGCGGACGAGGGCAGCGAACTGCAGTTCATAGAGGGTTGTTCGGCCCCCATGTACAAGAGATATAGCTTCCATGATGGCATGGTAGAGATATATGCTCATAAGGGAAGCAAGGTGAAGTTCGTGACTCTGCAGAATTGGAGTGGTAATGTGATAAACTTCAATAATAAGCGGGCGGTTGCCGAGGGGGGTGCTTCTGTAGAATGGCTGGAGGGGAGCGTTGGAAGCAAAGTAACGTATGTTTATCCTAGCACTATATTGAAAGGAAATGACTCGAGCACTTCGATTTATACGATAACGATATCCAATGGGAAGAAGCTTAAGGACACGGGGGCTAAGGTCATAGCTATAGGCAAGAACGCTAGAGCGAAATTGGTCAGTAAGAGCATAAGCGCCAACGGCGGGAAGAATGTCTACAGGGGATTAGTAAGGATAAACAAGGGAGCGATGAACGCGGTTGTAGCGAGCAGCTGTGATAGCCTGATACTAGATGGAAGCAGCTCTTCTTATACATATCCTCATAATCAGGTGGAGGAAGATACGGCTTCGATAACTCACGAGGCAAGAACAGGGAGAATCAGCGAGGAGCAGCTCTTCTATATGAGATCGAGGGGACTGAGCGAGGGAGAGGCGAAGAGCCTCATGGTTTTGGGATTCATGGAGGATGTTTTAATAGATGTTCCGTTTGAGATGGCCTCTGTGTTGAACTCAGTCGTTCAGTTGGAGTTCTCCAAGCTAGGGGGGATGGGATAATGCTAGAAGGGTCGGCTGACATAAAGGATGTCCCGTACCAAAGGGTTAGGGACAGTCCTACTTTGAAGTTCTATAGCAGCTGGGAGAAGTACGAAAGTGGTATGGGGGAACCAGTGGGCATCGCAAATCCCATTATAAATGAGAGGATGCTGCGTGGGGCAGAGCTAGTCGAGCTGCGCCCCGATGGAAGCTATAGGGGATCCTTAGAGGAGGAAAGTCCCAGCGCGGATCTTTTCTCCGTCACCGAAGGTAGGATCTTGGCTAAGCACCTGATGTCGCTTAAGAGTTCTCTCAAGTTGAAAGTTAACGACNGAGAGAACAGGAGGGTCGAGATAATATATCTGGCTCCTGAGGCTGGAAGCTCTCATCATCATATAAGGATCGATGTTGGGCGTGGGTCTAGCGCCGAAATAGCGCTCATATCGTCTGCCAGATCCTCCGAGGGCGTCCCNATAACGACGATGGAAGCTTTCGTCGGTGAAGGCTCTAAGTTAAGGATATGGAGAGTAAGCGTATTTGAGCGGGAAGGTTTGCCCATATCTTGGTTGAGGGTCTCGGGTAGAGGAGCAAGCGAAGTAGAGGTGAGAAACGTTCTATTGGGGGGAGGCGCGAGCTTCGCCTCGGATGAGATCTCTCTCATCGGATCCAAAAGTGCGGCAAAGATGAATTCGTTTCTGATGGCAATGGAAGGAGAGAAGGTTGACCATTTGACGAACATCTCAAATAACTCTCCAAGAAGCAATGCATCGATATTCGTTAACGGGTTTAATTTCGGAGGAGTTTTAGTGCACAGGGGAAAGCTGAAAGTGACGAGGGAAGCTTTAGAGAGTGAAAATAAGCTCAGCAGTATATTTTACAGAATCGGAAGCGGTTCCAAGACATATTCTGTTCCCTCTCTGGAAGTTGAAGGGGACTTCGCTGTTAGCGCTTCGCATGAGACCTCGGTTTCTCCTTTGCCANAGATTGTGCTATTCTATATGAAGTCAAGAGGGCTGAATGAGCAAGAATCGTTGGAGGTCATGGTGAGAAGCTCGCTTTCAAAGGTTCTCGAAGGAATGGACGGAGATGCTATTGAGAAGGTGATCAGTGAGATACTGTTGCGGGCTCCTTCAGGGATCTCCCCTTAAAAACTATAATCTCTTCGGGGCTTGCCTGAAGGATCTCTGAGCAGATCTCTGAAGCCTCGCCTTCGCTTGAGAGGAATAGCGTTCTGTAATAGGATAAGCAGGACTCGTAGCATTCCTCTCTGGTGTAAACTCTAGTCAAGACGATCGCCGAATATATTATTGCGGATTATATTTAAAAGTGTTTGCGCTAATAAAAATGGTTTTTTTTCGATTTTTGACGAAATCATTCTATTGTGAGTATCCCGTTATCCAACGTCGCATGAGCGCCTCTAGGAAAAGAAAGCTCTAACTTGCTCAAACAACCTTCTCCTCCTATTTTAACGGAGAGGCAGTTCTTAGTTATTTCTCCTTCCACCGTGGCCTTCTTCATCCGTATAACCACAGCCTCAATTTCTGAGGAGCTCCCATCAGATAGGAAAAGCCTTACTTTGAAAGGATCTCTTATGTTTGAGGGTGGCTCGACCCTCAGAGCTGACACGAAGTACTCCTTTGGTTCCTCTATATTGTATATGAACCTTATTAGACTCATGCATAACACCTTTATGTCAATTGCATGATTTTCTGTGGGAATATAAAAACATTTTTATAATTGCTCGCAGCGATATGGTACAAGCGTTTGCTTTAAAAGCGAGTCTTTCAGTAAAAATCATTTGGTGACGAGTTTTGTCAGACAAGAAGAAGGTCACGGTTAGTGTAATAAAGGCAGATGTTGGTGGTTTAGCAGGCCACCACGTAGTGCACCCAGACCTTTTGGCCACCGCCACGAGAGTTTTAGGTGAAGCGAAGAGCAGAGGGTTAATTGAAGACTTTTATGTCACTAACGTGGGGGATGATTTGGAACTCATAATGACTCACTTCAAAGGGGTAGATAGCAAAGATGTTCATGAGTTAGCGTGGGAAGCTTTTAAGGAAGCAACGAAGGTCGCCAAGAAGCTTGGGCTATATGGCGCTGGGCAGGATCTTCTATCGGACTCCTTCTCTGGCAATGTGAGGGGTCTTGGCCCTGGAGTTGCGGAGATGGAGTTCGAGGAAAGACCTAGCGAGCCCATCGTTGTGTTCATGGCGGACAAGACGGAACCGGGAGCATTCAATTTGCCCTTTTATAGAATATTCGCTGATCCCTTCAACACGGCTGGGCTAGTCATAGATCCGAAGCTGCACTCTGGATTCAAATTCGAGATTTGGGACCTAATAGAGCACAAGGTATACTTCCTCAACGCTCCGGAGGAATCATACGACATTCTCGCGTTAATAGGGACGACAGGAAGGTATACGATAAAGAGGGTCTTCAGAAAGTCCGATGGAGAGATAGCTGCCGCTGTGAGCAGTGAGAGGCTGAACCTCATAGCCGGAAAATATGTGGGCAAAGACGACCCTGTTGCTATTGCTAGGGCCCAGAGCGGTTTCCCCGCATTAGGAGAAGTGCTGGAGCCGTTCTCCTTCCCTCACCTCGTTGCGGGTTGGATGAGGGGGAGCCACGTTGGACCTCTAATGCCTGTTGCGCAGAGGGATGCCAGATGCACGAGGTTCGATGGTCCGCCTAGAATAATAGCCCTCGGCTTCAATGTAAAGGATGGAAAGCTCATAGGGCCAACTGATCTATTCGACGATCCGGCCTTCGATGAGACCAGGAGAACCGCGCAAGTAATAGCAGACTATATGAGGAGACATGGTCCCTTCATGCCACATAGGCTGGGTCCCGAAGAAATGGAATACACCACATTACCGCAGGTGCTGAAGAAGTTAGAAGAGAAAAAGGCTTAAAGCCTTCGAGTTAGACCCCCGGCCAACTCTGCTATTATTTTTTCTGGTTCATTGGAGCGCATAACTGCGCTTGCAACTAAGACCCCGGAGGCTCCTAGCTCCACCGCCTTTTCAACGTCTTCCCTAGTAGAGACCCCGGCGCCTACTAATATAGGTAGGGCCTTGGATCCTATTTTATTTATCAAGTCGATCGATGTCCTTATTACCTCCGGCCTGGCCTTTGAAACGCTTATACCTGTCCCGATGAGCTCAGGGGGCTCCACCGCTATCATGTCTGGAGAAAGGATAGATACAGCAGCGGCTGTCTTGGGGGAGGAGGCGCATGCTATTGAGTACAAACCAATTTCCCTGAGCCTATCTACAGCAGTTTCTATGTCAGAAAGGATCATCCTATTCTCGCTATGATTCAGCAGCGATCCCTTACCGCCCGCGGCCTTTACCATTTGAGGCGTAACATAGCCTGTGCCGGCGCCTTCAGTTATCGGATCAACATGCTGGGATATAACTTCGAGCTCAATGGAACTCGATATTGATCTAATCTCCGTCGGTGGTACAGCCAATATAATTCTCGTCCCCGTCTCCGCAGCTATTCTTTCAGCCGCCTTGGCTATCTCGAGCGCTTTTTTCCCATAGCTTGAAGGATAAGATTTGTAGTTTATCACGAGAATTCTCTCTTTCATAATAAAGATCACCGCTCAGGAGTTTTATGAGCTGCTCGTCCTAAAATGGTTTCAGGGCTTATTACATATGAAGGTCGCATTTTAAGCTGACCTCCCACCCGCCCTAAAGGCGAGGCTTTCTGCTGTAAGGGGGGTTTCGTAGTTTCTCTCTTTGTCTGCTCTCTTAGAATAAGCTTCAAGATTTACGTGCTTCATAGCAAACGAAGGAGCCGTTTTCTCCTTCAGAGGGTTCTTCCACATAAGCTTTTTCCCATGGATGGAAGTGAAGGACGCTCGCCCCCCTCTCGATTTTGAAGCCCGATCCTCCCAACATATCCTTTAGCTGCTTCTTTGTATAGAATATGGCATCCCTGTAAAATATGCTCTCTCCTTTTCTTTTCCTCTCCTCATAGAACTCTCCCCATTCCGAATCTCTTGGGACAACGCAGATAACTAGCCTTCCTCCCTTCTTCAGCACGCGCGCGGCTTCATTCAGGGACTCGATTGGATCGCTCACGAAACAGATGGTCACGACCATATACGACGTTAAAAAGCTACCATCTCTGAACGGAAGATGCTCAGCTACTCCTCTCACAGCTTCAATTCCTCTAGATGCGGCGATCGATAGTTCTTGGAGGGAGGGATCTACTCCTACCTCTATTCTTAGGGGCGCAGCGAACCTTCCTGTGCCAACTCCAATTTCTAGGCAGGGGCTCTCGCATGGAAACTGCTTGATGAGAATCAATTCGTTCTCATAAATTATATCGTGTTTATCGAACCAGGAGTCATACTCCTTCGCTCTCTCATCGAACACCTTGAATGTTACCCTATCTTCCCCGGCGCACAAAGAAGGGCACCTTTGTATTAATTTAGCTTTATAGATATAAAGGTATATTTATCTCAGAGCATACATGTTGAAGTTTCTATTTTTGGGAATGAAGAGAAAGCTAAGTTTACAATTGAGGACCTAGTTTTGACTTGGGTGGTTCGTTTTTGCTCTCAGACCTTCACTATCTTTTATTGCATTTTAATTAGAAAATGAAAGACTGCAAAATGCAGTGTTTAGCTTTTTTTTAATTTGATCTCAGCAACAAACGACGAGCTTTCAATTAGATTTAAGGAAGGAATTTAGGATCTTCCACGCTGTCTCCTCTGTAACAATTATGGGAGATTTTCTCGGTACTCCGAAAGCCTTAGCTATTACTGGACATTTGGCTCTCAAAAGGAATATCACTTTTCCCGCGAGCCACCTACCCGCGTCTACGTAGCCTTCTAGGTTCGCTATCCCTTTAGATATGATAATATCCGATCTTAGAAGCGCTTCCTCCGCCCTCCATCCTATTCTTTTTTTATATAATGGAGAATTATTTCCCCTTGTTGGTATCAGTTCCTCCTCACCGAAGCCAAACTTTAAAAAGTCCTTGTACGTAGCATCTATCTCGTATGGCTCTTCTCTTAGGATCGCCTTGACCTTATATCCCATTGATCGCATTTTTCTGATTATATAAGCATCTATAACCGCTTCTCCCGAGTTGTCTGGAACATATGTTATCGTTTCAACCTCTTCCCAATTTATTAGACCCGCTTCGTCTATAGCTGGTGCATCAAACAGGATGTTCGGAGAAAGAGTATAGGTTTCGAATTTATAGCCGAATACGCTTGTATCGAATGCGTTGGCTGCTGCCCCCAGCCTGAGGAGATCCTTTTCTGTTTGAGGATTGAGNTCTATCTCGCTTAAGAGCTTCGCTGCGAGTTTGTTGAGTTCCTCCTTTTGCTCGTAATAGGGATCTTCCTTTCCGACTATTTCTGAGATGATTTTGAAGCTTTCTGAAAAGGCCTCTGTCCGGGGCTTTTGTATTAGCTCCGCTATCGCTCTCAATGAAAAGGGGTAATGTTCAATCTTACCACCGAACTTCATCAAGTCCTCCGATCTGCCGTTGATTAGGCATAGCACACATTCGATAGGCCTATTCAAGCTTTTTCCTCCCCACGATCTCCGCCATTTCCTTAACGAGCTTCTCTACGTGACTTTCGTTTACATATCCCATTATGCCTATCCTGAGGATTTTGTCCTTGAGATCTCCCATGCCTGATGCTATATAGATCTCCTTTTTTCTGAGAGCCTTGACTATTTCCGTTGCACTGAATCCGTTCGGTGGAACCAGCGCCGCGACCGCGTGCGCCCTGTTGGTTTCTTCCGCTAGTGGGGAGAAACCAATATCTTCAGTCATATTATATAGGAGCTCGCTCAGCCTCTTCGTCCGTCTCCACCTCTCCTCTATCCCCTCCTCTCTTAACAGCTTCAATGCCTCCGCCAAACCATACATTAAGTTGACTGCAGGGGTGAAGGGGGTTTCTTTTTTCTCCAAGAACCTAAGGCTTTTACAGAGATCTAGATAAGATGGTTTTCCTGTTGTTTCGCAAACCCTCTTTACAGCTTCTTCAGAGAGGGCAACGAACGAGAGGCCTGGAGGGGCGCCTAAACCTTTCTGTGAGCAACTGGCTATAGCATTGATGCTCCATTTATTCATATATAGCTCCTCTAAGCCCAAGGATGAGACGGCGTCAAGAAGGAGCTTTGCCCCGAATTCCTCTGCCAACTTGGATATATCTTTCAAATTGTTTATCATAGTCCCCGTGCTTGTCTCAACGTGTACTGTTGCTATATATTTCGGCTTTATCTTCTTAGCAATCGTTTCAATTTCACCTGCTTCTGGCGTTCTTCCCGGTGGCGCTTTAATGGTAAAGACGTTGGCTCCTCTGCTCTCTAGTGATTCCCTGAGTCGCTTTCCAAACTCTCCAAATTCCAGCGCCAATACACTATCTCCGGGGTTCACTAGGCTATAGACCATAGATTCTACAGCCAGAGTTCCTGAGCCGGTCAGCAACGCTATTTTAGCTTCGCTTTCCGCTCCAATAGCCCAGCTCAGATCGTTAACTATCTCCATTAAAAGTTCTGAGAATTTCTCCGATCTGTGGGATATCACTTGTTCCGACATCGCCTTGAGCACTCTAGGGTGAAGCTCTACGGGACCTGGAACAAGTATCATTTACATATCTCCTCCGAGCAATTTGTCTATTTTCTCCGCGATTTCCGCGGCTATCCTCCTTTGCGCTTCAATTGTTTGGCTTCCTATATGAGGAGTAGCGATGANTTTTGGGTGCATTAATAGCTTTTTCTCCAACTCACCGGGAGGCTCGTTTTCCAATACATCTATTGCCACCCCAGCCAACTTTCCTTCGTTAAGAGCTTCAAGAAGGGCTTCCTGATCGATGATCGATCCCCTCGATGTGTTAATTAAAAAGGAGTTCTGCTTCATGAGAGAGAGTTCCCTCCTTCCTATGAGCTTCCTCGTGCTCTCCGTGAGGGGTAAGTGGAGCGTCACGAAGTCTGAGCTTTTCAGAAGCTCTTCCATCGTTTCTACTGCTTTGGCGTAGCTTTCACCGATGATTTGATCCTTCCTAATATCATAGGCCAACACATTCATTCCCAAATTGTAGGAGAGCCTGCCTACTTCCCTACCGATCCTCCCGAATCCTATGATGCCTAGAGTCTTTCCTCTTAGCTCTATTCCCTCTATTTTCTCCCATTTGCCCTCTTTAGTTAATTGGAATGCTATGTGCAGCTTCCTCGCGAGCGCCAACATCAATGCTATTGTCAATTCAGCAACGGAAGGGGNAGGGGCTTCAGGGGTTGTCAATATTTTTATGCTTCTTCTCTCCGCTTCCTTAACATCTATATTGTCTAGCCCGATACCAGCTCTCGCTATTATTTTAAGGTTATTTCCTCTTTTGATGACCTCCGCGTCGACCTTCGTCCTGCTTCTGACAACAATGCCATCGAATTTGCCTATCTTTTCAAGAAGTTCTTCCCGAGTTATCCCGGGATAGTAATGCACTTCGAAGTTCCTCTTTGAGAGCTCTTCCAAAAGAAATTTGTCTACTCTATCTGCTATGAGGACCTTTCTTCGGCTTTCAGGAGCCGTTTCTTTAAAATTATTATGTTCGACAAAAAGGCATCCCCTCNNTGGTTTCAATAATGAGCCTTGTTATATTTAAAAGGTTTTCGCCTATAGGGCGNTCGAGGCTAAGAAGTTGTTGTCGTGTTTGTTTGGGTCGGTGGGTGGTAGTAATTGTATAGAACTTCCGTTATCGTTTGGTTCAATGATTGCGATGAGAATGTACCGTTGGATTCAACCGGAGGGAAGTTGAAATAGATGAAGGTACCGTTGCTTATTAAAACGATGTATGGCGTCCCGAAGTATTGACCTAGAGACTGTTCAAAAGCATTGAATGTAGCCCTCGCTGAAGGATCCTGGCAATTAGATGAAAAGTACGTGCACACTATCTCGACGGGGGTTATGTTGAATGAAGATTTTGGCATATAGTTTTTGAAGTAATCACTCCAAGCCGCATCAAATTGTTGACATGCCGGGCAGTTTAGGTTCCTAAAATATATTAAATATGTACCCTTGTCCTTTGGCAGCCAAAGCGTCCCATTTGTATCGATCTTCTTCCAATTCCCATTGTTATATACGTAGATTCCTTCTACGTTTACGACGGGGTTCGTTCCTATTCCAGTAATTAGAGGGATAACGACCGATAGGATCATTATGGCTATGAGTAATACGCCCGCTGATATAACAGCTATTTGCTTGGCATTTGGCACGATGCATCGCTCTCTTTCGCTCTTCAACTGCTTGTATTTGGAGGTTTTTAACTTTGCGGGTTAGAGAGAAGAACGCTTCTTGTGTTTTTCATCGATTAGTCTTAAGATCTTTAAGCGAAGCTGATTTTCTTCGTTTTAAAGAAGCAGGTTTTTCATCTTGTTTTTGTTTCGATCCTCGTTCTGATCTCCTTTTGGGGCTAAGCTTTCGATTATAACAAATATCCCAAACAACTTTAAACTTGCAAAACTCAATTATTCGATGATTACGGTGGTTATGTTGAAAGTTAAGCTTATTGCTTGGACGGGTGGATCTCTCAGATCCAAGGAGGCTTATAGTTCTTGCTGTAAAGACTTCTGCAGGGAAGCTTGGACTGAAGGACGCTGAGCACTATCTTTGGGAATATAAGGAAGAGGGGGTGGAGAAATTCTTAGCGGAATCTTATAAATATCCAACGGTACTTGAGCATGTGAGCTTCACCTTTTTAATTGAGGATATTTCCAGAGTTACTTCGCATCAGTTGGTGAGGCACAGGCTAGCTTCCTATACACAGGAGAGCCAGAGATATTCTTCTATTGAGGAGGATTTCGTTGTTCCTCCTTCTATTGAAAAGGCCGGTTTCGCAGAGAAGTTCAGATCATTTATGGAAGAGGCTTATAGATTATATGATGAGATGGTAAAGGCGGGAGTTCCTCAGGAGGACGCAAGGTACATAATACCACAGGCTGTAAAGACGAGGATGTTGATGACCGTAAACTTGAGAGAGCTGATACATATTGCTTGCCTGAGGCTTTCTCCCCACGCGCAATGGGAGATAAGGGGGCTAGCCTCTATGATGGTGGAGGAGGCCAGGAAGGTAGTCCCTGAGATACCATATCTTATAGAAAAGATCTGCCGGAGAGAATAAGATCGTTCGTAAGGTGTTTGGCTTTGAAAGAGAAGGGCAGGGTTGAAATTTGGGGTAAAATAGCGTATCTTAAAACCGAGGGAGGGAAGGAAGCGCTCATCCCTTTAAATGACCTCTGCTCCGTAGTGGAGAGGTTTGAAATCGAGCTGGAGAACTACAAATGTTAGAAGCGGGGGACGTCGACCAGCTTCTCCGCTTCGTTCTTGGCCTTCTCGAGCTTCCTTTGATGCTCTTCCAGCCATTTGATCATTTTTTCAACTGCCATTTTTTTATCCTCCCCACAGAGCAACTTCCCCTGCCTGCACCTTGTATATATATCAAGGAGGTCGGCGTCGTTTGACAATAGATGGTAAAGATACATTTCATATATTGAGCATTTTTCAGGTTCTCCTCCCAATCTCCTCTGCTCCTCTACCGTTGCTCTCCCGCCTGTAATCGCCTTCATGAGCTTCGATGCTGAAACTTCGAGTGGATCTGAGAGAAATATCGCTGATTCGGGTCTGCTGCTACTCATCTTACCCCCATCCAGCCCGGTCATGAATCTGTGATAAGTGCTCGCGGGTCTTCTCAAATCTAGCTCTCCAGAGAATCTGTCTGCTATATCTCTCGTAAATCTAAGATGGGGATCCTGGTCTGCGCCTACCGGGACAAAGACGTGTTTATAACCACCATATTCTTCTAGCATTGGGTGCAGTATGTCTGCAGCCTGATGCAACACAGCTATTACCTTCGCGGGGGATATTTCGCCATATATCGCTGAGAATTCTGCAGCGGTTACCTTTTGGCTGAACATGCCTACGAGCCTGTAATAAGGAGCCTCCATGTTGCTTTGGAAATATATCCTCAGGTTCTTTTTCTGCAGGCCAAGGGCAAGGGCATTTGCTATGTATTCTTCAAGAGCTATTCTAATGAGCTCCTTTCTCTCCATCCTCCTCACAGCATAAGCTTCGATGTCCGCAATAGCTAATATTATGTCGACTCCGATGCTTTGATAGTATATTATCTGGTCCATGAGCATTTTATGGCCGAAATGTAGCTTACCGCTCGGCATGAATCCTGTGAGGAGCGCGACCTTTTCTCCCCTTTCCAGCGCATTGAGGATCTGGTCGAAGTCCCTATGACCGAATATTACTCCTCTGCGCATGAGATGGTTTGGATTCTTTATTTTAGGTAGAAGTTCCTTGAAGGGTCTAATGCCAAACAGAGAGAACAGTTTTTCATAGTCGGCTATCTGTGAATATCCCCAAGGATCGAGTTTTATTTCTCCTCCATTGCTATTCAATTTTAGCACCTTTGTTGCGTGTTTTTTTCTTCTTCTCGCATAAATATTTGAATTTTGAAAATTGATTGAATTTCAAGTTTTTGCATTTTTGTGTTGCTTATTTTAAAAATAGAACGTTTAATGGATTGCTTTGTCCTTTTGGGAGTATGTTTTTTATGATGGAGAATCCATTATGCTGAAGTTCTGTCAGTGAATTTGTTTTTTGTGAATGTCGATAAAAAAAGTCTATCACCCAAAGCATTCCTAGATTTTTTTGTAGTCGCCAACTTTTTTAATTATAACATGAACGGTGTTAGGTAGACTTTTTTAATAAAATCTACCTAACACCAGTTCAATTAAAGGCACTTCTCATCATTTCAAAAGAGCCTCAAATCCTCTTGCTTCCTCTAAAAGCTTCTCAGTTTTCTTCGTCAAAGCTTCTATATCCTCTATGTTTTTCGCTAATTTTTTAATGGCTTTCTTGCTCTGCTTTATCTTTTTTAATTTGCCTTCGGAGTTTCCTCCATAAATTGAACGATAAGGATCCTTGCATTTTATGTAGTAATAGAAGTACTTCTTACCTGCTTTATTTTTCACCCAAGTTTTTTCCTCTTCACATCTGTCCCATTCCTTTAACTTTTCTATGAACGGCTTCAATTTTGTGGTCTGGATTTTCAAATCCTCTAGCGTTTTTTCCATTTCTTGGAGCTTTTTCCCCATACTAGCTATAGTATTTGCTATTTCTATTGCCCCTACGTTCTCTAACTCTTCCTTAAGGTCTTTTCTCTCTTCCTCTATTCGGGACATTTTTTGTCGCTTCCTTGGTTTCTACGGTGTTAGGTAGATTTTTATTTTATTTTCTACCTAACACTCATGAAGATATGTGATTTTCGCTCAATTTTGAAAAAAGATGTTTTATTCGACTACCTCGAATCTATATAGATGCCGAGCGGNGGNTTCACCTGATGNGAGTNTAGAATATATTTGTAGTTGCTAACAGCAACGTAAATTTCTTCATAGGTGTTGTAGTCATAAGGTATAGATGGATCATCTCCATTATTTTGAATAAAAATAGCAATATTCGATCCATATGAAGATAGAGAAACGCCGATTGTTTCGGTAAACATTACAACAACTTCGCACGCTGTTCCCCCGATCCCTCCTGTAGCCGCACCAATAGCTAAGCATGCTCCGCTTGCCAGAAGAGAGCCTATCGGTAATCCTATCTCGAAATCAGAGCCGTATGNATTGAATAGTTTAGATTGAGTAATNCCTTNNTTTGGAGCTAAATTTGTTACGAAGTTTAGGCTAGTGCCATTGAACAGCATATTCATTATGGTCTGTGGCGGGGCATCATAGGATATACCTCCTTGGATGTCGCTTCCAGAAACATATACGTCTGAAACGATCCCCTGAACTTCGTCTCCCATATAGCCTTGCCACATATCATATACCTTGTAAAAGCTGAGCACTGGTCTGGCCCAAATCCATACCCAATTAACTTGCTGTGGAGGAATTAAGCCTAATTCTATGAAGTTGTAAGTATTTCCTCCCCATATATAGCTAGAGCCCATNTAGAAGTTNACGTNCGGCAACTGCCCATTCTTTATGCTGTCCAGTATATTNCCCGTAGTGCTAAATGTGGGATATGTNNCTATTGNATTACGATTTTTTGTTGAAAGATCTTGAAAAGCTAAAAACATCGTTTCTGTACTACTATANGCATNTGAATTGTTGAGTATTATAATTGGAACTTTCATGTATAGCTTACCATTAACATTCATGAAGTAATCGCTCGGCAGATAGCTAGTCAGGTTCTCCGGGGTGATCTGAGCTACTAGGACCTCTATCGTGGTTAAGCCAGCTATATCAATTCCTATCTGCTTCTCTTCAGCTTTACTTGAAAGCAATACGCTCTTAGAATAGCTCGTATATACAGATAAAGCTTTAGCGGAGCTGTTTTCAGCTTGTATTGTTACGAATAAAGAATTACCATTGGCTACTTGATACGGCGAGTAAGAAATTGAATCGTAAACTTGGAATATCATTTGCCTGGAGGTTGTATTGAATGCAATTGCCCTGATTATAAGGCCAGAATAAGCGCTGCTTGGGTCAACCGACCTCGATTTATAGACCGAAATCCATTCCCTCGATAAATTTTGGAATAGAGGCGTAGATATTACGATGGGGCCTTTTCCTGCATAGACTCCAGAATGCAAAGTTATTATATCGTCGCTTTCAGTTGGAGGAGCAATAGCGTTGATTTGGAGCTCAACCATAACGTCTTTGCTGCTCAATATGCCTGAAGCTTCAGCCAGCTTTCCCGTAGACGGATCTTTCTTTAGAAATTCTAAATTTATCACTATCTGAGGATAGCTGGGAACTCCGATCAATCCGAGGGCCACAAGAGTACAGAAAATTGCTATTGCTTCTATTATTATCAAGCCAATAATAGCACGCAATTTCCTGCTCTTCCAATTCATCAGCGTTCACATGTAATATTTATACTGTAATTTACTATAAAAAGATAACGTGATTTGCATATATATTTAAGGATATTGAAGTAGTTTATTTGAAAACAAATAAAAGTAGTTTTTTAGTTTAAATTATTCATTTAATTGTATTTGATGATAAAGCTAGTTGTATGTTTTTAACCTATGCGGATAAGACTAATCTTAAGCGTTTCTAATTAATGTGATTCTGTAGTTAGCATATATGGTTTCGAATACAATGGGTTTTTCTTCCTTTAGAATTACTGTCTTATTAAATTGAAGTTTTTTTAAAGCTCCAGATGTTCCACAGGAAGTTAAGGGGTCTTTTTCGCCTGAAGTTTAATATTATACTTGGATTGTTAACCCCCCAGTTAACACCCCTCCATTTCCAATGGAACATTTGGATAAAATTTTCCATATCTCCCCCTCTCCCCTTTATTTCGAATGGAACATTTAATTTAGAAATTCAGAGAAACGATATATAATTCAGTTTGTATAAAAAATAAATCAAGCTTCTAAAACTAAACTTAAATATAAAATTCCAATAGAAATAGAGGGGTT
>JGI24721J44947_10004282_pt1 | contig 19857 bp, 19 predicted proteins | sample YelNatPaOPGAMG01_FD_44947 | JGI IMG/M metagenome (IMG submission 44947) | reverse complement strand
GAATCGAAGATTGTAACACTAAATTTTTAAAATGCTGCTTACAATCTAAGGTATGCCGAAGAAAAAAATTGGTCCAGCAATTGCAATTTTAATCTGTTTTTGTTTGGCAATAACTACATTTTACTTCTATTTTAGTGCAGAAAAAGTAAAATCAGAGCTGGCTCAAAAAGAAAGCGAGATGCAAAAATTAGAACAGAGCTATACTGCACAATTAGAAGAGTACAAAGAATTTTTTAACAATTTTAAAAACAAGACAGGTGAAAAAATTGTAAGTTCAAATGAGCTTCTGACTTTTCTAAAATTCGACGACACAGATAAGATAAAATATGATAACGTAAGTTTTGATTGCACCGGATTCGCATTCGAGATTTACAAAAGAGCGTCTTCAATTGGTATGAAAGTTGGCCTAGCCGAGCTAGAATTCGAGACTGAAGCAAGAGGTCACTTATTGAATGTGTTTCAAACATCAGACAAAGGGGTTGTTTTCATAGATTCAACCGGCAATGAAAATGGGAGCGGATACGACAAAATAGCCTTCGCAGAAAAAGGTAAAAAGTATAAAGCAATTATAATCCCGAACAAAGACGAATTTACAGTATGTAATTTCAAGTGCCGCGATTTGCCAAAAATTTCTTTAGACAAGAAAAAGTACGATTTATTTAGTAAAGAATTTCTTTCAAATGTAGAGAACTGCACTTCGATGTATAACGATTGTGTAAAAGAATACAATCGCGAAGTTGAAAATTATAATAGCGGAATTAAAACTTATGACTATGGCGAGCTCAAGAGATGGCAAAGCAATTTAGAGCAAATAAAAGAAGATTTTACAATAAATGATACTTTAATCTTGGTCGAAGGAGATGTTATTAAAAACATTCAAATTTATTGGTAAGAAAACCCAATGCAGGTCTGAAAAGCTTTTAAAGCATTTATTTTAATTGCGAAATATGGGTTACGCTAAATATTTGGCAGAACTCTGGACAAAGCCAAAAGAAAACTTTGGCACAGAGAAATGGCGTGCTTGGCTAATGAAGCTAAGACGAGAGCCAGCAATCACTAGATTAGAAAAACCAACGAGGCTAGATCGTGCACGTTCATTAGGTTATAAAGCAATTAAAGGGATATTTATAGTTAGATGCAGAGTTCCTAAAGGTGGTAGGAAGAGACCAAAACCTGGGCACGGCAGGCGACCGAAAAGATATGGCAGGTTTATAGAAATAAGGGAGTCAAATCAAGTTGTAGCCGAAGCNCGNGTGGCAAGAAAATACCCAAANGCCGAAGTGCTAAATAGTTATTGGGTAGGCGAAGATGGAAANTATGTTTGGTACGAAGTTATTTTAGCAGATAGAGCACAGGCAGCAAGCAATCCAAAATATTCTTGGTTAGCAAGCCCTGCAAACAGAGGGCGAGTTTATAGAGGGCTAACCTCTGCAGGTAAAAAATCCCGTGGCTTAAGGGTGAAAGGGCCAAAAGCAAGCAAATTCAGACCTAGCAAAAGATCTAAAGGAACTAAATAATGCCTTACTTCGACTTATTTTTGCCACAAGGCAACGAGCCCGAAATTGCAAAAGAAGCAGCTCGATTGCGCATAAAACCCATTTTTTTATACCCTTTCGGCTCTAAAAAAGAAATTTTAAACAAAAAAGAAGAGCTGAAAGAGCTAAACTGCTACATTGGAACTTATATAATCCCNAATAATTTACAAAGTATTAGAAGGTTAGCAAAACTTTGGCTGCTTTCCGATTTTTTAATAGTTTTAAGCCCGGGGAAGTATGTCAGAGCAGCAGTCAACAATCCGAAAATAGATGCAGTTTTTAGAGTGCCAACTATTTTAGGGAGGGATTTCCTAGAGTACAGAAATAGTAATTGGAATGCTATTTTAACAAATATTGCCCAGAAAAACAAAATTTGTTACGGAATCGACTTAAGCCAAATTCTCGAAAGCGACGGCTATCCTAGAGCGAAACTATTAGGGCGTGAAGCACAAAATGTTCAGCTATGTCATCGCAAAATACCAATTTTGTTGGCAACTTTTGCGAGAGAGCCTTGGCAAGTTAAGTTACCTGAGAATTTGGCAGCCTTTGGAAGAGTCTTAGGCTTAAGCGCACCACTTTCCAAGGCAGCAATATCAAAAAGCTATGAAGATATTTTAAAGAAGAAAGAAGCGAGAAGAAAGCCGACATTCGTCCAGCCAGGAGTAGAACTTGTAGAATGAGGTACCACAAAAAAAGCAAAAATTTGATAATTTTTTGTAAATTTTCACAAATTTTTTTGAAATTTTACTAGATTTTTTCTAAAAAATCTTTAGAAAAACAGACCTCTACCGCCAATTTTCACAATTTTTTTTAAAAATAATACATTTTTCAACCAAAAAGTAGTTACTTGCGAAAAATTTAAATACTTAATTATTGTAATTTTATTGCTGTCCGGCCTCCGGTTTGGGCAGTAGGCAGGCGTGGGTTTACCTCCTTAAAACTCAGGCCTGATGGCCCGGTTAGGAAAAGCGGTTTCTGTCAGTGGCCAGCCTGCGCCTGCTTCTTAATCTAATGTATCTCTCCTTCATTTACTTTTTCGATTTTGATTTTTTCTTTATATGTTTGCAGTGGTTTGTCTTTGTAATAAACACTTCCTGCTTTTGTTTGCAAAGTTATTTTGATAAAATCCCCCATATCTAACTCAGGAACTGGCTTCTTTTCTATACCTTCTACGAAAACATCNGCNCCAGCTTCAGTTTGCTCAACAGTTAACAAACCCAAATTATTACTCTTTTTATCTTCGCATGCTAGGAGCATACCAGAAGATAAGATTCCTTTTATTTTTGCAGGCTTTAAGTTCGCTACAATAACTATCTTTTTCCCTCTCAAATCCTCTGGTCTATATGCTCTCTTAATACCTGCAATAATTTCTCTTTCGCCGTACTTTCCCAAGCTAATTTTTAATTTATAGAGCTTTTCTGTTCCAGGCACATCTTCAACTGATTTTATTTCAGCAATTTTCAAATCTGCTGCAGAGAATGGGTCAGATAGAGAAGACAATTCAACTTTTTTGAACAAATGCTCTCCAGCAAGTACTTTTGTTCCAGGCTTTGTTTGTCCCCACTTAAGCTTTTTTAATTTTGGTACTTCTTTTTGCCCAAGTTGTATAGCCAATCTGGTAGCAGTTTCTGGCATAAAAGGCCATATTAGAGCAGTCACAAATCTAAGACCTTCTGCTAAATTATAGAGGACTGTTTGTAAATGCGAGCTATTTTGTTTTGCTAGCTCCCATGGTTTTTCTGAATCTATGTATTTGTTCAAAAAGTGGATGTATGCCCAAATTTTTTCGAGAGCTTTGTGAAATTCTAAACCTTCGATATGTTCTGTTACTTTTCTCAATGTGCTTTCACCTTCCCTNGCAACTTCAACTTCTTCTATTTTNTATTTCTTCGGTTTTGGTACTAAACCACCAGAAAATTTCTCAATTAGAGTTAATGTTCGCGCCACCAAATTTCCTAGACCATCTACAAGTTCTGCATTGTGTCTTGTAACAATGTCTGCAAATTTGAAATTTAAATCTTCTCCAAATGGTGCAGAGCGCATAAAGTAATATCTAACAGAGTCAGACCCAAATTTTTCGACTAAAAAGTCAGGGCTTATAACATTACCAAGGCTTTTGGATATCTTTTGGCTTTCCACCATTATCCAGCCATTAACAACGAGATGTTTTGGCAATGGCAAGCCAGCAGCCATTAACATCGCCGGCCAAATAACGGCATGGAACCATAAATTATCTCCTCCAAAGTATTGGTAATCTGGTGGCCAATATTTTGCAAAACTCTTAGCTGGCCAACCAACTCCTGTCAAATAGTTTAGAAGAGCATCAAACCAAACATAACAAACTAACTCTTTTTCAAACGGGAAGGGTATTCCCCACTGGAACTTCGATCTAGTAATTGCCAAGTCCTTTAAGCCCTCTCGCAAAATTCTTTGTCTAACTTCTTCGATTTTGCTCTTTGGAAAAATGAAATCCGGATTTTGTTTGTAAAATTCAAGTAATTGACCAGCATACTTCGAAAGCCTGAAGAAATAAGTTTCCTCTTCAGAATACTCTACCGGTCTTTGGTGTATTTTACATTTTCCCTCTACAATATCATCTTCTGAAAGATACGCTTCACAACCAACACAATAATACCCTTTGTATTTGCCTTTGTAAATATCCTTCGAGACCTTTTGTATGAACTTTTGAACAGCAGCTTTATGTTTCGGATTTGTTGTTCTGTAAAATTGATCGAACTCAATGTTTAAAGTACGCCAAGCACTTTCGAATTTTTTAGCAATTTCATCAACAAATGCTTGCGGCTCTTTACCAGCGGCTTGTGCAGAACGAAGAACTTTCAAGCCATGTTCGTCTGTTCCCGTTTGAAAAAATACTCTCCTGGCCATTCGATTTAAGCCATCTTGCATGCACATCAGCAGCAATTTTTTGATATGCGTGTCCAATGTGTGGCTCAGCATTTACGTAATCGATAGCTGTCGTAATGTATATTTTTTTACTCGTAGGCATCCCACATTAGAAAAGCTTGGTATAATAAAAAGTTTTCTTATCAATAGAAAGTCCCGCCTGCCGGATTTGAACCAGCGACCTCCCGGGTCCAGCTCAGCAAAACTGCACTCATGTGCAGGGCTGTCTACAGCCGGACGCTCTACCAGGCTGAGCTAAGGCGGGTTAACAAAATAAAAAAGAAAGGCTTTTTAAAATTTTATTCTTCCTCTTCAATTACTAGCGATGGTTTGCTTCTTATTAGGACAGAGTTTGAAGCAAAGATTTTCTTTTCGCCTCCAGTATTTTGCCATCCTTTGGCAGGCGGCAAGATAACTGAGCCAACCACATTCAAAGAGGATTTTATATCATAAGTTATGGTTTTCTCTTCGCCAGGCCAAAGTACATCATATTTCCAGAATAGTTTGGCAACACCATCGGAGCTTTTCGTAACTAGTGGTTTGTGATCTGCACCAACCATTTTTAGAGGAGTAGGCACATGATCTTCTATTACTACTTTTTGCAAAGGTTTGCCTGAGTTATTTTTAACAGAAAGNCTGACTTTCAAGGCTTTCTCAGAACCTATTACTTCTTTAGTTATTAATAGCTCCTGTCTGAAGTANTATCCGAATACGTAACCAAGCATTAGTATTGCTAAAAGAAGCGCAAATAGTGGAACATAACTAATTTGGTATTTTATTACTTTACTTTCTCCAACGCCGATTTGNAAAGGCCATGCAACTTGTGCAAGGCTTTCTAATTTTTGGATTTGTGGCTTTATCTTGCTTTGCAAGAAAATTGCTTGCCAGGAAGGTATTTGTATTTTGTAATAGTCATTCGCTTCTGTATTTCCTATGTTTTCTAGAACTACTGTATAGCCAGTACCTAAGAAACCTTTTGTTTTTGTTACGCTAGCTTTAACTGCTGGTTTTGGCGCGACTTGAACCGTATAAGTGTTTTTTGAAAGTAAGTTGCCATCTTTATATATTTTTAAATCAAATTGGTAATCTCCTACAGGGGTGTTCGTCGGAATTTCAAGTTTTGAATTCCAAACGAGTTTAGCTTCGCCTGATTTTAGGGCAGGAATGTTCAAGTTAACAGGTCCTGAAAGGAGTGGAGAGCTTAAAACTGCTTTTGTTTCTGGCACTGGGAGATTACCATCATTTTTAATTATTAAATTAACATCAGTTCCTACGCCAGGGGTAATTTGTTTTGAAATTCCCCATTGAGGTGTTAGATGNGGNGGTTCCGAAATTANGTTCATTTTAACTAGTGTAGAGCCAACAACTTTTTTAGCAGAACTTGAATATGCAATAACTTCAACGACGTATGGTCCTGCTTTGATGTCTGTTGGCGGGCTTATTTTCAATTCAGCTTCAGCAAAACCATTTGTTGGCACGAAAATTGCAGAAGGTTGAACTTGGACCAAACCCCAATTCAAATTTGATGGTTTGAGCTCTAATGTACTTGCTGGGCCATAATTAATTATTTTTAATTGATAAATTGCAGTGTCATCCCAGTTAATAGTATCTTTAACTGGTGTAACGACAAAATCAACTGTTGCAGCAGCCACCGATACGGCAGAGAGACATAGCCCAAGAGCTAAAACCAATGCGTATAAAAGCCATCGTGCCATATTTAAAAGACATTGTAACTTATTTAAATAGTTTACTATTGCCTTATTTTATTGTTATTTTATTGTCTTAGAATTTTTTAGCCTCTATCGTCGTAGTGTAAGATTTAGTCGTACCAGACCTAATTTCGCATTTTGCTTTGGCAGCCACATAAAACGGCTCTGGGTTAATTGTCCAAAATCTCATGGAGGAATCTAAATATATTTTATTTTGTTTTCTTTTTCATAAGTTATTTTGGGAATATTTTCTAAATTATATGGTTCTTTTAGATCGTCTATTTTAATGGTGAAGTAATTTTCGGCAATGATTTTAGAATCGAATCCGGGTGCATATTTAAGCGGTATTGCTAATTCCACATCTAGATTCGCTATTTCTTTTCCAACATTTCTTAGAGTAGTAATAATATCCAAGCCATTTGGCTGGAGCCAATAACTTTTCCCAATGATTAAATTGTCATGCGATTTTGCGAATATTGCCCTATCTGGAAAATTCCCAATAGATCTAAAATTCGTAACATCGGCGCCGTTAACCTTTAATCGTTCTTCCAATGTAGGCGTTATTATTGAAATATCGTTGATGGTCAAATAGCACAAGCCGTTTGAAATTCTAGCCACAGAATTTCCGTTTTTAATTTCTATCAGTTCCATTCTAAAATAAGATTCAAAAGTTTTAAAATACTTTTGAATGGGGCCGCCAGGATTTTCAGAACCTTTTGAACCTGGGTTTCACCCACCCCAAGGGTGAGTCCTACCAAGCTAGACTACGGCCCCGATACCTAAACCTACTATAATTTATTATGTAATCAAAGTGTTTATTAATTTATCTAAGCTTTGATAAAAAGCTTCAAGATCTGCTTCGTTTTTAATTATAAAATCTGCTTCTTTTTCTATTTTCTCAAAATCGTAAAGTTTTAGCTCGTTGCGTTCTTGTTCTAAAAATGCTTTGAAGTTTTTTGGATCTCCAGGTCTACCCCTTGCCTTTAACCGCTCGAATCTTATTTTCGGATCAGCTTCTATGAGTAGAAGCTTAAAGGATCTTCCAAATTCTTTTTTTGGTACTTCAACTTCAAAAGACCTTCGAATACCGTTTATGACGAATCTGGAGTTTGTTGCCAAGCACTCTTTAATTTTGCTTACAACTTTTTTAGCCCAGTAGTCCATCCCGAATTTATCTGTTTTCTCTTTTGCAAATTTTTGTAAATTTTCTCTGCTTTCTTCAAGGCCCGCAGATCTAAGTTCTTCTCTAACCAAATTGCCCATGTGGACTTCTTTAAATCCATAGTTTTCTATTAAATATTTGGTAGCAACATCTTTTCCAGAACCTATTCGCCCCACTATTCCTAAAACAATTACCATTTATTGGAAATATTTTTCTTGAACGTCTTCTTCTTTTGTTTTTTCCCANGCCTCAGCAAATTTCTTTAAAAATTCCTGAAGTTCTGATTTAAGTTTTGGCCATTGTGCCCAAACTTTTTTTANGAATTCTGCCTCGTCTTTTTCAGAACGAANTCGCACAAGCAGACCTTCGTGAATTAAAACCTCTAGCTTTTTGTAAAGTTCAAACAAAGATTCTAGCTCGGCTTTAGATAGAATTTTCGATTCTATGTAGGCGTGCAAAGTACCATGGCCTGTTATCGGCGGAGAAATGATCCCTAAACTTGATTCGAGTTTGTCTAAAATACATCTTCTAATATTTCGAATCGAAACATCTTCCCAAATTATTCTAATATCAAACTCCTCGTCTAGCTTTTCAAATTCTGGAAGAGAGTATTTTTTCCGAATCTCATCATAGCTCTCTTTTAGGTATTGCTGCCTTGCATTTAGACGATTTTTGAGTTCGAGTTTATACTCTTCCACGGATTTTGCTCGTTTTTGCTTTTTAGAATTAGCTTTTTTCATTACTCTTTTTTCGAAAATAGATTTTTAAAACCTTTTTGTTAATTATTCGTTGCACGCCTCGGTAGCTCAGTGGTAGAGCGTTCCCTTGGTAAGGGAAAGGTCGTGTGTTCAATCCACACCCGAGGCATTATTCTACATAAATTCCTGGCTTTCCTGGTTTTGCTTTGGAAGCCTTGCTTTGAGGATCGTAGCGTTTCGGGTCATTATTTGCGAAAACAAAAACTTCTGCGTTGAACTCTTTTGCCAAAAATGGAGTCGATTCTGAATACTCATTTAGCTCTTTTGGTATTACATAGAGGTAGATTTTTTTAACAGGTTTTTCTACCAATTTTATAATCTGTGCTATGTCTGCCAATAGTTTTTCAATCGCAGTTTCTTGCTCTTCAATTTCAGACGAAATTGCTCGCTCATTTACTTTTGGCCAAGGTTGCGCCGAAACCAAGCTTTTCTTTCCTATTTCATGCCAAATTTCTTCAGCAATGTGTGGGACAAAAGGAGAAATTGTGATCGTCCAGTCAGCTAAAATTTTATTTACCGTGAGTTTGTTGTCCCCGCCTCTTTTGACATACCAACGTAAATCTTTTACGAATTCGAATAAAAGCGCATTTGCAGCTTCTCTGAAATCATAAGATTCGAGTTTCTCGCTGGCTTTTTTTAGTGTAGCATTCCACCTCGAAAGAAGCCATTTATCTAAAGATGTCTTTTTACTTTTTAGTTTTTGTAAACTTTCAACAAGGCCAAATAGCTCTTTTAAGTGTCTGCTATAACTTATTACTTTGTTTTCGTCCCATTCGGTATCTTCGAATGCAGAAGCTGAATGAGAGTAGTATAGCCTTATACTATCTGCGCCATGCCTCTCAATTAAGTGAGGGACTGGTTGCGCTCCACCTTTCGACTTTGAAATTTTTCCACCTTTGCCAGTAATCCACCAATAACTAAATATTCCTTTTGGCCAATGCTGCTGTCTCAAAATTGCTATGTGATTAAATATGAAAACTGGAAAATGAACAGTTTGATGTTCTTTTCCTCCAAAATTCATATCTAGAGGATACCAATAATCAAATTCTTCTTTTACTTTTCTCCAAACCTCTTTTTTAGCCTCTCCTTTTCCCAAAAATACATAATCGAAGAATTCTTCCGTTAGCTCTTCTGGCTTAAGCTTGCCAGAATTAGTCCATTTCGCAATAACATACATTGCCGGATATAGCGTAGAATCAGAAATCGGTTCTATTATCCAATGTGGATCAAATACTAGTTCAGACCCTATCCAATTACCAATTCTTGCGCAAGGTCTGTCTTGATACCAATCAATGATTTTTGGTAAATTATTTTGGTACTCTTTTGGCAAAATGTGCATGCTTTTGATGTGCTCTTTGGCAGTGTCTTTTAATTTCTTATCTGAATATTTTATGAACCATTGGTCTGTTATTTTTTTAACAAAAACTTTGGCTCCGCACCTACAAAGGACTTCTTCAGACAAATCATAAAATAGCTCACCCAATCTTTTCGAAACCAAATCAGATTTTATTTTTTCTTTAGCTAAAGCTACAGGCATATTTGCATATTCTCCAGCGATTGGTTTCATTACNCCTTTATGAAAGCCGATAGAGTAAACTTCCTTTGTAGCATCTTCGAGAGCAGGATCTTCAGAACTTGTTATTTTTAGCTTTTCACAAACATCTTTGGCAGGGAANTCGCTATATCCTGGAGTTGTTATTATGGGTATAGGTGAAATTTTACCAACTTTATATTTTTTAGCTTCGTCACTTTCTAAAAANTCTTTTAGTGCAATCCANTCGTATGGTGCATCAGAAGGAACAGACATTACGATGCCAGTGCCTACATCTGCTTTGACGAATTTTGATGGAAGTATAGGTACTTCTTTGTTTATTGTTGGCGCGTAAACATTTTTTCCAAGAAGCTCACTTATTTTTACCTTTCCAACAAAACCAACATCTTCTTTTTGTTGTGCTAGCTTTTCGCCACATTCGTGGCTAACTATCCAAATTTCTCTTCCGACTTTTATTTTTTCGTAGTTAATTTCTGGGTTAATCCAAATGTTTGTTAGGCCGAAAATTGTTTCTGGTCGGAGTGTTGCGGCAACTAAATAATAATCTCCAAATTTAAATTTGATTAAAGTGTACTCCAATTTTTCAGCGTTGCCACCTTTTGAAATATCTGTTTCAGAAGGATCGACGGCTACTGGTCCGTGAATGGGACAAAAAGTTGCGTAATAAGGACCTTGTACTAGCAAGCCAACATCTTTAAGTTTCTTGAATTGCCAAGCAATGAATTTTTTATAATCCGGCCAAATCGTGCAAATTACTCTATCCCAATCACAAATAAATCCGAATTTCTTCCAATAATCAATGTATACTTTTGTGAAATAGGAAATAACTTCCTTTGGCTCGATCATGTGTTTAATATCCTCATCGGTAGCGCCATTTCTCTTTAAATAATCAATCCAATTTTTATCGCCTCTTTGCACTTTAAGTGCAAAAGCAAGNGCTATGTTGCCAGATGCGTGGATGCCAACAGGAAAAAGAACTGAGAAACCTTTAGCTCTTTTATATCNNGCCACTATGTCTGTGTAAGTATAACCGCGCATGTGNCCAACATGCAAATAACCAGATACTCCCGGGTATGCGAAGATGCAAAAGAATTTTGGCTTATTTTTAACAATTTTAGCAGCACCTAGCTTCGCCTTTTCCCATTCTGCTTGCCATTTTTGCTCGATTGTAGTCCAATCTATGGCAGCCATTTTAATTTAAAGAATGGAAAAGCTCCTATTTAAAGTTTAACTAATACTTTATTGAAAAATAAACCGAAAATAAAATAAAAACTAAAAAATTAAAAAATCTTTAAGCCGTAGGCTAAAATAGCCGTTGCAAAAACAATGCTTATTGTGTTCATTACTTTGATTAGCGCGTTCAGAGCAGGTCCAGATGTGTCTTTGTAAACGTCTCCTACTGTGTCTCCAACAACCGCTGCTTTGTGCGTGTCGCTTCCTTTTCCTCCTAATTGTCCAGTTTCTATCCACTTCTTAGCATTGTCCCATGCAGCNCCAGCAGTTGCCATGTGTAGTGCCAACAAGAATCCTGTTATTATTGAACCAGCTAGTAAGCCGCCGAGTGCTGCAGGACCCAACAAGTATCCAATAGCTAAAGGCGCTATTACNGCTAGCAAACCAGGAGCAATCATTTCCTTCAACGCAGATTTCGTGCAAAGGTCAACACATCTGCCGTATTCAGGTTTTGCTTTTCCTGTTGAAATTCCCTTTATCTCTCTCCACTGCCTGCGCACTTCTTCTACAATGGAAGAAGCNGTCTTGCCAACAGCAGCTACTAAAGAACTGCTAAATAAGAAAGGTATTGCTCCACCTATTAAAAGACCGACTACTACAGCTGGAGATANAATGTCTATGCTCTCTAAGTGCACTTCTTTGGCAAAAGCAACAAAAAGAGCAAGCGCTGCTAGTGCAGCAGAAGCTATAGCCACTCCTTTTGTAGTAGCTTTTGTTGTATTTCCAGCAGCATCTAACTTGTCTGTAACTTCTCTAAGCTTAGCAGGCATATTTGCCATTTCTGCTATACCGCCGGCGTTATCTGAAATTGGACCGTAACTATCTATTGCTAGTATGAGTCCAGTTATGCTTAACAAGCCAACAGCAGACATTGCAATTCCATAGACGCCAGCGAAGAAATAAGACGTAACAATTGCGGCACAAACAACTAATGCAGGTAAGAATGCAGCTTTTAGACCGACTGCTAGGCCGGCGATTACATTCGTACCAGCGCCAGTCGTTGAAGAGCGTGCAATATATTGTACTGGTTTTTTAGTGTAGTCTGTGTAATAGTAAGTTATTAGATTTATCAACAAAGTCACAATTAAACCTATTAGGAATGCAAAATAAACTCCTAAGTTATTTGTGAAATAAAGCGTTGCAAAAAACGCTAAAAGAGCTGTTGCTAGCCCGCCGACAACTAATCCTTTTGCCAACCCAGCCATTGGTTTTGTATTAGACCTAACAAATGGAATGGCAATTGTTGAGCCCAATATTCCTACGCCGTAGAAAATTAGTGGAAGCCAAATGCCATTTAGCACTTGAGTTCCTAAAAGCATTGCTGCAATTGCAGTGACTACATAACTTTCAAATACATCTGCAGCCATTCCAGCACAGTCACCAACATTGTCACCAACATTATCTGCAATGACTGCTGGGTTTCTTGGATCATCTTCAGGTATGCCTTTTTCTACCTTTCCAACTAAGTCTGCGCCAACATCAGCAGCTTTCGTATAAATTCCACCACCAACTCTCGCAAATAAGCTAATTAAAGATGCACCGAAACCATACCCAACAATTAAACTTATGCTCTGGTAATAGCTGTAAAGCAATGTTAGACTTAGCAGACCAAGGCCGACTACAGCCATTCCTGTAACTGCTCCGCCTTCAAAAGCTGTTCTGAGTGCACTCATTAGTCCTTTTTGCGCAGAAGCTGCAGCCCGAACATTTGACCTAACAGCTAAAGCCATGCCAATAAAGCCAGCAAGTGCAGAGCTCACAGCACCAATTATGAAAGAAATCGCAGCTGGTAGACCAACGAAATAATAAAGCGCCAGTATTATCGGAATAGATACTGCAGTTATTGTTTTATACTGTCTTTTTAGGTAAGCAGACGCACCTTCTTTTATCGCTGCAGAAATATCTTGCATTTTTTTGGTACCAGTCGGCTTTCTTAATACCAAAACAGCCAGCACAACAGCAATAAAAAGTGCAAAAAGACCGCTTCCTAAGACGACATTTTGTACATCGAATTCTATTGCCATGCAGTTTATTTATCTAAAAGATTTTTAAAGATTGCTACTTTTTGAGTATCTTAATTTATAGTTTCGATAGAGTTTTACATATCTTCGCCAACTCAGAATGTTACAGCCGGGAACGCAAAAGTCAAAAAGGTTTATGAGGTGTAGAGGAGGATGGAATTGAAAAAAATAACTGAGCTAGTTTATTACATTCCCAATCCCGCAAATATCGGGGTTGTAAAAGATGGAGAAAAATCGGTTATTTTAATAGATACGGGTTTAGACGACGATACGGGGAAAAAAGTATTAAGATTATTGGAAGAAAATGGCTTGTTCCCTAAAGCGATAGTAAATACTCACTCTCATGCAGACCATTGCGGAGGCAATAGGTATATAAAGGAAAGAACAGGAGCAACGATTTACGCATCAGAAATCGAATCAGCAATAATTCAATATCCTTTACTAGAACCTTTATATTTATTTTCGGGTGCTAGCCCATTGAGAGATTTACGAAATAAATTTCTAATGGCCCAATCTTCCAGTGTCGATCATGTAATAAAAAAAGATGAGAGAAAATTAAAGTTCGATGAAATTGAGCTAGAGATAGTTCCTTTGTCCGGTCATACTCTTAATCAAATCGGTATAGAGGCAGACAATGTATTATTTTGTGCAGATTCGCTTTTTTCTGAGGATGTGCTTAAAAGACACAAAATTCCCTTTTACGTAGATATAGACAGAGCAAGAGAAACGTTAAGATTCTTAAGAGATTCTCGACATAAATTTTATATACCGTCTCATGCAGAACCAAGAGAATCTTTAATTGAGTTAGTCGATGCGAATCTTGAAGTTATTGATGGAGTAGAAGAACGCCTTTTAGATAGGGTTCGTGGAAGAAGAACAACTGAACAAATTTTAAAAGATATATGCGATTATTACCAAATAACTATGAAGGGAACACAGCAATATTATTTAATGAATACTGTAGTTATGGCTTACCTTAGCTCTCTACATGGAAAAGGAAAATTAAAGGTTGAAGTTTCCGATAATGCTTTAGTTTGGGATAGAATATAAAATCTTCTTTTTTTCAAAAAAGAAGCAAAAAATTTACTGTCTTCAAAACGACGAAAATTAAAAAATTATGGCAGACTTATTTTTTGCTTTCGACTCGTTGCACGCCCCTAATTTATTCTCGTCGAAAACAAATTTTATTATCGCTATAAATATTTATTTACTTCCCATCCTTCTCGCCTCGCCTCAACTTTTCCTTCGAAAAAGCGACCAACAGCTATTCAGTCTCTGCTCCTTGTACTTTGCTGCGCTCTTGCAATTATTTTTTATTAGTTTATTTACAGCTCACTAGAATTTATTTAAATTTCTTAATATTTCTTAATGATACAATGAGGTTTGCTATAGTCTTCGATTTGAAGCTCTTCGTCATAGTGCTTGATTGCGAGCCAAATGCCTGGTTTAGCCTTTGCAGAAAGACGCGTTGAATAAATTCCGCCATTACAAAAATGGATGAACAAATTTTCTAATTTGTCGCTATTAATGATGTACAACGCATTTTGGAGAAGGATACCTTTGTTTGGCAAACCCTTAACGTCTTCTGGCACTTTAATCCATGTTTTACCAGAGCCAGAATTATAAAGTTCGCAAATAAGATTTTTCCGATTTTCAATAGTCACTGGAGATTTGTTTAGATAAACAAAATGAATTTCTCTGCTTTTGCTCGGTGGTTTTGGCAAATTGTATGTTTCTAATATTTCTTCCAAGTTCAAATTTTCATATCTCATGAAATGAGCTCAAACGATAGTATTAAAAACATTTCGATACAATTTTTAGATTGGAGGGCATATTATTTAAATGGTGCTTGATTGGCTAGTTAATGTACACAAAATCGAAAAGCAACCATACAAAATGCTCCTTTTCGGCTTTTTGTATAGCTTACTAGCTGCTTTTCTAGCAATTTTGATTTTCCCAAAGAGGCAAATGCCACTATGTTAGTTTTAACAGTGGCAGCATTTATGCCCATTTTCTTAAGGCTTGTTAGGCTAGAGGAACTTAAAGACGAAGTTAAGAGACCTTTCTTTGGAGAGCATTGGCCTGCAATTAAGTTTTTTGTATTTGCGTTTCTTGGAATGGTCGCAGCCTATATTGTTTTGGCTTTGGTTTTACCCTTAGATTATCTCAACAATCTCTTCTCTTCTCAGTTAGAAATTTTAAGTGAGCGAAATGTTTTTGGCGCATTTACTGCTCAAAGTAGCACATTCTTAACAATTTTCACTAATAACATAAAAGTCCTTGCAGTTGGACTTTTGCTAGCCTTTGTTTACGGAGCAGGAGCAATTTTTATTTTAGAGTGGAATGCTTCTGTATTCGGAGTTTTAGTTGGAAGTTTGTTAAGGCATTCAGTTTCTTTTAGTTATGTAAAATACTTCATTCATGGAATACCAGAAATTGCAGCTTATTTTGTAGGTGGGTTGGGTGCAGCTATGATTTCGATAGCGCTGGCCAGACATAAGCCGACAGATCAAAAATTCCATCAAATATTGCTCGATTCTTTCTCACTTATATTGCTCTCTTTAGGACTTTTATTTTTGGCAGCAATTTTGGAAGTAACCGTTTCGCCTTTGTTATAAGATCTTTAAGCCAAAACATTTAAATATTAACTAAAGTTAATATATATTAACCATGGTAAACATATATAAACCTGGGTTAACAAATCTGCAGCAGAGAATTTTAGAGCTTTTGTTTAAGAGAGCAGGAGCCAGCTTAAATCAGAATCAAATAGCTAGGCTCTTGAAAGTATCTCAGCCTGCTGTGACGAAAGCGTTGCCTTTACTGGAAAAACTTGACTTTATCAAAATACAAAAAGATAAAGAAACAAAAAGATGGTCTATAAGTTTGAACACAAATAATCGTAGAGTTGTGCAGTTGAAGAGAGTTAATAACTTAAAACAAATTTACGAAACAGGACTTGCTGATTTCTTAGAGAAAGAATTTGCAGGGGCAACAATAATATTATTTGGCAGTTATTCAAGAGGGGAAGACATTTTCAACTCTGATATTGATATCGCGATAATAGGTAGAAAGGAGAAAGATATCGACTTAAAAAAGTTTGAAGATATGCTTGAAAGAAAAATAAACATCAACTTCTATTCTTCCTTCAAAGAAGTTCATAAAAACCTCAAAGAAAATCTTGCTAATGGAATTATTTTGACAGGAGGCTTCGAATTATGAACAAAAAATTTGAAGAATTCATTAAAGAGGGAGTTGTCAAGAAACAAACGCCGGATAAATCGAGAGCAGAATTTTTAATAAAAGAATCTGAAAATGCTTATAAAATATTGCTGCTTAAAATTGAAAAACTTGGGATTAGCGATGATACTGCAAACGATCTTATAAAGTCATGTTACGATGTCTTGATGGAGTTAATAAGAGCAAAAATGCTTTTAGAAGGTTATAATGCTTCTGGTGCTGGAGCTCATGAGGCAGAAATTGCTTATCTTAAAATTCTAAATTACGATGAAAAAGATATTCAATTTTTAGATCGATTAAGATATTTTAGAAATGGAATGCTCTATTATGGGACGATACTTGATTCAGAATACGCAGAAAAAGTAATCGAATTTACAAAAAGGAATTATAAAAAATTAAATCGATAACTTTAAATATCAATTGATATTATTAATTATCAATGAAAAGAAAAGATGTCAAGCAAATTATTAAGGAATTTTTCTTCGTTAATCCTAGTTCTAAGATGAGGTTAAGAGAAATTGAAAGAACTCTTAAAATTCCTTTGCCCTCTGTAATCAGGTATTGCAGAGAGTTAAAAAATGAAGGCGTATTGACAACAATAAAAATAGGAGATGTTGTTTTTTACACTGCAGCCAGAACAAATGAAAACTTCTTGCTCGAAAAGAAGCTGTACAACATAAAATCCCTTTACAGCTCAGGATTGATAAACTTCTTAAAAACAGAGTTAAGCAACCCCCCAATTATTTTATTTGGTTCTTATTCAAGAGGGGAGGATCTAGAGAACAGCGACATTGATTTATATGTAGAAACCCCTTCAAAAAAAGAACTAAATCTTGAAAAATTTGAGAAAATTTTGAAACGAAAAATACAAATTTTCCGGCATGCTAGTTTGAATGAAATAAGAAATCCTAATTTAGCGAATAATATTATTAATGGCATAATATTAAACAATTACATCGAGGTTTTCAGATGAAAGAAGCTAATTGGCAGGACTGCTTAGATAATCAATTAGCAAGAATTATAAAACCAGACATAAAAAGAGCTAAATCTTTAATGGAAACTGCAGAAGAAAGAATAAATTTAATTGGCGAAATAAATGAAAAGAACTGCAATTTTGTTTTTGAGGATTATTATACTTCTATTCTAGAATTGCTACAGGCATTAGCTTTTATTAATGGTTTTAATATTTCAAATCATATCTGCTTAGGTTTCTATTTGAAAGAGATATTAAAAAGAGAAGACTTGTATTTTATCTTTGATGATTTAAGATACAAAAGAAACTCACTTACCTATTACGGTAATAAAATGGATTTCGAAACAGCAAAACAGACAATAGAAAAATCAAAAAAATTAATTGACGAAATAAAAAAATTGTTTAAAAATTCGATTTTATAGAAGCAAAGTTTTATAAAAAGGATTTGTAATTGTAAGCTATGCCATATACAAAAGGAAAAAGCAAAAAAGATGACGATAAGGGCAACGAGCAATACATACAACCATCAAACGTTCAGCCATTTCAACAAGTTCCTCCACCACCAATTTCTTTAGAGCCAACTTCGCAAAAGAAACCTGAAGATCAAATTAAAGCATTAAGAGAACAAATAGAAGCTCTAAAACCTATTTGTGAGAAGTTTAAAACAGAAGCTCTAAAAGAAGTAAAACAAATTCAAGGTATTGCCATTTTGCCTCCACCTGGGCCTGGCGAGAGTCCAAACTTGCTGGTCTTATTGAGTGTTGAAGGCACCACAGAAGAGAAATTCAAAAAGAAAGATGAGTTGGAAAAAAAGCTAAAAGAGCTAGCTTCGAGGCATTTGCCAAGTAACATTGGGTTGAAAGTAATAATTTTAGACGAGATTTGGGATATGTGTTTTACTGGCAAATATGATATTTTGAAGCTATTTGTAATTGGTTTTCCAATTTACGACGCTGGCTGGCTTGGCGCACTAAGGTTAGCAGAGCTTCATAAATCAATGGTGCTAAAAGAACTTGAAAATTATGTTGTTTGCTATGTTCTTGCAGGATCTTTAGTTAAAGGCAGAGCAACAGAAAGCTCAGATGTAGACACTTTTGTTGTTATCGACGATACCGATGTAACTAGAATGACTGCCGGCGAACTTAGAGCTAGACTACGTGCCATGATTTGGGGGCTTTCAGAACAAGCAGCAATAGCTGCTGGCGTAAAAAACAAACTAAATACCCAAGTTTACATTCTTTCGGAAATGTGGGATGCCATAAGATCTGCNAATGCAGTTATTTTCACATTTTTGAGAGATGGAATTCCGCTATACGATAAAGGGCTNTTCCAGCCATGGAAACGNCTNTTAAGNCAAGGTAAAATTATACCTACGCCAGAAGCTGTTGAAACTTACATTAAATCTGGAAAACAAATTTTAAACAGTACGAAAAATAAATTAAAAGAAATTGCTAGTGAAGATTTCTTTTGGGCATGTGTTACACCAAGCCAAGGTGTTTTAATGCTAATTGGAATACCTCCCCCAGATCCAAAGGAAACTCCTCAAAAATTGCGAGAACACTTTGTTAAAACAGGCCTTTTAGAGGATAAGTGGCCAACAGTTTTAGAAAAAATTTTGCAGATTAGAAAAGACATCGAACACGGCAAAATAAAAGATGTTACTGCAAAGCAAGTAGAAGAGGCATTTAACGATGCAGAAGAATACCTCAAAAGGTTAGATCAGTTAGCAAAAGATTTGGAAATAAAAGAGATTAGGAAAAAGGTCTCTGAACTTTATGAAAAAGCGCTAAGNGATATACAAACCGCTCTTAGTTTTGTTGGTGTAAAATCGACTGAAGAAAATGCCTTAGAACTCTTTAAAACAAATTTAGTAGAGAAAAAATTAGCGCCGGCGAAATTCTTAGAGGTTTTAGAGCGAATTTACGAGCTAAAAAAAGATCCAAAAAATGCAAACTTATTNGAAGTAGATACTTTGTATTTCAGGGAAGAAGCTCTAGCAAAAGATACATTTGATTTGATACGTGTAGAAAAAGGAAAAAAGATAGAGAAATTCAAAATATCTGCAACTTATGCAAATAAGAAGAAAAAAGCAGATATTTGGCTCCTCACAGATGTTGCTTATGTAGTTAAAGACACAACAGATCCAAAAACACCAATTTTGAAGTATGTAATTGATAAAAATGGAGAACTTGGAAATGAGCAACAAAGCACGCTTAAGGAGCTAAATGCTGCTTTAGAAAAATTCGGAGGCTCTCCAACTCCAATTACAAAGCATACAATCGAGAGCTTAAAGAAAATCCTTGCAGAAGATCTGCAAATTGTGATTGGAGCATAATCGACGCAAGTTCTTTAAATTTATCTTTTTTCATTTTAATTATGGAACAATGGAAAAATAGGCCTCTAGAATACCTATCAAAAGCGCTCCAAATTATTTACCAAGTTCCTAAAAAAGATGCACAAGAAGGCGCCTTAGCTATTTTGAATGTTTTTGGCTCATCTTTTTATACAATCGATAATAATTTGTTTCCCGGAGAGCGAATTTTGTTAAACATGTTAGAAAATTATGGTTTAGCAAAAAGTTTTACTGAAGAATACCTCTCGGCAGGACCATACCACTTAGAGTGGAGAATTTTTTATTGGAAATTAAATATGGGCGCGATTATTAAATTCGTAAAAGAGCAACAAAAAGAAAAAGAACGCCGCAAGGCACCCGAATATGTTTATGCTGCTCTGCCAGACGAAGCGTGGAAAAGAGAAGTGGAAGCATAGTTGG
>JGI24721J44947_10004270_pt1 | contig 19879 bp, 20 predicted proteins | sample YelNatPaOPGAMG01_FD_44947 | JGI IMG/M metagenome (IMG submission 44947) | reverse complement strand
ACGTCCTATCGAGTGTGTGCCTAGTGCCTGCCGAAAGCGACCGCACCGGCGCCTAAAGCGCCGGTGCGTCAATCGATGCAATACTGGCATTCGCGCCCTGGCCCCGATCGATGACCCGAAGATCCGCCGCCCGCGACATCCGGACGCACCCGCTATCGGTGCGCGCATGCATCATCGGCGCATATCGAGACGTGAACTCTATATATATCAATTCTAGTGCTTAAATGATCGAAACGGGGTGCTGGTCTATCGTTATAGGGGATCTGGTGGTATGATTTGCCGTTAGGGAATTCTCCAACATCGGCAAGGTCCCGGGTTCAATTCCCGGGCACCCCCATTTTTGCCCGTCTTGAACAAGTCGGTCTTAATATCGATACGCGACCTCCTTGAGCTTGTCCCGAAGCGTGCGTCTGAGAACCGTGCTTCTGCTGCTGCACGAGTGCTGCGCACAACGGAGCTGTGCATCTGGGCTGCTGCTGTGCGCGTGCATCGCTCCTGAAAAGCNGCTTGACTGGGCGCCTNGAACAGGCGACTNTAGACTCGCGGGTCAGNGCGAAGCCGGAGGACCAAGGAATCTGGTGCGGGACGCGCCGCTGCTGGAAAGCGACGCTGCAGTCCTGCGCCGAACGCGTGCGGAACACTGGTCGTTGTTCACGTGGTCGTCCGGTCGCGAGGAGCGCGCGCTGAAGTTTGATTTGACGCCACCGCACGGCAAACGCCGTTTCGGCTCGACCTAGCTTAGGTCGTAGACGGGGCAGCGCCGGCATTGAGCCCCCGGAACCGACGCAAGGTGCANAGAACCGAGTCGTCCGAGTTGACGTCAGTCCAGTGTCTGCAACTGGCGAGTCTTGTGCGACTTACTCGCAACGCTCTCCAAAGATGCCCTCGCTGGTTTCTATTCCTGAACCGCAACGCACTGGGAGTGAAGCTTCGGATAAGGCGTGGTCCGCAACGAGCTCCCTGGTGGACTACGTTTGTCGTCTGGATGAACGCAGCATCGACATGCTATTCACGGCCTGCGATTTGACGGTGTTCGGAATCCTCCGGGCTTTGCCTCCGCTTGCGAAAATTATCTTGTTCCGTTTTCTCGCACTGAGCGACTATGTGCAAGAAATACCTGCACATATTGTGACTGCCTGGATCGCGGACCCTCGCACCGAGGAGCGCAACGACCCCGTCTGGGGCCATACATCGAGAACTAGTGCCAAATCAACGTCTGCCTTCCCCGACTCGGAGCGCGAACGAAACCTAATCGTATCCCGTATCCTGCACGTCCTTACCAGGCTGCGTTTTCTGCGCCGAACGGTGCAGGAGCAACCATCGAACGGCACATCCCAGGAGCTCGTGACCTATGCCTTAACACCAGCAATCCGTGAACATCTCCTGAGGTACCTCTGGGCAACCACAAATTCGCAAGAGAATCTCGAGGGGGCATGCACGCCCCGGAGAAGCAGTGCCAGCTCTGTTGATGCCTCAACACGCGCATCATGGATTCGCCTTCTCGAGCCGTTTCAGCGCATAGCGAACGCCAGCGATGGTCGAATACCAACAAGGCTCACAGCACCGCAACTCCGAGAGTACACTCGTCATGCATGGGAGCACGTTTTACACTTTGTGATTGGCATCCCCGTGGCGGAGCCTGAAATCAGGCAACCCACGGGTCCTGAACACACCCCAGAACACGTCATGGAGCCGCCGTCTGACGAAGTCATCGAAGCACTGCTGAGTTTGGGAGTCAGCGAGCAAGTCGGCTCCGATGGGATGCGCATCACTGAACGAGGTTTCTCGTACCTTCTCCTCGATATTCATGCACAGTTGTGGGCCCTGCTCGAAGCATACATGGAAAACTGGGATGAAGCGCGTGGTGATCGTCTCGAACTCTTCGATCTGTTGTTCCGTCTGGGTTTCTCTGTGCCCGGACACATCTACGATGGCGGCGATCCGAGCCTGTCCGCAGCACAGTGCCGAATGCTCGGCTTTCTTGCGGAAATCGGCCTCGTATACCTCATGGAAACAGAGCAAAGCAGACAAGATGGCGACAACGATGAACAGCTCGTGATTCGCAGGCGCCGCCCGGGCCGGCCCCTGTACCTGCACGCCACGTCAACGAAAGACAGTCGTCGCAGCCCGGATGGACAGGCACGCTTCACATCGTCGCCGCTGCAACCACTTGGCAGCCTGATGGATGCCAACGACCGGGTGGCAACCAACATCAGTGCGGCTGTGCCCGGGAAAAACGATTTGACCTTCGATCGTCGGGTGGCTGCGCTCTTGAAGAAGCACTCGTCCAGGGTGCTGTTTTCGCCAACTCCGCTGGGTACACAGCTCATGATGGGGCCCGCCCTCGATCCTGTGGTCGCTCGTGAGCAGCCTGATGCAGTGCCCCGGCATGCTGAGATCCTCATCGAATCCGAACCTGTACTTGCAACTCCATCTGCAGGCAGGAGACCAAGCTTGGGGCGGTCCATCCTGAGCGGATCGCCATTCCAAATCATTGTGGAGACGAACTTCCGCCTATATGCCTATGCTGCTTCCTCGTTCCAGGTGGCATTGCTTTCGCTCTTCACGCGGATCCTCTATCGCATGCCGGGCGTTGCCATTGGGGTCATCACGCGAGACTCAGTGCGACGCGCTCTCAAGTGCGGCATCACCGCCAAACAGCTGCTGCACTTTCTAGGTATCCATTCCATGGAGGGCAAAAGCGTCCCTTTTAACGTGCATGACCAAATCCTGCTCTGGGAATTGGAGCGCAAACGGATCCAGGCGTATCCTGGGGTCCTCCTGGAGGGCTTCGAGCCAACCTCCGACGGTCGCGCCTTTTTCGACCAACTCCAGGAGTACACGGTAGAACTTGGAGCCCAACAGTGGTGTGATCGAGTGCGCCAGTTGTTGGTTGCAGACGCGTCGTCCTTTGAAAGGCTACGAGAGTGGATTCGGAGGCAGGCGCAGACGCTTTCTTGAAACAGCGTCTTTCGGCTGCCGATTATTTGATCCGCGCCTCTGTTCCTGCCTGGTGCAAGCAGGTCGACGTAACCGACTGGATGCACAGATGCGGAACCCAGCGAGCGACGCGGGTGTCTTGCAGCGCCCGGCCGTTGCTCAGACAAGATGATCGGCAGCGGGGCGTACTCGAGCGCCAGTGTACAGATATTGCAAGCGCAGGTTCTGCGGGAAAGTATGGGTCATGGCGGGCGGTACCTGGACGCAGAGCGCTGACTGAAGGTCNTTTTCTGTGTTGCCGATATCCTCCCGNGCACTCGGGATGCTCCTGTCAGTGTCGAGGTTCACTGGTGGAACCTGGATGTCGAACGCTGAATGAAGGACGTTCTCCCAGTTGCCGATATCCTATCGCGCGCACTCGGGACTCTCTTGTCAGTGTTAATGTTCTGTCGAGAAAAACGTCGCGAGTGCAGTGCTTGAACTCAGCAATCCTTGGTGTGGCCTTGTCTTGGATGCACACGGTTAGCGCAGCCTGCGTCGCGCCTCCTATCTCCAGTACTTAGCGTATGGGCGCAGTCTGCATGATCGTTGAACAGTTGTGCTCGGCGTAATGTCGTCGCCGCAGAAATACACGCGGTACAGCGGGTCTGATTCGTAGAACATAGGCCGCAGAAGAATCGCCTGCAGGAGGTCAAGCATCCAGCGTTTCGTCTCATGAAATCACCGATCGGTTGACTCGTGACCCCGTCGGGCTTCCTGTGATCCGGTGCTGGTACTATGACGGAACGTGTGCGGAAGCGGTGACGCTGAGGCCTCGACAACCCCAAGCGTCTGTGTACCCGGGCGAGTCGGGCAAGTTCCATCAAGCAAGTATCATGATAATAGAGTTGCACGGGCACGCTCCAGTGCCGCCGCTTCCGTTGCGCGAAACATCAGCCTATATCCATGTAAGCATATCATCGAACGGCTCCATCCGGCTAACTCGTATGTACTCTCTAAACATAAGGTATCGTTTTACGGTTGTCAACACCAGGCTGTGCGGGCTTGTTCTTCGACTGCTTCGTTTCCCCGTCCGGTATCTGCGGCTTGAAGCGCGCTGGCCGCCAATATCCCCGGAACTCCGTGGCCAGCAGTTGACAGAGGTTGATGGCAGCGTCCAAGTCCCGATGATATTGCTTTACGCTGTTTCCAACGTATGTCATGCACACGGGATAGTCACGCGCTACGCTGGGCTTGACATTTTCACCATTTTGTTTGTGTAAAGCATTGGTGCGCCCGTCGCAGTGGTTGCACTTGACACTGGCCAGGTGTTCTCGCGTGTCGACCACAGCGCTCCCGGCGAGCGGCGCCTTGTCGTGCTTCAATACAAGCTTCATTGCCTGGAAGATACCCATAACGGTACAGAGGGCTCCTGCGGATGACTTCTTCCGTTTCTGTGCCAAGAGTCCTGACGTGTGACCATGAGGTTTTTCTCCGCGTTCCGATCGGCGAGTTCCGTGCCCGCTGCGTATGTAACTGGACGATGTTCCGTTCTACAAAGGATTCGTGGAGCGCAGTTTCGTCCATGATGAAATTAGCACGCTATGGAGAATCCAGACTGGGATACAAGTCGAGATATCTCGATCCGTCTACGCTCGCCCTGGGGCTAGCGGCAACTCATGATCGAGTCCAATGCCCCACTTTCCATGCAAACAGAAGCGAAAAGGGAGCCCCAGAACGCATATCCCACGAGAGGTATCCCGCTTCTGTCGGATATCGTTTCTTTGCTGTTTACAAAGAGAGTAGATTTTGTGTTTCGAACGGAATCGAACAATTTTGCGTGAGCGATTCCAAGTACTTTTGGTATGAGCTCGTGAACAAGTCGTCAAAGGACGATGACGACGATCTTTTCTTGTCGTGGATCCAGCAGCGCGAAGCGTTGCGTGCACGAGTTGCGTCGGGACCGGAAGATCGAGACCTTGAAGAATGCGAGATTTGAGCATGCTCCACGTAAACAATGGAGAAGCGCGGAGGCTGGTTCGTATGAAATGGATAACGGTTTCAGATATCTTACGAACCCGTGTCGGATGACTTTGCAAATCATCTTGATTCCGGTGACGAAACGAATTCCATAGCCAAAGCATCGAAGGAGATTCTCCGAGACCATGCCCAGAAATCCCAAAACTCCGTATGAATCCAAACGCCCCTCTTCCTGCACCTGGAATCTCGAGGCTATGCGTCTAAACAAGCTCGCAAACAATCGCAAGGCAGGGGCAGATCTAACACTTCATAATTCCATTTTTATCTGGCACGGATCATGTGCGCATGAAACCTGGAATCACGCCATGGCCGACAGACGGCACGTTCGTCGTCTCCTAGAGAGCGGCTCGTTCACCACAGTGCTTGTCGAAGACCGCTGNTATTTGGATGAGAAGCGCGTCCAGTAACGCTTTGCGCAGATGCTATGACGCTGGGCACCTGCACAGCATCAAGAAACTATTCTGTGCATATCGTCCCAGTCGCTGTGAATGCTCGATGCGCACTATCCGTCGTGAGATATGCGTGAAAAAAGGGACCTCGAGGGAAGCGCAACGATCCGTTATCGGGTACGTTGCTGTGTACTTTGGGTCCGCCAAGGCATGCACCAGCATCCGCAGTGCCCCGTACAACTGCGATGCCTCTCATGGGAGAGTGATGCGTCTGCCGCGGCTCGCCTGCAAACAGGTTGCCGCAAAGTCATTTTGACCCTCCTCAGTCTCGGTAGATGATGGCGTCGCGGCCGGGTCCGACGCCAATGAACCGCACTGGAACGCCAACCAGCTCTTCGATGCGCTTGACATAGGCCTGGGCGTTTCGTGGCAAGTCCGCAAAGTCGCGTATCTCAGAAAGCGATTGCTCGTGCCAGCCGGGCATCTGCTCGTATTCGACTTCGCATTCAGCGAGCTCTCGCAGCGAGGCTGGCATGCCCTGCAATTTTTTTCCGCGATACCAGTACTGGACACCGATCTGGATCTCATGAAAACAACTGAGCACATCGAGTTTCGTTAAACAGAGCGCCGTGAAACCATTCAAGCGGCAAGTATAACGCAGGAGGAAGGTGTCAAGCCAACCGCAGCGGCGCGGTCGCTGCGTCGTCGTCCCGTACTCTTGACCAAGCTGTTGAAGCTGAATTCCGCGGGCGTCCAGTAACTCCGTTGGAAATGGCCCAGCACCGACCCGCGTCGTGTACGCTTTCACAACGCCAATGACCTGCCGAATGTATGCGAGAGGAATCCCGAGGCCGGTCAGGCAGCCGCCGATCGTGCAGTTGCTCGAGGTCACATAGGGATACGTACCAAAATCGATATCCAACATTGCAGCGTTTGCCCCCTCAACGAGTATCGAGTGTTGGCCATTTGCGAGCATGTCGTAGAGCAAAGTAAACGAGTCTCCGATCATCGGCTCAAGACGTCGCGCGTACTCGTAGTAACGAGCCACTTCAGCGCGAATATCGTAGTGTTTAAGCGCCTGCTCCGCTGCCGAGCCGAAACGCTTTCGCAAGTCTTCCACTGCCGATTGTATGTGAGCCTCAAATTCGATACCTCGAAATTCCCGAAGGTCTGCGATTCGCAGGTTTCTGCGATATGCTTTGTCCGCATAACAGGGACCTATTCCGCGTCGGGTCGTGCCTATACTGCCACCGGCAGTTCCCGCTCGCTCCGTCTCTAGCAGACCATCTGCAATCTGATGGTAATCAAAGAGGATGTGCGCTCGATCGCTAACGCAAACTCTAGCGGAGACGTTCGGTACGCCCTGCTTCTCTAATTGGTCGATTTCCGCGAACAGGGTCGGCAAGTGCACCACCACTCCGTTTCCAATGACCACGAGGACTTTGGGGTTTAATATCCCGCTTGGCAACAAATGCAAAGCGTACTTGGTACCATTCACGACGATGGTATGTCCGGCGTTGCTGCCTCCCTGACAACGGGCGACAACGTCAGCGCGCTGGGCCAGAAGGTCCACCAGTTTGCCCTTGCCCTCGTCGCCCCACTGTGCCCCGAGCACGACGGTGGCGCCACCTGGTAAATCCGAAGCCATTCGACCACGCGCTTGGGCATGCACAGAGCCAGGAGACCTGGACCACACGGGTGCTCCCTGGCGTAAAGTCGAAACACAGATATTGTGTCACTGGTACGAGGCCGTAGCTTATATGTCGCTGGGTATGCTTCGGAAGCCGGCGGCTGCGTGTCGCGTTGGACGTCGTTGTTCATCATGGACAATATTGGTCAATACGGCCGTTGAAGGAGCGGCTTTCCCATACGCGAAATACGCCTCTATACCCATCGTATGNAGCATTCAAATCATGAATAAAACTAGCCAATACGCTCACTGGATGAGCGGCCTGTCAATGGACGATACGCGCCNATACGCCTACGGAATGCACATNGTCAATTAGGAACAGAACTAGATCATACGCCCATGCAAAGAGCGATGCAGAACTGGCGCCACGACGATGCGACGTATCCGCCGCCCAAGCGTCCAACCTAGGGCAGGTGCGACTGTGCCCTCGAGCATCGAGCCGGCCTACTTCGCCCGTGGCAACTCTCAAACGGGATTTCAAACCGATTATACCGCTGATTCCTGTTGCTATCGCACATTCGGGAACCACTGTCAGGATCATGAATCATGCATGAAAATATTGCGCTGGATCCGAACCGGCAGGGAAGCCCTGCATGAGCTTTTCCGCAGTCTCTGCATCTACATGCCCGAAAGGCACCTTGGACGAAGGAATCGGGAGAGCTCCTTGCCAGTATGCGCCTTTCGGGAACGTTCGTTCGCAGGTACCACGGCCTGCGTGTGCGCCTCATGATCCTGTCTGTGGTGAATGCCTGCGCTTGGACCCGCATCCGCAGTTGCCGAGACCATTGCGTTCGTCCATGCACGCATCGAACTGGCATCGCTTTCACTGGACGATGGACAGGCAGTACGTTCCAGTGAACGACATGCTCAATGATGATTGCGATCGGGTGCACGCGGCGCGCCAACGGCACATCTCCATACACACCCCATCGAGTGCCGAGCCCGGCGAGCGCACTCGCGATCATACCAGTAACGTCGGGCGCTGCGGCAGCGAAACGACGCCCCAGGTCGTGACTTGGCGCACGCCCTGGTGCGTGCGTCACCCGTAGCGGCGCTATTCGTGTGTCATCGTAGGCGCTTACGGTAGGCTTGGCATTCCCAGTATCATAGAAACGAACCACTAAAACCGAAAAACGGAATACGTAGTGCTTCATGGATCTTGAACGAGCTGAAATGCAGAACCATGGTTGCTTCCTCGAATGCGTATCGTGATCGTGGCAACAGGGATCCTCGGTTCATGCGAGAACGTTCCTGCAGCGACCGAAAAACTCCGGGACANTGCTCGGTGCACCGTGCAGTGTTCCGACTGCAGCGCCTGCGCTCCTGCCGGAAGCAAGCCTGGGTGCTGNTGTTTGCCGGAATCCCGAGCTCGAATACGGCACGACGGATGCTTCCCCTGATGCCAATAGCCATCGGGTACCTGAGGATCCCTGGTTCGATACAACGATAACATTTCATTCGAGAAAACTTGAGCGCCTGGCGCACACTGGCACTCTGCCTGGCGGGATCCGCACGACAAGCGGAGCAACTGTATCGGTGCTGGAAGCGCCCATCGACCCGGCATGATCCCAAGCCCGTGACTTTGCAAGCGGACGAGCTGCTTCGCTCAGGCCTGCAAGATTGGAAACCATGCAGCCGCGGACATAGAACGTTGATAGGCATTCAGTCGCCCCGGTCCGAGGTTGATCTACTAAAAACTCGTTTCCTCATCAAAGAAATCACCCAATTATATTCCTTGACGCGTGGACGTTTCGGTTTCCGATGGATACGCTACACTGGAGACAAGCGTTCGACCGATGCGTCCCGCAGGCGCGCCACCGGTATCGCCGCCTCCAGCGCTCAGCAGCAGCGCTGCACTAGAAGCAGAGCTGCAGAGCGACAGCATCGCTCTGTTTGCGCTTTTCCTGTAGCGTGCTCGTCGTCCGGTATGAACCGAAACGATCAAGCAGTCGCACAAGTGGCAGCACTCAAAAACCTAATCGAACAAGTACGAAGTAAAGAGGATCAATGGACAAAGCAAGTTGCACGAAAACGGTCGTTGTTGGCACAGCTACAAGAGAACGAGTTCGTGCGAGAGGAGCTGACGCTCGTCGAGCGCGACCCCGGTGCGCGACTCTACAAACTCCACGGCCCGTGTCTTTTACCAAAGCGGCGAGCCGACGTTGCTGACAACGTGAAGCAACGCCAGGACCTGTTGCTCGGCGAGATAAGACGGGTAGATGGCGTGATCTCGAACCTTGAGCGCGAACTGCAGGAACTGCAGCAACGCTTGCGGGAAGCCCAGCGTCAGCTGACCACGCCGGCGACAACAACAGCCTAAGTTTTACCCAGTCGATCCCGGGGGAAGTGAGGTACACGCTTGTTTTACGTCGCCTGGGTACTACCTGGGGTACTGTCACCAGCGGCGGTGACGGTTAGTGCGCTCGCTGCGAAGCGCTCTTCGTTGTGCAAGGCCCATGTGCCGTAGTCGGTACTTGAGCTATGCGGAGCTCACATGCTCCAATGCCCCCGTATCGATTCCATGTCGTCTACAGAGCCGAATGCCTATCGCGTATTTCCAGGGAGAGCAAGTCCACCGAGGCATGCCCCCTCGTTTTCTGCGATGTATCGACCTGGGGATCCGTTGCCTTCCTTCAGACTCCGCGTGCTCATGTTCAAAAACAGCACGTACGGAGCATGGTGACACCAGCAGCTGTGCCTCTGCGACGTATTCAGGGCTCGAGGACGACTGAGCACCGCGGTTGCGTGCATCAACAGGATGCACACGATATTCGCGGGGAGGACGCATCCAGTCCCATGCACCGCATGAACAGCTGCCACGACAGCTGCAATCCAAGTCATCAGTGTCGTCCAGATAGGTTTCCATTCAGCGCTGTGAGTGGAGGATGCATGGAAGCGCGCCCTGTTTCTCGCTGGCGTGCAAGCGGCCTATGCACGACAACTGCAGCACGTGTCGATAAGGTTACAGGGGTACAAGCGCTTTCGCTCGCAAAGCGCCGGTCTCCAGTGGGCGTCTGTTTTCTTTTTTGGTCGACGTAACATTCATACTGACCGAGGATGCCCGTCTACTGGATGATTACCGGTATGCAGGAAAGCATACCGCGTTACTGTCACGTTCTTTTTTATCGACGGAAAGCGTACACTGACCAGGGATCCTCGTCTTCCCGATATTTATCGGTACCTGATTCCCGTTGGAATTTCGTGCCACGGTTGCCGCACTCTCTGCTGCAGAGCGAAAGGAAAGCACGGCGTTTCGCTTCCACAAGACTATACACGACGCGAATCGATGTACTCGCAAAACTTGCACGATAAACAGACGCCAGCTTATTTCAAGTTGTACAACGGTGCCCTCTAGTACGTCTCCAGTACTGGATACAGATTTGCATTCTCGTGTACGTCCGGGAGCACAGGAGAGATCCAGTCGCTCTGCTGCAAAATGCGACAGAGCTCTACGAGCGTTCGCGGCCGCTGCGACCCCAGTAGTTGCCGCAGCAATCCGAGTTTTCCTTCAGCTGCGCCTGCAATCACAACGAGATCTAGTTTTTCACAAACGGAATCGTCCCAACGTCTCTGTGAGGCACGATCTAGATAGATATTCGACGCCGTCGTGTTCCATACAGTNTCNGGCGATGCACCATCGCTCGGTTTTGCATAGAGACCCAACATGACCAGCGGCGGCAGGTTTGTATGTGCAGCAGCTGAAGAACGGATGCGCTGGATCAGGCCTTCGAGGCGCGTAAACCAGCCATCCGGAAACGCTAGCGCATACTCGGCAAAGAGAGGTCGCTGGTGCTGTAGGAATATGAGAATCTTCTCCGATGCAATCGGAGTCGATGGACTCCTCACAACGGCTTCGACACACGCCGCAGCATCCGGGTGCATGCTCATGACCTGATGATGGGCAATCGGNCCTGAATCGTCACCCACAAAGTAGATACGCTCCAGGCGGTCTAGTGTGGTCGCACCGTCAGCCCATGCCGCCGCCAGAAGCGACGACAGTGAAGCGTAGCGAGCTATCGGCCGCGATACGATTTCCTCCGTCTCCGTCGCGGGATCATCCATTACGACCAACTCAAACCTGACGGGTTGCTTGGGCGCTCGCTCTACTCGGTTCAAGTCCGAGGCGGTGACCAGAGGCGGGCTCCGTTTGGTCCCGCTCCATACGCGGGAACGGACAGCTTGTACAGTGGTTCCAGCGGTGAGCCGCTCCAGCGAGTATACCAGCTCGCACGGCGTCCAGGTTCGCGAGCGATGTAAACCGGCCCCGAGACCCGTCGACGCACAGCCGCTGTGCTCAAAAGCAGAGCGTGCCAGTCCGAAAAATGGAAAGTCCAAGTCATGCAGATGAAGATCGTACTTGGGGATCAGGAACGGATCCTGCGTCTGCGTGATACCGCGCAGATAGTGTTCGACCATCCGACGACGTGTCCCCGCTGGATAGACCAAAGCTTGGGTTCCATAGATCCGCGAGTGTTCTAAGAACGCGTACGGCCATCCCAGCCGCGGGTCATGCCATTTCTCCGGTACATAGAGCTGCGCAGCGTAGCTCGTATTCGGCGGGAAGGAGTATCTCCGGTTCGGCGCCTGTGCCAAACTGTCCAGATCGTGCTCAATGGAGCGCAGCGTGTGAAGCATATTCACCCAGGCGTCGTCGGCAGCTTTGACATCATCCTCTAGTAGGACCAGGTCGCGCTCTGGTGATGCAAAAAGATCAAGTCCTCGTAGAGCAGCATAGTAGTTCACGGTACCGATTGCGTGCCGGCTTTGCTGAATACGCTCGAGCGGCATTGCCCCCGACGTTTCAAGATGATCCCGAAACGCCTCATCCCATCGATGAATGTTGATTCTCGTGGGATTGTGGCGGAACACGCGCAGATACTCGTCATCGGGCGGGTAGTTGCTTGCAAACAAGTGCAGTTTGTCGATGAACTCGTGTTCCGGAGAGAGGCTCGGCATCCCCGCTGCATCAACAGATAAAGCAGCAGCAGAAGCAGCAGCAGCAGTCGGCATGTACACCGGATCGCGCCAAAAGCTCAGGATCACGGAAGCCACGGTGGCGTACACGCCTCCACAGGTGACGTTCCGCAGTGGGCACGGAAGCAGTTTCCGTTGCGTCTCGGTATCGAGACAGAGTTCATGGCTCAGCGCTGTGTAGATGCGTTGCCCGTCCCGGTTCCAGACTTGGTGCTGACCATCCGGATCATCATGCTTCGACTCGCACGGCAGCAGGTCTACCGTGCGGTCCGCGAGGCTCGTCACCGAGAGACAGAGCGTTCGGTTCTTTCGTTCAACCTTGGTTTCTACATAGTGTCCGGCAAGCGTCTGATGCTGGGATGAAACATTTGATGCCGGTGCTGGGTACCGAATCGTTCGGTCTTTCGGATCCACTGGGGGCATGCGCTCCGGCGGAAAGCGAGTTCGCTGGAGATCCTCAGGCGTGTACCGTGACAGCGGTACATAGCGCCGCACGGTTACCATGCCAATGGTGGATCGATGACGCTCCCGAAACGCCGGTGAGATAGCGGCCAATACATCCAGTCGGGGGGCGTCCAGTGCCAGCAACAGCGCTTTCGTGGAGCGCCCAGTTCTCGACTCGAGCCGCACCGTCTGCGCTCCAAGTGGCCAAGGCAGCACTTCAGGAACCTCCTTGAACGCACTGGGTAAATTTGCGGATGCGACATTGTTCGACCGCTTGTTGCGCAGGCTCTTGGCTCGCAGGCGATCCAGTCGAAGGAGCGGTGCTTGCAGTTCCAGACGGATCTGACCGGCAGAGAGGGTTCCTTTTTCCCGTTCATCCCAAACGATGCAGTTCTCCAGGCCTAGCACAAGTTGCCACGTTTTGGTATCGACGCCAAGGCACTCACCGGATCCGACACGCCGCCAGATGCTTTCCTGTGGGCTCGAGCGCAACGAGTGACGCCACAGCTCCAACGACTCGTACTCAGAACTCGTTTCAGCAAGTGCCTCGCTTGTGGTCACTTTTTCCTCGTCAGCAGGACAGACTCGCACGTAAACTGGTTGCGGAGCTGCGTTCGCTGTAGAAGTGTCCGTTTTCCGCACAGCGAAACAGCCTTGAAAGAGCTCCTGCACCTGCCCACGCTGGTCGTGAAAACGAGCAATCACGACTCCCAAGGAGCCGGTTGTTGGAAGCACCTCTATAAGGTGACCCGTATGACCCGGCCGCACAAGGTTATTCAGTTTTCCCACGACCCGTAGCTTTTCGGGTTCAGTGGAACCGGGAGAAGCCCGCAGCGGACCTCGCCCAAGCCACCTGCTCAGTAGCAGAACCAGCACCAGTAAAAACCCGCCAGCAAGTAACCGCTTGCGAATTATGCCGCGCTTTTTGCGGCACTGACTAAAGCAGCGACGGGAATGAGAACGCAGGTGCATGTTCTGGTGCTAGAGCAAACCCCAACAGGCATTCTAGGCAAGGCACAAACAATACATCCAGTTCTGGGAGAGTCNTGCGCTGGCGTGGCGCTACGATCGCCGCCATCAGGACGCGTGTCCAAGCTTTTAAATTTCTCNTCTACAGCATGTTCCATCATGACATCCAGTAGCCTCCAGGAGTGGCTTCAGGAACCCTCTAAACGCCTTCAGATCGAAGCAGACACAAACTGCTGCAAGAGCAAACCCGAAGTTGCGCTCTTAAACGATGCTGTTGTGAGTACGTCTGCTCTATTGGAGGCTGTAGGCCGGGGCGGCACCACAGGAAGCGAAACGGTCGGAGCTACCAGGGCCAAACTGGAGAAGCGTGTTTACTTCCAGATCGCGCAGTGTGCGAGTCTTGGTCCAGACTCGCCCGTAGCGGTCGTTGCGAAAGCACTGCGTTTTTACGAGGTCGAGGAGTTGGATACGCTCTTTCAGCGGTGCCTGCAAGAGCTTGCTCGGTTACCGCTCCGCGAAGGGCGCACTCCCGCATACGTGGCGTGCGTGCGTGACTGGTTAGAGGCGTTACAGTCGTACGCACAACGTTATCGTGAGGGTGCTTGCTCACGACTAGTACCCGAAGACGTATCGACGCCAAACACGCAACCGGAAACGGCAACTGAGCAGTCGGGGGAGACGCTGTCGTTTGCGGCACCGACGCCGCCACCGACACCAGCGGCTGGTGAAGGACAAAGTTCCAGACTCTCGCTTGAGAAAATGGCGCCTGGTACAGTTTCGACTACAGCTGCGAACAGGGAAGCGCTTCTTTCCCAGATAGAAGCAGCGGGGGACGCGATCACCACCGTGTTGCGACCGACGCGTGCAGTACCGGCAAAAGCCCCCGCCGCCACGGAACCTGTTCGCTGTGAGCCAGCTCCGCCCGTCACGACGGTACCCACTCAACAGAAGTCACATGAGTCAGGCGAGACACCGCTTCTACTCTTCGAGCGCACCGCAAACCGCTGGCGAATTGAACACTTTCGGGCGCTCTCTGCGGAGCCGCTGCAGGTGTCGATCTGTCACCCCCGCGAAACCGTCTACGTTTACCGATGCGAAAAACAGAGTATCAAAATTAGAAACAAATGCAATACGCTTATGCTGGACGCTTGTCGCGACGTGGTGGTGCTTTTCGAGAGTGTTGTTTCAGCTGTCGAGGTTGTCCGATGCAGCAAGTGCAGACTGCACTTTACCGGCTGCGTACCGTCCATCTCGATCGACAACTGCGANAGCATCGTATTGTACGGAATGCCGGGCCAAGTCATCACATGCTGCGCAACGGCAGTGACGATCGTCGAGCCAGACGGTGACACCGAGCGGGAGACGCCGATCCCCCAGCAGTTCATCACCCGTCGGCAGAGTGAGGAGGCGGCTGCGGCTGCTCGTACGGAAACGGCGCACCGGTGGGTCACGGAGCCGCTCAAACATTCGGGCGCTGAATGAAACCACGATCAAAGGGGCCCCACAATCGCCCCAGCCACGTACCTTCTGTCTCCTGTACTCGGAGGCAGGATACTGGTAAAGTGAGGGCTTTTTTCAGCTTCGAGACGTAAGCTCGACGATGAAAGTTATCAAAGTCGTTCTCTTCGATCGCATCCAGAATTTGACGGTACATGTCGAGAGATGCCCGAATCGGCAGTCGCGCGCTTGGGTGCAGCTTCGCGATCCCGCACTCCGCAGTTCGATAATAGGCTCGCACGCGAGCGATCTGGAACTTTATCAGTTCCTGATATCGATCGTTGACAACGCTGGCGAAGAGTTCATCTTCCGTATAGCCAAAGTAGCGCATTTCTTCTTGAGGTAAGTAGACGCGTCCGCGGAGTGCATCCTCTCCGACGTCACGGAGGATATTGGTGAGTTGTAAGGCGATACCAAGCGCGAGGGCTGATTCCACGGCCTCGGCTTCGCTCTTGCAGCGCTCTGGATCGACACCGAGGATGGGCAGCGCCATGAGTCCTACGGTGCCTGCGACTCGGTAGCAATAGAGGTAAAGCTCGTCAAACGTCTCGTAGCGGGCGCGATCAACGTCCATAAGCATGCCCTGAATCATGTCTCGGAACGGGTCTATGCGGAGGCCGGGATAGTTCCGCACAGTGTCTGCTAGAGCGAGATCCAGAGCATCCTGCGGATAGCCGGCCCAAACCTGCTCCAACCGGCTCTCCCATTCGCTGAGCTTCTGTCGCAGACTAGCATCACGCTGTCGCACTCGAGGTCCATCGACGAGGTCATCTGTTCGCCGACACCATACATACACGGCCCAGATGGCATCTCGTTTGCGTTTCGGGAGAAATAGCGTGCCCAGATAAAATGTCTTGGCGAAGATGGATGTGATTCGGCCGCATTCTTTGTACGCCTGCTGTAAAAGTCTTTGTCTTCTTCGGTAGAAAGCCACCTGTCGCTCAAAATGCGATAGACCGATTACTCCAGTGGTCGTGTCCCAGGGAAACACGCGCTTCGGTGTCGTTTGCGGCAGCGTCAGGAAACTGCTGCCCATCGAGGCGTCATTGGCCAGGAGCGCGTCGGCCGCGTCTAGCCCCTCGTTAGTCGGTGACGACAAGGGAGGCGTTTCCCACGCGCCTGGCTGCTTCGCGAAAACTTCGTCAACGGTGTCCTGCGCTCGAGATCCTGCAGGTTCGCTAGTACGAAACGAGCGCACCGCTCGTTCAAGAATCCCGTACGGATGAAGAGCTTCACCAGACCAGGTCTTGGGCGCGCCCCGCGACGCACCGTTCGCAACTGAGTTGCAGTCGTCCGACTGACTCTGGCCCGCGTTTTCCGCTTTAGATGCGTCTCGACCAGCACTGGAACGCCATTCCCCTTTGAGCTGCCTAGGATCACTGGTCTGTCCGGAGGACGGCTTCCAGTCACTGTCTCGCGCCGAACGTGCCTCGAGGTGGGCAGTCCACACCCGTCGACAGCACATAGGGTGACGCGCCCTCTGAAGCGCCCTCCGACGTCTGGTCGCCTTTTCCACTCGTTGCGTACAGCACCCTTCTTCGACGGGTGACAATGACCTTGAAATATGTGGATCCAGGCATAACTGCCACATCTGCAACGCTTTCCGACACCAGAACGGCTCACAGCAGCGGCGGCAGCAGCAGTAGCGTACGCTTTGGCGAAGCGCACCGGCGCAATCGGCCGTGCGGCACTGGTGGCGGCGTCTGCTTCGCGCATGTCCCTGCACTGTTGACGATGAAAGTGATACACGGAAGTGCTGGCTCTCTTCCTGGGTATCGACGTTTTCCGAAAGTCATTTTAGGTGCAGGTCTCGGATATACAAAGCGCAGCAATAAGTGGTTGCGGATTCATGCGTGCTTTGGGAGTCTCGGTTGGGGTTTCGGAGCGGTGTTGTTCGCTCATTGCCGATCGAGCTTGGTACATCACCGGAATCAAAGTGATTCGCTTAGCAACCAAACGAGGGCTGGTAAAATAATTGGTATCATCATTTTATTTGTACATATGATCATCCACTCTTCTGGTTTCCGTACGTGTAGCGTGTTCCAATCACGCATTCTTCTGGTTTTCGGTCGTGCTGTTTCAGGGCAACTCGTGGGCGCTGCGATTCGCGCCTGTGGATTGACAAGGAATGATACGCGATCTTGTTTTCTGAGGAACTGTGCAGAGGCTTCTGCTGAAAGATCACTGAGCTCTTCATGTCATATAGGTATAGAGATTCCACTAAAGGAAGGATATTCCTCTCCTTGTTTCTATATCGACGACGATACTGGATTCGACACCAGCATAATCCCATTTACGGAATATGCTCCCCGAGACGAGAGTGTCTTGTGTTTGCGTGCAACTGGTGTTGTATTCTGACTTGAGCCACTGCAGCAATCGCTTTAGTAAAGCATGCGTCACGGATGTGCGCGAAGGGAGCGTAGACAGATCGAAATATCTCGACTTGTTCTCCAGCCTGGATTTCGCGTCTGTTATTTGATTCGTCATAGAGAACATCGTATTCCGCAAATCCTCTATCGAATGGGACAGCGTGTGCTTGCACGTGCAACGGACGGCGCACTCGCAAAGGGTATCGCCCAGAACAAGCCCCGTGATCGTAGAGTACGGTACCGGGCAAGGAACGAGAGATGGGCATCGAGGGAAGCCTTCTGTACGCGTCACGGGCACGTAACGAAAGATGAAGCAAGCGTTGACGCGCCTCGGTGCAACGCTCGTTGGAGGTAGCGGTGTGGCGGCCGTTTAGGAAAGCCAGGCCATATTCAAAACTCACTGCTGCACAGGACGCACCGAAGCTTTGTACAAATAGGATAGTGAAAATGGCAAGTGCAGTGCAGATCGCTACTACCGCATCTGCATGAATTACGTTGACAACTGCCGAAAGCAACATAAGCGGGACGAAACTGCTGCCATCAACACCCTTCGACTGTTGGAAACGGAGCTGGACGGGCACGCGAGACCGACGCGTTTGAAGCCAGGGAGAACGGAGTGGAAAAGGAAGCAGTCTCAGCAAATGCGGTCAAAGGCTGGCGTCGATGGCAATCTGAACAGGGCCAAACTTTGGAGTCCACGCCCGTATCCCATGACATGTTCCATTTTGTTCTGTTATTTGGAGTAGCGTGGGACAGCGTGACGCGAAGCGTCGTTTGGGAGCTTCCAGGTATTTCGCAACTGCAAATGCGAAGGTAAAGACGTTNAGGTCCCGATCGATGGCGTCCGAGTTCTTGTCACTGCTGACGAATACGTCTACGAGACCCTGAGGGCAAGCGCGTCCTTCGCGGCTGGGGGCCTTTTTCAGAGGACAGCGCAGTGTTTGCCCCATTGGCTACTGGTATGCGGTTTCTTGGTAGTCTCTCTTGCAGGCTTCCAACTNGTAGAGCTACCCCATTGGACCTCCTTTACAGCTTCAGAACTGACAAGCAGGCTGGAAAAAACATCTAGCCGGTGCGTCGATGATTCAACCGTCGAAACGCAATGCAAAGCTNTGTATGGTACATTGAATCCTGAATAGATTGGAATCACTTTCCTTTTTCGGTCCAGATATGTAGTGCGACATCCTCCGTTCACGCGCTGTCGACTTTTGCCATGTGAGTGATCAGGTCTACAACTCGATTGCTGTATCCCCATTCATTATCGTACCAGCTTACGAGCTTGACAAATGTCGGAGACAACATGATGCCCGCTTCAGCGTCGAACACGGAAGAGAACGAACTATGAACCAGATCCGCGGAGACCACGGGGTCTTCGGTGTACGCGAAGATTCCCTTGTACTTGGGACTTGCGGCCGCCTCCTTCATGACTTTCTTAATTTCTTCGTAGGTCGTGGGCGTTTTCAGATTCGCCGTCAAGTCCACAACTGACACATCCGCAACGGGTACCCGGAAAGACATCCCCGTTAATTTGCCGTTGAGCTTGGGGTAGACCTTGCCGACGGCNTTGGCCGCGCCAGTNCTGCTCGGTATGATAGACTGGAAGGCGCCGCGTCCGCCGCGCCAGTCCTTGTTGCTCGGACCGTCCACGGTTTTTTGGGTGGCGGTTACGGCATGTATTGTGCTCATGAGGCCGTTCTCGATACCAAANGCCTCATCCAGAATTTTGACAAGCGGTGCCAGGCAGTTCGTCGTGCAAGAGGCGTTGGATACTACGNTCACATCCTTGGAGTAGGTGTCGTGGTTGACGCCCATGACAAACATGGGCGCGTCCTTCGAAGGTGCCGAAATAACCACCTTTTTCGCACCGCCTTTCAGATGCAGGGACGCCTTCTCCGTTACCGTAAACACGCCAGTGGACTCGACGACGTACTCGGCGCCGGTCGACCCCCACGGAATTTCGGCGGGATCGCGGATAGCAAAACACGTTATCTTCTTCCCGTTGACAACCAGATGTTCGCCATCGGTTCCGATCTCGCCCGGGAAGGCGCCGTGCGTGGAGTCGTACTTGAGCATGTACGCAGCGTAACCGGCGTCGGGGAAAATAAACGGATCATTAACCGCAACGACTTCCACTGTGCCTTTCTCTACCGCCGCACGTAGAACAAGGCGGCCGATCCGGCCCAGTCCGTTGATGCCAACCTTTGGAATCGCCATTTCAAAGTTGATATTGACGTGTACTGTGTACCTTTTCCCGCAAAAACGCGGAGCGCAACGTGACGCGAAAAATGACTCGCGACGCTACGCACTCGCCNCGCGGCGAATGCCGTCCAATCGATGTACGATTTTTTTCCTGACAAAACGTTTACGTAGGCCAGCGTTCTCCAATTATGCGCATATTTCTTTTCTTTCTTTTTTTGTGCTCTTTTTTCAGTGCGCAGTGAAGTATCCATCAAACGCCCTACCTCCATGTTACATTACCTATACTTTTTCTCGGATATTCTGGTCGTTTCATACGTCCAATCGTGTGCGCCTAGTACCTGCCCAAATCATCCGTCTTTGCGCTTGAACCGCTGGGGCAGATAGTTCAT
>JGI24721J44947_10004251_pt1 | contig 19924 bp, 24 predicted proteins | sample YelNatPaOPGAMG01_FD_44947 | JGI IMG/M metagenome (IMG submission 44947) | reverse complement strand
TCCTATCTATTTTCAGTTGACTTATTATATACCAGTTCAAATTAAATGTGAAATTTGACCACACACTACGCGTTTTATGCTTAATCTTCCATTCTCAATTTTCTAAGGCGATTCCGGTTCTTCGACCGTAATGACGAAATGAAAGATTCAGGATAACAAGTTCTTGACAGATTCACGCTCTATCAATTTTGCCTTTAAAACAACATGCTGGAGAGTGTGAATGCTTTCATTTTCCATTGCATCGAGTAAAAGTGTTGCGGCTGTCATGCCAATGGCATCTGCAGGCTGAATGACGGTGGTTATGGAGGGAGAACATACTTTCATCCATTCGGCATCATCAAATCCTATGATCGAAAGATCATCCGGAACCTTTATTCCCAGTTCTTTGACAGCCCTCATGAGACCTAATGTGGAGAAATTGTTCATCGCTATTATAGCCGTTGGCTTTAGACTTTTTCCTAAAATCTCAAGTGATCGCTTGTACGAATCTTCTTCTCTGAAAAAGCCGCTTTTTACCCATTCTTTATGATATTCAAGACCTAATTCTTCCATTGCTCCTTTAAATCCGCTTAATCTTTCATGCCCTGTATAACTTTTCTCTATGCCATATATGGCCCCTATTTTTTTGTGGCCGCGATCTTTGAGATATTTTGTTGCTTCATAAATAGAAGCACGGTTATCTATGACAACAGAATCACAATTGACAGAATCTATAAGTCTATCAAAGAACACGATTTTCATGCCATGTCTTACCAAATTCCTATAAATTGAAAGATTTTGACCTTCCGCGGCAGGTGCCACGATAAGACCATCTACCTTTTTAGAAACAAGCAGTTCAAGATACTCAACCTCTTTTTGCGGATTTTCACCAACGTTGCATATCATAAGGTTGTATTTTTTTGCGTACAGAACCCTTTCTATTGCGGAGATGACCTCACTGAAAAACGGGTTTTTTATGTCAGAAACAAGTACACCGACTGTGAAGGTTTTCGATATCTTCATTCCCCTTGCAAGACCATTCACAACGTAACCCATCTCTTTGGCTTTTTCAAATACTTGATCTCTAACTTCTTGGCTTACACCTGATTTGTGGTTTAGAGCCTTTGATACCGTTGCAGTTGAAACACCAACACTCTTTGCAATGTCCTTTATACTTACCATTTATCATGCCTCTTTCAACTTTTTTAAAAATTCTTCAACCTCTTCTAAATGTGGAAAAGATGTTATCGCACCCACTTTTTGTGCGGCCATTCCGGCCGTTACCGCGCCAAAATTCGCCGCAGAAAGTAAGACTTTTTCTTCATTCAAAAAGTTCTCCTCTGCAAGTTTATGAATTAAGCCTGCCATAAAGGCATCCCCGCATCCAGTTGTGTCAACAGCATTTACCTTGATGGCGGAAATGTGAGTTATCTTTTCACCTATCAAATAGGCACCGTCTTCTCCTGCGGTAACGATAGTTTTTACTCCAATCGATCTTATTCTATTGGCGATGCCATCAAAAGTTTCAAGATTGAAGATGGCCTTAGCATCTTCTATGCTGCATTTGACAAGATCGGAAAGTTCCCATCCTTTCAAAAGATCTTCTGTGTATTTTCTTTCATTTTTTGCTATTTTAGGCCTGTAATTTGGATCGAAGAAAATGTATCTTTTTCTATTTTTAACCTCTCTCATGAATTTCAATATGTGATCCGCAGCAGGCGTTGCAAAAAGTATGGAACCAAAGTGAAAGGTATCAAAAGAGTTTATATCCACCTTTGACAGATCTTCAAAAGTTAACGAACTATCGGCTGTTGACCTGTTCCATATCGCAAATTTTGGCACTTTTTTCTCATCAACAAAGGCGAACGCGAGTGTTGTGTGAAGGTCATCATCCGTCACGGATATTGATATATCAACACCTTCGGATTTTAGCGTATCTTTGAGCATATCTCCAAAAAAATCGTAAGAAAATTTGGTCATGTAACTTACATCTTCTCCAAGTCTTGCAAGCCCCACAGCTATGTTAAGTGGAGATCCACCTACATGTGGCTCAAACGTATCGCCTATTTTGAACAGATCGATGAGGTTTTCTCCTACAACTGCGATCTTTATGTTAAATCCCCTCCTCGTGAGGAATTTTTATAACGTACTGAACAAACTTGTCCGCACCAATTTTTAGTTTATGCGCAAAACCAGCGGGAATAAAAAATATATCACCGCTTTTTAAGTTATATTCAACCGGCGTCTCAATTATACAATTTCTTATTTCTCCCGCCTCTATTTCTTCCCCACCGATAAATTTCTCGCCGACCACAACAGTTGCTTTTCCTGAAATGACCATGTAAAGATCGTTAAAATTAAAATGGACCTCTGCATTTCCATCAAAAAAAGGGGTAATTCAGAAATTTTCACGGTTAAATCTTTGAATTTAAACAAATTTTGAGAATTCAAAGAAATTTTCAAAGGTTGATTCATACTTTACCTCTTTTCAAAATCCCTATCTTCAAAAAATGAATGTATGAAATTCATTCTGTTATCCGTAAAGAAAAGGTGTAACTGCTTTTCATCCTGAAGTAACCACGGATAAGAATATTCTCCATGATCTGTCTCTTTCACGCAAAAAGGTGCTGACCATGTTTTACCCTCATCCTTAGAAAACAAAAGATCCATTCTATTTCTTCCTGTTTGGGTATGATTATGAGCAAGCACAAGCATATCTTTATATTTTACAACATCTATTCCACTGTTTGGATTAGGAATGTCAGTTTGTGCCGATGCTATCCAACTTAGTCCACCGTTGAAAGAATATGAAATGTATACTTTCCCCATCTTAGATCTGCTCATCATCATGAGATTTCCGTCATCAAGTTCAATCACAACAGGCTGAATTAAGCCGGTAACTGTCGTCTCTCCGTACAACTTCCAATTATTTCCATCTTCAGAAAGCAAGATCATAGATGTCCATTTCTTCTCATCGTAAACTGGCAAAAGATAATTTCCATTTCTCAAAATCAAAAGTCTTCCTTTCGTCATAATCCCTTTCATATTAGAGATAATCTCTAACTCACTCCAGTTTTCTCCATGATCTTTTGATTTTTGTCTGCAAATTAAAGCGCTTTGCCAATCATTCTCGGTCAAGATGACGAAAAATAGCCATAATTCGTCATCAGGGCTTTTCCATATTACAGGATTACCAATACCGAAGCCCGGCATCTTAATTACGGTTACAGGCTCTGTCCACTTATCAAAACGTTTTTTGGCTAAATGAATAACGCTATCAGGCGCTTTTTCATATGATGCCGAATACCAAACGGTTATAAGATCATCTTTGTCTTTCGTAACACTTATACAGTGATGCATGGGGGGATAGATTTGTGATTGTATGACATGTTCGAAATTCATCTTTTCATCCTTTTATACCTGTCATCGTGATACCTTTAACAAAGTAACGCTGTAAGAGTAAAAATACTACAATTGCAGGTATTGTCGCCATTAAAGCTGCGGCCATAGCAGGTCCGTATTGCGGAGCCGATCCGCTGACCGCTTTGACCACCGAAAAATTCCGCTATTCCGACTGGCAAAGTCCTTGATGCGTCTGAATTGACTGAAANGAGTGGCCACAGGAAATTCGTCCAGTTGCTTATGAACGTTATTATTGCAACTGCACTTATAGAAGGACGTGCGATGGGCAGCATTATCGTCCACCAGATTCTAAGGTACCCTGCACCATCTATTCTTGCTGCATCTATCAGATCCTGCGGAACACTTCTGAAAAAATTTCTAAGAATGAAAACACCTGTAACATTTCCAGTCGTTGGAAGTATTAAAGACGTTATGGTATTCAAAAGATGGACATGTGCAAACATAAGGTAAAGCGGTATGATCGTAACCTGTATGGGCACCATCAACATAGACAAAACTGTCGCGTAAAGCAAAGCGTTACCTTTAAAATGAAATCTCGCAAATGAAAAAGCAGCCATAGAATCTATCAATATGACTATGATCGTCGCTATGATCGCCGCTAAAAAACTGTTAAGAGTCCATCGCAAAAAATTAAAAGTTTCCAAGACGTAAGAAAAATTGGACAATGTTGGNTGTTGCGGAACCCATGTTGGAGGATAACTTGCAATCTCTCCTTCTGGTTTAAATGCACTAACTGTCATCCAAAGTATCGGTGCAAATGCAAGCACTGTGAATACGATCAAGAGTAAGTACAAAATAGTTTTTGAGAAATATTTGTTTTTTCTTTTCATGATTCTCCAACCTTTTTAAGCAATTGTCTTTCAACTAAGACAAGTACTATTAGAAACGCAAAAACAACGTATGCAACAGCAGAACCATATCCCAATCTGAAATACTGAAATGCTTGAAAGTACATATATTGAATGACGGTAAGCGTGGCCATTGAAGGTCCACCTCCCGTCATAACGTAGACTTGATCAAAAACTTCGAAACTGTTTATGAGCGTTAACATCAAAACCACCACGGTAGTTGGACGCAGCAAAGGAAAAGTTACATTCCAAAAAATTTGCCAGTTGGAAGCACCATCTATTCTCGCTGCTTCTTTCAATTCTTCTGGTATGTCCTGAAGTCCGGCGAGGAAGGATCATGTTAAAACCAACTGTCCACCAAATTGTGGTAATGGCAACAGCAGGCATTGCCCAGTTCACACTCGACAGCCATGCAATTGGCTTTATCCCAAAAAAACTTAGATAATAATTCAAAATTCCAAAATGTGTGTCAAAGATCCACATCCATATAACACCTACAACCGTTGACATTATGACGTAAGGCATAAAAACGAATGTCCTTGTTACAGTTCTGCCTTTAAGATTCTGATCTACAAGCAAAGCTATAAGTAATCCAAGTACTATAAGCGCTGGCACCGTCAAAGCCATGAAATAAAGAGTGTTGATAAGACTTGTTATAAAAGACGGATCNCCGAAAAGTTCAAAATAGTTTGAGAATCCTATAAATTTTGGAGTACCTACGATATTCCATCTTGTAAGACTGACAAAAAACCCAGCAATTGAAGGACCAAATCTGAAAGCGATAAAAGCAAAAAGATAGGGGATTAAAAAGAGATATGGGATTATTGACAATCTAAGATTTTTCTTCATTTACAACCTCCAAATTCTGGGCCACAAAAGTGGCCCAGAAATAAATTATTGTCCCCTTGAAAGTATTTGATCGACCTGATTATTCATCCATTCCATAACAGGCAATATACTCTGATCTCTTACCATTATGTCTTGACCGGCAACGACTATTGGACTAACTGAAGCAGCTGAAAACACCTCTGCTTCGTTTGGTATTCTCGGAAGCATGACCTCGTAAGGAGCGCCCTCAAGAAAGCCTGTTCTTCCTGGCAATGAATATGCATATTCTCTTGCAGTGTTGAAAGCCGGAATATTCCCAGACAGTGCCCATTTAGATGAATTTTTGATCAGCCATATGACGAAATCCTCTGCGGCCTGCATTTTTGCTTTATCGTTTTGAACAGGAATGGTTAAAACATGTCCGCTTCCCCATACCGCTTTCTGTCCAAAGACCTGAGGAACCGGGAATGTGCCCCATTCGAGACCTTTTTGGGCCTGGCATGCAGGTATTTCCCATGGTCCATCTTCAAGCATTGCCGTTTTGCCTATAAGGAAATCATTCAAAGGATTAGTTGCACCAACTGGAGATACATGGTATTTAAAAACAAGATCCTGTAACCATTGCCATGCTTTCAGACTTGCATCGCTTGGATAATCGACTTTTGTGTTTTGTTGATTGAGGAATCCATACCCTTGCTGGGCAAGCAATTCATACCATTGCAGAAAAGCGTGCCAGTTAAGTGAATACAATCCAAAACCGTATTGAACGATGTTGTTTGGATCAAAGCCTGGATCATTGGGGTTTTTACCGTTCTTATCAAGTGTTAATTTGATGGCCATATCAAGGAATTGCTGACCAGATATCCAATCAGTTGGAGGTGTTATGCCTGCTTTTTCAAAGAGCGCTTTGTTGTAATATATGGCATTCATATGAAGATCAAGCGGAAATGCGTACTGAACTCCATTGTAGAACGTTCCATTCCACGCCGTTGTTGCAAACTGAGTTGCTGTAAATCCAGCATTTGATATGACATTCCCAAGAGGTGTTAACAAATTCAAAGCCGCAAACTGAGGAATATCCGGACCATGCATTCCCAAAATGTCAGGCGGATTGCCAACAGCAGCCGAAGTCATGAATTTTGTAAATAGCGGAGTCCACTGCATCGTGGTAAAAGTTATGTGGACATCTGGATGTGTGGAATTGTATTCATCGACAAGTCCGCGCATCACATCGCCATCTGGCCCTGTCCATCCACCCCAAAAAGTCAGTTGAATTGGTTGGGCAGCCATAACCACCATTCCAATTACCAAAAGAGAGAGTAACANCAAAATTCCAGAGCGAAACTTCATAAACTTCCTCCTTTCATTTTTGAGCTCACCAAGTTTGAATCTCCTTCTCGGCAAACCCGACTTTATCCCTTAAATTTTTTCCCTCATATTCCATGAGTGGTAACCGCATCTTGCCATTGCCAAAACCTCTGAATTGCAATGCTTTTTTGAGAGCCGACATATCATATCCTTCACCGATCGCCGACGATATCTCCATCATTTTTTCCTGTGCTTTTCGTGCTTCCTCTAAATTTCCTTTTTTAAACAATGAATATACTTTCACAAAAGGTTCTGGAAAGACTGCAGCCGGTCCACTAACCGTTCCATTGACTCCCATCATAAGCAATGGAAAGAATGCCCTATCGAATCCAACGGCGATTTCAAATTTCGGAAATTTCTTCCTCAAATCGATGAATCTCGTGATCTCCCCAAAATCTCCGCTGCTATCTTTCATGCCAAAGAAGTTTTCGTGTTTCTCAAGCAAATTTGAAACGACATTTAAAGTTACCTTGTTTACGGCAAGCGATGGTATATTGTAAACGTATGTTGGTAGATCCTTGACAGTTTGGACAATTACAGAGATATATTCGATCATCTCTTTTTCCGATACTCTGTAATAAAGTGGCGGTAAAGTTGCTATCGCATCGACATTTGCTTTCTTTGCGATGCGAGCCAGTTCTCTCGACTCTTCAATCCTTATGCTGCTACAATTGGCAATAACCTTCGCTTTGTTGGATGCAACGGACCTTGCAAGTTTAAATATTTCTTCGTGCTCGCTGACATTCAACGAAAGCCCTTCAGACGTTGTACCACAAGCAAATAATCCATTTATACCCTTTTCAACAAGAAAGCCAAAATACTTTTCAGTTTCTTTGTAATCAACTTCCCCGTTATCTTTGAACATTGTAAGAGGTGCGGCAATCACACCATCAAGCATCGAAATCATCTCCTAAAGGCCCTTATGAGCCAGATATTTATTATCTGTACACCTTGTATTCAATACCCGCTATTTTACAGAAATCTACAAGTTCATTTACCCAATCTCCATAAACTCCGTGTGTGTGATTTGAATCGTACGTTGAAAGGAATTCATCCGCGCTAACTTCTAACCTTGCAAAGGCATGGGGCCATTCGATCTGCGTTGCCTTTGCTTTTTCTTCGTTCTTTTTCTCTCCGAAGTCCAAAAATTCTGCCGGTAAAATTGCCATCCAGTACTTTCCGTTTTTCCTTGTTAATCTTGCAAGTGTTACATGCCCAGGAGCTGCTATGTGTCTTACCGAGGCACCACCTGCCGGGAAATAAAAGCCTTCCGGATAAAGTTCAACCTTTTTGAGATTTTCTTCAGGGCTGAAAGATCTTCCCGCAAAATAAGTTGCATGTTCTCCTGAATTGCAAAGGTCGAAGAAGTTATCTTTCTCATCGTAATGACGGACATCGGCAAACAAAACAGGCGTTTTTGCGATGAGTTTGAAGATCTGCATGGTAAGTGCTCCGTCCGAATCTGCCTCCGTTGCAAAGACGAATGGCTCATGTGAGCCTTCCCAGTCGTATGGATCGTTCATGAAGGCTTCGGCAACATCCATTGTGGCAAAATTGTCAGTTAATTCAGGCTGTGCTTTTATTCCCGCAAAGTCAAGTTCGTTGTCTTTTATTATTTTCTGGATCGCGTGATAGCTTTTGATCTGCAATTTCAATTTCTCTGGCGTCAGTTGTTTTCCATCGTAATGGATCTTTTTGACATTAGATTCAAGCCATTTTAGTCCTGATTCTGCCCTTGAGTCTGGTATTTCAGCGGATAACCTTACAACATCGTATTGGTCTATGTGTTCGATGTCTATGCCAAAGATTGAATTCCATAGATCGACATTCGGAACGGCTGTGTACATACCCATGGGTCTTCCGCCTATCACACCGTACCTTTGACCTTTGAGTGAATTGAAAGCGTAAGCGGCACGTATGAAGGAGAGCATTTGTTTTAAGACTTTTTGATCTTTTATGTCTCCCCATACCCTTTTGTGGATAACGCCTGTTTGATCCAAAGAGCCTGCTGCGGCAAGCATACCGACCATACCCGGATACTGTGGATTGACATTTCCAAAGAGTAAAAATGGCCCAGGAGCGAATTTAGATGCTATGACGGAAAAATGTGGGAAGGCCCAGACAGCATAATTGAAGATCGTCATCTGTGCACCTTTGTCCCTTAACTTTAAGGCTTCTGATTTTGCACTCGATGGTTTTGAAATGATCTCTTTTGATTCGATCACTTCAATTTCTCCGGTAAGTTCGAGTGATTTAGCAAGTGTGCTTTGAAATTTTTTGTTTATTTCAAGCAGATCTGCGTTGATTTTTGAGCGTCCATCTGAAAAGGTTATAATTCCAACTTTTATCTTCTCCATGATTTCCTCCGTCATTAAAAAATATTAGGAAAACGTTTAACCAAATCATAACTCATAACAATTCAATTGTCAAACGCAATTATAAGGATTTTTAAGCCTTTATAGGTAAATAATACTATTTAAAATCAATTACATCTGTTTTTCTAATCAGATCGTTCATTTACTTGTAAATACTTTGATTATCCAATTGAAAGTTTTGAAAGATTCAAGAATGCATTGATCTTTCAATTCACTCTTTCAATTTTTCCTTTTAAGATTTTAATCTCATTGTTTCTGAACATTTTTGAAAGAGAAATCCTGATTTCAGCGGATAACACTTCACCATTCATCGAAAAAAATAAAGAGATAGGAATTCTCTTTGAAACCTCCAGTGTAAGATCACTTTCTGTACAAGAATTATTCGTGATCGCCCTTAAGATAAGAGAGTTTATCTCTTCCATCTTTGAGTTTCTCCTTTTATCTTTGATACGTATAGTTATTCACATCTATTTATTGTAGTATATAACTTCTTATCTATAAAAGCAAGAGTTGTTGACTTTTAATATCTATTTATTATAGAATGATGGTGAGGTGATAAAATGAATTCTACCTTTTCTTCACGGCTTAAAGAATTAAGAGCAAAAAAAGTTTTAAGCCAGAAAGATCTTGGTTCTTTGATTGGATTAAGCGATAAAACGATCTCTGCTTATGAAAATGGAAGAAATGCACCAGATTTTGAAATTTTGAAAAAACTCTCCAGAGTTTTTGGTGTAAGTGTGGATTACATGTTAGGCGCATCGATTGAAAGCGAAACGACAGCTCAAGAATATCCTCTTGAAACCATTCCAATATTTGAAAAAACGTCTTTCAAAAATCCATTCGATTATCTTAAANTTCCAACGTGGGCCGGTTGTAATTATGGTATATTAGTAACGGACGATTCGACTGAACCGACTCTTTCTAAAGGGGATATAGCACTTATCAGAAAGGGGCCTGCAATTGAGGGGGATCTTGTGGTATGGAAAACTGACGAACAAATAGATATTTTCCGCCTTTATTTTCAAGATGATATGATCATACTTAAACCTGAAAATTCTAAGTACAGGCCTGTTATACTTAACTCAACCGAGATCGTTAGATCACTAAATGGTGTCGTGATAGGAAGATGGCAGAAATTCAAATGAGTTGATCTGAAATTATTTAGGAGGGAAACCCATGGAAAAAGATGGGATGAATTTATGGAGAGTCGATCTTGGTAAAAATGTTTTATGGACGCAAAATCCTGTTCAAAGTTATGTTGGTACTTTAGAAATTTGGCAAACTTCAGATAAAAGNATCGAAAAGGAAGACGGTAAATTCAAAGGGAAGGGACGAAATGATGGGAGTAGAATTTAAAAAGCTTTCTGATATATCTATTAGCAAAANAGTGGATCTTGTGAATGAAGTTTTCGCCGATTACGTTGTACCTGTGAAATGGGATGTGCTTTCTTTTGAACTTGACATAAAAGAAAATTCAATTTCCTTAGATGACTCATTCATCATGATCGTTGATGGGCAAAATGTTGGCTTGTCCGTTAACGCCTTAAGGGTACCGCGTGGAAGAATAGACGCTTTTGGTGTTAGAAAATATTACAGGGAGAGAGGGATAGGCGGTGCTTTGTTGCTTTATTCGTTAGATGCCATGAAATGGAAGGGAGCCAATGAGGTACTTCTCGAAGTTGCGGCTGGAGATCGTGCCGCCCGCTTTTACCAAAAATATGGTTTCGTGATAAGAAGATCTTTACACTCTTTCTATACTGAAGAACAAGTTGAAAGTTCTCCATATCAATTCGATCGGGCAACATTAGAGGAGATATACGACGAAGCTTTTGAGAATGAAAAAGAATGGCGCCATCCAAACTGGCAGAGAGAAGCACTAACTTTAAAACTTTCTGACGATAGATATAATCATGATTTTCTTTTAGAAAAAAATAGAAAGATAGGATATGTTGTTTGGGGAATAAATGAAAATGGTGCGTACATAATAGACACTGCATCAAAATCAAAAGAGGATTTTGGTGAATTTTTTAAGAGAGTTTTATCTTCAATTCAAAAAGTTGCTAAAACTCAGAAAGTACTCATAATGAATGTTCCGGAAAATGATCCGCTGTGTAAAGCTGTAAGTGAAGCTGGAATGAGGCCGTTCCTTGGACAATGGGAAATGTCAAAGGTTTGATAATTCCTGATTTTAAAATGCCAGAAAATATGAAGGTTAAGCATACACATGCTTCCATAATTCTTGGTTTGTTTTCGAAAATTGATTCCAAAAATTCTACCGTTGTGGAGTTAGGATGCGGCAATTGTGTGGTNCTGGTTTTGGTAGCAAAACTTAATCCATCTGTTAAACATTTGATAGGAGTGGAAATAAATAAAAATTATTGCGATTTTGCGCAAGAAGTTATAAAATTGAACGATTTGTCCGATCGAATAGAAGTTTTAAACGCCGATGTGAAAGATGTTCCTGATCTTATTGGATATGAAAGTGCTGATTGTATAATGTTCAATCCTCCATTTCATAACGATGGTAAAACGAGTAAAACAGCAGATAGATTTTTGGAAAGAAATGTTGATTCATTTGAAGAGTTCACATCTTCTGCGAAAAAGATTTTGAAATATGGTCATAAATTTTTCACGATCACGTCCCCTAAGAATGTTTTAATGGATTTTTCGATACTTGGTAAAAATAAAATGGTTCCTAAATCTATCACCCCAATTTATGGGAAAAAAGAGGTTGATTCAAAATTGATCTTCACCGAAGGAATAAAAGGCGGCAAGTTGAGTGGCTTTAAAGTGAAAGCTCCAATTTTTTTGAATGAGTGGCAGTGAGACTTTAGCCAGTTCAAATTTTGAATGTGAAAAAATGACCACAATGAATGGTCAGAAAATAAAAAACCTTCCCAACAAACTTTACCACCACAGCGGTGATCGATTTCTTGAGAGAAGGTCTTGGATTTAATCGTTCAAAAGATCATTTAGATGTTTTGCTATACCTCTTGTTTGATTTTTGAAAATTCGAATGATGATCCGAACTTGAGCGATGGCTTGAATAAGAGGTACGTTTGGTGAAATTATCTTTTTGTTCGCGGACTTTTTCGATAGCTTTGAATTCTCTTTTTCGAAAATCCTTTTCATTCATCTTTAAAAGTGCTGCGATGATCTCGTTAACTTTGAACTCTTGTGCAAGCAAATCGGCTGCCCTGAGATATTGTTTGTAATTTCCAGCCACCAATTCGGCTTTCACCTGATCGATTAAAGCTGATTGACTTCTTTTTTCAACCTCTTCTATTGAAGGTATTTCGAGCTTCGTTACAGGTGACTTCGAATATTTTTCTATTTCGTGAAGCTTAAAGAGTTCCCTTCCAACAACGAACGTGAAAGACAGTCCTTTTTTGCCCATTCTTCCCGTTCTACCGATCCTATGAACGTAATATTCGTCGTAACTTGGAAGATCGTAATTTATAACCATTTCAACGTTTTCTATGTCAAGTCCTCTTGCCGCAACATCCGTCGCAACGAGTATCTTTGTGTCTCTTGATCTAAAAGCAGCCATAACTTTGTCGCGTTGAACCTGTCTTAGATCTCCGTGAATCGCATCGGCAGAGTAATGATTTTCTCTGAGAGCCAAAACGAGATCATCCACACCTTTTTTGGTGTTGCAAAAGACCATTGTTCTTTGAGGATTATACATATCGAAGATCCTGAAGAGAAGTTCATTTTTATCGCCTTCTCTTGTTACAAAATAATACTGCTCTGTATTTTCAACCGTTAGCTCTTTTGCAGGAACCTTTACAAATTGTGGATTATTCTGAAATCTTTTGGTCAATTCAATTATAGGCTTTGGCATAGTTGCAGAAAATAAGGCCGTTTGCCTCTGTGCCGGAACTTCATTTAAAATAGTTTTAATATCATCTATGAATCCCATATCCAACATATTGTCAGCTTCATCGATAACAACCATTTTGACGTTGTTAAGTTTTAACGTTTTTCTTCTTATATGATCCATAATTCTTCCAGGTGTGCCTACAACTATTTGTACACCATTTTTAAGTGCCCTCAATTGGTAGCTGATCTCTTGACCCCCATAGACCGCAACGACTTTATGTGATTCAGTTACTTTTTTGAATTCGTTAGAAACCTGAACAGCAAGTTCACGCGTTGGACACAAAACAAGAACTTGAAGATCATTGCCATCTAAAAATTCAACGGCAGGTACTGCATACGCAAAAGTTTTACCTGTTCCGGTTTGTGCCTGACCTATGATATCCTTCCCGTCAAGAAGTACTGGAATTGCCATTGACTGTATGGGTGTAGCCTCATCAAATCCAAGCCCTTTCAAAGCGTTTAAAGTTTTTACCGACAAATTTAAATCCGAAAATTTACTCATGCATTTTTCCTTTCTACCTAAGATACAAAGAAAATTATACTTTGAATATAATTCTTTAACAATGTTAATACGTTAAGAAATTATTAAATCTTGAATCTTCTTAAATTTCGTCTGTTGACTTTTGAACATCTAAGTGATATACTCTTGTATGTGACGGTAAAGTGAAAAGAGGTGAGAAAGATGTGGAGAGATGATTATTTTGAAGGTTATGGACGTGGCAGTGGTAGAGGTTACGGCAGAGACTTTGGAAGAGGATTCGGAGCTGGTTATGGCAGAGGATGTGGTTACGGATACGGCAGAGGTTATATGACAAAAGAAGAACTCAAAGACTTTTACAATTACCAGAAAAAGAGACTCGAACTCGAACTTGAAGAGTTAAACAAAGCCATTCAAAATATCGACAAAGAATGATCTAAGGCCGCATTTGCGGCCTTAGAATTTTTGGGGAGGTATGTTATGAAAATAATGTTAGCAGTGGATCAACCATCTTTAGAAGGTCCTGTATCTGATAGATTTGCAAGAACACCTTATTTTTTGATCTACGATCTCGAAAGTGAAAAATACGAAATCATAAATAACAATTCAATAACTACACATGGTGCTGGGCCAAAAGCTGTACAAATCGCGATAGATAACAAGATATCTGCTATCATATCTGCAATTCCTGGAGAAAATGCAATGGAGGCGATAAACGCTTCAGAAATAAAGGTATACGATGGAAGAGGTTTTAACGGATTACAGGCCATAGANAAATTCAAAGATGGATCGCTGAAAGAGATATGAAGATAGCCGTACTTTCTGGAAAAGGTGGCACAGGTAAAACTACGTTTGCAACGAACCTGGCCTATGCGNTGAATGCTTCTGGTAAAATTGTTCAACTCCTTGACACTGACGTTGAAGAACCCAATTCTAATATCTTCTTCAAAATTGATTATTCAAAAGAAGAATCCGTTGAAATTTCACTTCCAGTCATAGATAGGAATGCCTGTACACATTGTGGACAATGTGCTAAAGCTTGTGAATTTGCGGCGATCACCGTTTCATCGAAGTACGTAATGGTCTTTGAATCTCTCTGCCATGGATGTGGAGTATGTTCCATGATCTGCCCAGTGAAGGCAATATCTGAAAAGCCAAAAGAGATTGGAAAGATCAGAATTGGTAAGACTAACGAGGGAATAAATTTTGGAGAAGGTATCATGAACATAGGTGAACCATCTCCAGTTAGAATAATAAGGCAGTTGAAAAAGCACATAGATCGAAGTGTGGATGTAGTGATACTCGATTCCCCTCCGGGGACTTCGTGTCCTGTGATTGAAACACTTGAAGGTGTTGATTTTGCCATTCTTGTTACCGAACCCACGCCTTTTGGTCTGCACGATCTAAAGTTGGCAATTGACGTTGTCAAATCACTTAAATTACCATGTGGTGTTATCATAAACAGATATGATGGTGCTTACACCGAAGTTGAAAGATATTTGGAAGAAAAACAAATTTCTCTTCTCATGACCGTGCCTTATGATGTCAACATAGCAAGAAATTATTCGGGTGGTCTGCTGTTTGCGAAAGAAGAGATTGATTATGTTGAAAAATTCGTAAATGTATTTAAAAAAATTGAGGCGATGATGTCATGTTAGTCGCACAGATTGCAATAGTCAGTGGAAAGGGAGGGACTGGAAAAACAACACTATCCGCATCATTTGCGTATTTATCGCAAAAGCGTGTCATGGCTGATTGTGATGTTGAGGCTCCAAACTTACACATAATATTAAAACCAGAAATACTCGAAACTCATGAATATTCCGGATCAAAAAAAGCCATTTTAGATCAGGAAAAATGTATCATGTGTGGATTATGTGAACAGGTGTGCAGATTTGAGGCCATAAAATTGATCGATGATCATTATTCAGTGACAGAATATGCCNGTGAAGGTTGCAATGCGTGTATTATAGCATGCCCTGCGAAGGCAATTGTACTTGATGATTTTCAAAGTGGGGAATATTATCTTTCAAAGACGAACAACGGGCCCATGGTTCATGCCATTCTAAAGCCAGGTGAAGAAACTGCAGGCGATCTNATCGCCGAGGTCAGAAAATTAGCGCTTAAAGTAGCCTATGATGATGAAATTCAATTCGTGATAATAGATGGCGCTCCGGGTATAGGATGTCCGGCAACATCTTCGATAACTTCTGCAACTTACGCTATCATAGTTGCAGAACCTACGATGAGTGGTATCCACGATCTTAAAAGAATGGTTGAGACGGTTAAACACTTCAGGGTAAAAATTGGAATTGTCATAAACAAGTACGACATAAATGGCTCCAAAACCGATGAAATACTCGAATACTGTAAAAATGAATTGCTTGAGGTGCTGGGCAAAATACCTTACGATGTGAATGTTAAAATCGCAACGGAAAATGCAAAACCCGTTGTTGAATATGATTGTCAAGCCGCTTATGAAATCAAAAAAATATGGGAAAAAGTTTTAAATATCGTTTCATAGAGGTGATAGATATGCCATGGGTTAAAGAAGATCTGTGCAAAGGATGTGCAATTTGTGTTAAGGCTTGTCCCGTTGAAGGTGCAATTGAGATGAAGGATAGGAAGGCCTACATTCACAATGATGTATGTACGAGGTGCGGGAAGTGTATGGAAGTATGTCCTACCGATGCGATAAGGCCGAATTCGGAAAATTCAGCGCTGCGCGGATCAGGAAGAGGAACCGGTGCAGGGAGAGGTTCTGGGCACCCTATGGGACGTCACAGACATGAGCCAGGTGAATGGTGATGACATATAAGTACGTCTACGGTCCTGTTCCATCGAGAAGGTTGGGCAGATCTCTGGGCGTGAGTCCAATACCGTCAAAAACGTGTAACTATTCCTGTGTTTATTGTCAACTTGGAAGGACCGATCATCTTATAAACACAAGAGAAGATTTCTTCGATCCTGAAGAGATTCTCAACGAAATAGTTCAAGCTGCCGAAAGTAATTCAGATGGTATAGATTATATAACCTTCGTTGGTGAAGGAGAACCAACACTTTTTAAATCTATAGGATACCTCATAAATCAGACAAAGGTGAAAACGAATCTTCCAGTTGCAGTTATAACAAATGGTGCTCTTCTTTACGATTCAACGGTAAGAGAAGAGTTAAAAGATGCGAATGTCGTTCTTCCCTCACTGGATGCAGGAAATGAAAAAACATTTTTGAAGATCAACAGACCTCATAAAGGTNTAAAATTTGAAATGATGATCGATGGGCTCAAAAGATTTGCNAAGATGCGTAACGGTCAGTTATGGATCGAGGTCATGCTCGTTAAGGATCTCAACGATTCCGAGGAGGAACTCAGAGAAATAGAGAAAATTTTGAAAGAGGTAAATCCCGATCGCGTTTATGTGAACGTNCCGATCCGTCCGCCNGCAGAAAACTGGGTAGAGATACCTGAAGAGGAAGCGATCGCAAAGGCCCACGAGCTCTTTCAAAGTTACGTCATAGCAGGGTATGAGGAAGGTAACTTTCACGTGGAGAACTCATCTGAATTGTACGATGAAATTTTAAAAATATGCGAGCGTCATCCGATGAGAGAAGAACAGATAAGAGATCTTGCTTTAAAGTTCAAAGCGAGAGATGANGAAATCATCTCCAGAATCAAAAACAATCCGNATGTAAAAGAAATAAGATACCATGAGAAAACATTTTTCGTTCTTAAACCAAAAAGGAAGTAAGACAAATGAAAATAACTATTCTTTGTAATGACATCGCAAAATCNGGTTTTGCTTCAGAACATGGTCTTTCTCTTTTGATAGACGAAGAAACGATCTTCGATACCGGTATGACCGATGTTGCAGTAAAAAATGCAGACAAACTTGGTCTTTCTCTTGCCGGGGTGAAAAGAATATTCATAAGTCATGGACATTACGATCACATCGGAGGGCTTCCGTACATTTTGGATAAAACGGGCAGGGTAGATCTTTACCTTCAAAGAAAAGCTCTTATACCAAAATATTCGGGAGATCGTTTTACAGGTTTTTCTTACAAGTGGGATGAGATCGAAAAAAAGGTCAACGTTCATCTTCTTGATGGAGATGCTAATGTAGATGGTTTTTCGATCATCAACGATGTTCCGACCGTTGAGGAAAATATAGACGCAAATTTCAAGGCAAATGGAGTTCACGATCTTTTCGAAGATGAGATGAATCTTTTCAAAGATGGAATTCTCATAACAGGATGTGCCCATCGTGGCATAGAAAATATCTTTCAAAAAGCTCTGGAAAAATATCGTGTTAATACCATTATCGGCGGATTCCATCTTATAAACGTTGATATTCGAAGGATAAAAAGTATATCCAAACTTTTTGAAGACCATAATGTGAATGTTGTACCTTTACATTGTACCGGAGAGACGGCAACAAAAGTTTTTAAAGATTCACTTGGCCAAAGATGCATTCTTAAAATGGCTGGAGATAAAATTAGCTTTTGACAGGGAGGCAGCAGGATGGAAAAGGTAAAAATTGGTATCATAATATGTGATCGTTACCGTACGTGCGCAGGAGGAAAGTGTTTTAGATCTCTCGAAAATCGTGAGGGTGCTTTCAGTGTTTACGAAGGAAAAGAAGTTGAAGTTGTAGGTTACACGACGTGCGGTGGATGTCCCGGNGGAAATATAGAATACGCGCCTGCAGAAATGAAGAAAAACGGTGTGGACGTCATACATCTGGCCACTGGAATGATAGTTGGATACCCTCCGTGTCCTTACGTTGACTATTTCAAAAAATTCATAGAAGAAAAGTACGGAATAAAGGTTGTGATTGGAACACATCCGATTCCGCAAAAATATTACACAACACATCTTGCACTGAAGAGTTGGGAATCATCCGAATGGAAAGCGCTGTTGGCTCCCACATTAACGGATGAAAAAGNACGTTTGAATTACGATTGATCTTCTCAACAGGAGGATGGGGGAAAGTTTATAAATTGTCATCTATTTCGTAAAAGGTCAGGCCAAGCAATCCAGGCCCCGTGTGGACTACAAGAGAAGGGCTTATTTGTCCTGTGAATATTTCATTTATGTTCATGCCACTTGCTTTAACCTTTTTTAACAGTTCTTCNGCTTCTTCGGCATCTCCACCATTCATAACTGCGACATTTATCCTTTTGTTGGAAGCTTTTTCTTCAAAAATATCAAGTAATTTTCTTACCGCTTTGTGCCATCCAAGTATTTTTGCGTATGAGTAATACACTCCGTCTTCATCTATTGAAATTATTGGCTTGATATTCATAATTTNTCCAAGACTGGCTTCAACTTTGCCTATTCTTCCTCCTGCTTTGAGATATTTCAAAGTTTTTATAACGAAAAAAAGCTGATTTTTATTTCTAACCTTTTCAGCTATCGAGCACGTTTCGTCAAAATTTTTACCATTTTTAACAGCCTTCGCAGCCTCATAAACGGTGAAGCCCAATCCCATCGATAGACTTTTTGAGTCTATAAGTTTGATCTTCATATCAGTGTACTCCTTGCAGATCATGTTAAGCATTCCATAAGTTCCACTTAATCCACTTGATACAGTTATAACGAGTACATGGGTGTAATTTTCCTTTTTAAATCGATCAAAAATTGCTTTAACATCGCCAATAGATGGCAAAGAAGTTTTTGGTATCTCCGTTTCAAGTAAGTCATAAACCTGCTGGGGTTTTATCTCTATTCTATCTTTGTATGCCTTGTTTTTGTAAACAACAAGCAATGGTAAAATATTTATACCGTATTCAGCGATGATTTCATCGCTAAGATCCGATGAACTATCGGTCAAAATTGCTATCTTTTCCACAGTTTTCACCTTTTCCTAAAAATTCTTTCGAGCAAAGCCTTAGTCGATTTACCCTTTCCCATCGTAAAAAGATGTATTCCTGGGACTTTGTAATCGAGTAATTTTTCGACAAGCTTTGCCATATATCCTGTACCAATTTCAAACTCTTCTTTTGGAGTTCTTGCCTCCTGCATTGAAATAACAAAATCACTTGGAATACTTACGAAGAAAGCACTCGGGATTTTAAACATTGATTTCGCCTGAATTAAAGGTTTAATTCCAGGAATTATTGGAACATTTATTCCCATTTCTTTTGCTTTTTCAACGAAAGTTTTGTATACATCAAAATCAAAGCACATCTGTGTGATGATGTAACTGGCTCCTGCATCTACTTTCTTTTTCAAATTTTTCAGATCATCGTTCAAATTCAAAGCTTCATAATGTTTTTCTGGATATCCTGCAACTCCTATGCAAAAGTCCGTGGGTTTTGCGTTATCAACTGGATAAGTGTAAATCCCCTTGTTCATTTTAGATATCTGTTCAACGAGTTCATTCGCATGCGTATATCCATCTTTTTCAAAAATCAAAGCTTTCTTGTTCTCCATTTCTCCCCTTATGACAAAAAGATTCTCGATCTCAAGATATTTGAAGTCTATTAGCATATCTTCTATTTGAAATTTATTCATTCCAGTGCACAGAACATGAGGAACTACATCTATATTGTATCTATTTTTGATCGCAGCACTCAAACCAACATTTCCAGGCCTTTTAACCTTCTGAACTTTCATTATTTGATCTTCTATTTCAAGATATTCAGCTTCAGGAGCATGCCTTGTAACATTTATGAATGAGGGGGAAAAATTCATGAGTTCATCTATGGTTGAAAATATCTCGTCTATATCCTGTCCTCTGTCCGGT
>JGI24721J44947_10004246_pt1 | contig 19931 bp, 12 predicted proteins | sample YelNatPaOPGAMG01_FD_44947 | JGI IMG/M metagenome (IMG submission 44947) | reverse complement strand
TTTGCAAGCGAAGAAGACCGTAAGGCATACTACGAATGCCGCAAAAAACGACAAGCTGCCATCGCCCGCCTTAACAANGTCTANGACTACGCAAACCTGCCNGAGTTGAAGACGTGAACCAATGCACTAACTTTAAACCAATACATAGACCTAAGACTATGGATCCANCTATGACAAACACGTTTTATTTAATAACATGGATAATAAAGAATAGCGTGGATAACAAAAGCAAGGTTTTTAAAAGAAAAATCCCTTCTTTGGTCAGATTCATGGTTTCCCTGTTGGTTTTATTCTCTTGCTTTTGCGTGTTTAGGGGAATAAATTAGTTAAAATCAACGTCAAATTATCATGAATTTATGAGGACAATAAAGTTATCGGTCATTTTGGTTGCTGTGTTTAACATAATTGCGGCATTTGCTCAGGATGCTCTTGTCATCAACGGTGTCACTGACAAATCGACCTACACAGATCGGGCGTGGTTTAATGTGCCTGCNCAAAGNGGTTACAGTTATCTCATCCTTCTGAACGGTGTTCCGAAACCGGCAAATGTAACAAACTATGTCGACGTAATGGATTATTACGAACTTGCCGTTTTCAGGACTAACAACACCACGCTGGAGGTTACGAACAGGCTCATTAAATTNATNGTTNTGGCTTCCGACAGAGGAAATCCNGAAAAAGGTTTAATCAAATGGACGCCGTATCCTCTGACCCCTTCAAGTTCATTNGAATTCAAAGGAGCGCAACTCAAACTTCTTGCGCCGGAGACGTATCCTCAAGNCTTGCCGATACCGGTTATTGCGCGGGTGGAAAATCCCGACGGCAGCGAACGTAGGGTAAACGGGAAACTTTCGGCGCCCGGTTTCGAAGGCTACGAGATAATGCTTTTCAGGGGACACGGTTCTGGCTTTTTGCCGCCGCAAAACGCCCCGCAACAAATCAATTACACACCGGGGATTTATGATTTAAGCGCATCGAAGGTTATCAATATTGAATCCAATACGAGCTGGATTCAGGTTTCAGGGTCAATCTCCGGTTCGGTCAACTGGGCTGAAAACTCAAGGATTTATATCACCGGCAATTTAAACATCCCATCAGACGCAACATTGACAATCGCGCAGGCACAGTCGTTAAAATTAATCCGCTTGTTAACATAACAAACAGCGGAACTATGATTATCAACGGAACAGCCGAAAGACCTGTTATTTTTACCGCAACAAACGTTGTTTATCCGGAAAAGAATGCTGGCGCGTGGGGCGGATTTTTAATGCGTGGTAGCGCTTCGCGGTTAATTGCAAATAACGCCATCTTTGCCGGTGGCGGCGGGGCGACGAGTTTCAGTTTCTCGCCGGGTTCAAGTCATCGCAGCGAACAACCGGTCTTTTTGTTTCAATCCGGCGCGGCTGCATATATGACAAACTGCGCGGTAATCAACACTGCTGGTCAGGTTGGGAATGGCTATCAAGCCGATTTGACACTTGATCATTGTCACATTCAAAGGGCGATTACCTGTGGTGAATATGTTGGCGGAACTATTACTATTAACCACACAGCGATTATCGAGTTTCCAGCCGATGACGGCATTGTTGACGCTCAAATTGCAGATGCTGATTATGACGCGATTTATTTTACAGAAGGCACACACATCCTGATTAACAGTCTGTTTGGATTTTCAAAAGACGATGCGATTGATTCCGGTTCAGGCGGCGCCGGCACTGTGCTTGTGAGTAACTGCTGGGTAGAAGCCGCGTTGCACGAGGCGCTTGCGTGGTCAGGCGGGGGAAGGGTTACTTGGGCTTATGACTCAGTCCTGATGAACTGTGGTCAAGGGATTGAAGCCGGCTGGAGCACAGGCAATAACAGCCCGCTCTGTTATGCGGAAAGAATTCTCTCAACAGCAAATTCGGTCGGAGCAAGATTTGGCGACAATTACGACTGGTCCTATACCGGTTTCTTGCAGGTCTCAAANTCTATAATAATCCATAANTACCGCGATATCTTTGGTTATAACTGGGCAGACTGGACATACCGGATAAACCAGATGGATTTAAGAAGCAATTATATAACCGCGCCTAATACAAACCATCCGAATAACTTTGTCTGGAATCCGGACGAAGACGGCTGGCGGCTTGCGCCATATATGAGAACGCCTGTTGGTGTCCCAGTTGGAATTGCTCTGGCTGTCCGGTCAAATACGCTCAACCATTCGGATTTCACAAATGGCATACCGGTCAGGCTCAGCACATTTACCACAATTCCGGTCTCGGTTAAATTTGCTTTAGAAAGCGCAACAGCCGTTATTGCCTCTGGTGAACTGGAGTTTAAACCGGGAGAAACATTAAAGCGCATTGTAATCAATAACCAGTCAATCCCTACTAACCAGACNCTCAGGCTGAGGTTAAACAATCCGACATCCTGCGAAATCACAGGAACTGCGGAAGTCTGGTATTTGCCTAACCGTCAGGCATCAGGCGGAAATGTATCCGTTTTAATCCAATCAAACTCGGTTTGGAAATATCTTGATGACGGCTCAAANCAGGGAACTGCGTGGCGGGAACTTAACTTCAATGACTCAAACTGGAAGAGCGGTCAGGCTGAATTGGGATTTGGCGACGGAGACGAGAAAACCGTCATAAACCGTTACAACGCAAATAACCAGCAAATCATTACATATTACTTNCGTCGGTATTTTGTGGTTGAAAACCCTGATGACTATGCAAGTCTGGAAGTCCGTCTGCGTAGAGACGATGGAGGAATTGTTTATATAAACGGCGTAGAAGTGTTCAGAAGTAATATGCCATCGGGAACAAATATTACCTACACGACGACTGCCTCTGGTGCCGCCTCAGATGACGGAAATACATGGTTTCCAGCCACAGTTCCCGCATCAATGCTTGTTGCAGGCACAAATGTTTGCGCAGTTGAGATTCATCAGGCAAATTCAACATCAAGCGATGTCTCGTTTGAACTTCAATTGCTCGGCAACAAAAAAACCCAAATTAAACTTGGAATGAGCAGATTCGGTAAAGGAGCGTTACTGGATTGGGATGCGGAGAAGGTTATTCTCGAAGCCACAGACAACATTGCTCACCCATGGAAACCAATCCTTGCCACGCCGCCGTTTTCAGTGGATTTTTCGGAAAACCAGCAGTATTTTAGATTGCGTCAACTTCAATAACAGAAATTAAAAAAGTTATGATGAACAGAGTTAAATCAGCGGTTGCCGTATCTGTATTGTTTATAAATTTAGCCATTGCAATTAAGGCTCAAGACGCCTTTACGATTAACGGCGTTTCGGATAAATCCATCGGAACCTCGTTCACAATTAATATACCTGTCCAAAATGGGTATTCTTATTTGGCGTTGCTGAATGGAAATCCGATTCCTGTCGGAATTAATTACGTCGTGAACAAGGCAGATTATTACGAGTTACTTGCATTCAGGACAAATATCAACAGCGGTCAGATTACGAATCGTCTCATCCGGTTTATCGTGCATTCAGCGGAAAGAGGCAACACCGAAGACGGCATCCCGCCATGGACGCCATATCCAATCATACCTTCCTGCAACGAGGAATTTGAAGGCGGTAACCTGAGGGTCATAGTTCCAAGAAGTTTTCCTGCAGGTTATCAGATACCTGTTGTGGCGTGGGTTGTTGACGAACAATTGCACGCCCTTCGCGTAAACGGCTATTTATCGGCTGACGGTTATCCCCCGATAACCATCCGGCGTGGTGTTGGTTCAGGTTTTATTCCTCCTCAGACAAATGTAAATCAGATTTTTTACGCCCCACGTATTTCCACTCTGTCAACCAACTTCACAATCAATATAGAGACGAACGTTGCATGGACACAGGTATCCGGCACAATTAATCAGAACACAACGTGGACGGAAGGTTCGCGGATTTATATTGTTACAAACCTTACCATTGCCGCAGGTGTAACTCTGACAATAGAAAAAGGCACAATTGTAAGGATTAATTACCGCACAGATATTACAAACAACGGTATTGTGGTTATAAATGGGACAATTGACGACCCGGTTATTTTTATGCCGAACTCGCCCTCACAGCCGTGGGGCGGTTTTGTTATGCGTCAGGGAACAGGAGAAGTCAACGGGACTGGGGTTATTTTTACGGGCAGTGGCGCTGAACCGAACTGGTTTGGCGCAAACGGTAACCCTGGCAGTCATAGGACGGAACAGGCGCTCTTTTTTGTCGGGAACAACCAGCGTATAACTTTAACCGATGCGGCTGCGATGTACCTTGCTGGTCAACTTGGACACTCTGTTTCCGGCGGGATTTATAACTTCACAAGATTTCTGATGCAGCGCACGACTACTGGTGGCGAATTCACAGGTGCCGCATTTACAGTTAACGATAGCGCATTGATTGAGTGCCCGGATGATACCACAAATTTTGTTGATGGCGACAACGACGCCATTTACATAGTCAATGGCAATCACGGTTTTACGAACACGCTGTTTGGTTGGACAAAAGATGACGGCGTTGATTCGGGAGGCAGTGGCGCAGGCGTTCTGCATTTTTCGAACTGCTGGTTTGAAGCAACCTTTCACGAAGGAAATTCGCTCTCCGGAACTGCCAAGAATGTGTATCATTGGAATGACGTCTTTATTGGATGCGGTCAGGGGCTTGAATCAGGCTACGATGCTCCCAACGGATATATGATAGGATGTCTTGCGGTCAACAATGTTGTTGGCGGTAGGTTCGGAGATAATTACAACTGGACATACAACGGTTCGCTAACCTGTTCAAACAGCATTATTATTCATAACTACCGTGATGTCTGGGGAATGAACTGGGCGGATTGGACATATCGCGTTAACCAGATGAATATCCAAAACAACTACCTGACAGCCCCTAACACAAACCATCCGAACAACTTTATCTGGAATCCCGAAACCGATGCGACGAAACTTGCGAACTTTCACGCAAAAGGCAAAGTGGGAATTGGTTTTGCTGTTTGGAGCAAACTGGCTAATACAAATCTTCTTAATGACGGAATTCCTGTTGGATTGAGTATCTTTTGCACAAACTACGTCCGGGTAAAATACAGTGTTGAGTCTGTAAAAGGATTGATTTCTGAAGGCGCTCTTGTCTTTTCTCCGGGCGAGGTCATTAAGAAAATAACCCTCCCTGCCCCGCTGCCGGAAAGTCCGATTTATAAGATATCACTAAGCGACCCAGAAAACGGCGAAATCACTGGTTATTCAGCCATCTATGCAAGAGGACAATCCGCAGCAAACCTTGTGTTAATCCCGCGTGATGCTGTATGGAAATATCTTGATACTGGCTCGAACGAAGGGACAGCGTGGCGTTATATGAACTACAACGATTCATCATGGAAAAGCGGCGCAGCTGAACTCGGTTTCGGCGATGGCGACGAAGTTACCGTAATTAACCGATACAACGCAAATAATCAGCAAATCATAACCTATTACTTCCGAAAATATTTTGTAGTCGAAAATCCTGAAGAGTATTCTTCGGTTACCGTCAGTCTGCGTCGGGACGACGGCGGCATTGTTTATATAAATGGCGTTGAGGTATTCAGGAGTAACATGCCGTCCGGGACAAATATTACGGCTTCCACCCTCGCTTCTTCTGCTGCAAGCGACGATGGCAATACGTGGTATTCGACAAACTTTTCTCCGTCCTTGTTGATAAAAGGAACAAACCTTTGCGCTGTGGAGATTCACCAAAGCAGCACGACATCGAGCGACGTTACCTTTGTCCTTGAACTTACAGCGATGCCGCAGTTGCGGATAAATGCGGTAAAATCACGCGATGAAATAATTATGTTCTGGGATGACCCAGCTGCGTCTTTGCAAACCACCGAAAAAATTCCGGGAACATGGTCGGATACTCCTTCCGAACCCGGATTTTATGTAGAAAAATTCTCCGGCATGAAATTTTTCAGGTTAAGGAAATAAGCGCTGTAAAAAAGTGATATTACATTTTTGAATAGACTTAATTATTTCTTTTAAAAATTATCTTCGATAGATATTCTTACTTATATGGTTTATTGGTTGTTTTTAGTTTATGGAACTTAAAGATATAATCGAAGCGATTTTGTTTAATGCCCAGCGGGCTTTAACTGCGGAAGACATCCGGAACGTTATAAACGACACCGCAAAGGCTTCCGAAGACCCGCAGGTAAGGGCATTTTCAAAAATCGCAATTGAAAACGTTCAGTCTGCAATCGAACAAATTAAACGGGAATTTGACGAGGCAAACAGGGCATTTAGGCTTATCTGTGTTGCCGGCGCGTGGCAATTTGCGAGCAGACCGGAATTTTCTCCATGGATGCGGACACTTTACGGACAGCGTCAGCGTCCGCCAAAACTTTCACAACCGGCGCTTGAAACGCTTGCAATTATCGCATACCGCCAACCTGTAACACGCGCAGAGATTGAACAAATCCGTGGCGTGGCTGTTGACGGCGTAATCCAGACATTGCTCGAACGGGGATTGATTGAACAAAGCGGTAAAGCGGATTTGCCCGGACGACCTGCGTTATATTCCACCACACAGGCGTTTCTTGAATATTTCGGGCTGCGCAGTCTTGAAGACCTGCCTGCGGCAGACGAACTTCGCCGTCTGCAGGTTCAAAAACCGGAAAAACTGCTGACCGTCGAAAATGGCAACGACGGCTCTGTTCAGGGACAAAAAACAGACGCAAAACTGGAGTCAAAGCAGGTTGAAAATACCGCAAAACCGGAAGATATTAAGAATGAGGATGCCCAGACGCAAAAGACAGCGGCAGAATCTGGCGCTCAGACATCGGATTTACAAAACAACTCTCAACAACCGGAAAATAACTCATGAGCCTTGCTGAACATAGAAAAGCCATTGACGAAATAGATGCCGAAATAGTTCGACTCCTGAACGAGCGAACTCGGCATGTGATGGAAATTGGCGCCCTTAAGCTTAAAGCGGGCGAAGAGATTTATTCTCCGCACCGCGAGCGCGCTGTCATAAACCGCATCTGCAAGCTTAACAAAGGACCCATCACCAACGAGTCCTTAAAGGCGATTTATCGCGAGATAATGTCAAGCGCGCTTGCTCTGGAAAAGAAACTGACAATTGTCTATCTCGGACCGGAAGCCACCTTTACCCATCAGGCGGCAATACGCCGTTTTGGGACAAGTCTTAATTATGTTCCGCGCAAAACAATCTCTGACGTCTTCACCGATGTAAGTCTTGGCAGGGCTGACTATGGGGTTGTGCCGGTCGAAAATTCAACCGAAGGTGTCGTTACGCACACGCTGGATATGTTTATCGACAGTGAACTGAAGATTGTCAGCCAGATTGTCCTGCCGATTCAGCATTGTCTTGTGGCAAAATGCAGAAAAAACCAGATTAAACGTCTCTACACGCANCCNCAGGCGCTTGGTCAGTGCCGTACGTGGATTCAAAACAACCTGCCGCAGGTGGAAATTATAGAAACTTCGTCCACTACAAGGGCGGCTGAATATGCTGCGAACGAAAAATACGCCGCTGCGATTGCCGGCGTCCTTGCNGCTGAACGCTACAAACTCAATATTCTGGCAATTGACATTCAGGACAATGCCGAGAACGCAACCCGCTTCCTTGTGCTTGGCAGACAATGTCCGGAACCAACCGGCAACGACCGCACAAGTCTGCTGTTTGGGATCCCGGACAAAGTCGGCGCGCTTTACGAGGCGCTGTCGGCATTTAAAAATACAAAATAAACATGACTAAAATCGAGTCACGACCAAGCAAACGAAAGGCGTGGGAATATTACTTCTTTGTTGATTGCGACGGTCATTTCAAAGACAAGAGAGTGGCAAAGGCGATTGAAACCTTGCAGGAACATTGTAACTTCGTAAAAATCCTCGGCTCGTATCCGAACACCGAGATGGAGTAACGGATTTCTTTTAGTTATGAATCATATTGCTAACGCGCGGGAAGTTTTTGACATTGAAATCCAGTCCCTTCAGATTGCAAAAAAGAAACTGGACGAATCATTCTCGAAGGCTGTGGAAACATTGCTTGATTGCGTACAGAATCGCGGCAAGATCATTGTTACAGGCATCGGAAAATCCGGTTTAATAGGACACAAAATCTCCGCAACTCTTACGAGTACTGGCGCAACAAGCGTTATTCTCAATTCTGTGGATGCTTTGCATGGCGACCTTGGCGTGGTTAGCGATGGCGATGTTGTTATCGTTTTAAGTTACTCGGGAGAAACAGACGAGATTAAGTCTCTGCTGCCTGCGCTTAAGAGGTTTAATGTAAAAATAATAGCAATCACAGGTTCGGCAAAATCAACGCTTGCGCGTTACAGCGATGTGGTTCTGAACTGCCGCGTTCCACGCGAGGCGTGTCCTTTCAATCTCGTTCCGACAGCAAGCACTACTGTAATGCTTGCAATTGGCGACGCCCTTGCAATATCCCTTTTGAAGGCTCGCGGTCTGAGAAAAGAAGATTACGCCCGGTATCATCCCGCAGGCACAATCGGTAAAACGTTGCTTTTAAAGACCGCTGATATCATGCGCTCGGGTGAACGAAACCCTGTCGCTTCTCAGGATTTAACTGTAAAGGAAGGTCTTTTAATTATGACTCGGGCAAAATCCGGATGCGTCAGCATAGTGAACGAAAAAGGCAAACTTGTTGGCGTGTTTACTGATGGCGATTTCAGACGTCGCATTGCAAACGATGAAACCGTGCTTTCAAAAAAACTGAAAGATGTGATGACTAAAAACCCGGTTTATGTAAAAGACACAGCCCTTGCAGCGGAAGCAGTCCGGATCTTCAACGAAAAAAATATAGACGACCTTATAGTGGTAAATTCAAAAAATGAGCCGGTGGGAATCATTGATTCTCAGGACTTGCCAAAATTCAAACTAATGTAATAATCGGNTCGTATGAAAATNTTAATAACATTTTTAACAATCATGATTGGGTGTGTTATCGTGAACGGACAGGAAAAACAGGCAAACAGGAGGGAATCGCTTAAAACCTCAATTAAAAAAGATATTAACCTCAATTATCTTCTATATCTTCCAGAAGATTACAATAAGGATGACGGGAAGAAGTATCCGCTCATGATATTTCTCCATGGCGCTGGAGAACGTGGGTCAAACCTCGACCTTGTCGAAGTCCATGGACCACCTAAGCTGATAAAACAAGGCAAAAAATTTCCTTTCATCGTTGCATCTCCACAGTGTCCGGAGGGACAAATATGGGACGACGACGCCGTCATTGCCCTGCTCGACCACTTAATAGCCAAATACCGTGTTGATACAAAACGGGTTTATCTGACCGGTCTGAGCATGGGCGGATATGGAACATGGTCTTTGGCATCTAAATACCCAGAGCGATTTGCCGCTGTGGCTCCGATTTGCGGAGGCGGAATGCCAATTTACGTGATGTTGTCGTCAAAGACAAAAGCCGAAGCCATAAAAACATTGGGCGTCTGGGCATTTCACGGGGCAAAAGACCCTGTTGTGCCACTGTCTGAATCCGAACGGATGGTTAACGCATTTAAACGCGCCGGCTGCACTGATATTCAACTTACTGTCTACCCGGAGGCACTTCACGATTCATGGACAGAAACTTATAACAACGAAGCGCTCTACGAGTGGTTCCTCAAACACAGCAGATAATTTGCTGCTACTCTTAAATTGAAATAAAACTTTCTTTACTTGGAATTAAGGCAATCTGACTCTTTGCGATTACCTTTAGGCATAAGGTTATTTTTTAACCACAGAGAGACAAAGAGAAAAAACATAGAAATTTACAAAGGGAAAAAAATTCACCACAGAGAACACGAAGTTTAAAAGATAGAATTTTAAAACAGATTGAAAAAAATAAACCACAGAGAACACAGAGAACATAGAGGAATTAATTTTTTAAATAATTTAACCACAGAGGACACGGAGGACACAGAGAGGGAAAATAATTAATTAAAAGAGGAAAAGCAGGATTTTAAGAAATTGTTTCAATAGGATTGTTAAGATTTGCGGGATTTAAGGGACAACAAAAATCATGTCTATCTTATTAACTTTAAATTTCTNTTTTTTCTCTGTGTCCTCTGTGTTCTCTGTGGTTTTTTAATTTAATTTTTAATTTCCTAATAATTCTATCAAATTTTTACTCTGTGTTCTCTGTGGTTAAGTTATAAATTATCCTGCCAACTTTGTTAAATTTTTATTTCTCTGTGCCCTCTGTGCTCTCTGTGGTTTATTTTTTTCTGTTTTATTATTTCTACGTTTTTTCTCTCTCTGTGCTCTCTGTGCCCTCTGTGGTTTTTTCTTTTTTTAAATCTCTTTGTTTTTTCTCTCCGTGTCCTCTGTGTCCTCTGTGGTTTAAATTTATTATTCCTTCTTTACTATTAAAAAATCCCTCTGTGCTCTCTGTGGTTTATTTTTCTTTTTTGAATCTCCTCTTTCTTTCTCTCTGTGCTCTCAGTGTCCTCTGTGGTTTATATCCTTTTTAAAAATCTTTTTTTTAATTTCTGTGTTTTCCCTCTGTGCTCTCTGTGGTTTTTTATTTTTTTTGAATCTCTTTGTTTTTTCTCTGCGTCCTCTGTGGTTTATTTTAATTGTTTTTCGTTCACATTTTCATTCAGGTATTCGTTCGTATCCTTAAAAACAGTTCTGAAAAACCTGATTGCAACTATCCACAAAGTTTTCCAAAATAGTTATCCGTAATTTTATTTATGAAAAAGATTATTGTGGCATTCATTCTCGCTGCAATCACTGCGATTGCTGCAGAACCCAAGCTCAACGTTTTGCTGATTATCTCCGACGACCTCCGCGATACTGTTGGTTGTTACGGTAATCGCGCCGTAAAGACGCCCAATATCGACCGTCTTGCTGCACGTGGTGTCCGGTTCGAGCGTGCTTATGCCCAGTATCCAGTCTGCAATCCCAGCCGCACGTCGTTTCTGACAGGACTGCGCTGCGAACAAACCGGCGTTACTGATAACCGCACGATGTTCAGAACCAAGTTGCCGGATATTGTGACGCTCCCCCAGCTTTTGCGCCAGCACGGCTGGTACACGGCAAGTTATGGAAAAACTTTTCATAACGGAGGCAAAACAACTGAATGGCTTGACGTAGAGAAGTCATGGAATGTCGCCGAATTATTCAAGGCGACACCTCGTGGTCGCGTCATAGAGGGTCGCAACCTCACCGGCGGAAAACTTCAATGGTGCACATGGGGCGCCACAGACGGCTCCGACGATGATCAACCGGATGGACAGACTGCCGCTGCCTGCATTGCAGTTATGGAAAAGCAAAAGGATAAACCGTGGATGATTGCCGCCGGTTTTCATCGACCGCACGATCCGTTTATTTCGCCAAAGAAATATTTCGACCTTTATCCGCCGGGGTCATTGTCATTATATCGTGATCCGCCTGATATGTCGCCAACACTGCCACTGGCTATTCCGGAGGGCGAGTTTGCAAAGGCATTTCGGGCTTTCAGCGATACCGAACGGATGGAATTTCTGCGGGCATATTACGCCGGCGTGTCGTTTATGGATGCGCAGGTAGGACGGCTGATGGATGCGCTCGACCGACTGAAGCTCTGGGATCGCACCATTGTTATTTTCATGGGCGACAATGGTTATCACCACAACGAACGCGGCTGGTGGAATAAAGACACGCTATTTGAACGCAGTTGTCGCGTACCACTTATCATTTGCGCGCCGGGCATACGTCCCGGCGTGGCGCGTGGTCTGGTTGAATTGGTGGATTTGTATCCGACGATTGTAGATTACTGCGGACTGAGCGCGCCGCATAAACTTGCTGGCGAATCACTACGTCCGTTGCTGGAAGATCCGTCGCGTCCCGGCAAAAAAGCCGCTTTCACGCTCGTAACTCGCGGGGCTACCAAGTTTGGTCAGAGTGTACGGACAGACCGTTGGCGTTATACACAGTGGAGCGACGGCACTGCCGAGTTATACGACCATAACAACGACCCTGAAGAGAACCACAACGTTGTCGGGTTGCCTGAAAATGCAGCCATCGTTTCAGAGCATATTGCATTGTTGCGTAGTCTGCCGAAATTCAGATAAAATCAGGATAATTCACCTAATTGTTACACTTAAAACATAAAAAGGAAATGAATATGAAGAAATGGATTGTGGGGTTTTGCGCTTTGGTGATGACTGCTGTGGCGCTTTTTTCAGCCGAAATCAGCGGCGAGACAACCGGACCGCAGTTGCCACTCTGTCTCTGGTATCGTCAACCTGCAAAAACATGGGAGGAAGCCTTGCCCGTTGGCAATGGATTCATGGGTGCGATGGTATTTGGAGGTGTACCGGTTGAGCGGATTCAATTCAACGAACACACGGTCTGGACGGGACAACCTCACTCGTACGCGCACAAAGGAGCCGTGAAGGCGTTGCCGGAGATACGGCGGTTGTTACAGGAAATGCGCAAACTGGAACGCGAAGCCTATCGTATTGACCCGAAAGGTCAGTCTAAAGAAGCCAGAGAAAAACTCCAACAGGCGCGGCAATTTCAGAAGCAAGCCGAAGACCTCGCAATGAAAGAGTTTATGAGCATTCCGCTTCGCCAGAAAGCCTATCAGCCGTGCGGCGATCTATGGATTGAGTTTGAAGACCAGCAATCCGTGACTAACTATCGCCGCTGGCTTGATCTTGACACTGCGGTGACTGTTACCGAATACAAAGTCGGTGGCGTAACATTCAGACGCGAGGTTTTTGCCTCATATCCCGACCGCGCCATCTTTGTGCGGTTTACTGCCGACCGCCCCGGTAAACTCAATTGTCTTGTTCGGCTCACCAGCCCGCACAAAGATTCAAAAACCACCGCCAGCGGCAATTCGCTTATCCTTGCTGGCAGCGTGGAACCGGACGGTATCCACTTCGAAAGCCGGGCTTTGTTAGAAACTGATGGCGGCACACTGACTGCTGATGGCAATGCCTTGCGTGTGAGCAATGCGAATTCGGTCGTCATCCGGCTGGTTGCAGCAACGAATTTTAAAAACTACCGCGACATCACTGCGGATCCAACCGAACGTTGTGTAACGTTACTGAAAAACGCCGAGAGACGCTCATGGGATGCCGCATTAAAGGCTCATCTTGCGGATTATCAGGCGCTGTTCCGTCGCGTAAGTCTCGATTTAGGACGCACACCAGCTGCCGAAAAACCGACTGATGAACGCATTGTGGAATTCGCCAACGGCAACGATCCGCACCTTGTTACGCTGGTGTTCCAGTTCGGGCGTTATCTACTCATAAGTTGCAGTCGTCCCGGTGGTCAGCCGGCAAACCTGCAAGGAATTTGGAACGATAAACTCAATCCGCCATGGGACAGCAAATACACTTGCAACATCAATACAGAAATGAATTACTGGCCTGCCGAAGTTGCCAACCTCAGCGAATGTCATGAACCGTTGTTTGACGCCCTCCGTGATCTTTCCGAAACAGGTGCCGAAGTTGCGCGCGAACATTATGGCGCGCGTGGCTGGGTTGTTCATCACAACTTCGATCTCTGGCGTGGCGCTGCCCCGATAAACGCCTCGAACCACGGCATCTGGCAAACCGGTGGTGCATGGATGGCAATGCATTTGTGGGAACATTACCTTTTCACTCAGGACAAGGAGTTTCTAGCTAAACGCGGTTATCCGCTTATGAAAGGCGCTGCTGAATTCTTTGTGGATGCGCTCTACGAAGACCCGCTTACGGGCTGGCTTATCAGCGGTCCGTCCAATTCGCCTGAGCAAGGCGGTCTTGTAATGGGTCCGACGATGGACCACCAAATCATCCGCAGTCTTTTCAAGGCATGTATCGAAGCCGCCCGGATTCTTGATACCGACAAGGAGTTTGCCGCTCGTCTTGCAGCAATGGTTCCGCGCATTGCCCCTAACCAGATCGGTCAATATGGTCAACTTCAGGAATGGACGGAAGACAAGGACGATCCGAAAAACCAACACCGCCATGTCAGCCATCTCTGGGGTGTTTATCCCGGCGCAGACATCACGTGGCATGACAAGAAACTGTTCGACGCTGCCCGGCAGTCGCTGATTTACCGTGGTGATGCCGCAACCGGATGGAGCATGGGCTGGAAGGTTAACCTGTGGGCTCGTTTCCTTGATGGCGACCATGCGATGGTCATTTTGAAAAACCTAATCACGCCAATCTGGCTCAAAAAAGGTCATGGCGGACTTTATCCGAATCTGTTCGATGCCCATCCGCCGTTCCAGATCGACGGTAATTTTGGCGCCTGCGCCGGCATAGCCGAAATGCTGCTTCAGTCACATATCGGTGAAATCCACCTCCTGCCTGCCCTGCCCAAAGACTGGCAAAAGGGCAGCGTCAAAGGTTTGCGCGCGCGTGGCAATTTCACTGTGGACATCGAATGGGAGAACGGCAAAGTCACGAAGTATCGCATCGCCTCCCCGCAACCTCGCGAAGTCAAAGTCCGTATCAACAACGAAGTGAAGACCGTTATGGCTGAGAAAGCAAGTAATCCATGAAGAACATTTGATATTGCGCATGAATGCCATTACCTTGTCAAAAATTGCCACTTTGCAGGACGGCGGCATTGTTGAAACCTTGTTGATATGAAAATAATACAAATTATTTTGTTCTGCAAAGCCGTCCAATCGGTAGCTGGGCAATGTATGGATTATCAGAGGCTTTTTGCGGATACGGGATTTTTCCGCAAAATCTGTTCACTTCAAAAAATAAACACGAAAACAACATGAAAGCGCTCATTACAGTTATCCTATGCGTATGCTGCGGTGTGTCGTTCGCCGCGGTAAATTCTGCTAATACGGAAAACGATACTCCACCGGGCAAAAGTTATATCTACAAAACCTCCGGCGGAAAGGAACAGAAGCTGGAAATTTATTTCCCCCCGAATCACGACCCAAAGAAGGCAAAAGTGCCTGGACTTATTCTCTTTCATGGCGGGGGGTGGTTGCCGGGTAATCCGAACTCACTGGCGCAATTTAGGTTTGCCTGCGCATATTTTGCTTCCCGCGGACTGGTCTGCGCCACTGCAAATTACCGGGGACTCACAAAGAACGAGGTCGCCAGCCTGCCAAAGGGTGTGTCATTTAAACGCGTTTGCATTACAGACGCAAAGAGCGCCATCCGCTGGTTCAAGCAACACGCGGACGAACTCGGAATCGACCCAAACCGCATCATCACTGGCGGTGGAAGCGCCGGAGGTCACATCAGCGCTTTGGCGACGATGAATCCCGGGCTGAACGACCCGTCCGATCCGAAAGACATCGACACCAGCGTCGCTGCATATCTCTGGTTCAATCCTGCCTTTTCGCCCGACGACAGCAATGACCCCGAAGTAGATATCCTTCGTTACATCAAGGCAGATCTGCCGCCTGCAATCGTCTTCTTTGGCGACAAAGATAAGTGGAAGATTGGGTGGGACGCTGCATACGCCAAGTGGCAATCCCTTGGGACCAAATCCATAGAACTGTGGATTGCCCCCGACCAAAACCATGGCTTCTTTAATAAAGAACCATGGCGAACAATTACACTCATCGCCGCCGACCGTTTTCTAAGCAAGCACGGTTTTCTCAAAGGTGAGCCGACACTTCAGGTTCCGGCAACAGGTGAAAAACTCGTTCCCGCTTCAAAATCCGGAGAAACACAATGAAAACACTGAAACTGTGTCTCGCCATCCTGCTGCTCGCATCACTAATAGGGGTTGTGCAAGCGCGCAGCAGTGTGTTCAATGTCCGTGACTATGGAGCTATGGGAGACGATAAAACCGATAACACGGCAGCATTCACCAAATGTCTGAACGCGCTTATTGCAGCCGGCGGAGGTAAAATGTTTTTGCCGGATGGTGTGTACCGCGGACGGATAATAATCCCTCCGGTTTCAAAACCAATACCGAGCTGGATTACAGTCGAAATTGTTGGAGAAAGTGAACCTGTGCCTGTGTTTGGGACGATTGGTTCGTTCCCGATGCAAAATAACGGCGTTATTGTTAAGTGTTTGGATAAAACAGGCGCAGCGGTTATTTCTGCAATCAAATCAACCAACGCACTCTATGGCGGATTTTCTGCCGTTTATGTGGTCATACGAAATCTTGAAGTACGAACCTATGATAATCCGGGGATTGGAGGCATTGATCTTGCCTATGCCCTGCAATGCAGACTGGAAAATGTATTTGTGAATACCGGCATCTACAACGTTCAAGCGTCTAAACCAACTCACGGTACAGTCGGCATAATTACCCCGGCATGCAACAATGGCGCATTAACTATTTTGCGGAACGTGGTTGTAACGGGATATCACACGGGTATTCTGGTTAACGAACATACGGACGGCGACAATATTAATCTGGCATCGAACGTAAACGGGCTGGAATTTGTCTTTGCTCATCATGCCTCGCGTTTTGGACGTGTTGGCTCGCAACGCTGCACCCGCAACATCGTTGTAAGCGGAAAACACGGTTTTTCAATCGAACAATTGGATATAGAAATTGCAGGTCCGGGACAAACGGACAGCAACAATGTATGGCAAGCTACAGAATACAACATTTACGATCCCAAAAACCTTGGCACTGCCGACATAAACTACTGGGTTGTCGAAGGCAATGTAGGCGCCACTGAAAAGTTCACACGCAACGGTGGCGCAGGAATACGCGCTCGTCGAATCGGCTCCAATCCCTGACCAAAATCCAACACAGAAATTTAAAATCAAAAATAGAACTTTAAAATCCAACACAGGAATTAATCAACAACATCCCGATATAATACGTATTTCGCATTGGAGTAAGGGATTAATGTTACAGGCTCAATAATTTCTATTACTCAGTTGCAATGTTAAAAATGGGAATTTCAAACTGAAAAAATTATCTTAACTCCCGCCAAAATGAATTTGCCATACCATATCATCTCGATACCTCAAGGATTTCATTGACGGGGTAAAATTTTGTTGTGAAGATTTAGTAGGAATAACCACTCTAACAATATATGAAACATTATTTTTTAAAGGTCTTGGTTGTTGTTGTGTCGGCGTTTACGCTGATGAGAATCGAGGCAGCAGACCAATATTCCGGGTGGAAATATTCGGGTTCGGTTTTCATAATCACAACGCCTGAGGGGGCAAACCTACCGTCATCGGTAGTCGAAAAGGATTTTCCACTGCTGGTGCGGCTGCATAAGGATTTCTTTAATTTCAGTCAGGCAAAACCTGACGGGGCAGATATACGTTTTTCTACCAGTTCCGGCGAACCGCTGGCTTATCAGATCGAGGATTGGGACGCAGCACGAGGTGTTGCAAGCATCTGGGTGCGAATCCCTGTAATTAAGGGCAATGAAAGGCAGGAGATCAAACTGTATTGGGGCAAGGACGACGCCAAAAGCGAGTCCAACGGGGCTGCGGTATTCAACGAATCTAATGGCTACCTCAGTGTATGGCACATGGGCGATACTGTAAAAGACGAGGTGGGGTCGCTGGAATCGAAAGATGTAAATACGACTTTGACCACAGGCGTGATTGGAAAGGCGCGACATCTTGCCGGCAGACAAGGGATTTTTGGCGGCGAAAAAATTACAAACTATCCGACAGGCTCAAATCCGCACAGCACAGAGGCATGGTTTCGAGCAGAAAAGGTCAACGGCACAGTAATCGGCTGGGGCAACGAGCATGCGCAGGGCAAAGTCGTGATGAACTTCCGCAGTCCGCCTCATGTGAGGATGGATTGCTTTTTTTCCGGCGCGGATGTTGCAACAACAAATCGTGTGCCGCTTAACGAGTGGGTTCACGTGATGCACACGTATCAGAAGGGCGATTCGCGATTGTATGTGAATGGTGTTCTTGCCGGCATTTCCACGAGTCAAGGCGCTCCTCTCGCAATCAAGACGCCGGCACGGCTGTGGATCGGCGGCTGGTATCACAATTACAATTTCATTGGCGATATTGACGAGGTGCGTGTTTCGAAAGTAGCGCGTTCTGCAGACTGGGCGCGGTTGCAATTTGAAAACCAGAAACCTCAGCAGACGCTTGTAGGTTTGGTTGTTCAGCCGGGCAATACTTTTGGAGTGTCGCAGGAGAAAATCACCGTGCCGGAGGGACAGAGCGTTACGATAACGGCTCAGGCAGGTGGCGCGCAGAAGATTTACTGGGCGTTAAAACGTGACGGACGTGAAGAGATTGTGGCGACGGACAGGCTCGCATTTACGTTCGATGCCGGACGCGTGAGCGGCGATTCCACTGCTACACTCCAGTTCAAGGCTGTCTATCCGGACACCGTAAAGACCAAAGATATCTCCATTACTATCAAGGAAGCGATACCCGACCCGGTCTTTTCGCTCAAAGCCCCGCAGAATTGGGATGGTCGCCAGACAATCGAGGTAGTGCCACAAATCAGCAACCTGAATGAGATGAAGGCAAAAGGCGCCGCAGACCTGAAGATTGAATGGAGCGCTGGTCCATTTGCGATAATTAAGGAAATTGCGCCGGGTAGACTCATCCTTAAACGCGCGCAAAACAGTGGGAAACTGTTAGTTACGGCAACGATAAGTAACGGTGGAACTCCGGTTTCCCAAACGGCGACAATCACAGTCCGCGAACCGAAATATGACCCGTGGATTGAACGCGTTCCCGACCCGGATGAAAAGCCGGAGGACGGTCAGTTTTATGCCCGCAACGATAAAGACGAAGGTCTGCTTTATTATAACGGCAAGCTCGATGAAGATGCCGATATGGTCTTTTTGAAACTTTACGCCGACGACAAATTAATCAAAACGGAGCGAGTTAAACCCGGCGCGGATAAACGGTATGCATTCACGATGAAACTAAAGCCGGGATTGATTAAATACAAAGTGGAATTTGGCACAATAACCGGCGGGAAAGAAACGGTTCGTCACACCGTTACTAACATTGTCTGCGGCGATGCTTATATTATAAACGGACAATCCAATGCGCTTGCAACCGACACTTCCGAACAAGCCCCAGCCGAGACGAACGAGTGGATTCGCAGTTATGGCAGCCCGAACAATAATCCTGCCGCAGGCAACGTGAATCTGTGGTGCAATCCAGTTTGGAAAGCCCGCAAGGGAGAAAAGGCAGAGCTGGGTTACTGGGGGATGGAACTTGCAAAGCGTCTGGTCGAAAGCCAAAAGATTCCAATCTGCATAATCAACGGCGCAGTTGGCGGCACGCGGATTGACCAACATCAGCGGAATCCGGAAAATCCCGAAGACCTCAACACCATTTACGGCAGGTTGCTGTGGCGCGTGCGGCATGCGAAATTGACTCACGGTATCCGAGCAATAATCTGGCATCAGGGAGAAAACGATCAGGGCGCCGATGGTCCCACTGGCAAATATGGATGGGAAACATATCAGCAATATTTTATCGAGTTGGCAGCCGGCTGGAAAACGGATTATCCGAACGTCCGTCACTATTATATCTTCCAGATCTGGCCTAAGGCATGCGCAATGGGTGTGAACGGCTCGGACAACATGCTGCGTGAGGTTCAGCGCACATTGCCATCGCTCTTCTCAAATATGAGCATTATGTCCACTGTTGGAATAAAACCGCCGGGTGGTTGCCACTACCCGCTTGCTGGATGGGCGGAATTTGCGCGACTGCTTCAGCCGCTTATTGAACGCGACTTCTACGGAAAAACCTTCTCTCAAAGCATCACACCGCCAAATCTTGTCAAAGCAAGTTACACAGATGAGCGCAGGGACGCCATTGCGCTCGAATTCGACCAGCCTGTTGTATGGACTGATGCCCTTGCAAGCCAGTTCTATCTCGACGGCGAATCGGGTAAAGTGGTCTCAGGGGCTGTAAACGGAAACGTGTTGACATTAAAACTTGCGTCTCCTGTAACTGCGCAACGTATCACATATCTCGACAGCAAATCGTGGAGTCCTACTAACCTGCTTTATGGCGTCAACGGAATTGCTGCGCTAACGTTCTGTA
>JGI24721J44947_10004245_pt1 | contig 19933 bp, 22 predicted proteins | sample YelNatPaOPGAMG01_FD_44947 | JGI IMG/M metagenome (IMG submission 44947) | reverse complement strand
AGCAGCGAGAGGCTTGCCCTGACCACCTCCAAAAACCCACGCATCTTTTATGGTGGCACTCAGTCTAAGGAGACTTTCCAGGACCTGGGTGGAAAACTTTTNTTGGTGAAAATTGATTGGAAAGTCCTCCCTTCTGCCCATGACTACTATCTCTCCGTCCAGTNTTACCACTCCCAGATCACCGGTTCGGAATGTGATTTTCGTGCCCAAACCTTCTATGCTAATTTGCTTGTCCGCATAGGTCCCGAAGCTATATCCTCCAGATACCTCCAACTCCTGTTTTTCAGTTATCCCCACCCTTATGTCTCTGAAGGGCAGACCCATACTCCCTGGTTCAGCCTCTATTACTCTTTGTACGGATATGAACCCAGTCTCTGAAGTCCAGTAAAGGTTTTTGAGGGGAACCCCTATACAATGATAAAAATCAAAGACTTTACGGCTCAATACGGGCCCAAGGTTATAGCAAAGCCTCGCATCAAGAAGACCAAGATATTTCTTTAATGGTCTATAAAGTAGAAAAAAGCCAAGAAACTCCAAAGCATTAGAAAGCAAACTTCTCTTCTTCTCATTCTTTTCCCTCGTAAATGACTTGTAAACAAATCTCTTTATTGGGTCCGAATATCGGATCCTCTGCTCTATCCTCGTTACCATCTTTTCCCAAACATATCCCGGAAAGAAAACCACCGTCGGTTTACTTTCGCGCATGTCTTCCACATAGGTCCGAGGGTCTTCTCCGATGTATAATGTGGCTGCGCTCAGAAGATGGCAGCCAAGGCAAAACCATTTATCTACAAGCCCAAAAGGTGAAAAGAAAGGAAGGATCCTGTCAGTCTTCTTCCAAGTATCGACCTCTAAATACCTCCTCACGTTCTCAAGAATACTTCTGTGCGAATGTAGAACAGCTTTTGGCTCACCACTGATACCAGAGGTGAAAACCAAGGTGCACGGGTCGTCAGGGTCGATATCTTCAATTATATTGTCAATCAAATCAGGGTCATCAATTTCTTTTTGCCGTCCCATTTCGACAAGTTCTTTTATCCCCAAAAGCCTTGTATCGGAAGACCTTCCAAGGCCTCTATACTTCCAGTAGACAATCCTTTCAAGGGAAGGAAAATCCTCTTTCAGTTTTAAAATTTTGTCGACCTGCTCCTGGTCTTGTGCGAATATAAACCTGACATCAAATTTTTTTGTGATAGAGGCAAGTTTAGAACCCTTTGATTCTGGGGACATTCCCAATGAGACAGCTCCCAGAGAGTGTATGGCAAGCTCAACGAAGTACCATTCCGAACTACTGTCACCAATAATGATGACTACGTCTCTCTTTCTTAACCCAAGGGACAAAAGACCATACGCAATTTCTTTCACTCTGTTAAAGTATTTATGCCAGTCAATGGAAACCCATGTTCCATGTCTTTTTTCGACTATAGCAAGAGCTTCGCCAAGTGCTCGTGCGTTGTGCTTTAAGATTTTGGGAAGTGTATCTCCTTTTTCACGAAACTGTCTCAAAAAATCCACCTCTTTTTTCTTTTGTAAGTCTTTCCTTCTCTAAAGCTTCTCTTCTCACCTGAAGAAGAAATCCCCATGTAAAACTCCCTCACTATGTCACTCTCTCTGAGTATCGACGCTGGTCCGGAGAAAACAACACGGCCATTTTCCAATACGTATCCGCGGTCCGCCACATCAAGAGCAGCCCTTGCATTTTGCTCAACAAGTAGAATGGACATCCCAGTTTCCGTATTTATCTTTCTTATTATCTCGTATATTTCTTTAACCAAAAGGGGGGCAAGCCCCAACGATGGTTCGTCAAGAAGCATAAGTCTCGGTCTGGCCATTAAAGCTCTTCCGATGACAAGCATCTGCTGTTCACCCCCCGAAAGATACCCGCTCACCCGGGAGCGCATATCTTTGAGCCTCGGAAACCAGGAGTATATCCGTTCTAAATCCTCCTTTACCTCCCTTTTATTTTTCCTTGTGTAAGCACCAACAAGGAGATTTTCCTCAACAGTCAAGTGCTCAAGGATCCTTCTTCCCTCCATGACCTGACTTATACCAAGTCGGGATATCTCTTCAGGCAGAAGTCCATCTATTCTCTTGCCTTCGAACTCTATAAAACCTTTCTTGACCTCCCCATCCTCGGTTTTGAGCATTCCGGATATAGCCTTCAGCGTCGTTGTTTTTCCCGCTCCGTTAGCGCCGAGGAGAGCCACGATCTGTCCCGCTTTTAATTCGAAAGATACTCCTTTTAGGACGTGGATCACCTTCATGTAAACAACGTCGACATTTTGCACGACAAGCATCAGTCTTCTCCGAGATACGCCTTTATGACCCTTTCGTCNTTTTTTATCTCCGCTGGCGAACCTTCTGCTATCTTTCTGCCGAAATCCAGCACGACGATCCTCTCCGCGAGATCCATCACTATCCCCATATCGTGCTCAACAAGAATGATGCTATTTATTCCATTTCTTAAAACCGGACTCTCATAACCTTGTCCCTGACCGTCAAATATCTCAACAATAAACCTTGCAATGTCTTCTTTTTCTTCAAGGTTCATGCCTGCCATCGGCTCGTCTAAAAGTAATATTTTTGGCTCAAGGGCGATTGCTCTTCCAAGCTCCACCCTCTTTCTTAAACCATACGGCAAGGACCCAACTATCTTTTTACTCCATGGTGAAAGTTCAAGAAAATCGATAATTTCTTCCGCCACCCCCTTATGTTTTAACTCCTCGTTTTTTGCCCAGCCATAAAATATGGCGTCCGTTAGCAGGTTCTGGGACATGAAAATGTGCCTTGCAGCCATTATGTTTTCGAAAACCGTAAGTCCAACGTAGAGGCCAATATTTTGAAAAGTCCTTGCTATTCCGAGCTTTGCAATTTGATCCGGTCTCATTCCTGTGATTTTTTTGTCCTCAAGGTATATCTCCCCTCTCCAGGGCTTATAAAAACCACTTATACAGTTGAGAAGAGCAGTCTTACCGGCCCCATTTGGGCCTATAACTGCAAGTATCTCACGGTCTTTCAGATAAAGTTCNACATCAGTCAGGGCAGAAATTCCCCCAAAACTGAGCGAAACGTTTTGTACTTTTAACTTGAATCCCCCTTCTGCTTGCATGGACAGAAAAGAGTCGTTATATNGAATAACATATGATTTTTGAGAAGTCAAAGAGGACCCTCTTTCATCCTCCAAATCCTTACCGTACGGTTAAAAAGGGCAGGTCGTAAATATGACCCTTTTATCTTGGNTTCCGGGATGTTGTGAGAGAAATTATTGACGTGAAGGATCAAATGTGTAAAAGTACCTAAGGGCCTAATTTGAAATAGACAGGAACAATAAAGGACGGCCGGTTAAAACACCTTCATCAGGTTCTTGAACAAAAACAATGAGGCACCTTGCAAGGTTTATAAAAAACAGGAATTTAATTCTCCTTTCGTCGTTGGTTTTAGGTTTGGTCTTCGAGGATCCTGCGTATTCTCTGAAGGCGACTGTCCTTCCATGCCTCGCCCTCATTATGTCGCTTTCCACTACAACAGTCTCTTCCACAGTTTTTCGTTCGACGAAGTCTATGTTAATACCAGCAGCTATAGGTGCCGTTGTAAGTTACGGCTTCCATGGTGGGCTTCTTCTGCTACTGAACTCCCTCCTTATCAGGGACGCTGATTTTTGGACAGGCTTTGTGATCATCTCTTAAGTACCCCCCGCCGTTGCAGTAATCCCATTTTCATTGTTTCTTAAAGCGGACAGCGGGTTTGTCCTTTTTGCGACAATAGGTGCTTATCTCTCCGGACTCTTTATAACACCTTTAATATTTCTTGTTTTTTTTGGAGCAGGAATCGTTAACCCTGTCAAGCTGTGCTCCGTTCTTTTTGAACTCATAATAGGTCCCCTTATCTTTTCAAGAATCCTGATAAGGACAGGTTTGTCAAGAAAGATCGAGCCTGTAAAAGGAAGTATCATTAATTGGGGTTTCTTCCTCGTTACCTATACGATAACGGGTCTTAACCGGGATTTTATATTGCAGAAACCTGTTCAACTGATCGTTCCCGTAATCTTGTGTATCTTTTCCACCTTTATTTTTGGATGGATTATAGAGGTCATTGGGAAACTCTGGAAATTGAATGATAGGATCCTGCGAGGTTTGATTCTCTTAGGGACTTACAAAAACTGGGGTCTCGCCGGAGGGTTGTCCCTCACCTTTTTTACCCCCCAAGCAGCAGTACCTGCTACACTCGCTTCAAGTATGGGAATCCTATACATAATCTATCTTCAGATAAGAACGAAAAAATAAAGGTTTTTCAATCCCTTTCCAGTCGTTAACGTACCCCCTCATTGTTGAGGAACTCGCCGTATTTTTTATCAGAACCTATCGTGTGGTTATTTAGCCAGTTCTTTAGAAAGTTCATCACATCGATACTCAGTATGTACTCCCCACTCTCGAACTTTTCCTTTAAAGCTTTTGCCTTCTCTTTAAGCTCCATGTGTTCTCTTTGATGCCAAATGAGTCCAGGATAACGATACTTCTCCATAAGCCTTTCCTCTGTTGAAAAATGATAGATGGTGTAGTCCACAAGTTCGTTGAGAATTTTCCCCATAACGTCTTTCCCTTTTCCCTCTTTCATAGCCTCGTACAGTGTATTTACCATTTGAAACAACTTTTTGTGCTGCTCGTCGCAGATCTTTACATTTGTTTTGTTTTTATCCGTCCACTCCATAAAACCCATCTTGCCCCCTCCTCCTTTCTGTTTTTTTATCGGTAAATTTTCGATCGAACTTAAGGGAAGGCGCATAAATCCGCAATTCAAGTTTTTCCCTCACACACCCTAACAGAATCGCTTCTCAAAGAAGGAATATGTTATACTAATTTACCGCTAATAACGGAGGATCGCATGTCAAGTGAGCAAAGATCCTTATATGAGGCATTCCAGAGTGCCATAAAAATGGAGCTTGAGGGCAAGGCTTTCTACGAGGAAGCTTCCAAAAAATCGAAAAGTGAGCTGGCAAAAGCTGTGTTTAAAGAGCTCGCAAGGGCAGAAGAGGAACATGCATCAACAGTAGAAAAAATATTCGATNGGTTCAAAAAGGGAGAAAAGTTAGACAATTGGATCGTAAAAGTCTCAAGAACGTCTGAGCACTCTCCAAAAGTATTCAGGCAAGATCTCATTGGCGATGCGGTGAAAGTAAAAGACGATATAGAGGCCCTGGAATATGCAATGAAGATGGAAGAGGAAAGCATTAGACATTACGAGTCTATGGCAAATTCAGCCACCCATCCTTCTCTCAAAAGATTCTTTTTGACCCTTTCGTATGAAGAAAGAGGACATCAACTTAAGATTTTTGATTCTATCGAGTTTCTCAAAGATCCAGAATACTTTAACCTTCTTATGGCTCGGACCACGAGGGATGGTGGCTAAAATCTATCTTATAAACAAAGCCATTATCCGAGAAGGCTTACCACTTCGTTCACATCAGGCAATTCCCTCCTTTCCCATGGAATCGAAAGTCCTTCGAATAGCAGGTTCTATTTGATCACCCCTTTTCGGGTCTCGTTCACCAACTTTTCGGTTGCCGGAAAATAGTTGCCCCCAAAAAAAGGTTCACCACTTGGGGTCAAAAAAACAGTAAGGGGCCATGATTGCGAGCTTAAGCCGCTTTAACTCCCCGATTCTCCTAACGCAACGGGATCCCTGAAAGTTCTTCTCTCCAGAACCAGGTTCCTCTACGTGGAGAAGGAATAGGCTCTAAAGCAAGTCCTTCTTCCTCTGCTCGAATTCTTCTTTCTCTATCTCTCCCCTCGCGTAACGTTTCTTAAGGATATCGAGAGCTGTCTCTTTTTGTGCACTGTCCTTCGGAGTGCCAGCAAGGTAACGGACGAGAAAGATAACACCGAGAATTACGAGCACCCAAAATACGACCATGAATATCCAGCCAAAGCCGAAGCCCCACATCATGGAAGGACCCATACCGTAACCTTGCCAGCCCCACTGACACAACGTATCTAAAAAATTCGTCACCCCTTCTCCTTTCTCTCTTTATCGATCCCCGTTAATACCTCTCCTCACTTCTCACCCTTTTCACCTTGGAGCCTGTGAAAAAGTTCTTCTCCTAAGCATTCCTTTGCGTATTTACAGTACTCGATGCAGGAGTTCAAATCATTGTAAATGATGAAACCGCATTTTCTGCATTTTGCTTTAAAGTCTGTTGATGCAATTTCTATCTCGTACCCACAGTTAGGACACTCCCTTATCTCCAGTGTGGGCGTTTTCAAATTTAGGCTTCCCGGGCACTCGTATATCATTTTGTTGACCTCCTTTCTTTTTTGTCATGTTATCACTCGGACAATGAAAATTCTTTGCTGTAAGTCAAATTACTCTATACCCTTCCGATTCTATGTTTCTTTTAATCTCTTCTATGTCTATTTCACCTTCGTAAAAAATCTCGACCTGCCCATCCTTATAGCTTGCTTTTGATCCAAAAACGTTTTTGGCTTTGAGTACGGCATCTTCTATCCTTTTTTCGCAGTGGTGGCACGTTGCGCCCTCAACCTTAAGCACGATTTTTTTCATCACTCACCTCAAATCTTTATTCTTTTTATCCTCAGCGAATTTGTAACGACGAAAAGGTCGCTCAAAGTCATCGCTAAGGACGAAAAAACTGGTTTCAGTAAAATTCCGAAGGAAGGATAAAAGACTCCAGCAGCAATAGGAATGAGTAATACGTTGTAGAAGAAAGCCCAGAAGAGATTCTGTCTGATCACGTTGTAAGTTATGGAAGATAACTTTATCAGCTTTAATATCCCCCTTAAGTCATCTTTCAAAAGGATCGCATCAGCGGTGTAACGGGCTATGTCTGTTCCTCCTCCCATTGCAACTCCCACATCGGCCTTTGCAAGAGAGGGTGCATCATTTATTCCATCTCCCACCATTGCAACGAAGTATCCCGACCTTTTCATCTCTTCGACCTTCTTTGATTTCTCATCTGGTAGGACTTGTGCGATCACCTTTTCAATACCGAGTCTTTTTGCAACATTTTCCGCAACACTTCTTAAATCGCCTGTAAGCAAAAGAGTTTCTATTTTCCTTTTCCTTAAGTCAGATATGACCTCGCCTGCTTCTTGTCTTAGGGTATCAGCAAGAACGATTAGCCCTGCGATCCTTCCATCGATTCCGACACCCACTACTGTTTCTCCCTTACTTAGGAATTTTGAAGCGATTTCCTCATAATCCAGTTCTCCGTCGTTGCAAACCTTCCTAATGAAAGAAAGACTTCCGAGGAAGACGTTCTTTGAATCTACCTCTCCTTTTACACCATAACCGGAAAAAGAGTAAAAATTTTTGGGGTCCTTTAGTTCCACGTTCTCTCTCTTTGCATATCTCACTATTGCCTGCGCTATGGGATGTTCAGAGTTTTTCTCAAGAGAGCCCGCAAAAAACATGATATCCTCTTTTTTTGATCCGGAAAGCTCTATGATTTCTTTTACTTCTGGTTTCCCGGTCGTTAGAGTCCCTGTCTTATCGAATATTATGAGGTTTACTTTTTTTGCAGTCTCAAAGGCTAATCCATTCTTGATAAGTATGCCATTTTCTATAGCCCTGGATGTGGCAACTACTATAGCGATGGGTGTTGCAAGGCCCATCGCACAAGGACAAGCGACTACAAGTACAGAGATGGAAACCATAAGGGAGAACGAAAGAGATCCTGAGAATATATACCAAGAAATAAAAGATACCCCTCCGATCGCAAGAACAATGGGCACAAAGACAGATGCTACCCTATCAGCAAGTGCCTGGGAAGGGAATTTCTGGCTTTGAGCCTCCTTTACAAGACTTATGATCCTCGATAAGAGCGTATCCTTCTGAGCGGCCAATACTTTAAATTTGAAGCTACCACTCATGTTAAAGGATGAGCCAAAAACCATATCCCCTTCTCTTTTCTCCTTCGGTATACTCTCTCCAGTTATCGACGATTCGTCAACAACTCCAATGCCTTCGATCAAGACTCCGTCAACGGGGATCCTCTCCCCTGGCCTTACAANAACTATGTCCCCTTCCCTAATCTCCTTTACGGGAACCTCAAGCTCCTGCCCCTCTCTTATGAGGACAGCCTTTTTAGACACAAGGGAAGAGAGCCTTCTTATGGCCTCATATGCCCTTCTTTTTGCCTTTGATTCAAGAAATCTGCCCAAAAGAATAATCGTTATGATTGTTGCCGCTGTTTCGAAGTAAACGTCAGCTTTCCCAGCTTTCGGAAAAACAGCGGGGAAAAACGTGACTATGCCGCTAAAAACATATGCGGAACCGCTGCCTATAGATACCAGTGCATTCATATCAAAAGAGATGTGCTTAAGCGATCTAAAGAATGGCTTGAAAAAAACGCTGCCCCCGTAGATGACGACAGGTGTGGCCAAGAAAAAAAGGATTATGTTCCACAGATCTCTCTCTAAGTGGTGATAAAAGTGGAAGACCATGTCGCTTAAGATAAATAAGGTGAGAGGAACGCAAAAGGAGAGACGGTTTTTTAAAGCCTTTAACTCCTTCTCTTTCTGTATTTCCTCATGGAACTCGATCTCCTCTTCTTCAACTTCAAGCACTGAAACTCCAAACTTCTCAATCTCCTTTTTTAGATCTTCAGTGGAAACTAAGGTTGGAATAAATTCGATAACTACTTGCTCCAAAGCAACGTTTGCGGAGGCTGAGATCACACCTACAAGCTTTCTCAGTCCATTTTCTACGATCTGCCCCGTGGGTAAGGAGGAGAGGTTAAGAACAGGAAAGGTTATCCTTTGGGAAAAAACCTCATAGCCTGCACTTTTTATGGATTCCACAATTCTGTTAAGGAGTTCTTTACTCAGGGACTCCACTTCTAACGTAGCTTTCCCTGTAAGCAAATTTACCGCGACACCGTTTATTTCCTCAATTTTTGACAAAGTATTCTCCACCCTCTTTACACAGGACGCACAACTCATACCAGAAATAGGAATCTCGACTTTCTTGATTTTTTCATTCGCCATTTTTTATGGCCTAATTAAAGTTGGATGGGGTATAAACCCCATCCGTATCTCACGCTCCGTTTAATCTTTTACGTACTCTGTGGCTGTCCTTCCAACTTCTCTTGCAAATTCAGCGATGCCACCTTTAAACTGATAGGCATTTGAGAAACCTATTGCCCGAAGTGCAATCGTTGCAGCTGCTGCCCTATCTCCAGTATGGCATATAACAGCTATCTTCTTGTCCTTTGGTAGCTTTGCAAGGTTCTCTGGCTTAAACAGTTGGTGCATCGGAATAAGGAGTGTATCTTTCCAGACTGGAGCAACAAGAGCCTGTTCAGCTGGAGTCCTTATGTCAAGGATCACAAATTTTTCTTTCTTCTTTACCATCTCGAGGATATCCTTCGTCGTGATTTGGCAAGGTCTCATAGTAAGAACTTCTGGAGTCAGCTGCGAGAAAAGAGCATCGAACTTCTTTGCAAGTTCAGTGTCATAGGCATGGCCTTGCGCTAAAAAGGCGAGAATTAGAAAACTTGCGATCAGAAAACGTTTCATGTTGCACCTCCTAAAGTTTTTTTCAAATATAAAGCTGCATTTTTACCTTGTCAATACTGATTATTACCCTCTATACTTTATCAATTACTAAAGCCCCTTCATCATGGCCTCTATATCAGACTCAGGATCCTTGATACTTTTTATATCGAATTTTTCTACCAACACCTTTGTCACATTCGGTGACAGAAATCCGGGCAATGTTGGTCCTAAACGTATTCCCTTTACCCCAAGTGATAAAAGTGCCAGAAGGACAGACACAGCCTTCTGCTCATACCAGGCTATATCATAAGACACAGGAAGTTTGTTTATATCATCGAGCCCGAAGGCATCTTTAAGTTTCATCGCGATCACCGCAAGGGAGTACGAATCGTTACACTGACCAGCATCGATCACTCTTGGGATCCCGTCTATATCTCCTAAGGGAAGCTTATTATATCTATACTTTGCGCATCCCGCAGTAAGTATAACAGTATCCTTTGGCAGCTTTTGCGCAACCTCTGTGTAATATTCCCTCGTCTTATGTCTCCCATCACATCCCGCCATTACTATAAAGCGTCTTATGGCCCCTTTTTTAACCGCATCTATGATCTTATTTGAAAGAGCGAGAACCTGGTTGTGACCAAATCCTCCGTATATTTTTTGATTATCTAAGGGCTTAGGTGGTGCACATTTCTTCGCAAGTTCTATGACCTGAGAAAAATCTTTTTTTCCTCCAGAGCTTCTATCGGGTATATGTTTTGCACCTGGATAACTTACGGGGCCAGTTGTGAAAAGCCTGTTTAAGTATGTATTTTCTTTCCTTAGAGGTATTAGGCAGTTAGTTGTTAGGATTATCGGTCCATTAAATGATTCGAACTCCTCATTCTGGTGCCACCAGGAACCTCCGTAGTTTCCAACAAGATGCTTAAATTCTTTGAATTTTGGATAAGAATGTGCAGGGAGCATCTCTCCATGAGTGTAAATGTCGATCCCAGTCCCCTTTGTCTGCTCTAAAAGCTCCTCCAAATCTTTCAGATCATGACCGGAGATGAGAATCCCAGGGTTTTCCCGTACATTAAGGTTTATTTCCGTGATCTCAGGGTGTCCGTAAGTGGAAGTATTTGCTTCATCGAGAAGCCTTAAGGCCTCAACAGCTATTTCTCCTGCCTTCAAAATAAGCCCTATCCTTTGATCTTTCGTTAGATCTTTGATCGTGGAAGAAAGGGCCTCAATTATGAAATCGTATATCTCGTCTTTCTCATAGCCTAAGATAGACGCATGTTCAGTGTAGGCCGCTATACCCTTTACGCCTGTCACGAGAAATCCAATAAGGGATCTCGTATCCTCATCCTCTATGGATGTGATTCTTAGTTCATCTTTTGTTGCCTTTCCTATTATCTCATCTCTATCGAAGGAAGACCATGTGGCACAATCGGGAACTCTCTCTCCTTCGGGAATACTGGCCCTCTCTCTTAATTCATCCTTTATCCTCAGCCCCTCTTTTATCCTTTCTATGATCACATCATCATCCCAGCCCACGTTCGTAAGTGTCGTGAACAGAGCCCTTGTAAGAAATCGTCCCACTTTTCTGTCGATCCCTTCCTTCCCTTTTAGCTTTTCAGCGTAAAAAGAGATCCCTTTGCAAACATGAACGAGAAGATCCTGAAGGTCTGCTGTAATTTCTGGCTTTCCGCAGACCCCTCTTACAGTGCACCCTGTGTTTTTTGCTGTTTCCTGACACTGAAAACAGAACATGTTATACCTCCTCTTTATTTTTTTATTTTTTGGGACTTTAAATCCCAGCCTTATTTCCTCTTCTATTTCCTCTATCATCTCGCTTAACCCCACTTTATAAATCTCCGCAACATCTTGTATGGTGTGATATGGTTGCATGGGACAGCCTACACAAAGCATCTTTCTCTTCAGAAAGAACGAAGAAATCTTGGGGTAAAGCTTGAATAGTTCTTCCAGGGTCATATCCTTCTTAACGATCATGGGATAACTTTACAGGCTATTAGAAAATCGATCTTTGCGCTAAAGCAAAAAGTCAAAAAGATTCGGAGAAATCGATAAGTGCGTGTGGATTTTTTACGATAATCCGTTTATGCTTCGACTTAACCCAGTCTTTCTTCTCCCAAGAACTCATGGCCCTACTCACGGTGTAAAGTGTGGTGCCTGTGTATTCCGCGATCTCCTGTCTCGTTAAAGGAAAGTCTATTAGTATTCCCTCTTCTACCTTTTTTCCGGACTGCCTCATGAATCTCAAAATAGTTCTCGCAATCCTTTTTTCCGCCTCTTCAGCGTACATCTCCAGATACCTTCTCTGCATCTGATGGAGGCGCTCGATAACGATCTTGATCATGTTTATGGCAATTTCTGGAAACTCTTTTAGGACCAAAAGAATATCATTCNTCGTCCAGGAAACTAATTTTGAGTCCAAGGCAGCCTCGCATGAGACTGGATATTCCTGATCCTTAAAGAGAGCTATTATCCCGACTATCTCACCCGGTTCAACGTAGCTCACAAGAAAGGACTTACCCTCCTCATGTACTTTTGTGAGTTTAAGCTTTCCTTCAAGAAGAAGGTAGCACTTCGAAGCTAATGTTCCCTCTTGAAAAATACTATCGCCCCGCATAAATATGAGTGGTTTCCCCCTCTTTAAAATTTCAGCACGGGACTTGTCGTCTATACCATAAAAGAAGTCCTGCTCATGAAGAGCCTTCTCAAGATCCACGATCAACCTCTGCTTAAATGCGAGTCAGATACCCTTAAGGGATGGGAATATACTATAAAATGGTTCCCCCTCACATGGGCGACAATACATATTCCCAATTCTTTCCCCAGGTAAACAGCCCTCTCAGTGGGAGTTCTCATAGAAACGAGAATAGGAATTTCCATCATAGACGCTTTAAGAACCATCTCCGAAGATATCCTTCCCGTTGTTAGAAGTATCCGATCCTTCGTGGAAATGCCCGAAAGCAGGCACTCTCCTTGAATCTTGTCAATTGTGTTATGTCTTCCAATGTCCTCTGTCACAATAAGTACCTTTTCTCTATCCGCCAGAGCGGACACATGGATACCTCCTGTTTCCTTGACGCCTTCCATAGATTCCCTAAATTTCTTTATGAGGAAGAGGATCTCTTCAGGTTTGTAGGTAGCGTCAGATAAAACCCTCCTGCCTCTATCAATAAGACTCGATCCACCGCCACACCCACTTGTAAGGGTTCTTCTTTCTGGAGCCTTGAACTCTGAGTTCCGTAATCTTACATCTGCTAATCCGTCCTCTTCGCATACCCTCATTGTTAGCACATCAGCGATGCCAGAGATGACCCCTTCGTTATAAAGGAAACCTAAAACGAGACAGTTAAGTTTTTTTGGAGTACAAAGGATAGTTACAAGCTCAAGCCCGTTTATGTAAAGAGTTAGAGGCAGCTCCCTGGGAAGGTCTAAAGACGTCAAAGACCAATCTCCATCGGAGAACTTGTAACCGGTAAGGAGATCCTTTTCTTGAGACCCACTATCCATCTACTTCACAATTTTTGTAAACTATGTTAATAGTTATCAGGGCAAATGTCAACTTTACCTTCTCTCCTCCCCATGAAAAAGAGCGTGATAAAAAGAACTTCCTTACCGATTTCTTTTATCTTTCCCCTGAGCGTCAGCTGAGAAGCCGAAGTAGTGCACGCCGAGGGCCGTCCTTACTGCATAAGGAAAGTACTTCCTCTTTATCCAGAGGGAAAGATGAACAAGATTGATAAGCACGGGCACCTCCACTAATGGCCCGATGACTGCAGCAAAGGCCTGACCAGAACCTATGCCAAAGACCGCAACGGCAACGGCGATTGCGAGCTCGAAGTTGTTGGAAGCAGCTGTGAAGGAAAGTGTTGCTGCCTGAGCATAGTGGGCACCTGCTTTTCCACTCATGTAAAAGGAGATGAGAAACATGAAAACGAAATAGATGAGAAGTGGAATGGCAACTCTCACAACATCCATAGGGATCTTGACTATGTATTCGCCCTTCAAGGAGAACATGACAAGGATCGTAAAGAGGAGGGCAAAAAGCGTAATGGGACTTATCTTAGGTATGAACTTCTCATGATACCAGGTCTTGTCCTTTAGTCTTATCAGGGTGAAACGTGTTACGATTCCACCTATAAATGGGATACCAAGGTATATGAAAACGCTCTCTGCGATCTGACCTATTGTCACCTTGACGAGCGTTCCTTTGAGACCAAAAATGGGCGGAAGGATCGTTATAAAGACATACGCATAAATAGAGTAAAAGAGGACCTGAAAGATGGAATTGAGGGCCACAAGCCCTGCACAGTATTCCGTATCTCCCTTTGCGAGTTCGTTCCACACGATCACCATAGCAATACACCTTGCAAGACCTATCATGATGAGGCCGATCATGTATTCTGGATATTCCCTTAAGAAAAGGATGGCAAGGAAGAACATGAGTATGGGACCCACAATCCAGTTCTGAATAATGGAAAGGGCAAGGACCTTGTAGTTCTTAAAAACCTCCCCCAATTCCTCGTATCTTACCTTTGCAAGGGGTGGATACATCATGAGGATAAGACCTATTGCGATGGGGATGTTTGTCGTCCCCACTTGGAATCTGTCCCAGAACCGAACAATATCTGGGAACACGTAACCTATGCCCACCCCGAAGAGCATGCCTAAGAATATCCAGAGCGTAAGGAACCTATCCAGAAGTGAGAGCTTCTTTGCGATCCTTTCTTCCTCCATTTTCCCTCCCTGAATTAGCAGATTTTCTTTCTCTTCAACTCTTTTAGTCTTTGAAGATCCTTCTCAAAGATCTCAAAAGAAGAACATCTGTCCCTTATAAATTGGATATGGGCCTTAATTGAGGGATCCATATCCTTTTTTACCGAATAGTGCATCCACCTCCCCACTCTTTTTGCCTCGATGATTCCGGAATGTTTAAGGTATGATAGGTGCCTAGAGACCTTCGATTGTGGCTCATTCAGACCTCCTGGATTTCACATACGCATATCTCTCCCTGAGATATGAGCATGAAGATCCTTATTCTTATAGGTTCAGAAAGCGCTTTGAAAAGATTGCTGAGCGCTTCATATTCATCCATCTGCATTAGCAAATATATCACACGGGAGAATACATGTCAACACCAACGGAGTCCAAAAAATATAACTTTCATCAGAGCAAGATCAAAACAATACACTCAGGCCAGAAAAGAGACATTTTCTCGCTTCCTCACAGAGCCTTCTCCTATAAGAACTCTCAAGATACTCGTTTCTCGCTATCCTGAGCTCACAAATGGCCATGAAGAAAGGCAGGTGGCGAGTGATTTCCTCAAAGGATCGTTGGGAATCTTCTTTCTTTTCACAGTAAAATTCGAGAAAGGCCCGTATATAGGGCTCTGAAGAAAACCAGTCTCCCCTTCTCCAAAGGAACGCATGTTTTATTTCTGCGCAGACAAAACCGAGATCGTATATGGGATCACCCATTCTCATTCTTTCAAGGTCGATGGCGACAATTTCACCCTCCCCAGGGAATATGAAGTTCGTGGGAGTCACATCACCGTGCAGTATCGCTTTTTTTCTCTTAAAGCGTAAAAAAGACTCAATCCAGAGGTCAAAGAGCTTCAAAAAATACCTCCCCTCGTCTAAGGATAGAATGCCGTCTTTTTGCAGCTTAAGAACGATCTTTCGTACATAGGATCTTTCGAACTCGTAAAAGTAGGGTCCCTCATTTTCTATTCCATGGAGTCTGATGAGTAACGCGGACAGATTCTGAAGCTTCTCCTTAAGCAGCAGAGAACCACCCTCTAATAATGCTGCCTCTAAATAGTAGTCCAGATCTTCCCCTGGAACGAAAGGGGAAAGAAGAGAAAGAGATATCTCTTTTCGGCTTCCCAGTGGTCGAATGACGCGGTAGTGACCTTCGCAGAGGCCGAGGGATTCAAGTTTTTTGAGGTTTTCAAATTCCTTAGAATCCGCTTCTAAATGAAGGAGTTTTCCCACAACAGAAATCCCCGTTTTCTCGTGAGCGTATTTTAGAACTTTTTTTCCGAGCTGGGTCACAAGGAAGATGGGCTCGGAGAATATGGAAGAAAGCTCAGTAACGATATACCTATAAATTTCACTTCCATCGTCCAACCTTCCCACGTAAGGTCTTAATTTCACGACCAGAAAATGCTATATTCGGCTCCTTCTATTTCCTTCAATCGAGGCTACCCGAATTTTCCGCTCACATACTCCTCTGTCCTTCTGTCATCTGGAGCAGTAAAAAGTTTTGCGGTTGGCCCAAATTCTATTAGTTCCCCGAGATAGATAAATGCNGTGTAGTCAGAAACCCTTGCTGCCTGACCAATATTGTGCGTAACAAGTAGAATGGTCACTCTTTTTTTCAGTTCTCCTATAAGATCCTCAATGTGGGCTGTTGAACGAGGATCGAGAGAGCTTGTCGGTTCATCAAGAAGGAGGATATCCGGATTCATAGCAGGGCCCTTGCTATGCAGAGCCTCTGCTCCTGGCCTCCTGAAAGAAACGTTCCCTTCCTGTTCAGATGATCCTTAACCTCATCCCATAAGAATGTCGCTTTTAATGACCTCTCCACTATTTCGTCCATCTGATCCTTTGAAATCCTTATCCCGTTTAGCTTGTACCCTGCTATGACATTATCATATATCGTCATCATTGGAAATGGGTTCGGCTTCTGAAATACCATCCCGATCCTTCTCCTCAATATGATGGCTTCCATCTCATATATATCTTCCCCCTCTAAATATATCTTACCAGAAACTCTCGCTCCCGGGGTAAGTTCGTGCATTCTGTTAATACATCTTATGAGCGTTGTTTTTCCGCAGCCTGAAGGGCCCATGATCGCTGTAACCCGATTTTTGTAAACGTCAAGATTGATCTTCTTTAAGATCTCCAATTCACCGTAGTATGCTGAGAAATTGAGGATCTTTAAAATCGGACTTTCCACCTTCTCTGAATAACCTTTGTAAGAATGTTCAGTGTAACAACTATGGTAGCAAGAACGAATGAAGCCCCCCATGCAAGATCATGCCACTCCGGATACGGACTCATCGCGTACGTGTATACTCTCAAAGGAATAGCATCTATAGGTTTCAGTATGCTGTAACTCAGGTACTGGCTCCCGAATGAAGTGAAAAGTAGTGGCGCTGTTTCTCCAAAGACCCTTGTAACACTCACGAGTATCCCCGTTATGATTCCGTTTAACGCTGAGGGGACGAGAACTTTAAGTACTGTCCTACTATATGAAACCCCAAGAGCATAAGAAGCCTCTCTTAACGAAGAAGGTAACGCGTTAAGAGTCTCCTCTGTTGCCTTAATTACAAGTGGGACCATCATTATGGCCAGCGCAACTCCTCCCGCAAGTGCAGAGAATGTTCTAAACGGTAAAACTAACCAGCAATACACGATGATGCCAACCACTATGGACGGAACCCCCTGCATAACTGAACTCAGTTGGCCTGTAAGCTTAGCAAGTAGAGTCTCCTTCCTTTCGGAGACGTAAATTCCCACTGCCACGCCAAGTGGGACGGAAAAAATAAACCCAAGAGAGACAAGGTATATGCTACCCACGATAGAGTTGTATATGCCCCCTCCCTGCTCACCCGCTGGTTTTGGCAAACTGAATAAAAAGTCCCAGCTTACAACTTTCAAGCCTTTCAAGGATATGTGATAAAGAATGACTATAAGTGGCGTAACTATTAGAAAGGAGAGGAGAAAAACCACGTATCTGAAAAGCTTATCTCTCAATATTCTGAATTGTGTCCTCTCCCTTACCGGTTGCTGCGACTTCCGTACTCGGACGACGCCATTTACAAGCAAGAAACCTCCCTTTCTCGCACGATCCCCGTCTTCTTAAGTATGGCGTTACCCAGGATATTCACAAGAAATGTAATGCAAAGCAGAACAAGACCTATAAGAACGAGAAAAGAAAAAGTGATCCCCGTCGATTCTTGAAATTCATTAGCGATTACGCTTGCCATCGTATTTGCTGGGCCGAATAGATCTGTGGGTATATAATTAGAGTTGCCTATGAGCATCGTTACTGCCATTGTTTCACCCATTGCGCGGCCGAAGGAAAGGATAATCCCTGCTATTATTCCTGCCTTCGAATACGGAAGAATTACATGTCTTATTGTTTCGTATCTCGTTGCCCCGAGCGAATAAGCGGCCTCTTTAAGATCTGAAGGAACTAAGGCCATAACCTCAGTTGCAATTGAAACGAAATAGGGAACAATCATTACAACAAGTACAAGGACAGAAGTCAAAACCCCAACGTCTTATAAGGTTGCGCGTTTTTAGATCTCCTAAGTAAGAATTTAAGAAAAGGCGAGAAAAGACGATAACATTATTAGATCGATAGGAGGTTGATGGTGACAAAGCTAATAGTTGCTGTAGATGGGTATTCTTTCGAAGATGCAAAAGAAAAGGGGATACTTGAAAAGCTAAAAACCGCAAAAGAAAGGGATATGATATGGGGCATAAAAATAAATGACATGCTTTTTTCAGACTCATGCCCGGAAATAATAAGGACACTGAAAGAGGAATACGGGCTTTCCGTCTTTGCGGACGCAAAGCTTCACGACATACCGAATACGATGGAAAATTGCCTAAATAGGCTTGTTGGAGCGGGAGCTGATATTGTTTCCGTCCATTGTTCTGCATGTTTCAGACCCAAAAGGGAGGAGCTCTTAAAACACATAGCAGGATTTACAGTTCTCACCTCTTTCACGGATCTGCAGGTGAGGTGGATCTACGATAGGCCAGTAGCGGAGATGATAAAAAATTTCGCGGACATAGCTCTCATGAACGGATATCCTTACATAGTTTTATCTGCGAGAGGTCTCGATCTTCTGAAGGATTATCCAATGAAAAAAATATGTACAGGGATTAGGCCGCACTGGTTCCCTGACAGAAAGGACCAGATCGCGGTAACTTCTATAAAGGAAGCCGTCCGTGCGGATGCTGATTATATTGTGATAGGAAGGCCTATAACGGAATCTCCGGATATTCTTGAGGCAATAGAAAAGGTAAATTCAGAACTTCTTTAGAAACTCCAATATTTGACATAATTCACCCCTTTTAGTAATATTACGTTCCCGATGGATTTCCGTATTCGGCCATATATCCCGCCGAGCATTTATCCTATCTAAAGCCGGTTCGGCTTTAAAGGATTTCATCCAATAAAAGAGAAAGGAGGAGATAGATATGCCATATACGGTCGACGCGAGGGGCCTTTCCTGCCCCGAACCGGTGATACTTGCCAAGAAGGCTATTGAGCAACATGAGGAGGTAGAAATTATCGTTGACAATAAAACCGCGCTCGAAAACATAAAGAGGCTTGCTGTTGATCAAGGATGCATCTTCGAGGAAAAAGAAGAAAATGGCACTTACCACATATACCTAAAAAGAAGAGAAAAAAGAGAAGGCGGAGCAAAGGAGCAAAGGCCTCTTGGACCGACCCTTGTTGTGATATCCTCTGATGCCATGGGAAGGGGAGATGACCAACTGGGAAAATTACTTATCAGAGCCTTCATACATACACTTACCGAGCTTGAAGAGAAACCTGACGTGATAGTTCTTTATAACTCTGGTGTTCTACTCTCAAAAGAAGGTTCCGATTGCGTGGAAGACTTAAGCACACTGGAGAAAAATGGTGTGAAAATACTTATCTGTGGAACCTGTGTAAATCACTTTGGTATTAAGGGTGAAATATCTGTGGGAACTATTTCAAACATGTATGTGATCGCACAAACGCTCATTTCAGCAGGAAGGATTGTTTACCCATGAGTGAACCTGAAAAGGGTTACTTGTTCGCCATTTTTAATTCTACAAACCACCTCTTGGCTGCAGAAAAAGTCATAAAAGAGGGTGGATTAAAGTACAAGATTGTCCCTATACCGAGGTTTCTCAGTTCAGATTGTGGGGTATGCATAAGATTTCGAAAGGAGGACAGAGAAAGGTTCGAGGCACTTGTTAGGGAAAAAATAAGGGATTTCGTAATCGAGTCAATAGATGAGGAAAACCGAATCTGAATGGGAAAAAGTAAAAACAACGGGCTTGCAAGTTCTGAGAGGACTGTTGTAATATAGGGTTAAGGCCGGAGTGGTGGAACTGGAAGACGCGCCGGACTCAAAATCCGGTGGAGTTTAACTCCGTGCGGGTTCGACCCCCGCCTCCGGCAATGCGTAATCTATTGAAACCATTAAAGGTCGGGCTCGAAAAAAAACCCCGAAAATACTTTCCCCAAATTGGCCCCAGAAGAAAAAATTCAGGATCTTACCTACATTTGCTGAGAAGTGAACCTCTAAGCACCTTCCCCTATCATTGCTTAGTCGTTTCGGCACGCAGCTTATGAAGGAAAACACCAAGTGGCCTCTCAGCCTCTTTTGAAAA
>JGI24721J44947_10004228_pt1 | contig 19983 bp, 7 predicted proteins | sample YelNatPaOPGAMG01_FD_44947 | JGI IMG/M metagenome (IMG submission 44947) | reverse complement strand
GCCCATGCCGCCGCCGAAGCCGCCCATGCCACCGCCGAAGCCGCCCATGCCGCCGCCGTAACCGCCACCGCCGTACATATTATTTCCAAAGCCGCCACCGTAGCCGCCCATGCCGCCACCGCCCATGGATGTCATCCCCATCATTCCCGCAGTGCTGTAATATTCGGAAATGATTGGAGTGCCTCCCATTAGGAGAGCAATCTCACCGGCGTCAGCGAAATTCACCGGTATTTTGGTGAACCTTTTAGGCATCTGCACCTCTGTCGCTGGTGTGTTCGTGTTATCCGATGCTTGGTACGGTTGTTGCACGTTGTTGTTATCCTCTTGTTTCACGGAGATGTTATAAACCCCGTTTTCCACTCTGTAGGTAAGCGGAATCATAGAGGATGAGCGAAGGATGCTTTCCAACGCCGTTTGGAACGGAGTGTCGTTCAAAGATACCGTCACGGTACCCCGCACATTTGAATCAAGCGAATAGTTCACCCCCACTGTGTTGAAAAGCAATTGAAGTGCGCTTCTAATATCCGCATTGGTGAGATTCAATGTGACTTTCTTGTTGGCAAGATCATTGCCATTGTTTTGCTGTGATAGTGCAGGGCGACATGCGATCAATGTGGATAGCATCAGCGCACCAAGCGCAACAGCTCGAAACCAGTTTTTAGCCTCTTTCATTTTAAGTCCTTTCGGATATGAACCCATATCCAACGATTATAAAGGATAAATGCAAATGAATCATTCGCACTCCCTTTATATTTTATACTCGGCGCAAGAAGGTATCGTTAATAATTAATGCAATTAACGAATATATTCTTTTAAGGATCAGCTTACAGCTAAGTGCATTTTCAAACACTACCCACGCGGTCTTCGGTTCCTATAGGGATTTCCTCTGTAAAAACCGCCACCAGGCCCCATCGGTCCTCTTGGTCCCATGATTCCCATCGGTCCTCCTGGTCCCATGGTTCCCATCGGACCGCCAGGTCCATTGTTCTGAACGCCTGGAATGGTATCGGAAAGCGGAATGACCTGTTGAATGGTTTGTCCATTCTCCTGACGTTCAATCACTACGGAATCCGGCTCAATTCTGGTCACCGTGTAGCCTTCCACTTTGTCGCCAGGCTTGACAACCATCTGTCCGTTAACTCCCTCAATCAGTGCGAAACGCCCCGTCGAGCCGCTTATCGCTCCCACCATCCGATATTGTGGAACTTCGTGAATAATAGGTTGCGCCTTTGCCACCTGTTGGACTCCGAAATTGGGAGCGACACGCACAACCGGCAACATCGGTTCNACTGGCGGCAACGGTTTCGGCGGAGGGGATGGTGGAAGCCATCCGGTCCTTGTGTATCTGCCCCAGTTGAAGCTGAATGGATCCTCCCGATGAGAAGGAGGAGTGGTGTTCGCTGGTTTGGTGGATGCGGAAGATTGTCCGGAATTTGATGAGGTCGACGCCATACCCATCGACGGCGGCATCACTCCCGGAGGCATCATTCCACTCGGCATTCCAGGTGGCATTCCACCAGGCATTCCCCCTCGTACCGGAGGTCCCGAAGGAGCGGAAGACGCAGAAGAAGATTGCGAGGTGGAAGAGTTATCGGATCCGCCTCCACTACATCCGGCAATCAGGAGCGTAATACCCAAGGCTAAAGCCAAGGAACCCCATTTCATCAGTTGTCTCTTATCATTTCGCAAAGGAATTCTCCGTAATGCAATCTTAAAGCTTGATCGCTGGTCTTAATGAATTAATGAACATCCATGGGCAAATGGAACAGCGCGGATTTTCAACACCAACGCTTTCGCTCATATTTGCACTAATGCGGCGTACCGCTTGCCGTGGCGCCAGGCATTCCACTCATCGACGCCCCCGGCATTCCGCTCATACCACCCATCATCCCAGGACCACCCATCATTCCAGGACCGCCCATCATACCCGGTCCGCCCATCATACCCCCCATGCCACCTTGGCCGCCAGCGCCGCTTGGAGTTCCGGAAATCCTCGGATTGTACACCGGATTTTTCTCATGTAGTATGATGGTCGTGGTGACTGTATATCGGCAAAACAGAGTGCTGTAAACGCGAAACATATGCACATCGGAGACGGTGGGAACCCCGATGCCCTTGGCTTTTGTCCAACTCTGAACGTGATGCAATAAGGCGTTCATGCTAGGACCAGTCACTAACATATGCAGAGTGTAGGTCAGAACCGGCCCGTAACCTTGGCATTGCGAACTCTGTCCGCCGCCGAACGCATCCGCTTTGATGGTGGAGGGATCAATTCCGAAAGGACCGAAGGTCATGCTTTTCCCTTCAACCCAAGTGATGTCATTGTCCCTCTGTTGCGAATTCATGAAGTTAAAGATAGCGTTCCTGAACCGTTGGGGCCAGTTATGCCCGTAATTCCACATGAAAACGCGCAACATTGTGACAACCTCATTGGAGTTGTACCCTAAGGTGGGCATATATTGCGCTTCGTACACCTTATAAGCTTTTGTAAGCGAAATCTTTTCGGCAACCGCTTTTTTCAAGTCGGATTGCGCCGTTGGCAACGTATCCGCAGTTTGCTGAGTTGAAGCTAGCAGCTGTTGATTTTGATTGATTGCGGTTCTCGCCTTGGGAATAAAGAGAAAGTAAAGTCCCACCCCCACCGCGATCGCCACAAAAACACCGATGATATTGATATGTAGTACAGTTAGTCGCGACATGTTTTCTCCCTTTCCCTCTTAACCGGACGTTCCACCGGGGGTGCCGGAGGGTGACGCCATGCCACCCGGAGCTCCCATCGGACCGCTCATGCCGCCAGGCTCCACGGGAAATCCGCCCATTCCGCCGGGGAAACCGCCCATTCCGCCCTGCGCGTTGGATGCGCCGCCTGTTTTTTGCGATGATCCGGGACTGTAGGTTGGAGGTGCGGGTATGGGAGTGACTAACGTCAACGTCACACCAAAAGTGTATCCATAAAGGTTGCCGTTTGCATCGGTCGGACGATAGTGAGGATAATTATCATCCTGTTCTCCGCCGCCGCCTCCCTGACCCATTGTCGTACCCATGCTATACGGATTGCCGCCGCTCATCGGGCCCATCATTGGGGACATCGGCGTCATGCTGGATGATGCGAAGGAAGGGGGCATCATGCCGGGATAGGGCGATCCGCTAGGACCTCCGCCAAAACCACTCATGCCGCCTGATCGCCCGCCGCCGAGCACCAAATCTATAGCGTCCTGTTTGGTTTTAATCTCCGTGGTTACATACTGTCCGCCCATGGTCTGATTACCGCCCTTCCAAGGCGACGGGAAAGTTGGACGGAAGTTACTCAAATTGATATACAGATTGGAAATCTTGGGGTTATGCTCCATCCACATCATATAATGCCCCAATTGCGCCAAGCTGGGAGCGAACGCCTGCATGGCGACCTGCGAACCGCTTGGAGTGATTGAATCATACACCACCGAGCGAATCGTGTACTCCGCTATATTGTGATAAACCGGCGGATAGGTGGTCATGTCATATTGCCGGCAACTTGACACGAAATCGGCCTTTGTTTTAATATCGGCGCTTGCGTTTTGAATGCTTGTCGCCTTGCTCTCAGTCTGTGTCGCCTCGTCAGCCGTGGGTTTCAATTGCGCAGCGGCAGCCGCCAAGCGGGCCGCCTTGCGATCCATGACAATCTTCACGCTCATGAAGCCTACGATGATAAGGGCAACGACAACCGACCATAACACGATGACGTTTCTGCGTTTCGCACGGTCGTAAATGTAATTTGGGAGAAGTGATATTCGAAGCATGTTTATTTGCTCTCTTTACTTCTTCTTTCCACGCTTACCGCTAACCAAAGGAGACGGCATGGAAGGGGGGATTATCATATCTCTGGCTGCCAATCCGATCGCCACGGCGAATTGAGGCGCGACATCCTCCAGATACTCCATGGAGAAGTTTTTCGCGGTCGGGCGCACGTATGCCAGCGGAGAGGCTATGTGGGTGGGAATATTAAACTCCCTCTCAAAATACTTATCCAGATTTTTTAATTTCGAGGAACCACCGCATAACAATATCTCATCGATCTCTCCGCCCGTAGGACGGCCTCTGAAATAATCGAGAGATCGCTTGATCTCATCCTTAAGCTCCACAATCACCGACGCGAGGGCTTGCTGCACTGCATTCTCTTCGGGGTCGCCGACAGGAACAGGTGCGGGAAGGGCCGCATTTGGTTCCTCGGCGACGCTTGAGGGTTCCAACTCAAGTGGCTGCTCATCCTGTTGTTGGAATAACGGTGAAGGCTTTGCCGGCTCCTCCTCAGGCACGGAGAAAATGAACGGCATGGCCCCTTCCTCCTCCTCCGGTTGTTGGGACGCGAAGTCCAGAAAATCCTCTCCTTGCGGCAGAACCGGTTGTGCAAGTTTCTCCAGATCAATTTCGCCATGCTGCTTCTTCAGATCCTCGGCTTTGTGTTCATCGACTCCCAGCTGAGACATAATGGAGCGAGTAATGTTTTTCCCCGCCAGTGGGATGGTGCGCGGAAACGCAATTACGCCGTTTTTATAAATGGCGATTTCGGTGTTGTTACATCCAACATTCACGATCGCGACCGTTTTCTTGCCCCATGGGTCAGGACCGAGTTCCAACAATGCGCGAGAAATCGACAGAGGCTCCACATCAATGGCTTTGGGTTTCAAGCCTGCGGCGAAGATCGTCTCGACATGCTTGTCGACCATATCCTGCTGCGCGACGACAAGTAACACTTCCATGTTCTGGTCGTTGGGATCGGCGTCCATGCGCGGGATTGGTTGAAAATCCATCACCACGTCATTCGCCGCAAATGGAACATGTCGTTCCACCTCCCAGCGCATTGTCTCCTTCAACTCCGCCTCGGTCATTTTCGGAACCTCTATCACACGAACCACCAGAGCGGTCTCGCCTGATACGGAACTAATGACGGTCTTGGAGGTGATACCGGAATCCTTCAAAAGCTTTTTAATCACTCCACCGAGGAGATGAGGATCCAAAATGATGTTATTCTCCAGAACCCCTTCCGGAGTTGGAGCCATACCCAGAGCGCGAAGTTTCACCCCATCTCGACCGGATGACAACTCCACCACCTTGATCATACTGGAGCCGACATCCAAACCTACCGTCGGCGCAACCGACTTTGGCATTCTCGATTATCCCCCATTTCATCCGCGGTATTTGTCACACACTTCAATAAGCGTCATAAACAACGCAAGAGAAGATCACGTGAGAAACGACCCAGCGAACATCGCAACTACCCGATCCACTAAGTTGATGCATACCATTGTAGCAAGTTTAATACACTCTGTCAAGTATCAATGCGCAAAGGATGAAAAATCAAAAACTTGGGAGTTGCGGATCGGCGCTCTCCGTCCTTCACCAGCTGAAAAGTCCATTGCAATTCCGATTTGCGGGCGGATTCGACATGAAAGATGTGACCCGCCCGCATCGCGCATTTCACGCAGCCTTTATTGAGCAGGAATTAAATAGAACTGCGGGCTGATCGTTTCGTAATAAAGATCCGGCGTGCCGTCTCGTGTGCTAACCCAGAAGACCCACACTTTATTCTCAAATGGATCCTTGAATGCAGCGACCTGCCCTTCATTTACGCTCACCTTCGTGGGCAGTGCGACTTCGGAAGCCGACTGATCGGTGGGAGTCACGGCCGCACTGATCTCATCCTGCCAGGACACCACTCCGGTCACGGTGTCCGTACTGGTGCTCACGGCGTTTCCGTTTTGAGTGCTCTGCCAATTGTAGGTGATCGTAACGGTTCTTCCTTCATCGGCGGGGGTGAAGTACACTCGTCCTCTCGCCCAGTCCACTTCATAGGGTCCGACATTGCCGGTAACCGTGATATTTTGAGTGGTTCCGTTATTTACGGTTCCGTCGGGATTCAAAAGAACCCCATGATTCAAGCGAACCATCAGTCGCATCGTTTTGTAATATATCTGAGCCGGCGCCGGCAACCCGGACCCCGTCTTGCGATAGAACAGCCAATATCTCGTAACTGGCATCGTCTGAGCCGGCGGAACCTGTGCATTGGAACCGGCCGCAAACACCATGCCTGGATACTGGTCCGGACTCATATCCAAAAATGCGCAAGGGTTCGTACTGGAACCCGAGACGGGATCGGGCGGAAGATTGTTGCGATTTACATTAAGCCGCATCGTCTGCGGGATGTAGTTCGCCGTCACCACATCCGTCGGCGCCGGGGCTTTCCCCGTGAAGGTTACCGTTCCGACCGTCGGGTCTATCACGATCTCTCCGCCATTCGGATTGGAGTAATAGATCTTTCCTGTGGCGTTGTCCCAACTGGCGTTGCCTGTGTTCACTTGCGTTCCGTTCACCATGATGCTGATGGGCGGGTTCGTATACTCCTGCGCCGTCCATGCGACATCCCTGGATTGCCAGGTCTGGGTGGAGCCGACACGAGCCATTAACTCATTCTGCGCCGGCGGCAATGGCGCCGGATTTAACTGGTTTCCGTTAATGACATACCTTGTCAGGAATGTCTCCGCTTGTCCATTGGTGGGCATTTTACCCGTATATATCAAATCAATACAAGGCGGATTGAGGTCATTTCTCAACACCGGTACCGGATTGGACGCCCACTGCAAGGATCCGGGTGTGACGAGTATCGTATCCGATTGCCATTTGGTCGGATCGGAGACGGTGGGATTGTAATTGAAATACAACCGTGTTCTGCCATTGGTTCCGCTGAACCAGAAGAGCCAAGCGGCGCCGTTTAACACCACCGCTTTCGGACCGTACTTAGGAAGTGACGGATCGTTGGAGAACGCTGCGGGAGAACCTCCATTGAATGTCGTATCCGGGACGCCGTTGTTCAATCTTGTGTAGAATGTGCGCGTATCCTCGGTTGGCACATTGGTGTTCATCGCCGCCGTGTACTGCCAGAACAGCCAGGATGTGTTATTGGCTGGATCAGTCGTGATGCACGGCGAGAGATTCTTAATGGTGGACGGAACATCCCCCGCAGGCGCGGGAGGATAGGGTCCGTTTATTGCATCCCACCAGCTTTGCTGAGTGCCGAATTGCCAGTCAAACACATTATTCGTTGCGTTGCTCGCGGAAGGCAACGTGGAGTAGAACAGATTCCACGGAGCGTCCGGCGTACCCGGATCCACCCATTTGCCATTACTGAGAATGCGGTTACTCGACCAGTAAAGATAGATATCATTCTTGCCCGCGTTATTATTCATCATCACCGCAGGCATAGCGTTCGCACCATTCGGCGCATCCCCAGGCAGTCTGACATCCAGTTGATACTCGGAACCCGCAGTGGTGCCGTTGGTTAAGCGGGCTTCCGTCACAGTCGTCTTCAACGTGAACGGATTGGACACCACAGGCTCGACAGCCGGGAAGGAAGGGACGGTTCCATTCATCGGAGTGTTCAAAATGCCATCGTCATTCACCGCAAGATTTAAGGGATCGGTAAGATTATTCCAAGTGGAATACTCGTTAACCCAGTTTCTCCAAGCCGGGGGCGTTTCATCCTCGAACACCAAAACCTGGGTTGAGTAGGTGCCAACGGGCGTGCCGAGCGGAACAGCGAAACCAATCTTAGGCTTGCCGCCAAACTGCGCGCCATTGGGTCCATCCCCAAGATACATAATGGTGGGAGAGGTATCCCCAACGTCAGGTTTGTGCAGGGTGGGCCGAGGCTGGCTGTTGCCAGGCCAGTTCGGATTCGGAATCGGCCAGAGATTGGGTACGCTATCCCAGCTATCCGGCACTTGCTGTCCGTTAACAGTAATGCTGTGATCCAGGGAACTGACAATTCCGATATTGCCTGCCGCAGGCGGACCGTTCGTATTGAATCCCGGAGCCCATAGCTGACCGACGCCGGTGGAGATCGGCACCTGATCGCTGGTCAAACCGAGCCAGCTTGCAATGTTCGTAGGAGCGGTGTTGTTTCCTATCAACTTGGCGACACGTAAATCCAACAGGTTGATATTGCCGTTGTTTTTAATTGTGAAGGGTGCGAAGAATGACGTACCATTGGGGTTGTCCCAAGGCGATGTGGATCCCGTGTAGGGTCCGACTCCGCTTGGGGCGAACGGAATACTGTACGTACCATTGGCGCCAAACGGCGAATAGCCCGCTCCTTGAGGCTCCTGCCCCAGGTCAACCGTCTGTTCCTGAGTCTGAATGCTAAAGTCAGGCGGTACGGCAAGTCCCACGTTGAATTGACGAAACGCCATCTCTGTGGAAGTAGGCGTTTGAGCGTTTTGAACTCCGGGCAACGCGGCGTTCCCCTGGAAGGTGCCGGTTCCGCTCGAATCCACAAATACAATCACCGTGCCGACATACCCCGCAGTGGGTGCGAGCAGAAGCTTGACTGCGGCTGAATCGTTCGGCGTGGCGGGAAGGCCGGTGGTAACGTTCATGGGTCCGTACACATCCGGCGCATTCGAGCTGGTGTGAGCCAGATCGTTGATGCCATAGTAAGCCGTGGATATGTTTGCAGGNTGATACTGCGGCACTTTCACGTTCAGGTTCAACACCAAGGGATTCAGCGTTTTAACATTGTTAACCACAGTCGCCATCGGCAATGTGACCGCTTGCTGTGTCATATCCGTTGTGGAGTTAGCCGGCATAACCGTCATGTCAATCGCGGGAATGTCAGGATAATCCACGGAGTTATGGGTCGGAATAAGATACGTATCCTCCCATGGCAAAGCGTTCATGACTCCCATGGTGGGATCGTTATTCCGATAGTTCCATCTCAAACTGTATCTTGCAACGCGTATATTGTTAAGCGGTTGCGCCAACTTATACATGTCGCTTCTATCGGCGATTGCAAGCGCCTGCACTGGATTGCCGTTCGTATCCACGGCGGAATAGGTTGCGCTGGAGTTATCCTTGATGAACCCCATCGGCGCGAAAACATCCTTCAGTCCGGATACGGTCAATACGCCCGGAGTTCCGGTGGCGGGATCTGTAACCAAACGGTTTCCATTCGACAACACTTCGCTGAAAACGCCATTCGCACTTGCACCCCACCCCATTTCGTTGGTTCCAGGACCGACGACATTGCCTCGTGTCGTGATCGCCAAAGGATTTGCGAAGGTTATATTCCTTCCTGTGTTGCTTGGCTCCGTCCCGTACAGGGTGTAGGTGGGAGCCACTGGTGGCGAGTCGTAATATTCCGGCGGATTCGGATTGGTGCCGGAGCCATCCTTGAAATTAGGAGTGGTTAGCACATACTGACCCGCCTGCAGTTGTATGGTGGGAACCGTGATGGACGGTTTTCCTGGAAAAGCGGTCGAAGTCTGTTTGGCGGATACGGTGATATGATACACCGATCCCGGAGTCTGCGCGAAGACCTGAGAACTTCTCCCAATCGTGAACTGCGCGGTGGCGTACCAGGCGTAACCGGGTAACCATTGAGGAACTCGCAAAGCCGGATTGGTATTCGTGGGATCACCGGGTACATATACAAATATTTGACTTCCGGTATAGGCTAAGTCCTGTTTGGCGGCGACAGTCTGAGTCTGATTCTGACCACCGCCAGTGAGGGTGAAGGTCACCTGCGGCACATTGGTCGCGCTAAGGTTCCCGTTGCTATCCACTCCTCGATACCCGCCCCATGCGGCGGTGTAGATGGTGTCGCCCCACTCATAAACAAGGAAGTGAGTGTCGTTGCCTGTGCTATCGGTCGTATCCGATTTCCAGGTGCCAGTACGCCAAGCATCATAAGGGGATGTACCCCCGGCCTGTCCGAGATTAGCCCACGGACTTGTCGCTACATCCTTTGTGGAATCCCAAACATCCGCCAAACGGATATCCACGCCCTCAAGATAGGCGCCTGCACCGGTTGGAGATATTCCAGGCTCTCCAGGCGGAATATAATCATTCGTGTATGCCGTGTTGAAGTAGGCGTGAAGCTGGCCATTCACCTCGCCGTTATCCTGATTGCCTTCGTCGGAACTGTACACCCACATATTCGAAGTGATCGCTTCGGAACCCCTCCAAACGTTGGAGGTGTTGAACTGTTGTATGGTTCCTGCATTATCCACTTGCAAGGGGACAAAGCCTATTAGTCCATCCTGCAACGACCAGATCAATTTCCCCAAGCCCGTATCCGAGGCGTCCAAACCGATGATCGCCCCCGTATCCAAAGGCAGTAAAACCGCAGGTGAGACCTTCGGCGCACCTGTCACCCATGCTTGATATGGAAGATTAGCCAGAAAAGTCACAGGAGCGCGTGTGGCGCCATATGTCGGACTCGCCCATTTCTGACTGCCTGTCGCACCATCGAGTTCATAGATGGACCCACTTTGATTTGCGACGAACACCGCCGCATTGCCGCCATTGATGTTGGCGTTCCCTGCGGGGATCCACGCAGGAGCCGTGAAATTCTCCGTCACTGAAGGCGAGAATGTCCAATTGACCGTCGGTGTGCCGTTTGAAACCGTCTCAGGGTCGGAAATATCGAACACTTGTTGACCTGCGGAGAAGATATAGTTCCCGTCAACCCCCTCGGACGTAAGCGCACCCGGTTGCAATATCGGCGAGAGAGTCGGCGTGGTGTAGAACCATCTAGGTTGACCAATATTGACACCTCCCGCCAACAGGTTCGATAATCGTTGGTGAGGATCGTTATTCTGCATATCCACGCAATACACAACTCCATCCCCGCTGCCATCGATAATACGGTCGTTGGAACCGGTTGCCGGATCGGTATGGATGGCGGGCGTCGCTGCAAAAGCGCCCTTGGGAGGATCATCCGATAACACTCCGCCATTCGATTCGGATACAAATTTGAGCGCGGACAATGCAACTACGTGCCCCGCAGCGATATCCGCCGGGCTTCCATCGTTATAGATGGTCACTTGTCCTATAAAGTTGCCATTCAGGTTTTGCTTGAACACAACATGATTTTGCAGTAAAACCCATCTATCCCCGGGGATCGTCGGAGTGAAATTATTCTGGTTGATATAAACATCCTTGAATCCCGTGGATGTGTTCAATTGATAGTGAGCGGATGTCGTGAAGTTGGCGGAACCAACGCTCGGAATCCATGCATACACCGAATACATCGTCGTGCCGGCCGGCGGCGTCAACGTCTGAGTCCAAGTGGCGTAAAGAGTGGAGGGGGCGGCAACAACCGGCGCTGAGAGATAGGTGAAGTTCGAACCGTTCCATGAAACGGTATCCGTCACCTTGGTAAAGGAGGAGATGCTCGGATAGGCGTCGAATTGTCCGGGCGGGTAGGTGTTATCAACCGTCTTCACATCCGTCGGCAACTGGGACACGAACATTACCGAATCAGCCACAACGATACGGTTTGCGGCGGCGTCCGTTGCGGAGGCGTTGCTCAGGCTTAACGTAAGGGTGGCTTTGTTGTTCGCGTCCACCGGGAAGTTTACATCCGTCGCCAGCAATCGCCATTTCCCGACCGGAGGCAAAGCGGGATTATTACCAACGGGGGGCAGAACATTCCTTTGATCGAATGTCACAATCTGAGGGCCGGTAGCCGTGGTGAGCGTGTACTGAACGCTATGGGCGAAATTCCCGTTCAAATCCGCAGGAATCCACACATATACATCGAAAACCGGAGCTTTCACGTTCGGATCGAGTTGTACGCTCGTTGTCCATGTGGCTGTTGCGACCACCACCCCCGGCGTCGTGGGGTCCACCGCGTTCGCCTCGTGATAATTGCCTTTGTTCGCCATGGCGTCCACGGGAGCCGGGTTAACAGGAGTGAAGCCATTCACCGTTGTAAACGCCGGATTGCCGTCACTATCATCCACATAGGCCTCTATCAGGCTTTGCATCCATTTGTCCCGACCAAGCGATGGCCAAGTCATGGTGCGCCTGCCGGTACCCGCGATATGATTCACGAGAGTCGCCTGATAGGGCTCCCCGATCGTCTCTCCGGTTAAATTCGGATTGGACACCGTTCTGCCTGCAGGGTCAAATGCGTACACTCTTCCATTCTGGTTCCCTATCACAATATATGGGATGGAGACATTCCCCTGCTTCACAACCACATAGGAAGGCGAGGAGATAAAGGGCCCCAACGAAGGAACGGTGTTAACAACCGTATAATTCCCTGGGGGAGTGTTCGGGTCCTCCTGACCGCTCGGTGTCGGGCTGAGATCCCCATCAATCGCGTAGATGCCGCCATCCGTTCTGCCGTCCGTTCCCGTTCTCCCCTCCAAATTGTAAAGATCGGGATTATAGTTCGGGTCGTCCTGCGGACCGTTCATGATCCCGTTAGGAAGACGGGGATTGGAAATCGATGGATAGACCCAGTACGGCGTGGTGGTTCCATTTCCACCCAACGCGTCCAAACACCATACATGCCCATCGCCCGTGCCAAAATAGACCACCGTGCGTGTTTTTCCGGACGGCCAGGTAACATCCTGTATCAGAGGGGATGCGAGCACGCTGTTGGTCAATTGATTTTCCGCAACCAACTCCACCGCATCCGCAACGACAACATTATTATTAGTCACATCCGCTTGGGTGCTCTGATTGTTCAAGGAGATGTCCACCGCCTGCATTAGCGTCCCCCCTCCAACTCCGGGGAACTGAATATGCGAAGCGAGAAGCCTCCAACCGCCGGTTGTCGTGGGCGCCGCCTGCTGATCCAATGTGTAATTCTGTGTTCCAGCCGAGGTCACGATGGAGTAATTTGCTTGAGTGACATAGGACGGACCGGGCGCCGGCTCGGCTGCGGGAATCCACACATACACCGAATAGGTCGTGGAATCCGTTGAGCTTGTAATTGGAACCTGAGTTTTCCAGGAGAAAACGCTTGTCGCCGCAGCGACGGCGGGAGTTGTCTGATACTCGGTACCGTAGCAGTCATTCCCAGTGACGGAAGTCCAGTTAGGCGGCCCTGGATCCGGGCTGTAAGAAGCTCCTGAACTATTATCGTCCACCACATACGATTGAGGAGTGGGACTGGCAACGTATCTCCAGCGCAGCACGCCGTAGTTCTTATTCGTGGGATTGTTAATGTTGGCGTCATCATCCTCAAGACAGTAAAATGCCGCGTATCGGATGCTGCTAGTGGGATCGGCGACGACCGGGTTATTGACAGGGTCGACCGCTTGCGTTGGATTTAACGGAATCGCTTGAAAACCCGCAGGGCTTCCGGGATTGGTCAGTGAAGGGAACAGCACGCCCGGTCCCTTGGTTTCATCCCTGCCAAAATAGGTGAGTTGCATCTCGGCGTTCGGATAGTTGGGATCCGGCGGGTTCTGAGGAAACATCCGGCTTACCGGTGCGTCATGAATATCCCCGCGTCCCTGTTCCGGAACCAGTCTGACCGCGTTGGCGGGGACAATGGCGTTAGTATTCGGATCGGGCGTTATGTTGTAAAGGGTGACCCGTATGGGATGCACTCCGTCGTAGGGAAAATATCGATCATCTCCGGGGCCCGTGCGAATGCGCAACCAAAATCCACCGGTCTGGCCGAAATTCAACATGAAAATACGGCTTGTGACGGGATCATCCACGTTCGCTCCCCAGCTCACTCTCACCATCGCGTAATCCACATTTGGAAATGTAGCGTTATTCACGATCGTGCCGCTGTTCGGGAATCTTATGTATATGGCGTACCGTTGGTTTGCCGCAAGGGGTTGTCCGCTGACATCCGTCGTTCCTTGCTTCGTTCCGGCGGGATATGCCGTGCCGAAGGACCATTGCGCCCATGTGGTGGAGGCGTTTGTGGGCAGTTCGCCATTCACCTCGGAATAGGTTTGCACGGCGGAGCCGTCCGTGCCAAGGTCTGGCAGCAAAGCCAAAGTGCTTTCACCGATCGTGCTCCCCAGGGTGGCGTCATATGTTGCGTGAGCGTAAACATAGTCCCCGACGTTGGCGGGATTGGGATCGGCAGGGGGCCAAGCTCCCGAAGCTCTTACATTGGAGTTATCCGATGTATTGACTGCGTTAAACCATGCCCCGTTTGTTGTAAAGCTTTGTCCTGTGGCGTTAGGAGTCGTCTGGAGATTATCCACCACGATCTCGGGAGGCATCGAAGCGGTGTTCGGATATTTATATACGAATCCAAGCGGCTGTTGAGCGTTTACAATGCCCGTGTCGTTATTTGTTCCAGTGCGCGTCGGGCCCCCGCGGTGGGTTACCCAATCCACAGTCTGGCATTGCGCCGCAAGCAAGGAGGCGCACAATAGGATCATTACGCTCACAAGCGTTTTCGCTTGTTTATGCTCCATTTCTAACTCACCTCAATTCCAAATTCCACCCATTCATCGATGGAAAGGTCAAATCTCAATAAAAGAAATACGTTCATGGCTGCACCGCACACATTGGAGCCTCTAATATCTGGGTGGAGGTGCCGTTCAATTGGGAGCCGATATATCTGCGGATGGAGTTATTGACAATCATCTCCCCGGGCGTGCGCCAAATGATGCTGGGGTTAGGTGTCGGCGCCAAAGTACCTCCTACGGCAACGTAATCCGGCACATATCCGTCGTATGGAGCTGTGGGATTGTAGGCGGTGGGATCCAATACGAACACCTCTCCGTCAAACTCCGCAGGCGGGATGTTGTTTGGTCCGAACACGGTGGTGTCCGTCATCCCCCGATAGTGATTGGTTATGAGGAACTGATGGAGCAACCCATTCGCGCTCACCGATTTGGACAGCCGCCGAATACTTGTCGCTTCAAGGTGATTTCCCGTCATATGATAGTAATCGTTCGCCGTGATCATCCATTCGGTATCCATCAAATTGGGATTGTTGGCGTCAGGTACCAACTGGTAACATCCGTTCGCATCGCAAAGGAGATAGTGAAAAGTCAACGTGTTTCCGCTGCCCACTGTAAAGCTAGTGAAGCAGGTTGGAGCCACTATCGGTTGCAATTTGCCGTTAGGCAACAGGATGTTGGATAGTGTCGAAGAGATGTTCCCATTCGCATCCAACACAACCACAGACCCGCCTCCCGACGACGCCTGATCCCCGTTTGAATTAGACTCGATACCCGGCAAGCCCACAATGCGCGAGTTGGAAACGCAAGCCAAAGTCAACGGTATTGGGGGATTGTTAGGATTTGCCGGGTCCGCCTTCCATATGCGTTCCGCCGTGGTATAGCGATATTTTTTCCCATTCAGAGTGGTTTGACTTGCCCACACCACCACCCATGGCGGAGGCGTGCCGGTTTGATTGGCGTTAAAGGTGTTCACCAACTCCAGGATTCGGTAATTCCCCGTATCGGCGATCAAACAGTGTTCCGTGTAGGTCTGACCGTTTGGACCGGCATCCGTCCAGAAGGAGCAGTCCATAGGCGCGTTCAACGTCAAAGGTTGATTGGCTCCGAGAACGTTATTGGGATCCGTGAAACTACTGATCTCCCATACAACGTTGCCACCACTGTCAATATCAACGACCCTGTTATTTCCAGTATCCACCACGACATAGTTGTTGTTCTGAGCCGAGTGAATGACGGATGGGGATGAAAACGGAATCATACTCGACATCGCTACTCCCGTGTCCACCAAATTATTGATGGGTTGGCCATTACCGTTGCCATTGGGATCGAAACCGATATACAATGGCAATTGTCCGCCTGCGACAACGTAATTCCGTGTTCCATCGCAAGTCCAGACGGCATCGCCCGCCGCATCCACCTCAACAAGACGGTTCTTATCCGCAATTAAGGTGAAGGTGTTTGTATATTCGCGGATTCCGCCCTCGGTGTTCGCGATCATCACGTTCTCGGTTCCTATGGGAGCGCTTAGTAGCGGTCCGGCATCTCCGGGCACATTCCATTCCAAGTCCATCACGATATCCATGTGCCCCTGAACAGTGGTTGTGGTGAAGAGAGGAACCTGCCCGCCCTTGCCTTGTATCGTAGGATCCGTCAAGGTAGGATTGGCATCCACCCCAATCGCCTCGCCGCCTGCAAAGCCCAACCATAAGATGTTCCCCTGAATGGATGGGGAGGAGGTCACCAACCCCAAAGCCGGATTGGNGACTTTGGGCGAAAGGGCGTTGGCGGGAGGATTAAGCGTGGCNGGAAAAACCATATACCATAAAAGGTTGTTCACGCTACCCGGCGTTGCGGGGACCTCCGTCTCCGTGCCCGATCCTACCTGAACGACAAACGGCAGGGATGCCGAGACGAAATTATTCACCGTCCCCGGAATCGCCATGGATGTTATGGTNATGTTCCCCGAAGCGTAATCTATCGTGTATTGACTGGGCTGCAAATCCACTCTCGCCGCTGTGGTCGAATTGGTCATCAGTTCCGGATTAAACTGCCATATTCGGACGGTTTGATTGGGATTGATCGGCTGACCCAATCGAAGCACGATATTGGGATCGGCATTGAACGCGCATAAAACGGACACGGGATTCCCCGCGATTTGCGCTGTTGCGACCGCATACGCCGTGTTATTGTACCAAGCGGGAGAACCGATGAACTGCACATCGGTGATTGGCAGACCCGCTCCGGGTTGCGTCGGATCGTTTTGCACGAGCGTGGGCGGCACCTGAACGGTCTGATTGTTCACTTGAATGCTGTATCCGTCCTGCATCACATAAGCCCATTTCAAGATCGGCCGTGTCTCCTGCTCGTTTTCCGCGAAAAGAACTCCTCGCCCCGGATTGGTTGATTCGGAAGGAGTCGTATTCACCCCGTAAAGCAGAATATCATCCGGGGTGAGCGACGGCGTACCGCTGATGAAGTTCCCGGCGGAATTCACATCCGGAGCGAACATTATCCTTCTTTGAACTCCGGAATTCAAGGCGGCGTTTGACCAGTCGAGGGTATAGTTCGCATAAAACGTGCAATTGGGATCGTTCGTATTGAAAGAATCAACAGTGGGGCCGATGACCACTTTGTTCACTACTACGGTAAACTGATCCGCCGCTGGCGCCCCGGAAACATAATGCAACTCCTCCTCACCGTCCACCTGCCCTGCAGCGTTATGATGCACGAGAAAAACCTGCGGCCGCAGCAATGGATTGCCGTTGCCAGGATTGTTCGGGTCGTAGATGTACCACGGAACATTCGTGGTGGTTCGGGAGGATTGGAAAATGTAGTCGTTATTTTGAGTTCCGCTCTGAACCAATACATCCCCCTTGGTACTAAACCAAAAAGCTCGCACGGAAGCCGCATATTTTGTGCCATCCGTGCCGGTATAGGCCGGAACGGTGACGTACACCACTTTATCGTTGGCGCCGGAAGCGGTATCCTGTACGTACCCCACCGTGGGCGAAGACCAAATGGAGGGATTACCAGGAGTGATGGGTACCGAAGCGTCCTGCCAATCATGTTGTCCGATATTTCCGTTCGGTCCTGGTTCGAACGCACTTTCTCCGTTTCGCGGATCAATCGCGACCACGCGCCCGCCGTTGGCGGTATTCACTCCAAGGAAAAGCACCCCTTCCGACCAAGCCACCGATGGCACGGGCATGTTGCTTGGTAGATTGTAATTCGTCCCGAAATTCTGAGGGGAAACCCAATCCACTTCGGGAGTTGCGGAAAGCGGGTAAACGGGCGGGATGTTATCTCGCGGGAATGCCCTCGCCGCCACAACCGTTCCGGTATTCAAAACCACGATCACCAATTGCCGTATGAAGAAATTCGCGTGTCCCGACGCAGTTGGAGGGTTGTTCCCGAAGCTGGGATCGTAGAACGATATCACCGTGGGTGTCGATGCGCGCGTGGCGTTNGGATCGATACTTTTCAGGTTCAAGTTCCANATCTCATCATATGAAGTGCCGTAAGCGTAATCCGGAATTCCGTCATCCGGCGTGCCGTCCCCGTCAAGATCCGTGCCAGGATCTATCTTGAAGCAGTGCAGCACCAAGTTGGAGTCCACGTTAAAGATGCAATGGTTGAAAACCGCAGGAGCGGAGACGGGAACCGGTCCCGGTGCGGCGTATCGCCATTTTTCCGTTAGCGAAGCGCCCACGTTTTCCGGCGAATAACCCGTTCGGCGAACGTCAGCGTGAGCGGTGGTGTGACTCGACGCCCAGGACAGCAGGTTATATACGAATTTCAGGTCCGGAACATGCGCGGCGGCGAAGTTGGTTCCGCTCACCGCACCACTGTTTCCACCGTAACCGGCGTTGACTCCGCCCACGTAATCATTGATGGCGCAACCGGAATCCTGCACACTGAATACGATCCTGCCGTCCCCCATCTGTCCCGCCAAGATATAGGGACGCCAGTCGGACCCAGGGTTCCCGTTTCCGGGCGCCGCCTGCCCCAGAGTGTTCCATACAATGGGGGTCAGTTCGTCCGTTCCTGGAACCACTCCTGGCGGGCTGTCCGTCGTAGACCCAATGGGATTTTGATAGAGGTAATATCCATGAACTCCTTTGTCCCCTATGGTTTGGATCTCTTGCGGTGTGAGGACATACGGGGTGGTTAATAAGGGGCTCAAGGGGTCGCCAATCGCTCCCTGACCGTTGCCCCCCCCGTTATTCATCTGCACATCAAACAAAAAAGGAGAATTGGGATTGAAGGACAGACCGCCGCAGTCTTCGATCCACAGGGTGCCGCCGCCCTCCACGTATTTTATCAGCTTATCCAACTCGTCAGCGGTGAAGCTGATATTATGCATGTGCGTGTGAATATAGAGCAGATCGAACTGGCGCATATCCGCTACGGTGATATTGTCCAAGTTCACTTCCCAGTACGCGCCCATGTTTTTGGTGACCTGCGCGCCCACCTTGAATATCTGATATTGCGGCGTGCCGGGAATGAACGCGGGATCGCTGCCGTTTTGACGCGCATCCCATCTTTGGTAAATCGCGGGGGTTATGACCGATGGGGCGAGCGGATTTTGCAATATCATTCCCGCAGGCTTTAGATCGGTTCTGCTATCAAGCACATAGAAAAAATTGGGGTCCGGGTTTTCCGGATAGCTCCCCGGAAAGGCGGGATTTTTATTTGCGATGTTTTCCGCCGCGCATACAAGCATGCCGACATTGACTACGCGCTGTTGGTTATTGTAAATAAACGAGTTGGCGTATCCCTTTGTCGTCAACAGTCCGCATCCCAAAAGGGTCCCGATGATAATGTATGTTTTTAGGCGGGTTTTCATTGCTTCCACCGTCACTTCTCTCATTCCACTATTTTCCATAAGCGCAGCATGGAAAATGATAAACATCAAGTCAAGACCCTACTCTGCGCTCAGAGTCTTCCTCTTTCCGTTAACCGGAGGTTGCCATGTTGGTATAAATGATTTGCGGACATACCGGCAATTTGGGAACCGGCGGCAGGACCCTGCCCCATATATCCTGGCGAACCGGAGTATTCGTACCCGGCAGAAATGGATTCCATAGTACCGGATCATAGAGGAACCGTAATCCTTGAACGTTCGACATCCCTTCGTCCACTCCCCCGTTAAAGCCAACATCGGTTCCTTTGACGTGCGCATCCGGCACTGTTACGTTGGAACTTCCATCCTGTCGTGGAATATAGCCCCACAATTGCATCCATGCGGATTGATCCGCAATGGTTGCTGTTCTGTTCTCGGCGACAGCNCCGTCTATGGTGATACGACAATCCACCGGCTGGTAGTAGAAAGGATACATTGGGTCCGTCCCCTCGGGACGAGATCCGGTTGCCGCATAATTCTCAGGCGTGTCATTCGGGTTCATGTTCATCGGATACCCCGGAATGATGAAGAACGAACCATTCTGAGCGTATATCAAAGCCTCGATGCGCACATCCATCGGCTCCACTGCGGCCTGACTGAAAAGATAATCCTGCGGCGGTGGAGGCCCATACTGGGTGGGATCCGGACCAAGGGATAACTGATTGACATCTCCGGGCAAGGATGACAGCGTATAATTTGAATTATTCGGAGCAGGCTCCAATTGGAAACTTCTGTGCTCGAACAAGTCTTGTTGCAACGTATTTTGTATCACCCAGGTGGTGGAATTAGGCGCGAAATGGTACAACGAATCGCCAGGATTCGCCTCCATCCATTGGTTGATGAACATGTTCATATAGGTCGCGCCAGGCGGCG
>JGI24721J44947_10004222_pt1 | contig 20006 bp, 16 predicted proteins | sample YelNatPaOPGAMG01_FD_44947 | JGI IMG/M metagenome (IMG submission 44947) | reverse complement strand
CGCAAAAATACAATTTTCGCCAACAGACTGGGCAAAGATGAAGTTGGGCGAGAAGCCCTTTCGGCCAGATGGTTAGAACCATTCATTATACGGCAGTTGCTCCTCAATATCCGGGGGTTTAAACTTCATTTAACTTTTTTGATTCTCCCTTCTATGAGGGACGCGCTGATGACCAAAACAGTAGAGACAAAAATCATTATGATTCCTAAGGCGGCAAGCTTTCCCCATAAACCATCCTCGGCGAAGCGCAAAATTTGAACGGCCAATACTTCTGTTCCTGGGCGGGAAAGAACCACGGATAGACTCAGTTCCCGGACAAACATAGTGGCCATAAGAATCCACCCTGAGACGATTCCCGGAGTAAGCAGGGGGATGATTATGCGGCGCATCGTATAGAAGGAACTGCCTCCGCATACGCGGGAAGACTCTTCCAGGTGGCTATGAATCTGGATAAAAGCGCTCGAAACTGGTCTTATTCCGTAGGGCAAATAAGTAGCGATGTAACCTATTAACAATGCCCAGATCGTGGCGTAAAGGGGGGTACGCACAAAAAAGAGCATAAAGCCTATGCCCACTACAATTCCCGGAAAAGAAAAAGAAAGGAAACTAAAAGCTTCTAACAACCCCGAGGCAGTAGTGCGGACCTTGACGATTACATAAGCCACGAAAACGGAAAGTATAATTCCTAAGGAGGCGCCCAAAATCCCTAAGAAAATACTATTCTTCAAAGAGAGCATAGAAATCGGATCTTTAATGACGGCCTGCCAATGCTTTAAATTCATGGCCGCCAAGGCTTTGGCGCTAGGTACCATAGAATAAGGAACGAGGGAGGTGTAAAAAAGAACCACCACGGGCAAAACAATCAATAAGCAAGCGATAAGGGAAACAAAGATAAACAGCGGATACTTAGCTTTCTTTAGGTCAATTACCGTGGGTCGGTAGCCGCGGCTGGATATAGTCACATATTTTTCCCCTTCCGCAGTCAAAGAGCGGTAAACAAATATAAGGGTAATAGATATAGCTAAGACACTCATGCCTACCGCCGCCGCCATCCCGTAATCAGGAGAAAAACCGGTAGCGATAAGGCGGTAAATGTGCGTGGCCATGACATAAATCCGCCCGGGCATGCCTAATACTGAGGGGACGGCGAAAGAGGCCAAACTTCTTACGGCCACGAGGGTTATGGCTGCCAATATAGCTGGACGTAATACGGGTAGGGTTACTTTTAGCGTAGTCCGGAGGGAGGAAGCCCCGCAAACGCGGGAGGATTCTTCTAAGGATACATCGAATGCCGACATGGCTGGGGAGATGACTAAGTAAGCAATCGGCAAGTCTAATAAAGCTTCCACTAAAATCATACCTTCCAGGGTATAAATATTCAGGGGCGCTTCGGCAAAGCCCAAAAATTGCTTTAGAAAAATATTAATCAGGCCATTGGAAGGATTAAGGAGTAAGGCCCAACTGGCCGCAAATAAAATATGGGGAATCATCATGGGGACAATGGACAGGATGCCAAAAAGAGACTTAAAGGGAATATTGGTGCGCGTATTAAGATAGGCCAAGAGTAGAGCTAAGGCCGTAGCCAAGAGAGCAGAACCTATGGTGAATATGGTAGTATTTTTAATAATAGCCGCAAATGCTGGATCGCTATAAGTCTTTATATATTTTTGCAAAGTAAAGTTGCCCAAAGCTTCCCAACCTTCTGTAAAGCTACCCAAAAAGAGCATGCTAATAGGGCAAACTGTTAAAAAGCTAACTATGGCTATCAAAGTCGGGGTAAGAGCTGGGGCATGCCTACGCATAAAATAATCCTCTGGGGCCTTAATGCAGGAGGATCTGGCAATGATCGGGAGGAAATTGCAGGAAAATTTCTTCTCCTTCTTGTAGAGGAGAAGTAGGTTCAACTTGGAAATTTAGGGATATCTGACCAATGCCCACTTCACCTTCGCAAAGATCACCACTGAAGACCAGGGATTCTATCTTTCCAAGGAAGATATTCGGTCCTTTTTTTTGATCTGTTTTTATTATTTTAATAAATTCTGGACGAATACAAATATATACTTTTTTCCCAATTTCAATTTCTCTTTTCTTTTGGCANACAATCGGCCCAAGAGAAGTATCTNTAATAAGGTAATTATTTTCTATAGCCCTTACTTGGCCTTCTAAAATATTGGCCCGACCAATAAAGTCAGCCACAAATTTATGTTCGGAATGAAAATATATGTCCCGGGGAGTTCCTATTTCGACTATACGCCCGTTATTCATAACCGCTATAGTATCCGAGAGGGACAAAGCTTCTGCCTGATCGTGGGTGACGTACACGGCCGTTATTTTTAGTCTCGTTAAAAACCGCCTCAACTCTTTTCGGGTTTCTTCTCGGAGTTTAGCATCTAAATTACTCAAGGGCTCATCGAAGAGGATTACTTTGGGTTCGGCTACTAATGCTCTGGCTAAGGCCACCCGTTGTTGCTGGCCCCCACTCAATTTAGTCGCTGGCCGATTTTCAAACCCGGCTAATTGCACTAATTGCAGAACTTCAGCCACCTTTCTTTTAATTTTTTCTTTAGGTTCCCGGCGAGCTTGCAAAGGGTAAGCTACATTTTCGAAAACGTTCATATGCGGCCAGATGGCGTAGGTCTGAAAAACCATGCCCAAGCCTCTCTTTTCGGGCGGGATAAAGATACTTTTTTCCTTGGAGAAAACTATCTCCTCGCCAATGGCTATTTCTCCGCTATCTGGAGTCTCCAAACCAACAATACAACGTAAAAGGGTGGTCTTTCCACAGCCGCTTGGTCCTAAAATAGTAAAAATTTGATTAGCGGGAATGGTTAGGTCTACTTGGTCTAATGCTCTAAATTTTTTGCCCTCCAAAGAAAAATCTTTACTTAAATTCGAGATGCGAATTTCCATTTGTTTGATTGGATTGGGAACAAAATATTGATCTTCTTCCTTCGCTAACGAGAGCATTAAATTTTTTTCTTTTTTAAGCCAATGATGGTCATGGCGAAAGGAACATCTGTCTCCAGGAAATGCTTAGGGCGACCTTCCTTGCCGTTAATACTTCATTAAAAAATTCTTTTGGAAATTTTTCAGGGAACGCCGAATATTTTTTTAAATTCCCCACCCCATTTTTTAATTTCATTATCGGAAAGTTCCCGGATGGCTAAAACTTTGGCTTTGTCCATTCCTGCTATGGGGGGGAAAGTGCCCGGGGCCAGAACATATTCGCCCACTTTTTCGGCCATTATTTTCATGGCCTCTTTCGAGAGCCAATAGTCCATAAATAATCTGGCCGCATGGGGATGAGGTGCTTTGGCCGCGATGGCGATACCACGGGGAGTCCCCAAGAGGGGCTGGTCAACCCTCGCCCAATCTAATGGTGCTGGAGCTTTAGTAATTATGTACTTGGGCATGGATATCCCGATCAATTTTTCTCCGCTTTCTATCGGGGCAGGCGTGGGCCCCAAAGAAGCCACAAACATCGGTTTGTTGGCTGCCAAGCCTTTCAGGAATTTAAGCCATGGTTCCTCTGCTTTAAATATAGTTTCTTTCAAGCCTACCAACCAAGAAATAGTAGTAGCATGGGAAGAAGGGTCGGGCATGACGATTTTGCCTCGCCATTTGGGGTCAGTTATATCTTCATACTTTTTCGGGGCATCCGCTGGCTTAACCAGTTCTTTATTGTATATTAGGGCAATATATTCAATACCAAAAATTTGGATTTTACCTTCTTTGTTGGCCCAGGCTGGATATTCAGCAGCTACTGGCGATTTATAGGTAGCTAAAATTCCTTTTTCCGCGAGAATCTCTAATATGGGAATAGGAGCTTGGAGGACATCAGCCATAAGCTTGCCGGCCGCATGCTCTGTAGTTACTGTGGGAACGAATTTAGAGGTTGAAAGCCGCGTATATTCACCTTTCACCCCATATTTCTTAATAAAGCTTTCTATAATGGGCTCCACGGCTGTAATATTAGCATAAAAAGAAACTTTCCCTTCTGCTTTAGCTTTGGTCTCTATTTCCGAAGTGGCCTTGGCTTCTTTTCCTAAAGAAAGGAAATTTAAAGGAATAAGCAAAAAAGATATGACTATAATCATTAAAATTTTTTTCATTTTTTCTCTCCTTATTTCCTGGTGAGTTTTAACCATTTTATAACTTTATGGGAATCGCTTGTCAAGTGAGATAAAAGCTGACCGTCGATCAGTTTTTAAATTCCAGCTTAATTCAGGCGGAAGGGAGAGAGGCTCATTAAAATGAGGCCCATATTCTTTCATAGGTACGGGCGGGGAGATAGACATTTATTTTAAATGAAGGAAGTTATTATTTAAGTTTATCTGTCTTAGACAAATATTTCCCCGCCTTCGACCTCAATCGGGACTTTTCTCACCATTGGCCAAGTAGAGATTAATCAAGAAGGGAAAAATAATTATTCATTTAGAAGTTTTTTAAGTTCATTCAAAAGGTTTAGAGCTTCCAGGGGAGTTATTTGGTTGGGATCAATTTTTTTAAGCATTTCACGCAGGGGATCGGGAGGGTTTTGGAAAAGGGGCATCTGTAAGGAATCCCAAGTAACCTTTTTCTTGCGCGAAAGGGCTAATTTGGGTATTCCTCCCTCAGTGAATTCTCCCTGCTCCAGGTTATTTANTATTTCTTTGGCCCGCTCAATTACTGGCTCAGGCAGACCGGCTAAACGAGCAACCTGAATCCCGTAGCTTCGACTTGTTCCCCCAGGAATCAGTTTGCGCAAGAAAATTACCCGATCATTCCATTCTTTNACCGCCACGTGAAAATTTTTTACCCGGGGTTTGGTAAGAGCTAATTCCGTCAACTCATGATAATGGGTAGCGAAAAGAGCCTTAGGGCGACTGGGAGCCTCATCATGCAAAAATTCTGTAACGGCCCAGGCAATGGAAAGGCCGTCGAAGGTGCTCGTTCCGCGGCCGATTTCATCGAGCAGAATTAGGCTCCGGGCACTTATGTTTTTTAAGATATGGGCCACCTCTTCCATTTCCACCATAAAAGTACTCCTGCCGCGCGTAAGGTCATCCGTGGCTCCGATGCGCGTGAAGATACGGTCAACTATACCCAAACGAGCTTCCCGGGCCGGCACAAAGCTGCCCACTTGGGCTAAAATTATGATTAAAGCTGCCTGCCTAAGCAAAGTTGATTTACCAGCCATATTGGGTCCGGTAATGACCAAAATTTGGCTGTCCTCATCATCCATATATAAATCGTTGGGCACGAAAGGTTCATCCAGAGAAAGACGTTCCAGAACTGGATGGCGGCCCTCCACGATCTGCACAATTAAACTTTCATCCAGGCAAGGGCGGCAGTAGTTGTATCTTTCAGCTATTTCGGCCAAAGATGATAAGACATCCACCTCCGCTATAGCCTGAGCTATTCTTTGAATCTTCTCCACCTGAGCCGCGGCTTTTTTTAAAATCTGTTTAAATATTTCATATTCTAAGGAATCTTTTTTTTCTTCCGCAGTAAGTACTTGAGTCTCGTATTCCTGGAGCTCGGGCGTTATGAAACGTTCCGCATTAGCCAAGGTCTGCTTGCGTATATAATGCGCTGGAACTNAGGAAAGATTAGGTTTGGTCACTTCAATGTAATAGCCAAAAACTTTGTTATACCTCACCTTGAGGGAAGAGATGCCCGTACGCAAACGTTCTTTAGCTTCCAGCTCCGCAATCCATTTTTTGCCTTGCCAGCTTATTTCCCGGAGGTGGTCAAGCTGGGCATCATAACCTTTTTTGATCAATCCTCCTTCTTTTAAAGAGACGGGCGGATTATCTTCAATAGCTTTATGCAGTAAATCTTTTAAATCAGCCATCTCATCTAAATCTTGGTAGTGTCTCTGTAAAATTTTTTGCGTAAATTTGGCTAGGGCGGCTTTAACCTGAGGAATTAGATCAAGGGAAGAACGGAGAGCCACCAAGTCGCGGGCGTTGGCCACTTCCAAAGAAATCCGGGCGGCCAGACGTTCAAGGTCTCTCATCTGGCGCAATAATTGCCTAGTTTCCTGGCGAAGATGATCTTTCTCTTTTAGCTCGGCCACGGCCGCTTGCCGTTCTCTAATCTTTTCCAGGTCTAAAAGAGGGAAGCTTAACCAGCGCTTTAACATTCTCCCGCCCATGGGGGTGACTGTTTCATCCAAGATGTCTATGAGGGTTCCTTGGCGGGTGCGGGTCTGTAAATTTTCAAAGAGCTCCAAATTACGCCGCGTAGTTTCGTCAAGAATCATGTAGTCATCTACTTGATAGAATTCTAATCGGGAAAGATGGCTGGGGGCTATCTTTTGCGTTTCTTGCACATAAAAAATAAGCGCCCCCGCCGCCCGCAGAGCATCTCTTTTNTCTGCCTTTAAGGTAGTANTGATATTCTTTAAACATTCCTGACAATTATCGATGGAAAAAACTTCGGTAGGTAAAGGAGTATAAAGAGCTTGGGGAAAAGACCTACGCAACTCTTTTACCGGATGCAGGTTTTTCATTCCTTCGGGCAAGATTATTTCCCGCGGCCTAAGGCGGATAACTTCATCTATTAATGATTGCGCGGTTTTAACTTCGGTGGCCAAGAAATCGCCGGTAGAAGCATCCAGGAAAGAGAGGCCAAATTTTTCAGGGGCCATAGCCAAAGCCATCAAAAAATTATTATCTTTGGGTTGGAGAAGTTCATCTTCTAAGACCATTCCGGGGGTAATAACTCTGATTACTTCTCGGTGAACTATTCCCCTACCCTTCCCGGCTTCTTCCATCTGTTCACAAATAGCCACTTTGTATCCTTGGTCTACTAATTTTTGAATATAAGAGGAAGCGGCATGGTAAGGAACTCCGCATAAGGGCACAGCGTCTTCTTTACTTTTATCCCGTGATGTTAAAGTAATACCTAATATTTCTGAGGCTAATTTGGCATCATCAAAAAACATTTCATAAAAATCACCCATGCGGTAAAAGAGGATCGCCTCAGGATATTTTTCTTTGACTGTGAGATATTGTTGGATAAGGGGAGTAAGATTACTCATCGTCTTAGGTGCCTAAAAAATTATTGATAATCAATTTANCTTAAGCAGAATAAAAATTCAACATTCTTTCCCTTGACGTGGCCAACTAATTAAACTAAACTGGGTTTCAGAACTGCCCTATTAAAAAATTAAGGAGGGGGAAAGATGCTGGTAAGAAAAAAGATGAAAAAAGATTTGATTACGATCACGAAAAATGAGCGCATGACTGTGGCCAAAAAAATTCTGGAAGAAAAAAATATCCGCCACCTTCCCGTAGTGGAAGGGAAAAAATTAATCGGGTTGGTAACCAACATGGATATCCGCAAAGCCGAAGCTTCTCCAGCTACCTCCTTAGAAATCAGGGAGCTTCATTACCTTCTGGATAAACTGACGGTGGGCGAGATTATGACGCGGAATGTGATTACCATCTCCCCCGATGTCTCTGTGGAAGAGGCGGCTACCATTCTCCATGACAATAAAATAGGTTGCTTGCCGGTGGTGGAAGACGGGAATTTAGTGGGGATCATTACGGAAAATGATGTTATGGAAATTCTCATCAATGTCATGGGCATGAAAGAGAAAGGCAGCCGCTTGGAGGTCTTGGCGGAAGACAAACCCGGTGCTTTAGCGGAAATAACCCGCATTATTAAAGAGCATAACGTTAATATAATTTCCGTGGTTACGGATGTCGCTGATGAACCTGGAAAACGGGTAGTGGTCTTTAAACTCAAGACCTTTTATTTCGAACCGATTAAAAAGGCTTTGGAAGCAGCCGGGTTCCCGGTCTTATATGCNAAAATTGAAAAATAGGCTTACGCGGAAGAGAGTTATCCCGATTTGTTAGCGGAGGTAACTCTCTTTTTTTCCATTTCCCGAATTAAGCGCTTCATTTGGCGAAGCTGCGCGCGGAGGCTAATTTTTGTTATGAGCGCGTAACCCCCGCCAACGATTAAACCTATCATTAGGGCTAAAAAAGCCCATAGAAAAAGGGGTAGGGGAATACTTTCCCAACCAAAATAGTAGCGCAAAGAGACCGGTTGATCATTGAAAAGGGCAAAACCAATAGCCAAGGTTAATAAGCACAGGAAGATAATTCCTTTTAGAAAACTCATTTCATACCTTTCCTTTCGCGAAATAAGTACGGAGCTTTTCGTAAGTCCTTTGCAAATGTTCCGGGATTATCCGAACTTCGGCCAAAAGGGGCATGAAATTTATATCTCCTTTCCAGCGCGGTACAAGATGGAAATGAAGATGNTGCACAATCCCGGCTCCGCCCACTTGACCCAAATTCATGCCTACGTTAAACCCGCTGGGATGGAAAGCTTTCTTCAATACTTTAATGGCCATTCCCAGATTCTGGAAAATGTCTTTCATCTCTTCTTCGGTTAGCTTAGCCACTTCTCGGACATGGCGAACAGGAGCAATCATTAAATGCGCATAAGCATAGGGGTAACGATTAAGCATGATTAAAGAAAGGGGCGTGCGGTAAAGAATCAGCCTTTCGGGATCTGACTCTTTATGGGGACAAAAAATGCAGGTTTTCTTTTTGCGGTCAGACAAAATATAATCCATGCGCCAAGGCGCCCAAAGTTGCGGCATGATCTAGTGACTCCTTTGGTTTAAATTATAAATATATAATTTCGCCTAGGATCGTTTTATCAATCTGCAAAAGGCCCACACTTTTTTGGGCCGAAAAAAGTCCTCCAGCATAAGAGCCGGGATTAAAAAATAAAATTTCCCCGCGCCGATTAATGGCTGGAGTATGCGTGTGCCCATAAATAAGGCAGTCTACTTCCGCGAATTCTTCTTTAATCCGTTCCTCAATTCCGTGGGGCGCTCCCCAGCCATGGATAAGGCCGATGCGGAATCCGGCCAATTCGATAAGTCGTTTTTTAGGCAACTGGCGGCGCACTTCCGGAGAGTCCATGTTTCCGCAGACCGCGACCACTTCTTTGCCGGCCAAAAAGTTTAAAACAGCAATTTCGGTTATATCTCCCGCATGGAAAATCAGGTCGACATCCTTAAAAGGGCCTTGGAGAAGCTCTCCCAACTTTTTATCAGGTTGTTTTAAATGCGTGTCAGATATGACTCCTATTTTGATCATCGTTCAGGTAACCAATGTTTGTTTTTGCCCTTTATTATAAAAATTTTCTGGTTAAATACAAGCAAAAATATAAGCGCTGTTCATAAATTTATTAATTCCACTTCTCCCCAGACCCCCAGTTTTTCGCCCATGATTATGATAATTCCTTGTAAATTAGGCATAGATTGAGCTTTGGCCAAGGCGCGGGGGATGTCGTCAGCGGTGTGAACCAAATTGCCTATGGCTGTGGCAGCGGCATCGGCCAAGGAAGCCGAAGGCGAAATAACGCAAACAGCATCGGCCTTCCCCAAACTAATTGATGGCCCCACCGAAGCCGAGGAGGTGCAAATTCCTAAACCAGCATAGGCCGGAGGAATTTTTAAGCCGATGCGCATGCTCAATGGGGAAGGGCCAGCAAAAATACCTACATGGAGGGGTCGCTGAGTGCATAAGAAAATATCTCCCCCGTTTTCGACGATTATTTCTGCAGAATAGGCTAATAACTCTTGGCCCACAAGTTGGGCCATGGCCCCCGCTACTGCGGCCATAGGGCCTACTCCAGCCACTAAAGAAGCTTGAAGCATCGTTTTTACGATAGGAGGGGCAAGTTCATCGAAGGGTAAAGGGTGAAAGGAGTGATAAAACTCGGGGTGGTGGAAAATATAATTTTCTAACTGATAACGCAGAAGAATTATCGCTTCTTGAGCTTCTCGGATAAGTTCTTTTTCGGCACGAATATAAAGGTCGGTTTCTTTAACCTGAACTTGAAAAGGAATTAATTTTTCTATTCCTTGGAGAAGACGATAATTTCGTTCGCGGTATGCGGCAGCTTTGCCCAAATTTTAGACCCCACCCTTTTATGCTGACAGAACCGTTCCCATGCGCCGATATTTTTCATACCTCTGGACCAGCAGCTCAGGCAAAGGCATGTTTATTATTTCTTCCAAATGATGAGCCAAAGCCGTGGCTAAAATCTGGGCCATCTGCTCTACATGGCGGTGCGCCCCGCCCAAAGGCTCCGGAACAAGCTCATCGATAATTCCCAATTCCCAAAGGTCAGCAGCTGTACCCTTTAACGCTTCCGCTGCTCTTTCTTTTTCTGTTTCACTCTTCCACAGAATCGCCGCACAGCCTTCCGGAGAAATTACTGAGTAAGTGGCATTTTCCAGCATGAGAATGCGGTCGGCCACTCCTAAAGCAATGGCCCCACCACTCCCGCCTTCGCCGATGACCACGGAGATAATCGGCGTTTTGAGAGTGGCCATAGTCTCTAAGTTTTCGGCAATAGCCTCGGCCTGCCCTCTTTCTTCTGCTCCTTGCCCTGGATAAGCTCCGGGGGTATCGATCATAGTAATCAAGGGCTTTTTAAATTGCTCAGCCAACTTCATCAAGCGCCAAGCTTTCCGGTATCCTTCAGGATGGGGCATGCCGAAATTTCGACTCATTTTTTCTTTGATGGTGCGCCCTTTTTGGTGGCCAATCAGCATGACTGCTTTACCGTTAAATTCAGCCAATCCGCCCACAATGGCCGGGTCATCACCAAACCGGCGGTCGCCATGGAGTTCGATAAAATTTTTAAAAATGCGCTCCACATAATCAAGAAATGTGGGTCGGTTTATATGGCGAGAAAGCTGGGTCCGCTGCCAGCGAGTTAAATTGCTAAAGATCTTTTTTTGGACTTTTTCCAGTTGTTTTTCCAATCGGGTAATCTCTTCGTTTACTTTTCCATCAGGATGAAAAGAAAAAGCCCGCAATTCTGCTATTTTTTTGTCGATTTCGGCAATTGGTTTTTCAAAATCTAAATAATAAAGCCCCATGATAACCTCTATGAATGAAAAATCACTGCCTCGTATCCGAATAAGTCTTCCAGGCGTTGCGCCAGTTTGTCGGAGGAATCCAATCGCCACTCCTCACCCAAATCAATAACCACTTCGGCGCCCGAAGGCAGATGGAGATGCATGTAGGCTGGACAATTTCCGCGGCAATCGGTAAGGATATCCTTCAGGGCTAAAAAGTCTTCTCTTCTTAGGCCGGCGGCTTTTAATTGCAAATGAATAGTTCTGGTTAATTTGCTGGCCGCTTTCTCAAAAGGCAGAATCTCGGTGGCTATAATTTTTACGTTTTCTTCGCCCACTTCCACCTTTCCCCGGACAAAGACCGGTTCCTCACCTTTCAATAGGGGAGCAGATTTTTTATACAAATCCGCAAAGACCACCACCTCTATTAAGCCGCTCAAATCCTCTAAGGTAACAAAAGCCATTATTTCGTTTTTTTTCGTATTTGTCTCTTTTAAAGAATTTACCATACCCCCGATCACAATTTCTTGCTCCGCAGCAAACTCGCGAATGTCTTGGATGGAAGTGGTCGCCAGCCTTTGTAGAGTTTCGGCGTAGGGAGTGAGGGGATGACCAGTCAAGTAAAAACCTAAAGTTTCTTTTTCAAAAGCTAAACGCTGGCTGGTGGGCCACTCGGGGACATAATTTAGCCCACCATCTTTTTTCTTTGGTTTAATAATTTTTTCGCCAAAGAGGTTGGCTTGGGTCTTATTTTGTTCTTTAGCCAACTCCTGGGCCAATTCGATAGCCTCTTCCAGTCCGGCTAAGAGCTGAGCCCGTGATTGACCAAGAGTATCAAAGGCTCCGCACTTTATTAAATTCTCGATCACTCTTCTATTCACCCGCCGCAGATCCACTTTTTGACAAAAATCTTCCAAAGAAGTAAAAAGTCCTTTTTCCTCCCGCGCCGTGAGAATCGATTGAATAGCCGCCTGGCCGACATTCTTTATCGCGGCCAAACCAAAACGAATTTTCCCAGAGACTACGGTAAAGTCCTGGTGGCTTTCATTAACATCCGGCGGTAAGACTTCGATGCCTTTGGCCCGGCATTCATTTATGTAGCGCAGAATTTTGTCTGCATTACCCATTTCACTACTCATTAAGCCGGCCATAAATTCCACTGGATAATGCGCTTTTAAATAAGCAGTTTGATAGGCGACCAAGGCGTAAGCAGCACTGTGTGATTTGTTAAACCCGTATTCGGCAAATTTAGCCATCAAATCAAAGAGTTTTTCGGCTTTTTTCAAAGGGATTTTTTGCCGTTGCGCTCCCTCTAAAAATTTCTTCTTTTGTAAAGCCATCTCTTCCGGCAATTTTTTGCCCATAGCCCGCCGCAATATATCCGCATCGGCCAAACTGAAATTGGCTAAAAGAGTGGCGATCTTCATCACTTGTTCTTGATAGACGATGGCTCCGTAGGTTTCCTCCAGGATTTCTTTCAATTCCGGAATTTCGTAAGTAATGGCTACTTTGCCCTGTTTTCTTTTGATGAAATCATCGACCATGCCACTCTTTAAAGGCCCCGGGCGATAAAGAGCTAAGAGGGCGATCAGGTCGGCAAAGCGTTCGGGAAGAAGACGCATAATAAGATCCCGCATCCCCTTGCTTTCTAATTGGAAGACCCCGGAAGTATCTCCGGCGCAGAGGAGAGCGTAAGTTTTGGGGTCGTCCAAGGGTATTTGCTGAAGGTCAACCTCTTCCCCGTGAGACTGGCGGACACGCTTAACTATATCGGCCATCATCGTCAGCGTTTTCAAACCGAGAAAATCGAACTTGATTAAGCCGATCTTTTCAATATCTTTCATGGCGTATTGGGTAACTGTTTCATTCTGCTGTCCCCGATACAAAGGAACTACTTCCACTAAAGGTCTGCTGGAAATAACCACACCAGCAGCATGAGTAGAAGCGTGTCGCGGCAGTCCTTCGAGAGCTTTGGCCAGGGTCACCAGCCTTTCTACGTCTGGATTTTGCTGCACCAGCTCGCGCAAGCGTGCCTCTTGGGCCAGAGCTTCATCTAACGTAATATTTAGAGTATTGGGGATAAGTTTGGCAATCCGGTCTACTTCTCCGTAGGGCATGTCTAAGGCCCGGCCCACATCCCTAATCACCGCGCGAGCCTGCATTTTACCGAAGGTGATGATTTGGGCCACCCGATCGGCGCCATATTTATTTTTTACGTATTGGATAACCTCCTCGCGGCCCTGGATACAAAAGTCTATATCAATATCTGGCGGACTTACACGCTCCGGGTTCAAAAAGCGTTCAAAAAGTAACCCATGGGCTAAAGGGTCGATTTCCGTAATGCCCAAAGCATAAGCCACTAAAGATCCAGCTCCCGAGCCGCGCCCAGGTCCGACAGGAATTTTTCTTTCTTTGGCATAGCGAATAAAGTCGGCCACGATCAGGAAATAGCCAGCAAACCCCATTTTTTTGATCATGCTTAATTCTTCTTGGAGACGCTGGTAATATAGACCAGCTTTCGAGGAGAGTTCTGGCTTCTCCTGCAGGCGTTTGGCCAAACCCTGCTGGGCAGATTTTTCTAAATAGCTATCTAAGGTCTCCCCTTCGGGAACCTGAAATTCAGGAAATTTGAATTCATTGAGGCGCAATTCCAAGTGGCACCGTTCGGCTATTTCCAAGGTATTGGCTAAAGCTTCGGGGCAATAAGCAAATAGCTTTTGCATCTCCTCTGGAGAGCGGAAGAAAAATTCTTGGGTAGAGAATTTCATCCGGTCGGCGTCTTTAAGAGTCTTGCCTGTTTGGATACACAAAAGAATTTCATGAGCTCCAGCATCTTCTCTGGCTAAGTAATGGCAGTCGTTTGTAGCTACTAAGGGCAACGACAATTCGCGAGCAATCTCCAAGAGGCCGGCATTGGCTATTTTTTGTTCGGGAATTTTGTTTTCTTGGATCTCCAAATAAAAACGCCGGTCATTAAAAATGGATNTAAATTCCGTGGCTGCTTGCCGCGCTTTATCTTTTTCTCCTTTGACAAGGTAATAAGGAATTTCCCCTTGCAGACAGCTGCTCAGGGCGATTAGTCCTTCGTTATATTGGGCGAGCAATTCTTTATCTACCCGCGGCCGATAGTAAAAGCCTTCGAAATAAGCAGTGGAGACGAGTTTTAAGAGGTTTTTATAACCAGTCAAATTCTGGGCTAATAAGATTAAATGGAAAGAAGCTTCCGAAATACCTTTGCTGGCTTTTTCCAAACGACTTCCCGGAGCCACATACACTTCGCAGCCGATTATCGGCTTGATGCCATGGTGGAGGGCCTGTTGATAAAACTCGATGGCGCCAAACATGGCCCCGTGGTCCGTTATAGCTAAAGCAGGCAAATGGTATTCTTGAGCCTTTCGGAAAAGATCTTCTAATCGAATTGCCCCATCTAAGAGGCTATATTGGGTATGNACATGGAGATGAACAAAATCNGCCTGGGCCATCNTTTTTATTCCCATTCAATAGTGCTCGGCGGCTTGGAAGAAATATCGTAGACTACCCGGTTTATTCCGGGAACTTCGTTGATTATCCGGTTAGCGATAGTTCCTAATAATTCAGGGGGTAAAGGAACCCAGTCAGCGGTCATGCCATCTAAACTCTGCACCACGCGCAAAGCTACCACCCGTTCATAGGTACGTTCGTCACCCATGACTCCCACCGAACGGACTGGTAGCAGGACGGCAAAAGCCTGCCATACTTTTGGGTACCAGCCGCTGCGCCGGAATTCTTCTTCTACGATAGCATCTGCGCGGCGCAGAAGTGTCAAATCATCTTTATTTACCGGACCGATAATCCGAACAGCTAAGCCGGGGCCAGGAAAAGGATGACGTTCCACTATTTCCGCTGGAAGACCCAATTCTCGACCGACTTCCCTAACTTCATCTTTAAATAGCTCTTTGAGCGGCTCAATGAGCTTGAGGTGCATACGCTCAGGGAGTCCCCCTACATTATGGTGACTTTTTATCTTCGCCGACGGTCCCCGAAAAGAAGTGGATTCTATAACATCTGGATAAAGCGTGCCTTGAGCCAAATAGCTAACCTCGCCTATCTTGCGCGCTTCTCGCTCAAAAAGGAAAATAAATTCCCGGCCGATGATTTTTCTTTTTTCTTCCGGATCAGTTACCCCAGCTAATTTTGCCAAAAAAATATCCTCAGCTTCTATAATCTTCAAGTTTAACTTTAGTTTTTTTACAAATATTTCCGATATTCTTTGTGTTTCCCTTTGCGGCAATAAACCATTGTTGACGAAAATACTCGTCAGTTGTTCGCCGATAGCTTTATGTAAAAGCATAGCCACCACGGCGGAGTCAACTCCGCCACTTAAAGCGCAAATTACTTTGGCCTGCCCAATTTCTTCGCGCAAGGAGCTAATAGTCTTTTGGATGAATGAACCCATGGTCCAATCAGGGGTACAATGGCAAATACGCAGGAGAAAATTTTTTAAGATCTCTTTTCCCAAAGGCGTGTGCACCACTTCGGGATGAAATTGTACTCCATAGGCCCGCAATTCTAAATTCTTCATGGCGGCAATGGGTGAGTTTGGTGAATGAGCGATAGAACGGAAACCCGGCGGAGGAGATTCGAGGCGATCGCTATGGCTCATCCATACTTGNNTAGGTGAGGCATTACTTAAGCCAGCAAAAAGATCTTCCGCGTCATCGATAAACAATTCGCTTTTTCCGTATTCCCGGTTAGCCGCTCGATCTACCTTTCCGCCTAAAAGGTGAGCCATTAATTGCATCCCGTAACAAATCCCCAAAGTGGGTATTCCCAAATGAAATATTTCCGGTGGACTTAAAGGAGCTTGGGGAGCAAAGACGCTGGCCGGCCCTCCCGAGAGGATGATCCCTTGGGGGGCAAACTCCCGAATTTGGGCCAGCGGAATATTATACGGCCAAATTTCGCAATAAACTTGGCATTCCCGGACTCGCCGAGCGATCAATTGGGTATATTGAGAACCATAATCCAGAATGAGAATGCGGCTGGAAAAATCCTTCTTTAACATGCTGATCAATTCATCCCCATAAAAATTTACTAAATTTCTTTAAAAGAAATATCAGTGCCCACGCTATAATTAGGCGCTTCTTTAGTGATGATCACATCGTGGACATGGCTTTCTCTCAAGCCGGCATTGGTAATCCGGGTGAAACGACTCTTTTCTTTCAGTTCTTGCAAATTACGGCATCCTAAATAACCCATGCCGGCCCGCAATCCGCCTAAGAGTTGAAAAATACTGGAGGATATTGGCCCTTTATAAGGGACACGCCCTTCGATCCCTTCCGGAACTAATTTAACTTCTGCATCGACATCCTCTTGGTAATATCTATCTTTACTACCACTCTTCATGGCCTCTAACGAGCCCATGCCCCGATAAATTTTATAACTCCGTCCTTGATAAAGAACCATCTCTCCAGGACTTTCATCTGTGCCAGCAAAAAGGCTGCCGATCATTACGGTGTCTGCCCCCGCGGCCAATGCCTTGGTTATATCTCCCGAAAATTTTATACCACCATCAGCAATAATAGGAATTCCATAACGCATGGCTACCCGGGCGCACTCATTGATGGCCGTAATTTGCGGGACACCTACGCCCGCAATCACGCGGGTAGTGCAGATAGAACCAGGTCCCACGCCAACTTTTACGGCATCTGCTCCCGCCTTGATTAAAGCTTCCGTTCCTTCGGCCGTGGCCACATTACCGGCAATGAGTTGGCAATTGGGAAAATTCTTTTTTATTTCCTGGATGGCCTCTAAGACGCGCCGAGAATGGCCATGGGCGGTATCGATTACAATCACGTCCGCTCCTGCTTTTAATAAGGCTTCTACGCGCTCATCCCGGTCGGGGGTAATACCCACGGCCGCTCCAACACGTAAACGCCCCAAATTATCTTTGCAAGAATTAGGATATTTAATCGTTTTTTCAATGTCCTTAATAGTAATCAACCCTTTGAGATTATTCTCTTCATCTACGACCAAGAGTTTTTCGATTCGATTCTTGTGCAATAGCTTTTTTGATCTTCCAAGGTAATTCCTACCGGCGCGGTAATTAAGTTCTCTTTGGTCATCACTGCGGAAACTGGTTGATCTAATTGCGTCTCGAAACGCAGATCCCGGTTGGTAAGAATACCCAATAATTTGCCGTGGCGCGTTATGGGCACTCCGGAGATACGGTATTTTTTCATGACTTCTAAAGCTTCGTATATTTTTTGGTCAGGGTCCATGGTTATGGGGTCGACGATCATGCCGCTTTCTGACTTTTTTACTTTATCTACCTCTGCGGCTTGGGCGGCGACGGACATATTTCGATGAATTATGCCAATTCCGCCTTCGCGGGCCATAGCGATAGCTGTTTGCGCTTCGGTTACCGTATCCATGGCAGCGCTAATAAGGGGCATATTTAGCTTTATTGCTCTCGTTAAATAAGTAGAAATATCCACTTCGCGGGGCAAAACAGCCGATTCGGCGGGAATCAACAAAACGTCATCAAAAGTAAGGCTTTCGGTTAATTTTTCGGGAAGCATGTTTAGCTCCTTTGGCTAAATGAATAAAGCAGTTAAAATTAATTTATTATGCTCGGCTATGGATGTCAAGGATGGAAAATTCTGACCGTCTAACAGGTTTAATATTTCTCGCCAGCAGGAAACAGGCGGGAGGGGAGAGGCGAAATTAAAATCGGCTGGGAAATGACCATTCCTCTCTTACTCACCTTCTCTCCGCCAAGAACGGCGGGGACATACTTGTCTATAACAGATAAACTTAAATAATAGCTTCTTTTTTTAAAAATAAATGTTTATCTCCCCGCCCGTACCTATGAAAGAATATGCGCCTCATTTTAATGAGCCTCTCCCCCTCCCGCCTGAATTAAGCTGAAATTTAAAAAGTGATCGACGGTCAGCGAAAAAGGTTCTTGACACAATATGGGGTTTTTAGTAGTTTGTCATTGAAGGAATAAAATTTATGAGTGCTACCAGAGAAAAGGAAGAGCAGCAATTCTTGCGCTTTAAGATTTTGTATGAGGTTGCCCGTATTCTCAACTCTGCGCTCAATATTGAAGAGGCTTACCCGCAGATTTTAAAAGCTATGGCCAAACAAATGGGTATAAAGCGCGGAGGTATTATTTGGTGGAATAAAGAAAATAATAAATGGGAAACGCTCGCCGCTCATGGCCTTTCGGGTGAAGAATTGCGCAGAAGAAAAGATTATTTCGGTCAGAACATTATTGAAACTTTGATGGAAAAAGGGCAGATGGCGGCTATCTTGAATAAAGGAGAAGATTTTTGGTTTTATGATGGACGGGCAAAAAATCTGCCCCAGCGGGTGCATATTTCCTTTTTGTGCGCCCCCATAAAGATTCAAGGACTATTTCGGCCATTATGGGTGTTGATCATTTGTTTGAAGAACCAATCAAAATTACGGAAGACTTTCTTTTAATGGAAGAAATTTGCCAGCTCATCACGGAAGGTTTGAAGATCAGAAAAGTCATGGCGGCGGAGCTGCGGGCTCTCCTCGAAGAGAATTGGACTTTTCGTAAAGAATTAGAAGCTCTGGGAAAGAATTTAGCAAATGCTAATCGGAAAATCCCCTTGACCGAAATTTTAGAAGAAAGAATTTCTCGGATGATAGCTGAGATGAAAGTCGACCCCCGATCTAACGGGCACCTTTATGATGATGTAATAAAAGTGGTAGAGCGAACTTTGCTCTCCGCAGCTTTGGAAAAAACCAAATATGTGCAGTTGCAAACAGCTCGGTTTTTGGGAATTAATCGCAATACTTTACGGCGCAAAATGAAGGAACTGGGGATTAGTCCTCAGGAGAAATGATGTTTACAAAAACCCTTTAGGCTTCGTTGCTGCAGGAGAAGATTCCTTTTCAGCTTCTAAGCCAGATTGCTCCAAGATATATTTATCATCCCCGGGATCGGGCCTAAACTCAAGTTGCCGCCTTTTAGCTTCTTTGATATAAGACCCATCTTTTAAACGGATCTCGCCCATGGGTACAACCACAATAGCTGCTTCCCCTTGAATAGGGCATTTCTGTTCACACCATCCGCAGCCGTTACATTTTGAAGGAATCACCACGGGGCGCCGAAAGCCTTCGATTGTCCGGAAGACGATGGCGTTATATGGGCAGATCTCATCACAGATTAAGCAGATCTTATTTTCCGCCCAAACCAGACACATTTCTCGGCGTAAAACGGCCGTGCCTATTTTCGCATGATTTTTTTCTTCTAAGCTTAAGGCGCGAATCGCTTGGGTAGGGCAAACTTGACCGCAGACATGGCAGTTTTGTTCACAGGCCGCAAAACGCAGATCTAACTTGGGAGTCCAAAGTCCAGCTAAACCAGACTCCCAGAGAGAAGGTTGAATAGTGTTGGTGACGCAAGATTTCATGCATTCGCCGCACCGAATACACGTCTTTAAAAATTCGTCTTCGGGAATTGCGCCCGGGGGACGAATTAGCCAACTTTTACCTTGCAAGGGAGTATAGGGTGTGCGGTCGGTTAAGGAGGCGATAACTAAGCCAAAAGGAACTCCGTATAAAAATTCTCGGCGGGAAAGGTCAGGCGAAGCATGCTCACCCGCAATAGAAGAAGAAAGTTTGGGCAAAAAAGATATGGCTTTTTCCGGACAAACTTGAGCGCAGGTACGGCATTGGATGCATTCGCTTAAGTGAGTTTGACGGGGATCAGCAGCCACGGCTCCCATGGGGCAAGATTTCTGGCACTTTAAACAGGAAGTACAATTTTGATTTACGCGGCGCTTAAAAAGCCCCAGGGGCGATATAAGACTAAGCAAGGCGCCTAAGGGGCAAAGATAACGGCACCAAAAACGCGGCGCATACCGATTCAAAAAAATAATTAAGCCAAAGATTAAAAAAGTGATTAAAGACATGTAGTATACTGGCTGGGCATAATGGGAGTGCTGCAGAGTCGACCAGCCGAAGATGGTACTCAAAGGCCGCAAAATATCTAAAATTAAATTAAAAATAGTTATGACCAAAGGGTACAGAGTAAAGGTGTAAAAGCGCGTCAGGATGGGTATAGGATCAAAAAGGGCGGATATAGTCAATCCTCCCAGAGCAG
>JGI24721J44947_10004220_pt1 | contig 20010 bp, 18 predicted proteins | sample YelNatPaOPGAMG01_FD_44947 | JGI IMG/M metagenome (IMG submission 44947) | reverse complement strand
TGCTCGAACATGTTAACCAGCGCCTCCCAAAATAGATTCAGGTCTTCTTCCGAAAAGCCTGTGCCTTTGGTCGGGTCGTTGGCAAGTCTGGCTGAGACGTAGCCTTCGGCGCGGTACAGGCCGTAGGGGACAATATGCTTCCGCCCCATTGTGCGCTCTTTATCAGCTTCTTCTTCGCGGGTAACTGTCAGGCGGGTGATGGTAACTTCCTGCTGAACAATGGGGTCAATACTTCGTGAGAAGTTGATTTGCACAGGACCGCGTACCTGACCGCAATTGTCGCCAACCATTAATACAGCTCCAAATGTGCGAATGTCGTAAAAATTCTGACACATCCAGGTGCGGGCTTTGTTCACACCTTCGAGTGAAGCCTTCTTGCCAGGTTCAAGGCCGACGGCGAGATAGGCTTCCTTGTGATTGGCGTTCAGCGGGATGCCTTCCTTGATGTAAATGCGATAACCCGCCGCGTCGCCTTTGACCATCTCCACATAGTTGCGCACTTTACGTTTTAAGCAAACATCGGTGACAATTCCATAGCCGGTTTCGGGGTCAATGCGCGGCATATTACCCGCGTCGGGGTCTCCGTTCGGATTCCCGTTCTCTACATCGTAGAGCAGAACAAATTCATAGCGGTTGGATAGAGTAGTCATTGGTTAATCTCCTTATGATTGTAGATTTGTGATTGAAGATTGTAGATTATAGATCTCAGAATTAAGCAATCTCTGTTTCGGTAGTTTCTTCAGCCTTCTCGCCGTTCTTGGAATAGAATGCGGCGCGCTGATGATAGTAGCCCAGTACAAAAATGCCCTGTTCGTCCAATGTCAAGCGGGAGGGGAAAGGCTCGGCTTCGAGCATATCGAGCAAATCCTGAATTTTCCTGTCTGACACGCCGCCATATTCCGCTTTGGCTGTCCAGTGATGGGCAAGCCGCAGGAGCGTGGGAAAGACGCTGGCGGGGGTCGCACAAGCTGATGTAAAATAACGGTCTTTTATCGTAGCATTGATGTTCTGCCCGATTGCTTCCCTTTGCGCTCTCTCAAGCACAGCAAACAGGCGTCCCAGCACATAGGCGGGATGGTTAAAGGATTCATTAAGTGACATGTTTAAAGCCTCCTGATAGGGATTTTGATCTTGACGGCGGTATTTCCGTAATAAATGCGCCTTGATATAGGCGGCGCGGACATAGTTGATTTTGATATTGCGCTTTTCCTCATCGCTGTCATGGCGGATACGATTAAGGATAGCAGTATACAAACCTTCAGGGTAGGGAGCACCCATCAGAATCGAGCGTATGAGCGCCCCGCCTAAAAGCGACCAGGACGATTTAACTTCGTCGTCCCGCCGCGTTACCTTGGGCGAAACGCACTCCGCCAGAATGCGATAGGGCGAAAGGTAATCGGGCTGATTGGCGAATTCCTTCTCGATTTTCAAGTCTTCGTAATGTTGCATGATGCGCTCGGCAAACACGCCAAACGGCTCTGTAAGAAAGAAGCGGACAGCCAATCGTGCGGCGTTAGAAGCCAGCCCAAGTACATAGAAGCGCGTGCTGTCATCCAGCCCCACTCGTAGTTTGGTTATGTCTAACGCTTGAACCTTTTGCACCTTCTCCGCTGTCTCGCCCATTTTCTTTTCTGCCTCTTTGCGAGCGCTTTGGTCTTCGACGCTTTCGCCTTCCAAAAATTCTGGATTGATGAGCGCAGCAAAAGCACTGGCGTAGCTTTTGTTCTCACTTTCTGCCCAATACACCACGGTTGTGTCGCCTAGGTAAATTTTCCGATTGGGATTCTGATTGGAGAGGAGGTAATTGAGCGCCACACCATAACCCGAAGCCACGCGCTGACTGACGGGCGAATTCAAGCCCTGACCTTTCATACGGTTGTAGGATTCATAGGCACGTTCGTTGAAGCCAACCAATGAAGCCCCTGTGGGGTTGGCGTCGCGCACGCCCTGAATGCTAGGATGCAAACGGGCAATCGGTTCAATTTCGCCCGTCACCAGGCATTGCATTTTTACAGCCTCTTGACCAAATTTGTATTCTTCCCAAACGCTCCTTATTTCGGGATCGTCCAAAACGTTTTGCCCTTTGACCTGAAAAATTATATTGCCGCCTTCAAGCAATGCTTCCAGATGACGGGCAATGACGGGATGCTGGCGGGCGGTTTGCGGGTCGTGTTTTTGCAGAAAGGCAACCACCGCACGGGCAACAGCATTGTTCGCTTTGGCGAGGATTTCGGTGTTGAGTTCACGAAAGGCTTCAAACCGTTTTTGAGCATAAAGTGTATCTTTTGCTTCCTTATCCGATATTCCCAAAACATAAGCCGCATTATCACATAGGAAATTTGCCGCAATGCCAGAACTTCTCTTTACTTGTTCTGGTACTATCATACGGCGGTAGTTTCTCTCACGTTCTTTTTTGCCATCGAAGTATTTGGTAGTAAACGGAAAAATATCCAGCAATTCTCCCGTTGATGAAAGATTGAGCGCAAAACTAACATTTGCCGCGCTGTAGCCAGGTGGGGCAATATCCAAGGAATCATCTTTGAGTAAAATTTGGTAGTAGTTATAGAGCGACTGAAGAATCATTGCCGCACCTCCACGCCCGTCAGGTCAATCACGCCATCCACCATTTGGGCTTTGAAAAATTTTGGACGGATGTCGCGCGGGTTGGAAAAATCTAGGTCGTAGAGCATCCAGCCAAAGTCGCGTTTACCTGTTAGCGGGCTTTTAGGGATGTCGTGCTTATCTTCGATGAGTTCCACCGTCGCACCAAACTCGCGCGTCCCCAAACAGGGCGCGTGGAAGCGCTGTCCCTGGCGCAGGCGGCGCAGGACAATGTTGTAGTGTTTTTCTTCGGTGTCCTCCGCGCCTGCTTTATCGGTCATCTCGAAGTGCGCCTCGATGACGTAATCCACATCCTTGAGAACCATTGAAGCGCGCTGCTGACGGTTATCCACTGCGGAAATGTAGAGCGGTTTTTGCGCTCCCTTCATAACCTGTATGGCATTATCCACAGATGCTTTTTCGCTCACCTCGTTGCGGCGGATGTTGGTGAACTGGATTTCGCTGAGAACGTGGATTTTGTCTATCACCCAGCGGATGGCGGGCTTCCAATAGACCGCTTCGATGATGCCGCGCGCCGCCGATGGGGTAATGACATCGTAACTGACCCGTTCCACCTTCATTTCTGGTCTGGTGAAAAGGGCATAGGCTCCGCGCACGCGAATGGTGATACCGTATCCCATAATGTTTAACCTCCTTTTGTGCTTGTATGTCATTGCGAGTGACGCCACAGCGCCACGAAGCAATCTCCTCGAAAATAAGGGATTGCTTCGATCTGCTCCGCAGGTCTCGCAATTACAATAATTGAATTAGAAGAATAACCCATCCCCGCCGCTGCTCTCGGGGACAAGTATGCCTCTATCGAGTGAATAATATTCAATAAAGTTTTCTGGATTCAATACTGCATATTTCTCCGCAATCGTCAAAATCACTCCTTTCGAACTGAGTTTGTCGAATTCGCCTTCGAAAATCGAAACCGTGTATGGTTGCAATTTTCGCAGGGTGGATGATGGGTATTGGGTATATTTTAGTTCTTCAATCAGATTTTTTGCCTCCTCATTGAACGGGATAATTACCGTCTTGGTGACGTCTTCTATGACTTGGAANGCTTGNGCCGCCGTCTGGAATTTNAATTTTCCATCGTTGTTCTCGAAACATTCCATGATTCNTTTGTAGTCAAATGCCTGAGGGTCTTGCAGGGAATAGAGCTGCTCAAAATACGCCTCAATGGCGGGAATAGAAATCGGCTGCTTGGCATGGTCGCGCAAAACGGCGCGGGCGACCTCCACCGCCTGCGAAATGTATCGCGGCGTGCGCTTGATGAACTCCGACTGCGGCTCGAATACGAACATCTCGCTGACGGCGCGCTTCATCTCACGATTGACGCGCCCCGCTGCCTGATTGATGGAATCCAGCCCCGTGAGCGCGCGGTAGCCGACGGGGAAGTCCACGTCAATGCCCGCCTCCATCACTGTCGTGGAAATGACGCGGCATATCTGACCGTTTTCCAGCCTTTGGCGAATCTCCGCTAATTTCTGCCGACGGTGGGCGGGACACATTAGTGTCGAAAGGTGATAATTGCCTTCGCCTGTCAGCATTCCGAACAATCCACTGGCGTGTTTACGCGTATTAACAATACACAAAACCTGCTTATGCGCCTTCAGCCGCGCAATCAATTCTTCATCGGGCAGTTTCTCCGCCAGCGGTTTGACTTNCACCCGTTTATAAAAATTGAACAAGTCTTGTGGGTTCGGTGCTAGTTCTGTAACAGGCGTGCCGCCGGGCAGGAAGCGTTCTAAGTTGGGCTGGGTAGCGGTGCAAAAGACTGCGCTAGCGCCATAATTNGTCACCAGTTCCCATACCGCACTCATGGCNGGACGCAAATAATCGCGCGGGAACATTTGGGCTTCATCGAAGACGATAACGCTTTTGGCGATGTTGTGCAGTTTGCGGCAGCGCGATGATTTGTTAGCGAATAGAGACTCGAAAAATTGCACGTTGGTAGTAACCACGATGGGAATATCCCAATTCTCCGCTGCCAGTTTCAGCTTAGTATAGACATTGTGAGTGCGGTCATCAGCATATTCAAAAGCTTCGCGTTTCTGTTGTTCCCAATCGAAATTGCAGTGATGCTCAAGTACATTTTCCTCACCGAGAATATCTTTAAATACTCCTGCGTTTTGCTCAATGATGGTGGTGAAAGGGATGACATAGATAATACGCTTCAAACCATGCGCCGCTGCGTGATTGAGAGCAAACGCCATAGAAGCGAGTGTTTTACCGCCGCCTGTTGGTACGGTTAGTTTGAAAAAGCCAGGTTTCTGGGCTGATTTTTCCATGCATGCACGAAGCGTCTCGGTNCGCNTGCGGTTGATGTCGTTNGTCGGGTTCTCGAATTTTTGTAAGTAAGCATTCAACTTATCACGCAGGGTGAAAATGTCATTGTGTCCNCCGCGCGGCTTTTTACCTTGCATGAATTCTTCGGTTTCCTGAAAATCGGCGTCCACCAGGGTCGAATAAATCATCCGAGTCAGGAACGAAAGCGAAAAACCGAATTGATTTTTCTGCGGACGGATAGGCAAATGCGATGGAAACGCTAATGTTGATAAATTNACTTCGTTTCGGTAGGCGCTGTAATCGCACACNTTGGTTTTTAAGCGCGCCGTAAGCGTGCCATCGCCAGGTAGATCGCTTGGACTACCATGATCGAGTAACCCCGAATGATGTCCACATACACAATAAGCTAAAAGTATCGCTATCGGCTCATACGGTGTATCTTTAAAGAGCTGAAGAATTTCTTTTGCACCAGCAGTAGCATGATCGACGCGCATATTATTCCCTTCTAACCGTTGTTGAAATTCACGGGAATATTTACCTAAATCATGTACAAGGCCGGCAATATACGACAGCTCTGCTATGTGTGCATCTTGTCCAAATTCAAAGGCTAGCTGAGCGGTTTTTTGCAAATGATCAATCAAACGCTGCCAATTGGNTTTCTCATCACCCTCTTTCGAATGCGCATAGAACATTCTTATTCCTCCAAGAAAGATTGTAATTGATATAAGCGGGTTAAGTTTTTTACCTCTTTTACTAATTGCATCCTTAACTCTTGTGGCTCTATCACTTCCACGTCCGCTCCCCATCCCCGTATCCAGGGAAGCATCTCAAGCGGTTCTGCGATCCACGCATGCCAGAGCAGGCTACCATCCTCCTGGGCGGTAACCTGCTCTGTACGGTGCCAGCGCGTTTCCCCTACGCGGCGCGCAACGCGCGGATTAAATTTCAAAACCACTTCTATAGGCTCTTCCTCAGTGTACCAAATCCCCCACGCATATTTAAGTAAATCCGCAGGATTAAAATCTACTGGGATTTGATATTTTTGAGTTGTAAGTTCTATTCGCTCAATCCTTTCTATTTTCAAGGTCCGCAGTGCCTCTGGTGGTTCACGGAATCCGATGACATGTATCGCCTGCCCGACTGCATACGGCTCAATAAAATATGGTGAGAAGAGATACTCATTTATCTGTCCATTTTCTTTGCGATGCCAAACTTTCGCTTTTCGCTCCTCCGCCCAGCTTAAGGTCAGCATTTCTAACGTCCTTAGAAAATTTGGGTCTTGCTTTCTATCTGGGTCCTCAATGCTGTCTGCAGATTGTTGCAAATGACGGCAAATATGAGGCGCTAATCGTTCTAGAGCTGCGGCTAATTTTCGTAGGGCTGATGCTGCATGGGGATTCTGGCGTTCAATTCGAGTAGTGAGTAACCGTGTGGCGAGATGAATCGCCATTGCTTCATTCAATGAAAACCGAACGTTGAACAAATACGCCGTTCGATCAATTTTCCATCTGTTTCCATCCAAATCATCAAGATAAATATGGGGCGGCATGGATGGTAAGTACCGATGTATGGTCGAACGATTAACGCCTAAACGACGAGCAATTTCTGCAGCCGTTAGACCTTCCGGATGCGATAAAAGGAGTTGTTCGATTTCTATGATTCTCTCCGCTTTTTTTGCTGCTGGCAACATCTATTCCTCCCGCTTGTATTTTTATCTCACATGTTTTATATCTTGATGTATTAATAAGGTCATTTTTACAAATGCTGATATTGTTTATTATAAGAATAACATGTTGCAGGATTGACAACAATCAGAAACGAATATCTCAAAAACGCTTCCCAATCACTTCCCCGTCTTGTCATGGCGACTCACCATTTTTTCACTCTTTACCCGATTGTGTAAAAACCAGCCCTGCCATCTCCGTTGAGGAGAAAAACAGGATATAGTGATATTGTAACTGATACCTGTGGCAGAAAACCTTGGCTATCGTTTTTGTTAGCTTGCGAAGTTAATTATGAGCAGGTTTATCGGTAATTCTCTTACCTCTTGCCCGCATTTCGATTAAAATGAACCTGGGTGATATCTCTGGAGAGGAGTTTCAGCATGGATGTCTCTGCACAGCAATGTCAGCCAGCAGACCAGCAAGTGATCCGGATCAAAATTCTTGGGCTAAAGGCACAGCAGCGCTATATCGTGCGGCGTGTGGTGCAGTCAGCGCTGGCAGCGTTGCAAAAGGAATACCCCCATTTCAGGGTTACTGTGGATGAGGTGAGTGATTGGGAGACGATCCAGCGATATACGGCAGTGATGATTGCGCCAGCGCTGGTGATCAACGATGAGCTGGTCTATGATCAATGGATCCCAACCAGAGAACAGGTGGAAGGCTGGCTGCGGGAGCGCTTAGACAAGGCGGGGGCTGGTTGAGGAGTTGATCATTCGGGGGTTAGCCGAGTCTATTTATTATTGCGCTTTGTTTTGTGACTCCAAGATTTCCTTCAAGCGGGGATGATCGGCGTATACGCCGCGGTATTGTGGCGGGAGCATTGCTGCGATTTGGCACATGATTTCGTCGGTATTTTGCTGCAGGGCGCGCTCGCGATCCTGGCGGGGAATAGGCGCAAAGTGGATGGGTTTTCCTATCCGGACGGTCAATTTGGGGCGTTTGAGTAAAAACACCTTGTAGATTGCGCCTTCCGTTCCATAAATCGCCACTGGCACCACAGGCACCCCTGCTTTGTCCGCTAAATATGCTACGCCCGGTTTCCCTGGCAGTAATCCGCCGGTTTTGCTGCGCGTTCCCTCGGGGGCAATCCCGAGCATCCCGCCTTGGGCAAGGTAATCCCGGGCAGCTTTCAGGGCGCGAAAATCGGCGTCCTCGCGGTGGATCCAGATTCCATTGACGGCATTGATCAGCTCGCGGAAGAAGGGGTAGCGCTTATATTTATCGGCAGCCAGGGCGGTCAGATCAGGGCGGTTTATTAGGATGAAAAGTAAGGGTGGATCAAGTCGGCTGAGGTGGTTCACGGCAACGATACAGCCGCCGCGCTCGGGCAGATTTTCCAGCCCGCTAACTTCTACTCGGGTGAGTAATTTAAACAGAATTTGGAGGATGAACCGTAATATTTTCCGCATAGACTCATGGTGATGAATGAATTTCTCCCGATTATACATGGATTGATCCCCAAAACGAGTAGGATTTTGTAGTTTTCATTTACAATATCTGTATGAGTAAAACCCATTGCCATATTCTGGCAAAGGATCATTTGTGTTAGGAGAAAAAAGGAGGCTGATATGGAGAAAAGGTATGCTGCATTACGCTTGATTGGCTCGGTGTATAAGATTTTGGGAATTATCGTGGGTGTGCTGACGATCTTGATGGTGTTGGGTTTATGCGCCACGAGCATTTTTGGGAGTTCAATCCTGGGTGAGATCGGGCGGCAATATGGAAGCGGGAATGCAATGGGCGGCGCAGGCGGGATTGTGCTGGGGCTGTTGATGAGTTTAGGTGCGATCATCTATGGTGGCGGAATGGCGGTGACTTTATATGCGCTTGGAGAAGGGATTTATTTGCTGATCGCTTTGGAAGAGAACACCCGCGCCACAGCGCTCCTCTTGCAAAAACAAGCCTGACAACCCTTTCTGCGACCAGGGTTGCGCTGCCGCGCAATCAAAGTGCGGATTCGAGAGCAGCAAACGAATTGCGTATGCGGTGATGCTGCCAACGCGCCTAACTGGTCGAGCGTTGCATTGAGCTGGCGGGCTGAGCAGTGCACTGAGCTAATTGAAGTGCTTGTCGAAACCAGTTGGATGGGCGGTGCATTGAGCCTGTCGAAAGTTCTGTCAAAACCGAATAACGGCGGATTTCGATGCGCAGCGCACGCTACTCAACCAGCGGTGTTCCAAGTATGACGATTTTAACGGTATAATCACTCCCATGATTCGTTCCTCCCATCCGCTTCGTATCTGGTTCATTTTTCTGAGCCTGTTTTTATTTGCGTGTCAACCCAATCCCCAAAATAATACCCCAACAGCAAGTCCTGCTGCAACGGCTACAATTGCACCTCCAACCCAAACCACCCAACCAATGGCTGCGCTCGTAAATGGAGAGGGTATCCCGCTGGCTGAATATCAGGCAGAGCTGCAACGTTATCAAGCCGCACTTGGCACGGAACTGGCAACCAATCAAAAAGAACAGGTGCTGAATGATTTGATCGATCAGCTTTTGTTAGCACAAGCAGCAAAAAAAGAAGGTTTTGTTGTGGATAATGTGATGGTAGAAGAGCGCCTCAAACAGCTCAGCGAACAAATGGGTGGCGAGCAGGTTTTACAAGCCTGGATGCAACAGTTCCATTATAGCGAAGGTGATTTGAAGGATGCCCTGGCTAGGCAGGTCGCTGCGGCTTGGATGCGCGATAAAATTTTTTCCCAGACCCCAAAAACTGCTGAACAGGTGCATGCCCGCCAGATTTTACTATATCAAGAAGAGAAGGCTGCTCAGGTATTGGAATTGCTAAAAAGCGGGAAAGATTTTGCCAAGCTGGCAGAACAGTATGATCCCCTCACCTATGGAGACTTGGGTTGGTTTCCCCGCGGCTTTTTGTTAGACAAGAAGTTAGAAGAGGTCATTTTTTCGCTTGCCCCTGGGACCTTCAGCGATATTGTGCATACCCAGGCAGGTTATCATATCGTCCAGCTTATTGAGCGCGATCCAAACCGAGCTCTGGAAGCCGATGTGTATCAAGCACTCCAATTGGCAGCATTACAGGCCTGGCTGGATCAACAACGTCAGGCAAGTCAGATTGAAATCTTAACCCATTGATAGATGGATTTTGGGAGGGGCTTCGATGGATAAAAATGAAACTCCGCAGGTTCGCCGGTCACCNTTAAGGTTTTTGACTTACTTTTGGAATTGTGCCACCGTGGTTTTGCTGTTGATGACCTTCTGTGTTCTCGGAGCCGCATTGGTCATCTTTCTCAATCCGCGCAGTGGGTTAAACCCGTTTCCACCCCCGCCCTTGCCCGAAGTAATGCAGTTGCCCAGNCCGACACCGACTGCGATCCANATTTTNCCGCCCACCTGGACGCCTATTCCCACCCGCACCCCTCGTCCAACGAAAACTCCAACCATTACTCCCACCTACACTGCCACCTTACCGCCCACGGCTACCGAAACCGCTACGGCAACGTTATTAGCGGAGGAAGAGATACGTTTTAAGTTGAGCACAGGCAGCCCGAAAGCGGTGGCAGTTAACNGGTTTCACCCTGAAGCAGGCTGTAATTGGTTAGGGGTGGCCGGCCAGGTCTTCGATGAAAAAGGGACACCAGTAGCAAATGGATCAGTCATTCTCATTGTTTCAGGTTGGCTTGGGGAAAATTACATTGAGAAAACCGGTATTGTTGGGATGGCGCCGCAGTATGGNCCAGCCGGCTATGAAATCGTGCTCNGCGATTCACCGGTTGCCACCCAGGGGAGGTTATCCATACAACTCTTTGACACACAAGGAAAGCCGCTCACCAATCCCGTATCGTTTGATACNACGGATTCTTGCGATCAGAACCTGATCTTGATTAATTTTTCGAGAATAGCGGGAAAATAAAAGGAAATCNGGGAATACCCGGCAGAAAATATTCCCTTCTGCCATGGGCCGGTGGGGCGGATGGTATCACGTCGGCTGACGAAAATGGCATGGTTTGGGTTAAGCCTGCGTTATTCTTGTTTGCAGTGACAATAACGGTGGAGCGTTCTTTGCGACAGAAGCAATCTCCATGCTTGGGTGGGAGACTGCTTCGCTTTGCTCGCAGCGACAATAACCATACCGTCATTGCGATGGAGCGCTCGTCGCGACAGAAGCAATCTCTCTGCTTGGGTGGGAGACTGCTTCGCTTCGCTCGCAACGACAATAACCATACCGTCATTGCGATGGAGCGTTCTTTGCGACAGAAGCAATCTCCCACCCGGAGATGTATTCGATATTTCATAAATTGCCCTTGCAACAAAATCTACCAAATCATCATTTTAAATTATCAAAACAGGGACTTCTTCCACTATGAAGGAGTAAAATTAAGATAATGAATGATGAAATGGAATCGAAAACTTATCAGCCCATCCCTGCACCACGCACGGGAGAGGGCAATGCCTGGATTTTGACGTTTTTGGTATTTCTGATTTGGTTTTTTATGCGCATATCCGGGCAAGCTATCCCTTGGAGCGTCACGTTATTCCTGATATTCCTCGTTATTGCTGCTGCATTGATCAGTTTGAACAACTGGGTCGAACGCCGCACTACCATCCAGATCGACTCGCAGGGTATCCGTTTCAAAAATGGGCTGCGGAAGGTCTCTTTAAATTGGGATGCAATAGATAATGTTTGGGTGAAACCGGCTGTTTGGGGGAATCGGGTGCGGGTGAGCGGGAGAGGTGGCCAGTTTGACTTTCACACTTTGGGTGAGGTAAAATATAAAGGCGTGGTCAAAGCACAGACAGGGTTTGCTGAGGGCGAAGAACTGATTCGATTGATCGTTCTCAACAGTGGTTTGAGCATTGCTGAGGATTTAGGCAATACATTATCCTATACTCGCAAGAATTAGGATGGGTTGGGAAGGCAGCCGCGGAAACAGGAACTCCATCAAACCTATCCAAAGTTAAACCACTTCAGATTATGGAACCCTCATCCGGAGAGTGCCTTTTTTCATGCAAAACTCGAATTGGAGGCGTACATGGTACTGGAAATGAGCATAGATGAACAGGTCGAATATTTGATGCGTGGCACAGAATATGGCGACGAAGAATTAAAACAAGCCATGACGAAAGAGTTGCGCCAGCGTCTGATTGAGGCACAGCAAGAAGGGCGCCCATTGCGTGTTTATTGTGGTTATGACCCGCGCACCGCCGATTTGCATCTGGGGCATACTATCACCATGCGGAAATTACGCCAGTTCCAGGAACTGGGGCATGAGGTGACTTTTCTTATCGGCACCTACACCTCATTGATTGGTGATCCCTCTGATAAAGATGTCTTGCGCCCCCAACTAACGCCTGAAGAAGTGGAACGCAACGCCCGTACCTATGCCGAGCAGGCATATAAGGTTCTCGATCGCGAAAAAACCATTATCCGTTATAACTCGGAGTGGTTATCCAAATTAACCTTTGCCGATTTAATTCGCTTAGCGTCTAATTTCACCATTCAACAATTTCTCACCCGCGAGAATTTTCGATTACGCTGGGAGCGCAATGACGCCATTTATTTACACGAAACGTTTTACTCTTTGATGCAAGGCTATGATGCCTATGCATTACGCGCCGATTGCCAGGTTGGCGGCAGCGATCAGCTGTTCAATATCGCCACGGCCGCACGCAAGATCATGACCTTCTTGGGGGAAAAACCGAATATTCCCATTATCATGAGTATCTTACCGGGTACCGATGGTGTTGTGCGGATGAGTAAATCGCTTGGTAACCACATCCCACTCAATACCACCGCCGAAGATATGTATGGTAAAGTGATGAGTTTGCCCGATTTTGCAATGGGGAGTTATTTCCGTTTGGTCACCCGTTGGCAATCGTCTTACATACAAGAACTCGAAGAGGGCTTGAAGTCAGGCAAGCTGCACCCCCGTGATGTAAAAATGAAGCTTGCGCGTGAGATCACCGAAATATTCTATGGCCCTAAGGAAGCCGAAGAAGCGGAGGCAGCATTTGTGCGGGTTTTCCAACAAGGCTCTGTCCCAGAAGAAATGCCCGAATTTACCGCGAAAGCGGGCCAAACGGTCTTGGATGTTCTCGTGTCTGCGGGGATGGTGGGAAGTAAAAGTGAGGGGCGGCGCTTGATCGAACAAAAAGGGGTGCGTTTGGATGGAGTTACCTTGGAAGATGCCAACCAAGAATTTCCCCATAGTGGTGTGCTGCAAGTTGGAAAACGACGCTATCTCAAGGTAAGAAAAGATAAGGAGGAATGAAATGGATGAAATCATCATTGAAATCCGCAAAAACGGATCGATAAAAATTCCTGGACCAATCAAAATTGTGGACGAAGAGGGGAACGAAACGATTATAGATAAAGAGCGCATTTCTCTTTGTCGTTGTGGGGCTTCGAAAAATAAGCCATTTTGCGATTCCACCCATCGTACAATCGGTTTCGAGAGTCCAGGTGCAAGCCTTACGCTGATGCAAAAGAGAGAGGAATGAAGGAATTATGTCCGCCTATGTCATTGTCGATATTACCGTAACGGATCCACAAGGTTATGAAGAATATAAACGCTTAGCCCCCGCTGCTGTTGCATTGTATGGCGGGAAATACCTCGCCCGAGGCGGGAACTGCGAAACTTTGGAAGGCGATTGGCAACCACAGCGCTTGGTTATTTTGGAGTTTGAAAACATGGAGAAAGCGAAAGCATGGTTGAACTCGGCGGAATATCAGCCGGCCCGCGCTTTACGGCATCGTTATGCGCGCTCAAAAATGGTCGTTGTGGAAGGGGTATAACGTTTTGGTTTTATTAGCCGTTCGATTGCTTATTTGGTGTCAAACCGGCGCCACAACTTCTGCTGTACCTTGCCGGCTTTCAAAGTAGCGGATCAAGATCACACTTAGGATGATCATCCCGCCACCCACGAGTTGAATGGCGGTCAGACGTTCTCGTAACAGGAAATAGGCGAGGATGCTGGTGAGGACTGGTTCCAACATGGCAATCAAATTAGCCACACTGGCGGGTAAATAGTCCAAACTCAGCGTGTATAAGCCATATCCTCCGATGGTTGGACCCATCGCTAATACCAGTAATGCTAACCACCCCAGAGTTCTTCCACCTAACCAAAACAATGTTGGCAGAAATGGCTGATTTTGCATTCCTGCTGCCACTGCGTTCAAGGGAAGAAAAAATACTGCGGCAAAGAAGAACGAATAAAGCAGGGCGCTCCATGAGTTAAACCCTCGATTGGAGGAGACTTTCCCGAGCAGGCTGTAGCCGGCAAAAGCGATCCCCGATGACAAGCCGGTGACAATCCCAAACGGATTAACCAACCAGGCCGCTCTATCTTGTGCTCCTGAGACAAAAACACAGCCAAGCAATGCCAGGATAACCGCGCTGAGTTTTCCCCACCCCAAGCTCTCGTTGAGAAATTTCCAGGCAATGATGGCAGTGAAAGCCGAGGAGCTGTAGGCAAGCACAGTGGATACCGCCGCGCCATTGAGCGCTACCGAAAATGTCCATAAAGAATTGAAGAGTAATAACACCAGTCCATACGCCATAAAGAATGGCAGGTTGCGCACCCCAATGGTTAGACGCTGGCGGTTAAAGAAAAAGAAAAGGAGAAACAATGTCCCTGAGACAAATAGATCTCGCCAGAACGCTAAAACTAAAGGCGGGAGCTGATAATTGACCGTGAGGTATCGAATAATGATGCTGGTGAATGCCCAGGCAAAGGTGGCAGTAACACAAATGAGATAACCTTGTGCGCTTGCGGAGCGTTTCTTTGACGATGGTGTTGATTCAGACATAAAAGATGTATGCTCTTAGGATAATCAATGTACGACGCGGTTTCCCCACCGATGTTGCGGAATAAACCCTACGCCAGCCGACAAAGCCATTATAACGCAAATTATTCCTTTATCCTTGTATAATTGAGGTATGCGCAGTATCCGATTCTGGTTTCGCGAAAGTTCCCTTCCCCTAGAAATACTCCATCTCTTTCTCAGTCTTGTATTTATTGGAGTAACTACAGCTCTTTTCTACCCCGTGCGGGATTTATTGGGGACAGCTATTATCGCGTTATTATATCTTGTGCCTATTGGGATTAACGCAGCTTTATGGGGTTTGGCAGCCGGTATCCTCTCTGCCATTTTAGCTTTCTTAACCCTCAATTATTATTTCATCCCGCCTTATAACACCCTCTTTGTCCATCGCAGCCAAGATTTGGTTATCTTGATTGTCTTCTTAGGGGTGACCATTGTAATCAGTCAGTTAGTGGGGCGGATGCGTTTAAGCCTGCAAGCAGCCACTGCCCGGGAGCGGGAAGCAGTCCGCTTATATGATCTCATGGTTGAATTAGCCGGTCTTCAAGATGAACAAGCCATTATTGAGGTACTTGCCCGTCAAACCCGCCTGGCAATTGAGGCGAGTTATACTGTTGCAGTGGTGTCGTTAATGGAAGAGGAGAAAAAGACGCCNCGCCAGTTTAAAGCAGTCAGCCCCAAAGGCGAGTTAAACGANAANGAATTAGGGCGGGCTGACNTGGTTGCGCCNATTCANATGGGCGGNCAGTTTATTGGTGAATTGCGCATTTGGCGTAGGACGAGGAATTTTACCAGCGCCGACCTACGCCTCATCCGCATTTACATCAACCAGGCGGTGCTGGCATTAGAACGCGCTCGCTTATCCCGCGCTACGACCTATGCTAAAATATTGGAGGAAAGTAACCGTCTCAAATCCTCTTTGCTTTCCTCGGTTTCCCACGAACTCCGCACCCCGTTAGCCACGATTAAGGCAGCGATCTCTTCGCTGCGCAGTAATGCTGTGGAATGGGACAGCGAGGCACGGGAAGATTTGTTGGCTTTAGTCGAAGAAGAAACAGATCATCTCAATTTACTTGTTGGTAACCTTCTNAATATGTCCCGCCTTGAATCGGGGGCGTTAATCCTAGAACGTTCCTGGAACACCTTGAGCGACATTATCCAGAGTGCGCTAAAACGTAGTGCAATATATGCCTCCCAACATCAAATTTTGCCAAGAATAGCTCCTAACCTGCCCTTCGTATATGTGGATTACATTCTTATTGAACAGGTGCTGATTAATTTAATCAATAATAGTTTGAAATATGCCCCTAAGGGAAGTACAATCCAAATCATTGCGGAACAATCTGATGCACAAACGATCTTGGTACAGGTGACGAATGAAGGACCTCAGATCGCCGAGGAATATCTTGACCGCATCTTTGATAAGTTTTTTCAATTGGAAAAACCATCGGCTCTTGCAGGGCAGAATAGCATTTTACCCCAAGGGGGAACTGGTTTGGGGCTTTCGATATGCAAAGGTATTATCGAAGCTCATGGCGGACGGATCTGGGCGGAGAACCGCGCGCAAGGGATTGCATTTCTTTTTACTATTCCAATACAATTAGCACCACAGCCTACCCAGGCAGTCATCCTTAAGGAGATGGAGAAATGATACCCGAAGCCCATATATTGGTTATTGATGATGAACCACAAATCCAGCGTGCGTTACGCACCATTCTCACCGCCCGTCATTTTCAGGTCAGCCTTGCCAGTACTGGCGAAGAAGGTTTGGCTTTAGCGGCAGCAGAACTGCCAGATTTGATTATCCTCGACCTCGGATTACCGGATATCGATGGCATAGAGGTTTGTCGTCGGTTAAGAGAATGGACGCAAATCCCCATTATCATCCTCTCCGTTCGAGAAACGGAACGCGAAAAAGTTCTTGCCTTAGATCGCGGTGCAGATGATTACCTCACCAAACCATTTGGCATCGAGGAATTATTAGCACGTATCCGGGTCGCTTTGCGGCATGCGGCAAAAACGCCGGGGGGAAAATCCTCGATAATTCAGGCTGGACCGATCACCATTGATCTAGCGGAGCGACGTGTCACCCGCGCTGGTGAGGAGATTAAATTGACCGCTACTGAGTTTAAATTGCTGGCATATCTTGCTTCCAATGCCGGTAAAGTGCTGACCCATCGTGCCATTCTCTCCAATGTTTGGGATCCGGCTGATGCAGACCGATTAGAATATTTACGCGTCTATATCCGCCAACTACGCATGAAACTGGAAGAAGACCCCGATAACCCCAAAATTCTGGTCAATGAACCAGGTATTGGGTACCGCTTTTACACAGAACATTAATTTTTATTATTTTTTTATTTTTTTCTACCCCATTTTTATTCGTCCTTAATTCTATTTTAGTATAGTGTTTTCCTGACGATGGTGAATCATTCTATCTCAGGAAAAATACTTTATGTTGAAACCATTTAGCATCCTAACAAAATGGGAAATTAATGATCGGTTTGCCATAAAAGCTGAATATAAAGAGTCTTTATTTCAGGCACAACCGCAGGCGATCCAAAATTTTTTCCAAGATCAGGCGCGTGTCATCACTCAAGCTATTGAAGCTGGAAAAGCGCGCCTTCGTTTTGCATTCCCCGAATATGTGATGATTCCCCTATCCGTCGAACAACCCGTTTATCACAAAGTTAGCCTTGCCCCTCGCTATCGGCGGCAACAAGTTGGGAACCTTTTACGCGCCTATCATGGCAATGATTTACTTGCAAGTCTGATTGAACGATTTTCTGAATTACAGCGCTCCAACAATATCGCTCTCGCAACCTGCGCAGACCTCTTACGCTTCCTTGTTGCTCGGCAACTCCTGGAATCCCTTCCAGAAAATGCCGATTCTCTTGATGCGACTGATTACCTTTTGAGTGAATCTGCTGCTCGCCAAAATACAACGCACAACCATATAAGCCAATTGCGACCAAGGTTGGAGAATGGGGATGATGAATGCGCAACGCAATCCCCCTTTTTTCTCCCCCAATGGATGGCATTTGATACGAATGGTGTCCTTATCGCGCCAACCGAGCAGGATGCCAAAAACCGAATCCAGTTTATGCAGGATTATGTCCATCGTCTATGGATGATATTGGCATTGGATCCGGCGATAACAGAAGAAGACGCCTATCAAAAACGTTTCAAAGGGATGACAAACCAATGGCTTCATCAAGGTCAGGCATATGCGCGATATCAGACGATGGAGATCATCCGCACGATACGAGAGCGGGCAGCCCAAAATGCGTTGAATCGGGGATTGAGTCTGAGCCTACCCTATTTTGACGATCAAGCGCTAGAGCTGCGCAGCTATGACTTTGAGGTGATACCTGCCGGGCGCATCCTCTTTGAGCCGTACTTTGTCGTTCAAGCGGCAGAAGAAGCGAAGTCACGGGTCAGCGCTGAGCGATCATATAGCGAGAGCACAAAAGAACATTTATTAGCAGAGCTGGATCTAATCCAGAAATCCTTTGCATTTCAGCATCACTATACACCGGTTGGGCTTTTATTACAGTCCGATGGGATCATATCCAGTCGAAACCAGGAGGCACGACGGAAGCTTACCCGCTAATTCCGCTGCTCCTGATATCACAAGGTTAAACAGGAAGGAAAAATGATATTTTCGATATTACTACTCATAGCATTTGCATATCTTTCCTATCGTGGTGCGCCACGCGAGCGAGAAGAAGATAAGCACGTTCATGGAGCCGGGCAAATTGGTGTGATTGCGGCTTTGGCATTGTTTGGTGTGGACTACTTTACCTCGTTCTACTATGCCACCGGCGAGATGATGAGTGCGCTGCATCCTTATGGTTTGCAGCGGTGGGGCTATATTGCCACCGCGATCATTGCCTTTGCCAATATTGTTTTTGGATTATTATATATGTATTCGCTGGGCATATTCAATGAAGGTGGTGGTTCGTATACGGCGTCCATGCGCTATCTTTCACCGGGGGTATCGTTAGTCGTGGCGGTTGTCCTGATTCAAGACTATGTCTTCACCATAGTGGTGTCTACATTATCAGGAGCGGATCAACTGCTTTCGATATTGAATAAATATGATATTCACTGGTTTTGGCATTTCATGATTGGAGCAGCCCTTGCCAGTATCACCTATTACCTGACCATTCGTGGCCGGGGTGAGTCGGCGAAAGTGGTGTTCACGTTATTGGGTATCTTTTTCTTGCTTACTTTGACGATGCTCTTTGGGTTAGTCGTAGCCCATGAAAAAGGTGTTCCTGCCGTTCCATATCAGGAACCGGTTCAACAAGTCACTTTAGGGCGTGCTTTATATCACTTATTGACCGCCTCGATGAAAGGTCTGGTTGCATTGAGTGGGTTAGAAGCCATGTCCAATGGTATCCAATTCGTCAAAGACGAAGACTTTGCTCTGGTGAGATGGGGCAAGAAGCGTTTGCCGCGTTGGCATAAGCTCTGGGATTATTATAGTGGCAAATCGGGTATTGGTCGTTTAGTACAAACCTCATTCTTGTTTTATGGTGGGTTAACCACGCTGATGTTGACCACATTTGCCATACGTTTCAATGTCTTCGATGGCACTTTGGGGAGGACCTTAGTAGGGAACTTAGCCTATATTGGTTTTGGGCAATTGCCGGGTGGGGTAATCCTGTTCTGGTTCTATCAAATATTGGCTGTTGCGTTACTAGCGGCTGCCTCGATGACTGCCTTTCAAGATTTACAAGCTACCGCATGGCGCGATGTCGCCATCGGTGAAATACCAGAAATTGTTGTTCATCGCAATGCCGCGGGTACATTTACGCGCTCTGTCACCGCAGGATTCATTGTGGCAGTGATTATTCAACTCCTCGTGCGTGGTCATACTACTGCAGCAGTACCCTACTATGGCATTGGTGTATTCATGCCGATTATGGCGATGGGCTTCGCGATTCGCCGACACATCCTCTTGCATTACACTGGCAAGACCCGGGTTTGGGGTAGTTTTGGAGCCACCTTTGCGGCGATTTTGGCTGGGCTGGTATTTGTTGGTCAAATCGTAGGCAAGTGGGAAGAAGGTGGTTGGGTTGTGCTGATTTCATTCAGCGTCCTAATCCTTACGGCTCATGCATTATTGATTTCCCCAATTGGCTATCGAAACCCGCAGCAAATATACCGTATCGTCCGCCAGAAAGCCCGCGTTCAAGGTGCAATGGGATCGATCGTCGAGTGGCAATCCCTAAAAATGCAGGAATATCGTTACGAGATCTTGGTTTTGGTTACACGTCTTATGGCAATTTTTGGCGTCCGCCGTCCAATGCGCTTTGAGCCACCACCTCCCGCTGGGGATTATGTAGAAGTCGTGCATTCCGCTGAGGCGAATGTGGATACGATCCTGCGCAAGTATTTGGAGGATTTTCCAAACCCTGGTGAAAAACAAATTGGGGGCGCAGCACGTCCGTAAAAGTACAAAAGCTGGCTTATTATAGCCAGCTTTTGCTTTATTTGATACCTTTTCTGCCTTTTGGTAAGGATCGCTTGTCGCGACGGTAGTAATCACCACGTTAGCCGGCTGTCATTGCGATGGAGCGTTCGTTGCGACAGAAG
>JGI24721J44947_10004187_pt1 | contig 20120 bp, 26 predicted proteins | sample YelNatPaOPGAMG01_FD_44947 | JGI IMG/M metagenome (IMG submission 44947) | reverse complement strand
AGGGCACTTTAGGGTACCTGAGTTTCCCCGTATAACAGCTAAAGAAGAACTGCAAATATAAACTGCTATACAAAAATCGCCTTCACAAAAAACAAAGCCCAGCATTCTCAACAAGTTGCAGGATTAGGTTGATAAACTCGGGAGGAAGGATGTTAGATCTTCTTTGCAAGAAACAATCAGCCTTCCCCTTTGAACTTCCCTATCAATTCCCTTATTTTTGGAATATTGGACTTCGCAGCTTTTATCCCCTCTTCCACCAATTCTTTCTTCTTCGAAAAGTCAAAAAGGGAAACACCCTTAACATTAGGTTCAATTAGGATATCTGCGTATTTTACTTTTTCTCTGTTTTTTTCGAACATCATTATCGTAATGGACTGGCCTATAATGTCTATCACGGAGTCTATCTCAAAGTTTCTTATGTTACTTAGTAGGTTCACTGCTATCACTATGTCTGCACCTTTACTTTTGGCTATGTCGCAGGCAAGGTTGTTTGTCACCCCCCCATCCACGAGCAACCTTCCGGCAAAATTTACTGGAACGAATATCCCTGGGATGGCACACGATGCCCTTATTGCTTTGGCAAGTGATCCTTTCTCCAATATAACCGTTTCTCCCGTATTGAGATCAGTAGCAATGGGGAAAAAGGGTATCTTTGTATCTTCAATGTTCTTCACCTTTGCCTCTCTTTCTATAAAATTCTCCAGTTTTTGACCCTGGACTGGGCCAAGTTTGGAATAAACGAGAGAGAAATCAAGAACATCCGATCTTTCTATTTTATATGCTGTCCATTCCAGCTGGAAACTATCAGGATTTGCCGCGTAAAGACCTCCTATGATGCTCCCAACGCTAGTTCCAATTATCATGTGGATCGGTATCTTTTCTTGTTCAAGAACCCTTATAACTCCAACATGGGCAAAGCCTTTTGCAGAGCCTCCGCTTAGGACCAGGGCTATTTTTGGTTCCGTTTTCTTTAACAGAGAAGGGGANGGGGTTTTGCAGGAAAAAATAGTGATTGTGAGAAGAAGAATTGGAAGAAGAATAAGGAACTTCTTTTTCATTTAATATCCGCTCCTCTGCCCAACNAANGGGTTATGAATCTTTTCTTTTCCTATCGTACTTTTAGGGGAATCTCCGTAATTGTGTCCTGGGGCAACGATTGTTTCGTCAGGGAGAATAAAAAGCTTATTGCGAATTGATGAGACGAGTTCATGCCAGGATCCTCCTGGAAGATCTGTTCTNCCAACCCCACCAACGAAGAGAGTATCGCCTGTGAATACTATCCCATCCCCATAAAGGCAGATGCTTCCTGGCGAATGTCCTGGAGTGTGGATTACCCTTAATGAAACTTCTCCAATCGTTATATAGTCACCCTCCACAACCAAGAAATCAGCAGGAGGGGAAGGGTCAGCTCCGAACATGTTCAGCATATACGGAGATTGATGGGTAAGGGAATACGCTTCATTTTCATGTATTACGATCTCAGCTCCTGTAAGATCCTTCATTCGTCTATTTCCCATTGTATGGTCAACGTGGGAATGGGTATTGACTATGTACTTTATCCTATAACCCCTGCTTTNAGCCTCATAAACGATCCTTTCACATTCGGAAGCAGGGTCTATGACAAGAGCATCCATCGTTTTTTTGCACCCGACGATATATGCAAATACAGAAAAAGACCCGACCTCCATCTGTTTTACGAACATATATTCCTCCTATTTGACGACTCTACAATTCCCCTTCAAGTGCGTAAATTTTTGCAAGAAGGCTTAAGGCCTTAACATAAGTAGAATCAGGTTTATCAGAAAAAGCAGAATTCTTTAATGCCTCTATAAGGTATTTTCCCGCGTTTTCCATATCGTTCCGCTTAAAGCATATGTATCCGCAAAAGTACGCTGACCTCGCAAGATACTCTCTNTAACGAATCTTAAGGGCATCTCTTCTTTTTGACTTCCACAAAAGGNATTCTTGGGTTTTTTGATCGAGAGCCTTTGCTTCTACCGCCTCTTTCTGTTTTCCTTCAACGACTTCAATGGCCTTTAAGACATTTTTGGAATATTCGTAGACCCTCTCAAATATGTCGAAGGCGTTACCGTAATTCCCCTTTTTTAGAAACTCTTCCCCATTTTTNAGCTGAAATTCCACATTCTCTTCGTTTATTTGGATTATTTTCGAAGTCCGAGTAGAGGCCTTACTCTTTTTTTCCGCACACTCTAAAGGATCAGATAGGGTAGCTAAGGCAAAAAGAACGATTGCTATAGGTATTAATTTCTTCAAATGGGAATCCTTCAAAAAAATGGCGGTGCAGGGACTCGAACCCCGGACTCTGCGGATATGAGCCGCATGCTCTAACCAACTGAGCTACACCGCCTTTTTGGCATCTTTTGCTATATGTTATAATAATTGGGCTACCAAAATCAATCCTTCTTTTAGGAATAGTTTAGGGGGTGCTGTGACAATAACGGTTCTTACCTTATTTCCCAAGTTCTTCGAATCTCCACTCAACGAAAGCATCATAAAAAGGGCGAAGGAGAAAGGGATAGTCAAATTTAACATAATTGATATAAGGGAATTTGCTTTAGACCCCCACAGAACCTGCGACGATACNCCCTATGGGGGTGGTCCGGGAATGGTGATGAAGATAGAGCCCATATTTAGAGCTATTGAGCATGTAAGGGAAAGGTTTGGAAGCGCAAAGTTCATACTAATGACGCCCCAGGGGAGGCTTCTAAACTGGGAAATATGTGAAAAACTTGCAAAAATCGAGCACATCTGCCTCATTTGCGGAAGGTACGAAGGAGTCGACGAAAGGGTACTTCAATTCGTCGACGATGAGATATCCATAGGCGACTATATTCTCTCAGGGGGGGAGATTGCTGCTCTGGTTGTCATTGACGCGGTAGTCAGACTTTTACCTGGTTCTTTAGGGAATGAGAGGTCCAAAATTGAAGAGAGCTTCAGAGACTCCCTGCTTGAGCATCCTCATTACACAAGGCCAGAAAAATTCTTAGGCCTTGAGGTGCCAAAAGTTCTACTTTCAGGGAACCATGAGGAGATAAGNAAATGGAGAAGAAAGGAGTCNATACGTANAACGCTTCTTAAGCGCCCCGACCTTCTTTCCCGCTTCAAGCCAAACGAGGAGGACAAGAGGTTCTTGAGAGAGATTATGGAGGAAATCCCCCATTGAGTCTTATTGTTGCGGTCATNCACTACCCGGTCTATAACAGAAATGGCGAAATAGTGGCCACGAGCATCACAAGCACGGAGATCCAAGATGTGGGCAGGACCTGCATGACTTTTAACGTAAAACTGTGCTATATTGTAACTCCACTTAAAAAACAGAGGGATATTGTGGAAAGGATGAAGGAGCACTGGACTTTGGGTTACGGAGCAAGATATAACCCCTATAGGGCAAAGGCCTTAAGCATTGTTAGAACAGCCTCTGATCTTCAGCATCTCTTGATGGAGGTGGAATCAGACAATTTAAAACCCGCAATAATNGGNACATCGGCGAAAAAGAGGGAAGATAAGAACATAACCTTTTCTGATTTAGCCAGGATGATCAAAGAAGGGAAACGGGATATACTTCTCCTTTTTGGGACTGGCTGGGGTCTAACGGATGAAATAGTGAGGATATGTGACAGGATGCTTGAACCCATATCAGGCGCAGGAGATTACAATCACCTATCCATGAGGGTCGCAATGGGGATAATTCTTGACAGAATATTCAATCTTAGAGGAGGAACAAATGAATGAAATAGTCGAAATGATAGAGAAAGAGCATATGAGGCTTGACTTACCCGAGATCCATCCGGGAGACAATGTGAAGGTCTATACAAAGGTTTTAGAGGGTGATAAGGAAAGGATACAGGTCTTTGAAGGGGTGGTCATAGCCATAAGGGGAGGAAACACGAGGAGAACCTTTACTGTGAGGAAGGTTTCTCACGGAGTAGGGGTTGAGAAGACTTTTCCCTTGCATTCTCCACTTATAGAAAAGATAGAGATCACAGGAAGGAGTAAAGTAAGAAGGGCGAAACTCTACTATTTAAGAAAACTAAAAGGTAAGGCAGCAAGGCTAAGGGAAAAAAGATAAGAGTGGGATGCTCTCTTGAAGGATTAATATCAGGCGTAGATGAAGCAGGGAGAGGTCCTGTCGCAGGTCCTCTTGTTTCCGCATGTGTGGTATGGTACGGCCTCCCAGAGAAAAATCGATTAATCAAGGACTCAAAACTACTCACTGAAAAAGAAAGGGAAAGGGCATGTGAGTGGATAGTTAAAAATGCTTATCGGGTTGGTATAGGAGTCTCATCAGTTGAGGAAATAGAATCATTGAACGTTTTAAATGCTACCCTTCTTGCTATGGAAAGGGCCATTGAAGCCACAGGCATAAGTCCCAATCTCATCCTAATTGACGGGAATAGAAAACCTCTCAATTACCCAGAGGCAAAGTGCGTAATCAGGGGAGATAAAAGGTGTTTTCTCATAGCATGCGCCTCCATAGTAGCCAAGGTAACAAGGGATAGAATAATGGGACATTACCATGAGCTCTACCCTAAGTACGGTTTTAAGAGAAATAAGGGATACCTCACTTTGGAACATAAAAAAGCCATAGAAAAAGAAGGGATATGCCCCATTCACAGAAGGACATTTAAGGGAGTAAAGGAGTTTATTTGAAAGGAACGTTAAGAGAAAAAGGTGTTAAGGGGGAAGACTTAGCAATAGAAATACTAAAAAAGGAGGGTTACAAAATCATAGAGAGAAACTATAAATGCCCCTTTGGAGAGATTGACATAATAGCAAAGTGCGGAGACTCAATTGCCTTCGTAGAGGTGAAGAGAAGGGACTCAAAAAGTTTCGGTACCTCACTTTCCGCAATAGACGAGAAGAAAAAGAGAAAGATAGTAAAAAGTGCTCTTTACTACCTGAAGACGGAAAAAAAGGCGGCAAAAAGGTTCCGATTCGATGTGGTGGGAATAGATGGGGAAGAGGTGAAATTAGTAAAAAACGCCTTTTGCCTCGATTGGGAATGAAAGAAGATAGACTTATTTCTATTCTCGAGAGTGTGAGTAGGGGCGAGCTTTCAGTCCCGGATGCCGCAAAATTACTCAAGGATCTACCGTACGAAGATCTCTTCCATACAAAAATCGACCATCACAGGGAACTGAGAAAGAACTTGCCTGAGGTCATCTTCGGGCAAGGAAAGAGCGTGGATAAGATGAGAGAAATAATAGGTGCGCTGAGAAAGAAAGGCCAGAACGTTCTTGCAACGAGAGTAGCGAATGATGTGGGAATGAGTTTAGCTAACGCATTCCCTGAGGGTACTTATTTTAATGAGGCAAGATGCTTCATGATAAAGGATGACGCCGAAATATACGGGAAGGGACTTGTTCTTATCGTTACTGCGGGAACGAGTGACATATTTGTCGCAGAGGAAGCATATGTTACATCAGTATTTTTTGGGAATGAGACAGAAAGGCTATACGACGTGGGGGTTGCAGGTATTCACAGGCTTTTCGATAACATTGAACTTCTTAGAAAGGCAAGAGTCATAATAGTGGTTGCAGGTATGGAGGGAGCACTTCCATCAGTTGTCGCTGGTATTGTTCCTGCCCCCGTCATAGGGGTTCCTACGAGTATCGGTTACGGTGCGAGTTTTTCTGGGCTTTCCGCACTTTTGGGAATGCTTAACTCGTGTTCAAATGTGGCTGTCTTTAATATTGACAATGGCTTTGGGGCCGCTTACTTTGCAACTCTTATAAACAGGCTATGAATATCCTCTACATTGAACCATCCTCAGGCATAAGCGGAGATATGATTGTTTCTGCTTTGATACACGCAGGTTTCCCAGTTTCGGAGATAGAAAAAACGTTAAGCAGACTTCCTATAAAACCCCCCAAAGTCGATACAGAAGAAGTAAGTTTTGGCGTATTTTCTGGAATTCGTTTAAAACTGAAAGATGAAGGGGTCTATCTAAGTCCAAATGAGATGGTATCCCTCATAAGGAAAATGGATGTGGAGGAGATGATAAAAAGGGATGTAGAGGAGATGATAAATATTCTTATCACTGCGGAGGCAAAGATTCATGGAGTTAAAAAGGAGGAGGTAAGTTTTCACGAACTCTCAAGTGTGGACACCTTTTTAGATTTTCTCCTCGTTGCCTGCGCAATNCGATATTTCCGCATAGATAAGGTCTTTGNAGGGAAAATCCCTCATGGCGCTGGTTTTNTAAGAACATCACACGGTACCCTCCCGAACCCTCCACCACTAACTCTTGAAATACTTAAGGGGTTCTCATCCAGATTCACCGAAAAACCTTATGAGCTCACAACCCCGACAGGAGCAACGATCATAAGACATTACGTGAATCCGGAAGAAAGATTCGAGGGAATGCGGATCCTTTTCTCTGGGTGTGGCGTTGGAAACTACGAGATGGAAGAACCGGATATCTTGAGAGTGTACATTGGAAAAGGGAATTCTTCTTATCTCAAGGAGGAAGTGAGTATAATTGAGTTCGACGTGGACGACATGGAAATGGAATATGTTGGGCTTTTTGCCGAAACTTTGAGAAGGCTTGGAGTCATTGAAGTTGTTTATTTTCCTGTATTCATGAAAAAGGGCAGGGTAGGAATAAGGTTCTCTATCATAGTCAAAAGAGAAAAAATCGATCGTGTAATTGATGTGATCTTTGAAAATAGCTCAACCTTCGGGCTAAGGATAAGGGAAGAATCCCGTAGAACACTAAAGAGAGAAGAGAAGATCCTTAAATCAAGATACGGAGAAATAAGAATAAAGGTAGGAATTCGGGATGGAAAGGTATTAAAGACACACGTGGAGTTTGAAGATGTGAAAAAGATCTGTGAGGAGACAGGCATTCCATATGCCTCTATCCTAAAAGAAGTAAGAGAAGATATCGATCGGCTAATCCGGTAGCACGAATCTTAAATCTTTTATCTCCTTCCCCACAAGATTTATGATCTTCTCAATCAGTTTTTCTTTCACATACTCCATATGGGAAAGGTACGTAGGATCCTTTACCTCTACGTAGAGGATATTCTTACGCATTCTTATTGGCTTTGCGTAGGTTGCTAATCTTTCCCCTACGATCTCTTCCCATTCTGTGAAGATCTTGAGAAAATCAGTCTCTTCGCAGAGCTTCTTTCTTTTCAGAATCTGAAAGATCACGTCCTTAACAGGGGTAAAACTTTTCATTCTTCCCTTATCCGTGGAAAAAGGGGCTCTACCCTTGTTATCTGAGCCATGTCCTCCATCCTAAAAAAACCCTTCTCCTTTTCAAACTCGGTCTTTTCTATTTCCCTCTTAATACCCAACGACTTCCACATCCTGCTCGCCTTGGCAGGCATGAATGGATAAAGTAATAATGCAGATATTCTTAGCCCATTCCACAGATTGAAAAGACCGTCTTCAGTCTCGATCTATCTTCCTTGGCCAGTCTCCATGGCGCTTCAGAATCGATATACTTGTTAAGATGGCCTATTATTTCAAAAACATGCTGAAGGGCTTTATAAAATGAGAATACCTCCATCTCCCTCTGGTAAGATTCGAAGCGATTGAGAACCAGTCTCTCTGTAAAATCGTCAGCCCCTGTTCTCCTCTCCGGATTTTCAATCTTTCCATTTGCGTATTTTTCGATCATTGCCACACTTCTACTGAGCAAGTTACCAAGATCATTCGCCAGATCCCCGTTTATCCGATGGATAATAGCCTTTTTTGAGAAATCCCCATCAAGGCCAAAAGGAACTTCCCTGAATAGGAAAAACCTGAACTCATCCACTCCGTATCTCTTCACTACCTCGTGGGGGTCGACGACGTTCCCCAATGACTTAGACATCTTTTGTCCCTCAATCGTCCACCAGCCATGAGCGAATATCTGCTTTGGTGGAGGAAGCCCGTATGAGAAAAGAAAGATTGGCCAGTATACAGCATGGAACCTGAGTATGTCCTTTCCAATTAAGTGGACATCACAGGGCCAGAAGGTGTTAAAAAGATCTTCATCACTGAGAAAACCAACGCCAGTAAGATAGTTTGTAAGGGCATCAAACCAGACGTAAATTATGTGCTTTTCATTGAACGGAACAGGAATCCCCCAACTAAGACTAGTCCTACTCACGCTCAGGTCTTTGAGTCCACCCTTTACGAAGCTTAAAACCTCGTTATACCTTATTTCTGGGAGAACGAAAGCCCTGTTTTTTTCGAGGAAATCCAAAAGCCTATGAGTATAAGAGGAGAGCCGGAAAAAGTAGCTCTCCTCCTTAAGCCTCTGGGGCGGCCTCTGGCAATCCGGGCATTTTCCATCAATAAGCTGAAGCTCCGTGTAAAAACTCTCGCAGTAAATGCAATACCAGTCCTCATATTCTCCTAGGTATACATCTCCTTTTTCATATACCTTTTGGAATATATGCTGGACGACCTTTTTGTGTCTTTCCTCAGTTGTCCTTATAAAGCCCGTATTTGATATATTAAGCACCTTCCAAAGTTCTATGAACCTTCCCACCATACGATCGGCCAGTTCCTTTGGTGTCAGGTTCTGAGACTGCGCAGCTTTTTCAGCTTTCTGCCCATGCTCGTCTGTACCAGTAAGGAAGAAGACCTCATATCCACATAACCTCTTATATCTCGCCATCACGTCAGCAGCGATTGTTGTGTATGCGTGCCCGATGTGAGGTACGTCGTTTATGTAGTATATCGGGGTTGTTATATAATAATAGCCTTTCATGTCCCTTCCCCTTTTTCCTGCTCTTCTGCCATCTTTACTTTTTCCACTGGAAGAGTAAGTTCTCTTCCATCCTCCATTTCCACGGTCACCGTTCTCATGAGAGGATTTTGCTTTACTATCTTCCCTGTCTCTCCCCCCACAAGAACCTTTTTTCCTATCTTTGGAAAGTCTCTTTTGTATTCAAGGTACATCTCATATTCATAGGAAAGACAACACATGAGCCTCCCACAAACCCCGGAAACTTTCGAGGGATTGAGCGCAAGGCCCTGTTCCTTGACCATCTTTATGGATACTGTGGAGAAGTTGGCGAGGAAATTTTTGCAACATACCACGTTACCACAGTTACCAATACCTCCAATCATCTTCGCCTGGTCCCTAACCCCCACCTGCCTAAGCTCTATGCGCGTCTTAAATTCCCTTGCAAGTTCCTTCACAAGCTCCCTAAAATCTACCCTTGTCTCTGAGTAAAAGTAGAATATAAGCTTTGTTCCTCCAAAAATGTACTCCGCATTCAGAAGTTTCATTGGTAAACCCAGTTCCCCGATCTTTTTCCTACAGAAGTCCATAGCGTATTCTATCCTTTCTTTTTTTGCTAAAAAATCAGAGACCTCCTCTTCCGAGGCCTTTTTTACGATCTTCGGCAGATTTTCCCTCCCTCCTTCTTTCACCTCTGTCAAAACCTCCGCAAGACAATGTCCGCTTTCGAGCTCGCATACAACGAGGTCGCCTTTTTTTACCTCTTCAAGCGCCTCAACCTCTATGACATAGGGGATACTTTTTAACCGGACGTAACAGCTCTTCATGACTCTTCTCTAAGGGAAATAATAAGATTTTCTACAAAAGACCATCTACCAATGTTGTACTTGAGTAAAGGCAACGCATTCATAACCATCTCCATTTTCTCCTTAATCTTTTTCGCTTCTAAATTTTTCCCTCTTAAAAGATCAAGAAGATCTTTATTATACACCCTATTTGCGTCATCTGTCACACCATAAACGAAAAAATCCCGAAAAAGTGTTATAAGGAAGGTAAGATAAAGATCGGTCTCCTTCCGAGAAATTACTTCGGAAAGAAACGTGATTTCCACAGGGTTCTTTTTATGTCCAAGCACGCATTCCGCAATTCTTCTCCTGAGTGAGAAATTTTTTTCATCCATCCAAAAGAAAGCGGTAGACAGACTTCCAAACGAGAGATTTGATACAATTTCAGCCTTTTTTTCCTCGACCCCTCTTTTTTCCACAAGGTACTGTTTTATCGATTCCTCTTTAAGGGGAAAAAAAGCTATTCTTGCGCATCTCGATCTGACCGTCAACGGTAATTCTTCCTCCTTAGAAGTTATAAGGATAAAGAAATTAAAATTCTCAGAGTCCTCAAGAGTCTTAAGAAGGGCATTCGCAGCTTCTATTGTTAATAGATGGGCATCATCGATTATGACAAAACGGGTATCGGAAAGGTAAGGTCGTTTATACACTTCAGAGGAGACCCATCTTATAGCATCTATTCCGAGGATCTCATCTTTTCCCCCAAGAGATATAAGGTCCGGGTGTGTCCCTTTTTCCACCCGTTTGCAAGAGGGACACTCGTCCCTTCCTTTTCTGTTATGGCANAGGAAGTATTCGCTTAGGTATAGGGCCAGGGTTCTTTTACCAACCCCAGGAGGGCCTGTAAAAAGGAGCACGTTAGGAAGCCGACCGCTTCTCATATACTCCTCAAGCATCTTTTTCTCCCGTACGTGGCCGATAAGATCAGGAAATTCCATGTAAGGACAGAAGCTTTTCTACTACTCTTTTTGTTTCTTCTCTAAGGGTACCCATATCTTTAGATCCTTGTAACACATGAATCCTTTCCGGCTCAGATGCGGCAATTTCGAGATATCCCTTCCTCACCTTCTCGTGGAATTCAACTTCTTCCTTCTCAAATCTATCCCTTTTTTCAGTCCTCTTTTTTTCCTTCCTCCTTAGACTCATTTCCACATCGCAATCTAAGAGAAAAGTAAGGTGAGGCTTTACATTTTTCGTTGAGATGGCGTTTAGATGTCTTATTAAGTTGAGGTCGATACCCCTTCCATATCCCTGATAAGCGACTGTGGCATCGATGAAGCGATCACAGAGAACAAACTTTCCTTCTTTGAGGGCTGGAAGTATTATCTCTTCCATGTGCTGGGATCTCTGGGCCATTATTAAGAAAAGCTCCGCGTAGGGCGAGATGTTAAAGCTGTCCTTAAGCAACAGTCTTCTTATCCTTTCTCCTAAGACGGTACCGCCAGGTTCTCTTGTTCTTATAACCAGTAAACCTTTTTCCTTGAAGTAAGCTTCAAGGTAACGTATCTGAGTCGTTTTTCCCGACCCTTCAATTCCTTCGAAGGTTATGAAAAGGGACATCTACTTCATAACCCTTTCGATGTATTCACCGGTTCTCGTGTCTATCTTAACAATATCACCCTCATTTACAAAAAGAGGGACCTGTAAGGTGTATCCAGTCTCGAGCACTGCTGGTTTTGTAGCACTTTGGGCCGTATCGCCTCTTACTCCCGGTTCAGTTTTTGCAACTTTCAGATCCACAAAGTTAGGCAATTCAACACCTATTGGGCTTCCCTTGAAAAAAGAAACGGTTATTACGAGACCTTCCGCAAGGAAGTTCTTTGCTTCCCCAAGATTCTCCTCCTCTATAAAAAGCTGATCGTAAGTATCCTGATCCATGAAGTAGTATCTCGTCCCCTCTTTGTAAAGGTATTGCATCTTTTTTTCTTCAAGTTCTAATAGTTCCACCTTTTCACCCGATCTGAAAGTAATATCAAGAACATTTCCAGTAACGAGGCTCTTTATCCTTGTTCTTACAAAGGCNCCCCCTTTTCCTGGTTTTACGTGCTGAAAATCTACGATTACGGAAGGTTCTCCATTAACAAGAATTTTAAGGCCTTTCCTGAATTCCGATGTTGGAACAAGCATCTCTTTCCTCCCTATTACAAAAATAGGTCTTTCCTTATGCTTGTAAGGACTGTGGAGTATCCTTCTTGGACAAGCACCATATCTTCCAGTCTCACCCCTCCAACATTTGGTATGTAAATACCAGGCTCAATAGTGACAACCATGTTCTCCTCTAAAACCCCCTGTGCTCTCTCGTTTATCTGAGGAAGCTCGTGGACAGCAAGGCCAACTCCGTGGCCAGTTCCGTGGCCAAAATAGCTACCGAATCCCTTCTCCTCGATGTAACCCCTAACTATGGCGTCGATGTCCCTCACAGAAACCCCCGCCCTTATAGACTCTATCCCTCTTTCTCTTGCCTCGTATACTATATCCCGGATCTCCCTCAAAATGCTCGGAGGGTTGCCGAGGAATATCGTGCACGTCTCGTCGCTACAGTACCCTTCGTAAAGTGCACCGAAGTCTACGATGATAACGTCCCCTTCCATTATTAATCTGTCTGATGGCCTTGCGTGCGGCAAGGCGGACCTCTCTCCAGAGGCAACTATAGTGTCAAAAGCGGACCCTTCTGCGCCCTTTCTGACCATTGCAAAATCCAGTTCAGAGGCAACCTCTTTTTCACTTTTCCCCGGACTTAAATTTTCAAAGACCTCCATGAAAGCTTCTTCTGCTATTCTAAGTGCCTCTCTTATCCTGTCTATTTCTTCAGGCTCCTTACATTTCCGTATTTCGTCGATTTCGTTTTTAAGTGGAAAAAGGTAAGAATCTTTCAGTCTTTCCTTCCATTCTTCGTAAAGGGCGTAGGTTGTGTAAAGTGCTTCGAATCCTATCCTCTTCAGGTTATAGTCTTTTACAACCGTGCTGAGAGGATAGGCATCCCCTTTCCTCTCCATTACTACGACCCCTTCTAATTCCTCTTTAGCGTAAGTAATGTATCTAAAATCGGTCACAAGTATCACATCCCCGCCAGTAACTATGAGAAGCCCCTCCGACCCCCTAAAACCCGATAGATAAAATATGTTCTCTGGGCTTTTCACTAATATTCCGTCAAGTCCGTATTTAGATAGTAGATTTCGGACCTTCTCTATCCTCTGCCCTTTCATTCCTCACCATATTTTTTTCTTCATCGCCTCTTTGATTTTGGAAAAAGCTCCTCTCCCTTCCAAATCCGTCTTTAACCTTTCTATAAAGCGCCTTATATCTTCCCTTTCTGGGTTCTTCGTGAGTAAATATTCGCATATTTCCAGAGCCTTCTGTTTTGAACCTTGCCTCATGTANATGTCCGCAAGCGTCAAAGAATATATTCTTTCTCGGCCCACGGTCGATAATTAAAGCAAAATTGATAGAAAAATCAAGTGAAACTGTGAACTTAGAAGAATTTCCCTTTATGAAAAAATTAGCTACAGCTAGAAGGCCTAAGGAGGTATATTAGGTGACCCGAGGTACAGGGAAACTCCTCGCATACTTGAGCGGGATCCTATTGAAGGATCGAGGTTCTCCTTTAATAACGAAAAACTCTCTGGTATAATTTTTGATAGCTCAAATGATTGAAGAGGGAAAAATCATCGATCTATGTGAGAGATTCGGCCAAAGGCATATTATAGAACACTTAACTGGCCTATCCCAAGAGGAAAGATATATCCTCATGCAGAACTTATCCAGAATAGACTTCCCCTTTTTGCATTCTCTCTATTCCGAACTGAAGGCGAAAAAAAAGAGACTTTTTAACTCTTCAGAGATAGAACCTCCTCAAGTAGTCCCCTATCCAACATCGAAAGAGCAATTGGAAATGCACGATAGGGCCAAAAAATTGGGGGAATCTCTCTTGTGCGAAAGAAAAGTAGCCTGCCTTCTCGTTGCTGGGGGTCAGGCAACGAGAATGGGCATTTCCTCTCCAAAAGGCTTTCTACCCATAACCCCTGTTAAGAAAAAGTCGTTCTTCCAGATTTTCTGCGAGAAGATACTCGCTATCTCAAAAAGGTACGACACAGAAATTCCGTTGCTTCTGATGACCAACCCGGAAAGTAAGAAGGATATCGAAGAGTTTTTTGAAAGACAAAGGTTTTTCGGCCTAAAAAATGAGAATGTGATCATATTCGAACAGAGTACCTTACCTGTCCTCACTGAAGAGGGAAAGATTATTCTAAAAGATAGGACCGAAATCCTTCTGAGCCCTAATGGACATGGAGACTCCATAAAAAGAATACACGATCTTGGGATCCTTGAAATGCTGATTGACAGAGGATATGAATACCTCTTTTACTTCCAAGTAGACAATCCTCTTGTCAAAATCGCTGATCCCGTATTTTTAGGTTATCACGTGATCCACGGTGCGGATGTTTCATTAAAAGTGGTGAGAAAAAGAGATGAAGACGAAAAGGTGGGCCTTTATGTCAAGGTCTCTGGAAAACATAGGATCATAGAATACTCCGACCTTGATCCAGAAATATCTAAATTGCGGGATGAAAATGGGGATCTCATTTATTGGGCCGGAAACACAGCTATGCATGTTTTTTCCTTGGCCTTCCTTAAAAGGATAAATTCTTCAGGTCTTTCTCTACCCTATCATCTCGCCAAAAAAAAGGTATTTTTGGAAAGAGAGAAGAAAGAAGTAGACGTATTGAAATTTGAGACATTCGTTTTTGATTCTCTTTTTTGGACAGAGAGAACATGCGCGCTCGAAATAAAAAGAGAAGAAGAGTTCTCTCCTGTGAAAAACCGTGTAGGCTCTTCATCTCCTATGACCGCTCAAAAGGAGATGTCCAATCTTTTCAAAAAATGGCTTCGCATGTGCGGCGTAGAGGTAGCTGAGGAAGCATATGTTGAAATAAGTCCTCTTTTTGCATTGGATATGGAAGAATGCGTTGAAAAACTGAAAGGAAAAAAGATGATTATAAAGGAGGACACATACATAGGAGAGGAGGAATAAATGGAAGTGTTAAAAGATTTAAAGTACAAGGACTATGCGGTGAGGATCATAAAGGGAGACATAACGGAAAGTGAGGTTGACGCAATAGTTAACGCAGCGAACTCTTACTTGAAACACGGGGGAGGAGTGGCCGGAGCGATTGTGAGGAAGGGAGGAAAAATAATTCAAGAGGAAAGTGACAGGATCGGTTACGTGCCTGTGGGATCATGTGCGATAACTACAGGGGGTAATCTAAAGGCAAAGTACGTAATTCATACAGTTGGCCCGAGGTGGGGCGAAGGTGACGAGGAGAATAAACTGAGAAGTGCAATAAGAAACACGTTAAAAATGGCAACTGAAAAGGGCTTTAAGTCCCTATCCATGCCTGCTATCAGTGCTGGGATATTCGGTTTCCCGAAGGATAGATGCGCAAGTATAATAGTAGAGGAGATAGGAAAGTTCTTAAAATTCGAAACGACCACACTAAGGGAGATCAATATCTACCTTATGGACGAGGAAATAATTGGCTATTTCCTGTCCGAGTTAGATAAGGTTGGTAAAATCCTTTAGGGGGATAAAATGGATGAAAAAGAAAGGTTACTTGAGATTTTAAAAGCCCTTTCCTATGAAGAAGGGGAATTCGTTTTAAAAAGTGGGAAAAAGAGTGACTATTACATAGATGCGAGAGAGACTACCCTAAATCCTGAAGGGATGTACCTTGCGGGGCTTCTGATATACGGGGAAGTGAAAAAAGTAGGTCAAATATCAGCAGTCGGAGGGGTGAGTATTGGAGCAGATCCTCTTGTATGCGCGACGGTTCTCCAAGCTTATAGAGAAGGCGAACTTCTAAAAGGCTTTTTCATAAGGAAGGAGCCTAAGGGTCACGGGAAAAACCTGTGGATAGAGGGCAGTAAGAACTTAAGAAAAGGAGAGAAGGTTCTGATCCTTGAAGACGTTATAACAACAGGCGGATCTTCTCTTCGGGCTATAGAGATCGCAGAAAAGGAAGGTTTAGATGTGAAGGGCGTGATAGCCCTTATCGACAGAGAAGAAGGGGGGAAAGAAGCATTGGAAAAAAGAGGCTATATTTTAAAATCCATATTCACAATCCGGGATTTGAGGAAAGAAAAGAATTTATCTTAAGCTATCGATTAAGTGGACAAGCAACTCTTTTCTACCAGTCCTTTCCTTCGCGGACACAAAAAATACCGGGATATCCCCTATGATGTTCAAGAACTTATCTTTCCTCAAACGCATCTCATCCTTTGAGACCTTGTCTATTTTCGTTACAGCAAAAGAAAAGGGGATCTCTTTCGATTCAAGCCACCTCCAAGTGAGCTCATCGAGGGCGTCAAAATTCCGCCTTATATCAAGAACCCAAATGATCCTCCTCACCATGGGATTATTTGAGACATATGAGTCTATCATTCTTTCCCACCGCTCGTAAATGAACCTCGGAAGAGCAGTATAACCGAAACCAGGAAAGTCTGAGAAGATAGCAGATCTTCTTTTCGCCATATGTTCGTATTCTACTCTATAGAGATTTATTGTCCTTGTGGCGCCTGGGAGCGAGCTCGTTCTCGCTATTTTCCTCATAAGAAGACAATTGATAAGAGAAGACTTTCCAACATTCGATCTCCCAATAAATGCGATCTCCGGTAATTCTCCAAACTTTTTCTCCCGTTCATTCACTATACTCTTCAAAAACTCGGCACCTAAAATCTTCACTCTACTACTCTATTGAAATTTTCTTAGACTCTCAAGAAGAAAAAGTAAGCATCTCTTCTTCCGTGATAGGTCTTAAGCTGCGTATTTCGCAAACTCCATTCTGCGCTTATACCAGTAAGTGTCCCAGGGCCTCCCCCAATTTTCAAGACAAAAATGAGGCATTTTTAAGTTTGGTCGTACCCCTTTCAGCTGGCATATTTATTTTTGATGTTAGGTCCCTCTTCTTAGGATATACCTCCTCATATTTTAAGATTCTCCATAGTCTCTCTATGAAGATGTTATCAAATACCCTTTCTCTCCCATCCATGCTTATGAGAATGCCCTTAAGAGAGAAGGATGGAGGTAATATACTGAACCCCTTGAGANAGNGGACACAGGCAATTTGTAGAGGTTAAACTTTCTGCATATATAGGGAGAAAATCTCTATAAAGGGGGATTGGATAAATGAAACAAAGGAAATGGTCAAAAGAAGAAAAAATGGCAATAGTTTTTAAAAGGACTAAAAGGAAGTTAAGTCTGTAGCTTAAATTTGCAGAGAGCACAAAATTAGCCAGGTTCTTTATTATCGCTTAAGGGATAAATTTCTTGATGGAGGCAACAAATTAAAACTTGTAAGTGACAATGGCAGTCGGCCAACTTCAACATCCTTCATGAGNGAAATGGCATTGCNTGGAATTAAACAAATATTTACCTCTACAAATTGAAACCTTAAAAAGTGTCCACAAAAATGGGGTGCAGTACACCACTTTGTTGGGGTATATGTGCTATGCTGCTTTTAGTGGACACGAACACTGTTATTTAATACACTAACAACGGAGGTGTCACATGGAAAAGATTCCAAAGGCAGTATTTACAAAGGAGTTTAAGGAAGAAGCAGTAAAGATGGTTATAGAAGGAGGATTATCCATCACAGAGGCAGCTCATAGACTATCCATACCCAAATCCACATTAGACTACTGGGTGAAAAAATCAAAAGCAGGAAAGCCCATAGACTCTTTGACGAGACACAAACCAGTAAATAACGAAACAATGGAACTTACCCGCCTTAAACGGGAGTTGGCTGAGGTAAAGATGGAAAGGGATATATTAAAAAAAGCCGCAGCATACTTTGCAAAGGAGTCGCTGTGAGGTATGCGTTTATAAAAGATATGCGGCTCATATATCCCATCCCCCTTATGTGCAGGGTATTATCAGTATCGAAAAGTGGGTATTACATGTGGTGTAACAGACCACCCTCAAAGAGAGAAATAGAAAACAGACGCCTTGAGGTAGAGATCCAGGCTGCCCATATAAGAACCCGTGGTACCTATGGACCCTATAGATTACAGAAGGAACTTCTGTCCCATGGTATAAGAGCAGGTATATGCAGGATCATAAAGATTAGGAAAAACCTTGGTATACGCTGCAGGCAGATAAAGAGGTATAAAGTCACCACAGATTCTAAACATAGACTACCTGTAGCTAATAATCTTCTGGAACAGAGATTTGAGGCCACCTCTCCCAACCAAATATGGACCAGTGATATTACATATATCCCTACTCATGAGGGCTGGCTATATTGCGCTACCCATAAAGACCTCTATAATGGAGAGATTGTAGGCTATGCATTAGATTCAAGACTCACAAAAGAACTTGTCATGAGGTCACTACTTATGGCAGTGAGGATAAGAAAACCCAAACCAGGTCTTATACATCATTCGGATCGTGGAATCCAGTATTGCAGCCATGAATATGGCAAACTGCTCAAACACCTTGGTATAAAGTCCTCTATGAGTAGAGGTGGTAACTGCTATGATAATGCCCCTATGGAGAGCTTCTTTGGCACATTAAAGAATGAGCTTATTCATCATAGAAGGTATGCCACAAGGAAGGAGGCAATTAAAGATATTACCGAATATATAGAGGTCTTTTATAACAGGCAAAGGATACAGGAAAGGCTTAATTATCTATCTCCTGCTCAGTACCTGAAGCAGTTTTATATCATGAGGCAGGCAGCATGAGTAAAGTTTCGTGTCTATTATTGGCATCAGGGGTCAATCTTCTTAAGGAAACAAAAAAAGAGCCGATAAAAAATTAAGCATGATAATATATAATCAGGAGGACACCCTATAATGAAATTTAATATTTTCGATCGAAATCTAAAAGTTAAGATGATATTGCCTGTATTAATTTCTATTGGGTTTATGATACTGATTAGCGCATATACCATATATGAAACATTAACAAGAAAGGGCATGATGGATGAAATCACAAATATCGGAAAAGAATCGGAGCTGGTGGTAGGGCTAATAGACAGACTTGATAGGATAGGTATATTTTTGAATAGTTTAGAATCCACAACAAGCATTTCGGATTATAAAAATAACTCAGATCAAGTAAAAAAAGAGTTTAATGAACTTATAAAGGATATAAAAAGTTTTATGGCAAGTATGAAACAGGGAAATGAAAAGATAAGAATGGAAGATATAGCCGCAAGTTTAATAGAGCTAAGTAAGATCCTCGATATGGATATACAGGATGAAAGTCAACTTGGTCAAACCGTATCTTTAGTAGCCCAGAATATCAGGACCCAGCTTGGTAAATATAAAAGTGATTTTGCAGGGCTACTTAAGGAAAGAAGCAAAAGATTTGCACAGTTTGTACCAATAATCTCTAAAAGCACAAGAAATGCTTTAATTGCATATTTTGTGGTTATTCCCATTGCAATAATCATTTCTATAGGCATTGGTCTTTTTTTCAGTGCTAAAACCTATAAAGGTATAAATGACTCATTAAGCGGAATTGAAAAGATTTCAATGGGTAATATATCCGAAAGGCTTAGTATAGGCACCGAAGATGAGATAGGGGAAATTTCCAAGAGATTAAATCAATTTGCAGAAAAATTGGAACATATTATAAGTAATATCAAAAAAGGCAATATGGAAATTATAAGTGTTGTCAATATGTTGAGGGAACTCGAAAAAGAGATGACAAATACGGTTGATAATACTACTGAAAAAATAAGTTCCGTTGCAATTGCCCATGAAGAACTTGCTCAGACTGCGGGAGAGATAGCCCAGAACTGCTTCAAGGTTGTAAAAAGTGCTGAAAATTCAAAGGATATTGCAAAAAAAGGTTTTGACATAATGAACAATATAGCAGAATCCATGAAAGGCACAAAAAAGGTTGCAAACGATACCGTTGATGTTATGAAAAATCTTTCCAACAGTTCCATGTTTATTGAAAATATAGTTACACTTATTGAAGACATAGCGGATCAGACAAACCTTCTTGCATTAAATGCTGCAATTGAGGCGGCCAGAGCCGGTGAATACGGTAGAGGGTTTGCCGTTGTAGCAGATGAGGTAAGGTCTCTTGCAGAGAGAACTATAAAGGCAACAAAAGATATTACTGAATCCATAAAAAATATCAAAAGAGAGATGGTTAATGCTTCTAATTTGATAGACATGAATGTAACCTCTGTTAATGAATCATTTTCAATTGTAAACGATGCAAAACAAACCCTTCAGGAAATATTGAGCGAATCAGAAAATGTGCTTACCCAGATAAACCAGATAGCAGTAGCATCTGAAGAACAATCTGCAACGGTTAACGAGATTACAAAATCTATAAACGATATAAATAATATGATAAACAATACAGGCGAGTCATTTAAGAATAGTTATAAGAATGTAGAAAAGCTCGTTAATCTCTCGGAAGTACTGGAAAAGGAATTAAAGTTTTTTAGCTGAAGCTAAAGGGTTTTAAAAAAAGATTTGAAATTTTGACGCACTTCACCTTTTGTGTGAGGTGCCTTTTTATTTTGCTGCTATCTCTTTTAAAATTGTCT
>JGI24721J44947_10004167_pt1 | contig 20172 bp, 20 predicted proteins | sample YelNatPaOPGAMG01_FD_44947 | JGI IMG/M metagenome (IMG submission 44947) | reverse complement strand
TACATATCTACAACCGCACCGATGAGCACCTCAACGCAATACGCTGGTACAAGGGTATTGAAGTGGAGGGAGCAGTATCTGGCTTCGGGCCTGTCCGGCTTGCGACCTCTCGCATCGGGGAAGCGATCGCAGGCGCTGATGTTATAATGATCGTGACGCCTTCGACTGCGCATTATGGGCTCGGCACCCTTATGGCGCCTTTCTTGCAAGATGGGCAGATAGTCGTGCTGAATCCTGGCCGGACCGGTGGCGCCCTCGAATTCCGCGCAGCCCTCGACCGCGAAGGATGCACAGCAAGAGTCATAATCGTCGAAGCACAGACGTTCATCTATGCCTCGCGCATGATAAGCAGGAATAAAGGGCACATCTTCAGAATCAAAAACGGGGTCCCGGTGAGCGCATTGCCTTCGTTTCTGACTCCTGCCGTGCTGAAAGTGATCNATGTGGCATTTCCACAATTCATAGCCGGAAGCAATGTGCTTGCCACAAGCCTGGAAAATATCGGCGCGGTCTTCCATCCTGCGCTTACCCTGCTGAACGCGGCCTGGATTGAGTCCACGGGCGGCGATTTCGAATACTACCTTCAGGGCATTTCGCCTTCCGTGGCGAGAGTGCTGCAGGCAATTGACGATGAGCGGCTTGCGCTCGCCCGCGCGCTGGGCATCCGGACAGTTTCCGCCCGAGAATGGCTCTATCTTACCTATGATTCAGTGGGTGCGGACCTCTGCAGTGCGATACGCGCGACGACCAGCTATGCGGGCATCAAGGCACCAAAAACGATCAATCATCGCTACATCTGGGAAGATGTGCCAATGAGCCTTGTGCCCATGGCGAGCGTTGCGGCTATGTACGGAGTCGAAACGCCGGCCATCAATCTCATGATCGATCTTGCAAACCTCATGCATGGGGTGGATTATCGAGCAAATGGCAGAACGGTTCATACTTTGGGAATCGAAGGGCTCTCTGTGGAAGAGCTTCATCGGCTCGTCACTGAAGGCTGAAAGTCGAGGAGGAGAAAAATGACGGAATTTGTGAACAATATATGGCGATGGGTGAGCGACCTACCATCGGCTCTCGGGGCTCCACTTATTCTCCTGGTGGGTTGGGCGATCGCAAAAATCTTGAAACTCATTATGCCGAAAATACTTGCGGTACTCAAATTCGATGTGCTTGCCGGCAAGATCGGAGTGAACGAGTTCTTGCGCAAAGGTCACGTGCAATATGCGCCTTCGAAATTGGTCGGGGTTTTTCTGTACTGGGTTGTGATGCTCATCGTGCTGGCGATGGCAGCTTCGGTGCTCGATCAACGCGCGGCCGAGTCCATCTGGTCGTGGCTTTTCGGTGCAATCCCGACAATTCTGGCAGCTGGAATCACGGCTGCGATAGGAGTGCTGATTGTCAATTTTCTTTCGAATTTTGTGCTGACTATCATGAATAATGCAGGGATGGGCTCTGCGACGCTTGTCCAAAAGCTCATCCGCGCGGTTGGATACATCATCGTGGTAGTGATGGTCGTCGACCAGCTTGGCCTCGGGCAGTCGATTGTGAGCATTCTGCTTTTGCTGTTGATTGGGTCGATTGCGCTGGGAATCGCGATTGCGATCGGGCTTGGCTGCAAGGACATGGCGCGGCAGTATGTGGAAAGCCTTATCCGCGCCATCAGGGAGCGCGAACGGGCTTCGCATGGGACCGACCTGGAAGGCTGAGGTTTTCGGAAGGTTGAGCATGGGCAGGAGCTCCGCCCACCTTGACCGCTTTCGTGCAGCCAACACAATTCAGTGCAAAATAAAAAATCATGACGAAGCTCCTGGCTTCAGCTGTACAAGAGGCTTTTGCACTGATTAAAAGGCTTATATGGCTGGCGGCATTCCGTTGTATTTGGCCGCATATTTATCTGCATCAAATTTCCGGTGCAAGCCCGCGGCGTTCATGTATCGGACGGTTCCATATAGAGGGCGTTCGGCCCATGGCCTGTCATGCTTCCCGAAACACCACGCAATACCGGCGTAGCCATTGGGATCTCTTCCATCAAGGGAATATTGATCATTAAGCAGAATAGCCGTTCGCCAGGCTTCCTCGACGTTCCGCGTCCAAGATAAAAGGCGCTTTCCCCAGTACATACGCATATAGCCATGCATGTAGCCTGTTTTGACCATCTGGTTCTGGGCGGCATTCCAATACGGGTCTTCTGTCTGGGCTGCCTCGAGCTGGTCTATGCTGTACAGCATCGCGCGGGGTGAGCGCTCGTTTTTTTGCAGTGTTTTTCTTGCCCAGTCAGGCAAGGAAGAAGGCTGGTCATAATCCTTTTGGTAATAGCAAAAATTGATAGCCAGCTCTCGACGGACTGTCAGTTCTTCCAAAAACGCCGATGCGCCAGGATGGCTGCATTCCACTGCCTTTTTGATGCCCAGATGGCGCAACAGCAGCTCTACCATCTGTACGGGCGAAATGAAGCCGAAGTGCAGAGCTGCGCTCATTCGCGAAGTACCATCAATTAAAGGATTATTCTTGTTTTCATGGTAGTGGTCCAAGCCTTCGCGGATGAATCTGTCGTAGCGCGCCAGAGCTGTGCTGTATCCAGGGAGCTCATCGATTTTCTGTTCTTTCATTCGCGTTGGCACGCTTCCTGGAAGCGTGAGCAGCAATTCTTCCGGATTTTGAACCAAAAGGGTATGCAGAGCGCCATGGGGTTCCATGGACAAGGAAGTTCGCCGAGGGATGCATTCAGACGCTCTATCGATAAAATCATCTTTGATGCGCTCAAGCTTTCTGCGAAGAGTATAGGCAGACCATTCCTCTTTTGGTGAAGCTGTTTCCACGGGGACCAGGATATTGCTTTCGATCCATACTGCGCGACAGTCCACCTTGGCACTTATTGTGTGTTTCCAGAGCTGTTGATGCCGCAGGTAGCCCACGTCCATCACCAACAGCGCTGCATGCGCGGCTAAGTCCGGAATAATCTGTACTGGGTCGCCTTTGAAGAGCCAAAGCTCGATTCCTTTAGCAGCAAGGCTTGCCTTGGCTTCCATAAGTCCTTGCAATAGAAAGCGATAGTGCAGAATACTCGCGTGTCCATACGAGCTCAGAACACAGAAGGCCGTAATCAGCGGCAACTTGAGACGGTTGGCTTCGTGCGCAGCCCAATCGAGCGCTAGATTCCCTTCTCCCCTGGGCGAAGCCTGCATCCAGTACAATACATACTGTCCTGGGCGTTCGGGTTTCTGATTGCATTCATGGAGACGTTCTTCTCTCATACACCTGCAGTATACCAGCTGTATGCCCTAAGCGCGCCCTGCCAGAACCTTTTTTTCGTAGTCCTTGACATCTTCAATCCATTCCGGGCCTGTCGGGACATTCTGTGTCTCGCAGTAATGACGCCAGACTGCGGCAAAAGGCAGGGAACGCGATTCTTCGATGAGGGCAAGTCTGCTTCCGAAATCGCCGTGCTCTTCTTCGGTTCGCATGGCTTCCACTGGTTCGAGGAGGGCATAGAGAAGAGCTCGCTGAGCGCTCCGGGCACCGATAATCCAGGCGGAAATGCGATTGACCGATGAATCGAAATAATCAAGCGCGAGATGAATTCTGTCCCACACGCGCATGCGGATGATTTCGCGGCAGACATCGGTTACGGCATCGTTCCAGATGACGATATGGTCGGAGTCCCAATGCAGACCACGACTCATATGGATGATGAGGTACGGCACGTAGAGCAGCGTGGCCGAAATTTTGTCTGCCACGTTTTCGTTGGGATGGAAATGCCCCATGTCGTAGCAGATGCCGATGGCTTTTTGGGAAGCATATCCGAAATAGAACTCATGCGAGCCGGGGACATAGGATTCGGAGCCTATGCCGAACAATTTGGATTCGACAGCGTCCAGCACGCGGTCATTGGGGAGCTTCTCGGCATAGATGGCATCGAGAGATTCCTTGAGCCTGAGACGAGGGCCGAGCCTGTCGGCTGGCATGTCTTTCGAGCCGTCGGGAATCCAGAGGTTATTGACGACGACATCCTTGAGGCTGTCGGCAATAGCCTGGGCAATGCGTCTGCTTGCCTTGCCGTGCTCGATCCAGTATTTGCGGATATTTTCATCGGGATGCGCGAGAGTCCAGCCGCTCGCTGCAAGGGGGTGAGAGAAAAACGTCGGGTTGAAATCGAGGCCGATTTTCTGTTCTTTTGCCCAGGCAACCCATGCATCGAAATGGTGAGGCTGAAGGGCAGATCGCTCGACTTTAGTGCCGCCTGTCTCGGCATACATGGCATGAAGGTTGAAGCGCTTCTGCCCGGGAATATGCGCAAAGGCGAATGCGGCGTCGGCTCTAAGCTCTTCGGCGTTGCGGGCACGGCCGGGATAACTGCCGGTAGCGAGAATTCCCCCGCTCAGTGATGTCGCACCATCGAATCCGATGACATCGTCGCCTTGCCAGCAATGGATGGAGAGAGGAATCGAAGAAAGCGTTTTGATTGCNTGATCGGTATCAACCCCGAGCTCGGCGTAGGTTTCGCGTGCTGCTTTGTATTCTTGCTCAATTCTGGACATAACAATGATCCTCCCTTCTCTCTGCTGGTATATTTCAAGAAGCGGAATTCGAACCCGCTGCAATGGATGCACGGTATTTTTCGACTTCCCAGCTCCGTATGAATTCGATATCTGCTGGTTGCATGGGATGCACGCCTCCAAATGAACGCGCATACCAGGCAATTTTTGCGGCGTCGCCAAACAACTCACAGGCTCGTTTGGCTGCGTTCTCGTCCTGACCTAGTCCGAAAATGCCGAGATTCTGGACAGCGATGATTTTTGGCATTTCCTGGTGGAGGGAACGGAATTCGTCGATTTTGGAAATTATGTGGTTCGAAGATTGTGCCTCGGCGATATTCACAAAGAGAGGCCAGGCGCCGGCATAGACGATGTGGTCGGGAGTAAATGGATTGGTCAGGGGCACGAATGCTTCAGGGCTGGTGAGGAAATNGCCAAGCAGCGAATTTGACGTAAAGAAAAATCGTACGTTAAATTTCGCGGCTGCGCNATTCATGGNAGCCTTTACGGCGGCCAGCTCCGCATCTTGAGGAGAANCCTTNGTTTGTTGCTCCTCTCCAGCAATTCCAGCCTCATGGTCCTGGGCAGGCTCACTTCTCAGACCTTCCGCTGGAATCGGCTGTACCTTCGCCTTCAATGTTTCAATGATATGCGCATACAGCGCCATAATTTCCTCGACCGAATCCGCTGCGACAAACACGCCGTGGTTCTGCAAAAACAATAGTTTGGGTGGGCTCATGCCCAACGATGTTCGATGTTCAAAGACCCTGCGCACAGCATCCGCAAGGATATAGCCGGGCGTAATATAAGGAAGCACGGACGCCTCATTTCCGAAGAGCGTCTCGGCCGTGCTCAGTGCCTGGCGCGAACACAGCATGCCATTGACAAGCGCAGGATGCAGATGGACTACAAATCGATACGGAAATAACGCATGCAAGAGGGTTTCAACGCTCGGTCTGCGCGTCTGTCCCGGAAGGCGTGCCTCAAGCAATTTTTCAAGCACGATTCTTTCCCGAGCTTCAGAATCAGATGGCAGTACCATATCGAATAACGCACGCAGCTTGGAAAGAGAAAGCTGCACAAAGCCATTTTCGTCAATTGTTCCGAGCAGCGCACCCGAAGCCTTGACGGCAATCGCATCTCCTTCTTTCAGAGAGGTATTGCCGCCGCCCGCGAGAACGTAGTCGGGGTCTGCACCATATCGGCGCGAAACCTTAATCAGTGTTTCAAGGTTCATTCTTTGCCTTTTTGCTGCCGCATATGAGGCGCCAGCTCAATCAATCTAGCTCAATCTATCCAGCTCAATCCATATGGAACATTTCGATGAGTGACCACACCTTGGGAGAATTGTCCGGATTCGTTTCCATGAGATCTTTCATCGAGTCCCACCATGTGCGAACAATGGGACTTTGCGGGAGCATACTGCTTGTTTCGTCATCAGCCAAGCTCTGGATTGCGAACAAGCGCAGGGTTTCAGGGTCAAGATAAATCGAATAGTCCGAAACGCCCGCTTTTCTGAGTTCGGCCTTGAGTTCCGGCCAAATCTGGTCGTGGCGGCGTTTGTACTCGGCTTCGTTTCCGGGCTTGAGCTGCATTGCAAATGCATTTCTCTTCATCATGTGCTCCTGAAATTGTGTAAATCCATGGCTGGCGCCTTCACTTTGGAAGCAGCGCCTTTTTCTTTCAAAGCGCAGGCCAGCATGAAAGCCAGCCTGCGCACCTGCTGCATCGCTCAGTACACTTTCTTCCACTCTTCGATGTTGCTCTTGTCGAATTTGAACGGCGGTCCGAGCAGGACTTCTGTTCCACCATCGGGCGCTTTGGTGATGGTATAGTTGCCGAGTCTGCCAGCGCTGAATTTTTCACCGACTTTGCCGGTAATCTTGCCGCTGACTAGTGCAGTCCCGACATAGGCGCCGAGATAGCCGACATCGATCGGGTTCCACAGGAACATGTAGGGGCAGACGCCGTTTTCGATGTACTCAGCCATTTCCGAAGGCAGGCCGAGGCCGGTAAGCATCACTTTGCCCTTGAGCCCCTTATCGGTGAGGACCTTGCCCGCCGCCGCGATACCAACGGTGGTCGGGGCGATGATGACTTTCAGGTTCGGATAGGAGCGGAGGAGCCCTTCGGTCTCGGATACGGACTTGTCGCGCAGGTCATCGCCATAGGCGACCTTGACGAGCTTGAGGTCTTTGTATTCGGGTTTTGCGAGCTCTTTCTTCATGAAGTCGATCCAGATGTTCTGGTTGGAAGCCTGGCTCGTCGCGGAGAGAATGGCAATTTCGCCCTTGCCGCCTGCCATGTCGTACGCTGCCTTGATCAGCGTCTGGCCGATCTTCTCTGAGTCAGCCTGGTTGACGTGGGTGAGGCGCGCCTGTGGATTGACCGAGGAATCGAGCGAGAAGACCTTGATTCCCTGAGCGCTCGCTTTCTTGAGGACCGGCACGAGTGCATCGTAGTCGTTGCCAACAATGCAGATCGCTGCGACTTTCTGGGCAATCAACTGCTCGATAATCTGGATTTGCGCCTCAGCGGTTGGCAGATCGGGCGCACGGAGAATGGCCTCGAATCCCTGTTCCTCGATGCCGTTCTTGAAGCCTTCCATCTGTTTTTCGCCGTAGGGGTTGCCAGTGTTTTTGAATACAATGGCATATTTTGCCTTTTCTGCGGCAAACACCGATGCAGGCATGACCAGTGCCAGTGCGATCAGCACCAGCGCTACCACTGTGAATGTTTTTTTCATGTCAGCCTCCTTGAGCTGAATTTCCTTGAATATCTGAACCGCTTCCTGCATCAGACTGATGCGTTGGAGCGGCCGATTTCCCTGATTTAGAAGAAGACTTCTGCCTCGGCCTGTCGGTGAAATTCTGCACAAGTACCGACAGAATGAGCAAAAAACCGAGAATAATAAGCAAAACCTGCGCAGAAACATTCCGCAGTCCAAGTCCATAGTTTAAAAATCCTATAAGGAAAATCGAAATAAGCGGACCCGCAATTCTTCCCTTGCCGCCGTTCGTGCTGATGCCGCCGAGCACTGTCATGGCGATGACATCGAGCTCATAGCCAAGCGCGACATTCGGGCGTGTACTCCCCATGCGCGAGGTGAGAAAGAGCGAGGTAAACCCCGCCATCAGCCCCGTGATAACGCTCACCCCAAGGATGATCCGCCCAGTTCTGATTCCCGAATATTCGCACGCGGTCTTATTGTTGCCGACCGCAAACACCATGCGCCCGAATCGCGTTGTATGCAAAAGAATTGCAAACACAATCGCCGCCAGCACAAACACAATCAGAATGAATGGCACCTTTCCGATATACCCCCACGCAAGGAAACTGAACCAGGATGGAAAGTGCCCTGCAGACCTGTCTTCGAGAATAACGTAGGCAATGCCGCGATAGACGGTCATCGTGCTGAGCGTGATAATGGTCGCCGAAAGCTCGCGGAACTTTATCTGCAGAAGGCCGTTGATGAGCCCGCATGTGGTACTTATCACGAGTGCGAGTACCATCGCGAGCGGCATNGGGAGGCCTGCGTTATACGACACTGCCATCAGCACCGAGGTGAGTGCAACAATAGAACCTACCGATACATCGATGTTCCCAAGGATAATGATCATTGTCATCGGGAGCACGAGGAATGCCTTGTCGAGGAAGTTCATCGGAGTGCTCAAAAAGGTATCCAAGGTGAGATAATAGGGACTCAAAAAAGAGTTGACCACGTTGACTGCAAGAAAGAGGACAACGAGGAATATCTCCCATTGATATTGGCGAATGCCGCGCGGTTTGTTGACATCGATGACACTTGTTGTTTCAGTCATATGCATGCTCCGTCTCAAATCACGCGCTTTTTGAGCGCGATCCTGTCATTCCGNCGTTGCAGCAATACATTCGAAATAATGGCTGCAAGGATTACGAGCCCCTGGATGAACTGCTGCCAGAATGGCGAAATATTGATAAGCGGCAGGGCATTCGCAAGAATTCCGAACAGGATAGAACCGAGCAGAATACCCGACACTTTACCNCGACCGCCTGACACGCTTACACCGCCCAGCACTGTCGCCGCGATGACATTGAGTTCATAGCCGACTGCAGTATCCCCTTGTGCAGAAGCGAATTTGCTTACCCACAGAACACCAGCGAGCCCTGCCAGCAGTCCCATGAGCGTATACACGAGCAGAATTATCCGCCGTCGCTTGATACCGATAAGCTCCGCGGTATCCGGGCTCGAACCTACGGCATAGATGTACCGTCCAGTTTTCGTCTGGTTGATGAAATATGCGTAAATGATGTAAATAACTATCGCAAAAATAATAAGATTGCTGATGCCAAAGGTCGTCCCTGTGCTGAGGCTTTTGAAGCCGGCGGACATCTGGTAGGCGCTGACCCATTTGCCCTTGCTGATCAGGTAGGTCATGCCGCGCAGGATGTTCATGAGTCCAAGCGTTGCAATTATCGGCAATATATTAAAATATGCCACAAGCACTCCGATAATGAGGCCGGCGGCCAATCCCACCGCCATGCCCTGCGCCAACGACAAAAATGGCGAAATACCCGGATTTGCGCTGACTGTGAGCGACGTGATCATGCCGGCCAGTGCCATTGTCGAACCAATCGAAAGATCGATGCCGCGCGTGATGATGACCATCATCATGCCAACCGTGAGAATGGACAGGATGGCCGTATTTGCCAGCATGTCCTTAATATTCGAAAGGCTCAGGAATTTCGGATTTCTGATCTGGAAAATGACCGACAGGATGACGATAAATATTGCCAGCCCGAGTTCCCGGTAGGTTTCGGTGTTGCGGGCGAGTGTTTCGGCACGGCTAGCGCTTTCTGCGCGGGCTGCACTCTCTGGGCGGGTACTCAAGGCATCCTGGCGGTTTTCGGCTCTAGTCTGGCCTTTCGCGCTCGGTCCGGTTTGCTTTTTATCCTGCGATTGCATGAACTTCTCTCCCGGTTGAGGTCATTGCGGATTCGAGAATGGCTTGCTGACTGGCGTTCGGCGTCTCGAATTCCGCCGATTTTCTGCCTTCGCGTATTACGACAATGCGATCGCTCATGCCGAGCACTTCAGGCATTTCGCTCGAAATCATGATGATGCCATACCCTTCTTCGGCGAGCTGGTTCATGATGCGATAGATTTCAGTTTTGGCTCCGACATCGACGCCCTTTGTGGGCTCATCGAGAATAATGAGTTTGAGTTTCGACGTGAGCAGCTTGGCGACGATGAGTTTCTGCTGGTTGCCGCCGGACAGAGTCGCGGCTTTTGCATAGATATTCGATGCTTTGACCTTGAGGTTATCGGCCAGGCGCAGAGCCATGTCGCGTTCTTTTGATGGCTGCATAAAACCGTTCTTGCAGAATGAGTGCAGGGAAGCCAGCGTGATATTGCGGATGAGATCCCAGTCGAGCACAAGGCCCTGCTTCAGGCGGTCTTCGGGAAGATAGCCGATGCCCTGCATAAGGGCTTCCGCGGGGGAATTTATTGTAATTTCTTTTCCTTCAAGGAAAAATCTTCCCGAATCGCGGGGAGAAATGCCATAGATGCTTTCGCAGATTTCGGTGCGCCCTGCGCCGACAAGGCCGGTGAGCGCGACAATTTCGCCTCGCCGCACAGAGAACGAAATATCTTTAAAAAAACCTGTTCTCGAAAGCCCCTCGACNCGGAACATTTCCTCGCCGATTGTGGCATGCCGCGACGGGAAATATTGCGTGATTTCCCGGCCAACCATCCCCTGCACCAGGCGAGATTGCTCAAGGCCTGGAACATCCCATGTTGCGATATAATTCCCATCGCGCAGGACGGTGACGCGCTCGGCGAGGCGGTACATGTCTTCGATTCTGTGTGAAATGAAGATGATCGAAACGCCTTTGTCGCGCAAAGTTTCGACGATGCGGTAGAGGTCTTCGCACTCGCGGCGGGACAACGGAGCTGTCGGCTCGTCCATAATGAGAATTTTGGCATCCACGGAGAGGGCTTTTGCAATTTCGACGATTTGCTGCTGGGCGATGGAAAGATTGCCCATGGTCGTCGATGGGCTGAAATCCGCGTCGAGGCTCTGCAAGAGGATTTCGGCTTTTTTCCGCAGCTCGCGCCAGCGGATTTTGCGGGTAACAGGGTCGAAGCTCTCGTGGCCCAGGAAAATATTCTCGAGCACGGAGAGATCGGGGAAGCATGCGACATGCTGGTAGACTGCTGCTATGCCGAGGCGCTGGGCATCGAGCGGGCTCTTGAAGTGAATCCGTTCGCCGTTGAAGTAGATTTCGCCCTGATCGGGCTGATAGACGCCGGTGATGATCTTGATGAGGGTGGACTTGCCGGCGCCATTCTCGCCCATGATGGCATGGATTTCGGCGGGCTTCAGCTGGAAATGTACATCTTTGAGGGCTTGCACACCCGGGAAATATTTCGAGATATGCCGCAACTCCAATATATATTCAGCCATTCAACCGTCCTTGGTTCTGCCGGGCTCGACACATAGCTGCGAGCCTCAGCAAATTCTATGGCACTCGATGCCAAAGAGTGCTGCTATTTTTTCTATTTCCGCCGCAACATGGCCGACGCCGATCGCGCAGTGATGGGCGGGGCCTTCTTTCGACCACGCTTCCGAAACGTCACGTGCAGGAAGCGGGAAGCGGTAGCGGCTGTTGGTATTGCCGATTTGGAGCGTGGGGCCGGGCACCGATTCGCCTTCTGCAGTGAGCAGGAAGACTTTGCCGTTTGCGCCCTCGACGACAGACAGCAAGGTGACTGGTCCATGGCGCACGCTCATTTGTATCGAAAGGCCTTTGCCGGGCTTGCCGTGATAGAGAGGAAGGGGGACAAGCTTGACCTTGCCTTCAGCGATTGCGGAGTGAGCGGGACCATCATGACCCCAGAGAACCACATCGTCTTCGTAATCGATAAGGTAGAATTCCGAGAACGAGCCGCCTGCATCCAATAGGTCCATAATTTTCATGGCGAGAACATTTTTGACTTCGCATTCGCCGGCGACGGGAATATGGTGGGCGGTGAGGAGGGTATTGCCCGCGATAACTGAAGTGACAATGTCTTGATGGACATTGCCTGCGGTTCCTTCGTAGTAGTAGGCGAGGGCGCCAAGTGATTTTTCTTCCACCAGAGCGTCAAGGGCACAGGATGTCCTTGCGGCGCGCACAAGTTCGCTTTCCTCGCATTCGGCGGCTACATCGAATTCGCTTTTGAATTGCGCGATTTTTGCCTCGATTTGGGCTGGGCTCACTTTTTCGCGCAGCTGGGCGAGATAATCCATTTCGATAAGGTTGAACTGGCTGCCAAAAACTCCCGCCATGCGCGTAACATCGGTATAGACATCGAGCATGCCTTCGTAGTAGTGGCCGAGAATGCCGATATTGGTTTTTCTGAGCGCTTCGGCGACGCGGGCGGCGCGCACCCACTGGACAAGCGCGGCCTCGACAAAAGGCTCGCCGCGGTACCCTGTAATGAGATGATATGGAATACCATTCCGGTTGAATACATTCGCAATTTCCGGCACGCAGCATGACTGACAATTCGCAAGCCACTCGCCGGTCATGAGCGCACGGTCGCCAAGGCTATTGAACCACTCGTAGTCGATGTTCTTTGCTGGCTGGACATTGATGATAACCATGGGCGCGCCTGCTTCCCGCGCCACAGGCAGCACCGTCTGCGAAAGCGCATAGGTTGTGATGTACAGAAACACAAGCGAAACCTTCTTTTCTCTGAAAAGAGCGCCTGCCGCGCGCGCCTTGTCCACTGTATCGACAAGGCCGGCATCGACGACGATTGCACCCGCACCCTCAAGCATAGCTGCGGTTTCTGCCTGATATGAAAGAAGTCGTTCTCTGAGTCCGGGGAATTGTGCCCAGTAGGTGTCGAGCCCAATGCCGAATAATCCGACAGTCGGGGCATGTGCAAAATTCTCTTTCATACAGTATCAAGTATAGGGCCTCTTCCCCAGGGCGCAATGGATATTCTTGCATTTGTGATAGATATTTCTTGCGTGCAAATGCATGTAAATGCAGGCTTGTCCATGCGCCCAATCGGCGATATAAAAGAATGGGAGCGCTATGGAGAACCCGGTTCAGCACACATTTTTCCGCTATCTCACCTACTCGGATGAGGATGAGCAATGGGAAATGGTATGCACTGATGCAGGCTATACCGAAGTTCCGCCCTATACGATCTACCCTCCGAACAAGGAAGGCCACCCCCGCATTTTCCAGCGCGTAGCAGTCGGCAGGACGCTCAACGAATACCAGATTATATACGTCACCAAAGGAGAAGGTGTATTCGAGACATTGGGGAAGCACTACGATGTCAAGCCGGGTTCTATCATCATGGTCTTTCCTGGCATACGGCATTTTTACAAACCGATCTACGAAATTGGATGGATGGAATACTGGGTTGGGTTCAAGGGCGAACATTTCGAGCTTCTGCGGGAACGGGGCTTTCTGAATCCTCAGGAGCCTTTCATCGAAATTGGCCTGCAGAACAATGTGCTCGACCTGTACAACGAAATTATTGCTGAAGTAAGGGACCAGAAGCCGCTCTACCAGATCGTCGCTTCGTCCAAAATTCTTGCGCTCATCGCTGAAATCAACGCGTGCGCACGGCGCAGGGCTCAGGCCAGCCATGCAGCGCAGGTCGTCGAAGCCGCCAAGTGCATGATGGTCGAAAAAATCTACGGCGATATCGATATCAACAGCATCGCAACGGCATTAGGAATCAGCGCATCAAGACTCAACGATATCTTTAAAACCTACACCTCGATGACCCCTTACCAGTACTATATCCATATCAAGATTCATGCGGCAAAAAGCCTGCTTGAACAGGGGGACCTGTCGGTCAAGGAAGTGGCGTACCGCCTTGGTTTCGAGGATCAATACCACTTCTCGCGGCTTTTCAAGAAAAAAACGGGCATCGCACCTTCTCAGTGGCGCGCCTTCATGTATGAATAACGTTGTCAGATATGCATTTAGTGCGGGCAAAAAACAGCAGATGCGCCTGTCCATGCGCGCCGATTTTCATGATTCGCTGGGCAATTTTTTCAGCTTTTCCAATTCTTCGTTGATGCGCTTTTCGAGATAGTATAATTCCCGATCGGAAAGCCCCAGCCCGAAGGTAATCGTTCCGGTTCCCGCCTCGATTGCGAGCTCTTTGAGATAGCGATTATTGATCTGTATTGAGGACCGCTGCACTTTCGCAGTGCCGACATCGGAAATGGCATACTGCTGCGCCGAATTCGACATAAAACCCGAGCTTTTCTTGAGAAGCCCTTCTGGCGTAATAAAGAGCTCTGTGTCGGATATAGAAGGTTTCAAGAAAGACTTGAGCATGGCCACGCCGGCAATCCAGAACGGAATACTGAAGAGCGGAAAGAACATCGGTGCGTGCATACGGAACGTCGTGGTTGTCCAGAAGAATACAAAACCGAGCCACACTATGGGGAAGAACGCAAATCCCGAAGAGCTTGTAGCTCGCTTGCCTCTCGGAAGCTTGATGTAGAGCCCCGGATCGAGCGGCTGTATTTCAAGCCTGCTGTCCGATGGCAGTTCAGTGGGGTAGTCGATGGATTCGCGGCCGGCACTGGCCTCACTCAAAATGTGGGAAATGAGCGAAGAGCGCGAAGGATGCAGACTTTCGACATTACGAGTGTTTTCGAAGCTGCGAGCATTGCCCGGCGCGGAGGCACGCGCGGCGGTTGGAACAGGTTCTTCACCCCTGAGGATTGCAGCGGCTTTGGCCGCAGAGAGAAACCGGCGATCCGGGTCAGGATCGAGCCAATTGTCAAGCACATACGCCAAGCTGGGAGAAAGATACAGCAGCCCAGAGAGATCGACTTTCAGATTGCGCATCGGAAGCTCAGCTGGATTGCGCCCTGTGAGCATAAAAACAGCGGTTGCCGCAGCNCCATAGAGATCCGAACGATGGGTAGCCCGGCCCGAAACCTGTTCGACAGGAATATAGCCTGCCGTCCCTACAAGCGTCGCACCAGGATAGAGCGCGGAACGAATGGCATCCTGCACACCAGAAAAATCGACGAGNGCGATATGGCCGTCCGGCTGTAGTATGAGGTTCCGCGGGTTTATGTCGCGGTGGACGATAGGGGGCCTGAGGCTTCCGATATAGGCGAGAATATCGGCAAGTTCGGCAAGCATTTGTTCGATATGTGCTTCGGTGAATTTTTTCCCTGAAGATACATGGGATTCGATCGTTTCACCCTCGATGTACTGCATCACGAGCACGAATTCAAAATGACCTTCCTGTGCAAGGTCAAAGCTTTCAATGTATTTGGGAATTCGGGGATGGTTCAGCGTGCGCAGAATGTCTGCTTCGCGCTTGAATTGATCCAGAGGTTTCCATGAGCTCGTCTCTGCAAGATCGAAGATTTTGAGCACAACGAGCGGAGCTGCGCACGAGCTTTCAGCAGTGCCATTTTCGGAACGCACATTTTCTGCAACTGCAGAAGGAGTATCCTGCGCGAGGTGCGCAAGCCATGTACTAGCAGTGACACCCTTGCCCAGCCTTCGGTCGAGTACATAGGTGCCGATAGTGTCGCCAGGGTTCACGCTCTATCCTCATTATCAGGTTTTTCGCCGGTTTTCATTCTTGCGGCGCGCAGTCTGTCCAGCGCATATGCACGCTTGTCGGCCAGACCTAATTCATCGTATGTATCGGCCAGGTTGAACCATGCATCGCTGAAATCGGGGTCGAGCGAGGTCGCTTTTTCGAAAGCCTCGCGGGCTTCATCATATTTCTCGGAGCGAAAAGCCACAACACCCAGGTCATTCCATGCGGGGGCATACAATGGATCTTTGTCGAGCGCTTTTCGATAGAATTCCAATGCCCCGGGGAAATCGTCTTCTTCGTACGCGAGAAGGCCGAGGGCGTGCAGAACTTCGGGCGAATCGGGCTCCATGTGCAGTTCCGACAGGAGATCCTTGCGCGCTGCATCGAAATCTCCAGCCAAACGATGTGCCTCGGCGCGATTGAAAAGCACACCAGTTCGGGAGGGGTCGAGGGCAAGCGCCTTGTCGAGGAGGTGTATGGCTTCCTGATAGCGGCCTGCATCGATGAGCGATACCGCTTGGTTGTTGAGGTCGGCGATCAATTTATTTTTTTCGGAATTTGCCATTGCAAATACCTCCAAATGAAAGATAATTGAAATATACAGTTTCGTCATCTGCGCACCGAGCGCCGCAGGGTACTTGAGCTTTTTTTATAGAAAAGGTAAAGTACTATCGTTATTATTTTATCGATATTACTATATTCAAGTTTATGAATACAGGGGGCTGCAGAATGGTTGCAGGCGATATCGAATTTTCCACTGAGCTTCAAGCGTATATCGACGAGTGGTGCAAAAAGGAAGGTGGCCTTGTGATGATGCTCCACCGCATTCAGCATGAATTCGGCTATATCCCGAGAGCAGCAGCGGAAAAACTCTCGCGTATAGCGGGAATTCCGCTCGCGAAGATATACGGGGTCATCACATTCTATCATTTCTTCAAGACGACAAAACCAGGCAAACACCGAATTGCGGTGTGCATGGGAACGGCATGCTATCTCAAGGGAGGACAAGGCCTGCTCGAAGAAGCGCGTTCGATTCTTTCCATCGAGCCTGACGAAGTCACCGATGATGGGCTTTTCAGCATCGATGAAGTGCGCTGTCTAGGGTGCTGCGGGCTTGCGCCGGTCATGATGATCGATAATGAAGTGTATGGCAAGCTTACAAAAGAGCAGCTGCCCGACATTATTGCAAAGTACCGAGCGCTTTGAAGCTTGCGGTCTCGGGAACAGCAATTGGACAGGTGCGCATGCATCATACCATAGGCGATTTTGTGCTCGATCTGGTCCAGAATTCCGTGGAAGCCGGAGCACAGTCAATTGAAGTCGATATCGATGAGGTTCCGGATGGATTTCGGGTTCGGATTGCAGATGATGGCTGTGGCATGGATGAGCAGGAGAAGGCAAGGGCGCTTGATCCTTTCCGCTCGGGTGGAGCAAAGCACCCGGGACGAAAAGTTGGGCTCGGGCTTCCCTTTGTGCAGCAGTCAGTTGCGCTTTCGGGCGGCTGGTTCAGCCTGAGGTCGGAAAAGGGAAAAGGCACGGAAGTGCGGTTTTTCTTTCCAGCAAAGAGTGTGGACAGCCCGCCTTTTGGCGACCCGGTTGCATTGTTTACGGCATTGCTGAGCATGGCTGAAAAAAGTGAATTGAAGATACGAAGGACGAGGGCTCGGGACGGGCTTTCGTATGAAGTGAAAAAAAGCGAGCTGGCCGAGGCGGTCGGGGAACTGGCATCTGCCTCGTCGCTGTCGCTCGTGCGGCAGTTTCTCGCATCTCAGGAGGAGGGATAGAAGATATGGCGAAAATGACCCTCGAGCAGCTCCGTGCGTTCCGCGAAGGAAAACGGCAGGAGCTTGAAAAACGGAATGTAGAGGGAAAGGACATCCAGGTTATTGTCGGCATGGGGACCTGCGGAATAGCCGCCGGAGCGAAGCTGACCTTTGATGCCATTGTTGCAGCGCTCGAAAAGCACAACATGGCCGACAAGGTAGTGGTACGCCAGACGGGCTGCATGGGCCTTTGCTATGTCGAGCCGACGGTCGAAGTCGTCATGCCCGGCATGCCGCCCGTCATCTACGGCAAAATGACGAGCGATGTGGCCGAGGAGCTTGTGGTCAAGCACCTTGTGGAGCACAGCCTGCTCGATAACCATATTTTCGACAGGCCGGCAGTCGATATTGTGGCGCACTGAAGCGGGGGGATGGTATGGCATACAAGAATTTCATTCTGGTCTGCGGCGGAACGGCGTGCGAATCCTCTCACAGTGAAGAAATTTATCGCAATCTCATCAAGGAAGCTGAGGCGCTGGGCGTGAGCCACGATGTGCAGGTGGTCAAGACCGGCTGTTTCGGTTTCTGCGAAAAAGGCCCTATCGTCAAAGTGCTTCCAAGCGAGTCCTTCTATGTGGAAGTAAAACCTGAGGATGCGCACGAAATCATTGCAGAACAGGTCGTGAAGGGACGCGAAGTTACCCGCCTTCTCTATCGCAAGGATAAGAAGAGCGATACCGCAAAGCTCGAAGATATCGAATTTTACCAGAAGCAGTTCCGCATTGTCTGCGTAACTGCGGCGTCATCAACCCGGAAAGCATCGACGAGTACATTGCACGCGACGGCTACAAGGCGCTCGAGAAAGCCCTCTTCGAGATGACGCCCGAAGAAATCATCGCCGAAGTCAAGGCCTCGGGCTTGCGCGGTCGCGGCGGCGCAGGGTTCCCTACAGGGCTCAAGTGGGAAGCAGCGCGTAAATCCTCTGGTGACGTGAAATACATTGTCTGCAACGCGGACGAAGGAGACCCTGGCGCCTACATGGACCGCTCGACCATCGAAGGCGATCCACACAGCATTCTTGAGGCCATGGTGATTGCGGGGCGTGCAGTCGGGGCAAATTTTGGTTACATCTATATCCGTGCCGAATATCCGCTCGCGATCGAGCGTCTCAAGATTGCCATTGCGCAGGCAAAGGAATATGGGCTTCTTGGCAAGGATATCCTCGGTTCGGGCTTCGATTTCGATATAGAAATCCGGCTCGGCGCAGGCGCTTTTGTGTGTGGTGAAGAGACGGCGCTCCTGCAGTCCATTGAAGGCAAGAGAGGCATGCCCAGGCCGAAACCACCCTTCCCGGCGGTCAAGGGTCTCTGGGGCAAGCCTACAGTCATCAACAATGTCGAAACGCTCGCAAATGTTCCTGTCGTGATTACCCGCGGCGCTCAGTGGTTTGCCGCAATCGGAACCGAAAAATCCAAGGGCACAAAAGTATTCGCGCTCACGGGCAAAATCAATAACTCAGGCCTGATCGAAGTGCCGATGGGCACAACCCTGCGCGAGATCATTTTCGATATCGGCGGCGGCATAAAAGGCGGGCGAAAGTTCAAGGTGTACAGACCGGCGGGCCATCGGGCGGTATCATTGTCGAAAAAGACCTCGACACGCCGATTTCGTACGAAAGTCTGACCGCGCTCGGCTCGATGATGGGCTCGGGCGGTATGATTGTCATGAGTGAAGACGACTGCGTCGTCGATGTGTCGAAGTTCTATATGGCATTCTGCGTCGACGAATCCTGCGGGAAATGTGCGCCATGCCGCATCGGCACCAAGCAGATGTACGGCCTACTCGACAAGATTTCCAAAGGGCAGGGAGAAGAAGCAGATCTCGACAAGCTCGAGCAGATCGGCAGGGCCATGACCAAAGCTTCTCTCTGCATGCTCGGCGGCTCGGCTGCCAATCCGACTCTCTCCACGCTCCGGCATTTCAGAGACGAATACCTTGAACATATCCGCGACAAGAAGTGCCGCGCCGGCACATGCAAGGACCTCGTCGTCTACGAAATCGACCCCGCGAAGTGTATCGGCTGCGGCCTCTGTGCACGCCGTTGCCCTGTGTCTTGCATCACGGGCGAAAAGAAAAAGCCGCACGTCATCGATGGCTCGAAGTGCATCAAGTGCGGCGAATGCTATACCGCCTGCAAGTTCGGTGCGGTCATCAAGCGCTAAAGGCAGGGAGAAACGACTATGGTAAACGTAAAGGTTAACGGAATCCCCGTGCAGGTTGCCGAAGGTTCGACCGTGCTCGAAGCGGCAAAAAAAGCGAATGTGAAAATTCCGACGCTCTGCTATAATCCCGATCTTTCGCCCTGGGCCTCCTGTGGCATATGCGTCGTGAAAGTCGAAGGGTCGAACAAAATGCTGCGCTCGTGCTGCACGCCGGTAAGCGAAGGCATGAGCATTATCTCGAATGATCCCGACCTTGTGCAAACGAGAAAAACCGTAATCGAGCTCATTCTCTCGACTCATCCTGACGACTGCCTCGCCTGCCCGCGCAACCAGGCCTGCGAACTGCAAACCCTCGCGCAGGAATTCGGCATTCGGGAACAGCCTTACAAGAAAATGGTGCGCGATATTCCTCAGGATACATCGACGGGTTCTCTCATCCTCAATCCTTCCAAATGCATACGGTGCGGGCGCTGCGTCGAAGTCTGTCAGGAGATGCAGGGCGTTTGGGCTATCGAATTTCTCGGCCGCGGCGAGTCCATCCGCATCGCGCCGGCCGCCGATGTCAAACTTGGCGACAGCCCGTGCATTAAGTGCGGCCAGTGCTCCGCGCACTGCCCTGTCGGCGCCATCTACGAAAACGATCAGACCAAACTCGTCTGGGACGCCCTCATGAAAGAAGGCCCCGAAGCCAAAACCTGTGCAGTTCAGATTGCTCCGGCAGTCCGCGTCGCCCTCGCCGAGTCCTTCGGCTTGCCGCCCGGCACCGACCTCACAGGCAAAATTTACACTGCACTGCGCCGACTCGGCTTCGATGCCGTGTTCGACACGAACTTTTCGGCCGACCTCACCATTATGGAAGAGGCCACCGAATTCGTGCATCGCCTAACGGGTGCGCTCAAAGCAGGGATGCAGCAGGCCACAGCAGACAAGAGCATGCCGCTCATTACCTCGTGCTGTCCGGCATGGGTCGACTACATGGAGAAATACTACCCCGATATGATCCCCAATTTTTCGACGGCTAAGAGCCCTCAGCAGATGATGGGCGCCATGATCAAGACCTACTGGGCTGCAAAGGCAAA
>JGI24721J44947_10004162_pt1 | contig 20186 bp, 17 predicted proteins | sample YelNatPaOPGAMG01_FD_44947 | JGI IMG/M metagenome (IMG submission 44947) | reverse complement strand
AAAGAAGCATCTGTGATTCCACGGGGTGAGCTTCTTTCTTTTCGGCTCTTTGGAGCTACATAAACCTCGCAGCCAATAATAGGCTTCAAGCCTGCCTTTTTGACCTCCTGGTAAAACTCGATCGCTCCGAACATGTTGCCATGATCGGTAATGGCCAAGGCAGGCATTCCCCACTCTTTGGCTACTTGAGCCAGCCGACTGATCCGGCAGGCTCCATCCAGCAGGCTGTATTGGGTGTGGACGTGAAGATGGACAAAATTTGAATGACTCATAGCTCTCTCGCCATAATCACTCCCACTCGATAGTGCTTGGGGGCTTGGAGCTGATATCATAAACGACGCGGTTTACTCCGCTTACCTCATTGATGATTCGGTTGGAGATCCGCTCCAGCACCTCATAGGGTAGTCTTACCCAATCAGCAGTCATGCCATCGAGGCTGTTGACTGCCCGAAGGGCAATGACGTTCTCATAAGTTCTGCCATCTCCCATGACCCCAACCGTTTTCAGAGGAAGCAGGATGGCAAAGGATTGCCAGATATGACGGTATAAACCAGCGGCCCGAATCTCCTCCAGGACAATTACATCCGATTCCCGCAGGATGTTAAGCCGCTCTTCCGTAACCTCGCCGATTATCCTAATGGCTAGACCTGGCCCTGGGAANGGCTGCCGCCAGATAATCTCTTCCGGTATTCCAAGCTCTTTTCCTACCAGACGAACCTCATCCTTGAATAGCTCTCGAAGCGGCTCGATAATTTCCAGGTTTATTCTCTCCGGCAATCCCCCGACATTGTGATGGCTCTTGATGGTAGCCGAAGGTCCTTTGACCGAAACACTCTCGATCACATCGGGATAGAGCGTTCCCTGGACCAGAAATTGCGCATCCCGAATCTTTTTGGCTTCCTCCTCGAATAGGTAAATGAACTCATTGCCGATAATCTTTCTTTTCCTCTCAGGATCGGTAATTCCGGCCAGCTTGTCTAAAAAGCGCTTGGCCGCCTGACAATAGACCAATTTAATGCGGAAAAATTTCCCAAATACCTCCCGCACCTTTTCCGCCTCGCCCTTGCGCAGGAGCCCATTGTCCACAAAAATACAGGTCAGTTGATCCCCGATGGCTTCATGGGTCAGGACCGCGGCTACCGAGGAATCCACCCCGCCGCTCAGGGCGCAGATCGCCTGCTTGTCTCCCACTCTTCGCCTGATGTTGTGAATGGCATGGCTGATAAACGAAGACATGGTCCAGTCCGGCGTACAGCCACAGATTCTGTGCACGAAATTTTGCAGAATTTTTCTCCCCTGATGCGTATGGACCACTTCAGGATGGAACTGAACCCCGTAGATAGGCTTATCCCGATGTTTGATAGCCGCATAAGGAGCATTAGCCGTATGGGCTAGGGTAATAAAGCAAGATGGCAGATGAATAATCTGATCTCCATGACTCATCCAGACTACATTGTTTTCGGTCGCAAAACCATAGAACAGCTCATCATCAGGCTGATCCAGCTGAAGCTCCGCTTTCCCGTATTCCCGTTTTGGTGTCCTGATCACCTCTCCCCCAGCCAGGTGGGCGATCAGTTGCATGCCATAGCAGATGCCCAGGATAGGAAGGCCAAGGGTCATGATTTCATGAGCTACTCGCGGGGCATCAGGATCAAAGATACTAAATGGTCCTCCCGAAAAAATAAGACCGCTCGGCTTGACCTGAGCCAGGGCATCTAGGCCAAAGGTATAAGGAACAATTTCACAGTAAACCTTACTCTCTCTAATGCAGCGGGCAATTAGCTGAGTATATTGAGAGCCAAAATCGTAAATCAAAATTTTCTGGTCAGAGCCGGCCATCATTTCCCCATACCAACCCGCTGAACTTGTTGAAAAATCTTACCCTCAGTCTTGATGGCCGGGGCAATGATCAACTCGGTCATCTGCATTTCTCGGATATTTCTGGCTCCGCAGTTTCCCATCGAGGTTTTCAGCGCACCGATCAGATTCTGAGAGCCATCATCAAGCTCAGCCGGGCCAAAGAGAATCTGCTTCAGGGACCCTGAGACCTTGGTCTGAATTTTGGTGCCCCGCGGCAGGGCTGCATGTGGCATAGCCATTCCCCAGTGATATCCCCTGCCTGGCGCCTCCTTGGCTCGGGTAAAGGCAGAGCCCACCATGACTGCATCTGCTCCGCTGGCAAAAGCCTTGCAAATATCCCCTCCCACCGACATGCCGCCGTCGGTAATGACCGGAACATATCTTCCCGTCTGCTTATAATAAAAATCACGAGCCGCGGCAGCATCCGCGGTGGCGGTTACCTGCGGCACTCCAATGCCCAAAACCCCCCGGGTGGTGCAGGCCGCACCTGGGCCAACCCCGATCAGTAGGGCATCGGCTCCAGTCTCCATCAACTCCACTGTGGCATCGAAGGTAACGCAGTTTCCAATAATCAGCGGAATGGTAATCTGTTTGCGAAGCTTATAGAAGTCCACAGTTTCATATTCTGTAGAATAGTGCCTGACCGTAGTTACTGTAGACTGAACTACAAATACATCCGCTCCCGCTTCCTGGGCGATTTGGCCAAAGCGCTCAGCCCGCATCGGAATGCTCGACACAGCCACCTTTACGCCGCCAGCTTTTATTTCCTCAATCCTTTTGGCAATCAAATCTTCTCGGATCGGCTTGCTATAAACTTCTTGGATTACCCGCGTTGACTCCTGCATCTCGGCATTGATAATCATGTCAATGGCTTCCTGCGGATTCTCGTACCGAGTCTGCACTCCTTCAAGGTTTAGGACAGCCAGCCCGCCGAGTTTTCCCATCTCAATGGCAAACTTGCAATCCACCACTCCATCCATGGCCGCAGCCAGAATAGGAATCTCAAACTCCAGCTCTCGCAATTTCCACTTCACATCAACATCATTTGGATTGATGGTAATTTTCCCAGGCACTAAGGCTATTTCGTCAAAGCCATAGCATCGTCTGGCTTTTCTTCCTCTGCCAACCCACATTCCCATGATATTTATCTCCTACCTTTATAATAATTGATAATAATATTTAGCTGATAATTATATTAAATTATAAAAACAGATAGTTAATATACGTTTAATGGTTAATATATGGTCAATAGTATGGTTAATCTTCTCGCTGCTGTCAAGACCAACTTCTATTAATTCAGGAGAAAATGCGCCCTCCCTTCCTTCGGAAATCAGGTCCAATGATTTCATACACCTTGCACATCTCGGAGAGCCGAGAGCGCAGCCGCTTTCCGATTCTATCCTCCAGGGTCTGCTCGTTATTGTCTTTCTTCTCATCCAGCCAGTTTGAGGTGATAATGGTGGTTAGGTTTTCATTGTAGCGGGTATTGAGGATATAGGTCAGGGTATCCAGCATCCAGTCAGTTACCCGGGCTGCTCCTAGCTCATCCAAAAGCAGCACATCAATAGTCAGCACTGGATCCAGAACAGAAAACTCCGAGGTTTGAGATTGCGGATCATACGAGGCCTGAATTTCCTTGAGCAGATCACGAAAATCATAGAACATGCAGGGAACTCCCTTTTTTTCGATCAGCTCCCGGATAATGGCTACCGAAAGGTGCGTCTTGCCTACGCCGCAGTTGCCCATGAATAAAATGCCCTCTTTGCGGGTAGGGTATTGCCGGATAAAGTTTTCAGCCGCAAATTTGGCCACAGCTATATTGACCTGATGCTTTGAAGGATCAAGCCCCTTGCCCTTTTTGGCAATCTCCTCATAATCGTGCTCGCTGACCTTAAATTGCTCCAGCGTGCAGTGAGAATACCTGCGAGGTATGCGGGCTGCCAGCAAGAGCCGCTTTCGCCGTACCTGATAGTAGCACTGACACCTCTTGACCTTCTCAAAACCATCCTCGACAATCCGCTCCCAGCCGGTCCCCTCACAGATGGGACAATTTTCATCGAACATGGGCTGCTGTTGCTGCTCACCCCGTGCTTGTTCAGATTCTCTCATGGCTGATCAATCCTTTAATAAAGAGGGCCTCGTTACAGGTTATAACTCGTTTCATTAACAGGTTATAACATAAGCTCAGTTGATAAAACCTATTGATTCAGTTGATAAAGCCTATTGCTCTTATATATCAGACACCATAAACCCCCGAAAACCCTCGAAGGGGCTTAGCTCTTATTTATGGTTATTATGTCTCTCAATGGTAGCTAATAAATAAGAGCGAAGCCTATTGATAAAGACTCAGCTGATGAATGCCGAGCTTTGACCTCAAAAGCTCTATAGAACAGGCTCGAACTGTTTCCTGATAGGCGCTAGGCTCCATCTGATTTTTATACCTTTGGGTTTGCTGCCGAGCGGCCGAGAAAATAGACTCTCTGGCCTCAGCCGAAAGAGTATCCAGCAGAGTTTGCATAAGCTGCTCATCCAGCCTCTGCAATCGCTTCTCGATGACCTCAACATCAATTCGGGCAGCAGCGGTGCGAATCTCGGATCGTAGTTTGGCTAGCTCCTCTTCGAGATGAACCGCCCGGACAGCGCGGCCAAAGAGAGTGGAGAGGGAAGTGGTGAATTCGGGCGATTGACTTTCACTCACCTGCCCTTGGTGGCTGCTTTCTCCTTGGCCTTGGTTTGATTTTTTCCCAGCCGCCAGGGTTATTTCGGCAATCAGGAGGGAAATTCTGCGGTCAAGATACTCCCTAAGCTTTGCCTGCTCTTTGGCAGCAAAGTCAAACGATGGCTGCACCTTGCGGCTCTCTGTCCATCCTCCTTCGTACTGAGTGCCGGATCCATCATGGCATGATCCCTCATAGTCCTTCTTTTGACGCGACCTCCATATGTTCATGATTTCCGGCTCGCAATAGGAAAGAAGATGAACCTTCTTTTGCGAAAGACCGCGAGAGCGAAGGTTTTCAAAGGTCTTATCTATCCCCTGGATGACAACATGTAGGGGAATACCCATCTTCTCCCATTTGTCAATCACCAGCCAGTTAGCAGGAGAAAGAATCAACCCCTCGCCCTTCTTATGCGAAAAATACTCCCTAACCCTTTCTTTATACTCCCACATTCCTCGAAAACTCCCCGCACATACTGAAAAACACGCTCAAAATGCCTATTCACTACCGGCTATTTTTTTCACTACCGGCCACTTTTATCATCACTCCTGCGAAAGTGGCAATCTACGTATGGTGTCAGCCCCCTCTTATGGATTTTCGCCTACGCGGAAGCGATATAAAATGCCTGCCCAAGAGGCGCATACAAAACCGGAAGATAAAATGTCTCGGTAGTAAGAATGCCTATTGCTTGCTATATATTCTTTCTATTATATGCATATTGATTCTTTTTGCCTAGATAAAATTTAATCTCTTCCCTCTTGCCCATGAGATCGGCCACTTTGATAAGGTCAAGCTGTTTTAGAATTTCAATTGTAATCGGTCTTTTTGCATCCCAGAAGATAATCGATGAAAAGAATTCCCGTGCCGGAGGTGAGTTCAAGAGGCTGACAATCAGCTTGGCCTCACCTTCAGCCTGGCAGGCGATAAAATAGCAGGTATCATCCAGCATAACTGGCTTACCCGCATACGGTCCTACAACCACAAAGTGAAGCTTTTTATACAGGCCGGATATGGCTACTTTCCAAGGTGAAAATGCATAATCTCCGACGGCAAAAATGGCAAAGGGAGGACGGTTTTTATAGATCGAGCTTTTTCGTCGGGCAAAAAAGCCTAGATGCTCTTGTAAATAGCGCCATGTTTTCGGTGCCTTGTGGCGGATGATGGAGGTATCCTGGCCGATGAATTCCTGAGTAACAATAACCCAGCGGTGAGGGATGAGAAAAGAGTCGCCCTTTGAATTAGGCTCTCTCTCTTTCAATCTGCCAAGGTCAGAGCTTTTGAGCAGGGGGTATAGGCACTCATCCTCAAGGTCGCAGCGCTCACCCAAGCCGTTTTGATAAAAATTCTCCACCCTGTGAAGCTCCATGATTTTCTGGCAATCGTGCTTAATTCCTGACCGCCACTGATAATGCCTCTCTCCCTTAACAAGCTCAAGCTGCCCCCAGGTGCGGTATTTTTCTATGTCAGCAACGAGCTGGCCGCGACCTAGATTACAATTACGAGCTAGACTTAAGGCTGAGATAGGCGCCCCTTGGCTAAGGTCAGGATAGACATAGATATAAGCCTGGTCAGCTTCCTGCCTTTGGCTCCCCCTAATCGAACATACCAGTAAACATGCCTTAGCGGAAATATTAAAGTACCTCCTGGCATCAATAAAATAGATTGCCGCCTCGATTGACTGCTGGAGACCCATCTGCCACGTACTTTTTATAACCTTTCGGGCGACAGTGAATTTGCACAACATGGCCACGGTTGCCCGTTTGCGCTCAAGGCATCTTATCAGGTGAATCAGCATCCACTCTGAAATGTCGAAATTGCTTTTTCCACTGATGGCCTCAAATCCTCCGTAATTTTGAAAGTTAGATTTTTGGGGAAGATTTTGGCCACCAATGCTTCCTAATTCTGAATTGGTTACCCAGGGCGGATTCCCTATAATCAGCAATGGTTCAGGCAGGGGATCGATCAGGTTTTCCCAGTTCAGGGTAAAGAAATTCCCCTGCTTGAGCTCGACTTTGTCCAATTTGTCTGAAAGGTGTTTGTCTGAAAGGTGATTGTGAGAGAGTTTATAAGCTGCCTCATCAAGATAGGAGCTATTGATATCAATCCCGAGCAGCCGGCTAGCTGAGGGAAAGGTTTCCAGGGCAGCCAGGAGAAAACTTCCCTGCCCGCAGGTAGGCTCAACTATTGACGAGGGGGCGACTCCCGCGCTCTTCAAAAATCTGCAAATTAGAAAAGCCAGCTCCTGGGGAGTTTGAAAATCCCCGAATTCTATTTTGTCTCTTTCACCAGCAGGCATTGAATTTTGGACCATGGCGAGATTCTTACTCATCTTTAAGGAAGTTATAGCACCGCCAATCTGCCAAGCTAATAGTGATACTATACTAACTTCAGGTAGGTGGCCCTTCTTCCGGTCCCTGTCGTTTAGCCCGTTGTCGAATTTGATAAATAATCCGCAATCCTTTTAAGGTGAGCTGGTCATCGAATACCTCAATAGCTGGGCACCCTTGCTGAAAGAGGCGGGCATTGCCTCCGGTGGCAATAATTCTGGGCCTATCCTGTAACTCCTCGGTAATTTTGGCTATCAGCCCTTCTACCATGGCTGAAAATCCCCAAAAAAACCCAGACTGAATAGCCCTGCTGGTCGTTCGACCAATTACCTTGGCTGGTTTTTCGATTTTTACCGGAACCAGTTTTTCAGCGGCTTGAAATAAGGCCCGAGACGAGATCTGCACTCCGGGGAAAATACAGCCACCAAGATATTTCCCCTCCCTTGAGAGCACACAGAAGGTTATAGCTGTGCCAAAGTCGATGATAATGGCCGGAGCACCGTACAGATGGAGAGCAGCTACGGCATTCACTATCCGGTCTGCCCCCAATTCGGCAGGTTTTTCATAAGCGACGGGCAGATATTCTTCTTCTCCTGGCCGCACAAAATAGGGTTCCAGGGCAAAATAATCCCGACATGATCTCACCACACACTCATCCATAGAAGGGACAACCGAAGAGATAACAATAGCGGAGATTCCCTCCGGTCGAATTCCTCTGCTCACCAGCAGTTGAGTCATCAGGAGTCCAATCTCATCCGAGGTCGCGCTCTTGTTAGTAAAGATGCGCCACTGCCCTTCTAGGGCATCACCCCGAAACACTCCTAAGACAATGTTAGTATTTCCGATATCAATAACTAAAAGCACTGCTAGGCGATCTCCATATTGAGATCAACAGCCTGGATCGTATGAGTCAAGGCTCCGACGGAAATAAGATCAACGCCTGCTCTGGCGATTTCCCGAATGTTTTCTTCACAAACTCCACCAGAAGCCTCAGTTAGACACTGATGATTGATTCTCTCTACTCCCTTTCGAAGCTCATCAGGGGTCATATTATCCAGCAGGATACAATCTACCCTGGCCGCAAGGCACTCATCAATCTGGTCTAGGGAGTCAATCTCAACCTCAATTCTGGTCAGGTGAGGAGCAGCCGCTCTGGCCATCCGAACCGCCTGCTCGATCCCGCCAGCGATTTTCAGATGATTGTCCTTGATCAGAATGCCGTCGCTTAAGCCGAAGCGATGATTATACCCNCCGCCACAGCGGACCGCGTATTTTTCAAAATCACGGTGTCCGGGTGTAGTTTTCCTCGTGTCTACAAGCCGAGCCGAGGTCCCTTGGAGAAGATTTACATAATGAGAGACCTTGGTGGCGATCCCAGAAAGGCGCTGGAGAAAATTGAGCGCTGTGCGCTCAGCAGTCAAAAGCGCCCTGGCGCTGCCGGAAATTTCAGCTACTACCGTGCCGGCCTCTACCCTTTGCCCATCGCAGACCCTGGCCAGAAACCGAAGCCCTGGGTCAAGCAGATAAAAGACCCGAGCCGCAACCTCAAGGCCACACACTACCAGCTTCTCCTTAGCCTTAATTATGGCTTTTGCCTGCTGCTCAGCAGGAATCACACTCTCTGTGGTCAGGTCTCCGTGGCCGATATCCTCCTGGAGAGCTAAAATAATGATTTGATCCTTCAGCAACATGTTCATAAACGCAATATCCACTAAGGTACACACATATCCATCAAGTGGGTAAGATAAGCCCCTTTGTAAGATAAGCTCCTTCTAATTCAAGGGCTGATCTTCCTCAATTCGCTCTTATTTATTAGCTACCATTAAAAGACATAACCCTAATAAGAGCTAAGCCACTTCGAGGGTTTATGGTGTCTGATATATAAGAGCGCCTCAATTTGAGGAAATCAGGCTGAGATTTTGCTGGAGCTTGATTTTCTGAGTAGTCAAAAGCTCAACCGCCTCGCGCTCTTTGTCCACAATGTGGCTTGGTGCTTTCTGAATAAAATCCTCATTGGCTAGCTTCTTATTGAGAAAGATAAGCTTTTCGTCAATTTTGCTAATTTCCCGAAGCAGTTTCTTGCGCTCTTCCTCAAAATCAATCAGCCCTTGGAGGGGGATATAGATTTCCATGTCCCGGACCACCAAAGAGACAGAATTTTGGGGTTTTTCTATATCCGGGCCGATTTTAATACCTTGGCATCGGGCTAAGAGCTCGATATAGCTGCTGTAGTTGGCCAGGATGTCTCTTTGCTCGCTTCCTGTAACCTTGATGAGCACCTCAACTTTTAGACCAGGATGCAGATTCAGCTCCGAGCGACTGTTGCGGATGCCTTTAATTACATCCATGATTAGGGCCATTTTCTCTTCCGCCTCTTTATCTTCTAGCGATGGATCAAAGATAGGCCAGGGACCGGCCATGATACTGGCAGGCTTGGCCGCTTTGCAGACAGTGCCTTCAGCCGCTATCGCCTGAGCCTCCTGACGGGGCAGTTTCTGCCAGATTTCCTCGGTAATGAAAGGCATGATGGGATGGAGAAGGACCAGGGTGTTTTGCAAAACCTTAACCAGCACCGCCTGGGCTAGAGCCTTTGACTGACTGTTGGCTTGGCTGGTGAGTCTATTTTTGACCAGCTCGATGTACCAGTCACAGAATTCATGCCATAGAAACTGATAGATGGCATTGGCCGCATCATTGAATTTATACTCTGTCAAGGCCTGATCAACCTGAAGAATCAAGCTGTTGGCTCTGCTTAGGATCCAGCGGTCGGCCAAGTCCAGAGCCTGCGATTGAGCTATTGACACTGTAGGATCAAAATCAGCCAGATTCATCAATACAAACCGCGAGGCATTCCAGATTTTGTTGCAGAAGTGGCGATAGCCCTCGATCCGCTTCTCCGACAGGCAGATGTCTCTACCCTGAGCAGCAAGAGCAGTGAGCGTAAACCGGAAAGGGTCTGTACCGTAGCGGTCCATCATGATGAGCGGATCAATAACATTGCCGCGTGATTTACTCATCTTCTGGCCATGCTCATCCCTGATTAGGGCATGAATGTATACATCATGAAAGGGCACCGTGCCGGTGAACTTCAAGCCCATCATGATCATTCTGGCTACCCAGAAAAACAGGATGTCGAAAGCCGTAACTAGGACCGATGTAGGATAGAAAAGTTCCATCTCACGGGTTTTATCCGGCCAGCCAAGGGTTGAGAATGGCCAAAGAGCTGAACTGAACCAGGTGTCCAGAACATCGGTTTCCTGTCTGAGGTTTTTGCTCTTACAGGAGCAGCAGGCAGCCGGGGTCTGCCTAGCTACGGTAATCTCCTGGCAATCCAGGCAATGCCAGGCAGGGATCTGGTGTCCCCACCAGATCTGCCTAGATAGGCACCAGTCGCGGATATTATTCATCCACTCAAAGTAGGTATTTTCCCAATGGGAAGGAATAAATCGGACCCGCCCCTCTCTTACGGCTTCGATAGCTGGCTCGGCCAGGGGTTTCATTTTCAAAAACCATTGCTTGGAAATTAAAGGCTCTACAGGTGTCTGACAGCGGTAGCAGTGGCCTACTGCATGGCGATAGTCCTCGGTCTTAACCAGGTATCCTAAAGATTCTAGATCCTTAAGCACTTTTTTGCGGCAGGAAAACCGGTCTAGCCCCTGATATTTTCCAGCCTCAGCAGTCATATTCCCTTGCTCGTCAATCACCTTGATCTGCTCAAGATGGTGCCTTTTGCCTATCTCAAAGTCATTGAAATCATGAGCAGGGGTAACCTTAACCGCGCCTGTGCCAAACTTTTCATCCACCACCGGATCAGCAATAATCGGAATTTCCCTGTCCACCAGGGGCAGAAGAGCGGTTTTGCCGACCAGATCCTGATACCGTTCATCCTCTGGATGAGTGGCCACGGCTGTATCGCCGAGCATGGTTTCAGGCCGCGTAGTAGCCACCATAATCGCCCGACTTTTATCAGAGCAGAGAGGATATTTTAGATAGTAAAGGTGCCCCTGCACCTCCTCGTAATTCACCTCAAGGTCAGAGAGCGCGGTCTGACAGCGGGGACACCAGTTGATCATGTAATGGCCGCGGTAAATTAGCCCCTCCTCATAAAGGCGAACAAACACTTCCCGCACAGCCCGCGATAGCCCCTCATCCATGGTAAACCGCTCCCGGTCCCAATCGCAGGATGAGCCAAGCCTCTTGAGCTGCTCGATAATCGTGCCCCCTGACTCAGCTTTCCATTTCCAGACCCTCTGAACAAAGGCCTCTCTGCCAAGGTCCTCCTTTCGTAGCCCTTCTGCGGCTAACTGCCGCTCAACCACATTTTGCGTGGCTATGCCGGCATGATCAATGCCAAGCTGCCATAGGGTGTTTTTCCCGCTCAGACGTTTCCACCGAATTAGAATATCCTGTAGGGTATTATTCAAAGCATGTCCGATGTGTAGCGATCCGGTAATATTCGGAGGAGGAATGACGATCGAAAAGGTTGCCCGGCTCGACTCCTCCAGGCAGGGTTTAAAGAAGCCATTCTCCATCCAAAAGGTGAACCACTTCCCTTCGATTTCCTTGGGATCATATGCTTTCGATAAGGATTCAGTCTCCATAAAAATTTTTTTTCTCCTCCTGATCACTCCTCAAGGTCATCCGCCATTCTTGATCCGATCAATTTCTCTTTGAATCATCACCTTTGCCTGTTCAGGGACAACCTTTCTGGCCATAGTCTCAATGATCGTTTTTGAGCTTTCCATAAGGTGTTGGGAAACTCCCTCCTCGGTAAAAATCGCCTGAAGCTGGCGAAAACAAGAATCACTTTGCAAAAACCTATCTACCCGATCAGCAATAATCTCCTCAAGATGAGTGCGGAGAAATTCCTCTACCTTTTCTTCAATCACCTGCCGAAGCCACTTTTCAACATCAAGGGAGGCGACTGCTGGCCTCTGCTCGGCCGTGGTTCCCTTTTTAGGTGGTTGAAAACATTCATCCACCATCCGAATAAGATCAGCGGCTTCAAAGGGCTTTCCTAGGATTCTGGTTGGGCCACACTCCTCGAGCTTTTCAAGGGGATAGCGGTCGAGCTCCCGCACCAGTAAAATCACAGGGAGGTGAGACATAGAGGGATCTTCCTTTATTCTCCTGCAGATATTCTTTCCTCCAATGCCGGGCAGGTCTAGATCAATTAATAGGATATGGGGAGAGATGTTTCGNATCTTCTCCATTACATCCTCGATTGAAGNCAGATTCACATTTAGGGAAATGACCTGATACTCTGTGTCAGCAAAGGCTAATCCAGCAATCTTTTGAATGGTTGGATTTAAATCTAATAAGAGAATTATCTTTTGCCCCATTTTTCTCTTCTCTTTTTGATTTTTCTATCTCTTTTAAAAAGGCCTTGCCGTTTTTAAGAATTGGTCAAAAATCCCGTTATTGCTTCCAGCACCTCAGCTACTTCGATGCTAGCCATGCAACTTCCTGCTCCCTTAAAGCAGTCAGAGCGCTCACAGGGAGAGCAGGGAAACTGGTGCCAAACTACTTCATGGCCGCTTCCCCACGGGTGCCGCTGTCTGGGGTCAGAGGGACCGAACAGGGCTACTACCCGCTTCCCTAAGGCCGCGGCTATGTGCATCGGACCGCTGTCATGGCCAACGAATATATCTACAGCCCTCAGGAGAGAAATTAGCTGTCGCCAGCTAGAATGATAAATGATCTGGCCCTTTTGCGACATCAATTGGCTTATCTGCCTTACCCGCTCTCGGTCCGGCTCCTTATCCGAACCTGCCAGGATGAGATCGACGGGGCGCTCTTTAATGAGTCGGTCCGCCAATTCGGCAAATTTTTCGTTTGGCCAGACTATGGCTGCTCTTTCTCCTGCCGGGTGGATCAGAACTCTCTTTTTCTCTGACCTGGACTGAGGAGTATCCTTTACTTTGTTCTTATTCTCTTCATCCTGAGCCACAAAGAGAGTTAAATCCAACGGATTGCCGCTATACCCGATCAGTTCCCTGACCAAATCAAGGTAAAATAATACCAGATGCTTCTTGATCGGGGAAATCTCCCTCTTAATATTATAGGCTTTACCTCGCAAGTCCGCCGATTCGTAGCCAATCCGAAACTCAGCACGGCTTAGGAAGGTGAGTAGACGGCTTCGTTTTTCTCCCTGCAAGTCGATAATTATATCATAGTGCTGCCTTTTTACCTTCCGGTAGAGATCAAAAAATTCTTTTACAGTTTGTTTCTGCTCCTGCCTGGACCAGGGAATTATCTGATCAATAAAGGGACAACCAGCTAGAAGCTCTGAGAATCTCTCTTCTAGCAAAAAACTGATATGGGCTGCAGGAAAGCAATTTCGAAGGACCCTGACCATAGGAGTTGCAGCCAGAATCTCAGCTACCGACCACAACCGGATCACCAAGATGCTCTCGATCCTTGATCGCCGTAACGTTTCCCAATTCTGCATAGATCAAACCACAACCAAAAGAGCTAAAAAGTTTTCAAATCTGCCTCTTGTCCCGGTCAAGGTCTACAGTTGATTGTTTTCTTTACATAATTGATATATTTATGTTATTTTATCAACAATCAGGGAAAAAAGCAATAATCAAAACACGAGAGAAAAAGTGTGTAATTCCCTGCCGAATTTAATACTAATTCTACATAAAATAATAGCCCTTGGATAAAAACAAAAATTGGTTTGTTTTATTCATCATATTCTGATATATTTATTAAATTATGGCTCACTCTAGAAAGGAACAGGAAAAATTAAACCCACCACAGGCCTCAGTCAAAACTTCGGCCTCAAGACCTAACAAAGTTGGTCTTAAGGGCCTTCCTCTCCTCCTCGCCCTCATTGTCGCCTTTGGTCTGGGAGTGCTGATCCAGGGCAGATACGATCTCTATCGGGCCGCAGTCAATGGATTTGTCTCTCAGGAAACCAGGCAGCGAAGAAAGCTAAAAAACATCCTGAATCTCCAGGAAGATTCAACCTGGTCTCGTGTACAGATTCAAAAAATAACCGATCATCCTAACTATACAGAAGAGCTCATTGAGTTTATCGGCCAGGAAAATAGCGAACCTTTGGCCGCCTATCTCCTTATTCCCAAATCCTCGACCAGCCGGAAGTTTCCAGCAGCCCTATGTATTCACGGCCATCATTCCACCAAAGAAAATGTAGCTGGAATAACTCCATCCCCATACAATATCAATTATGGATATACCCTAGTCCAGGGTGGCTACATTGCTCTTATTCCTGAGATTCGATATTCACAGGACATCTGGCGACTTGAGGATCCGATAGGATTGAACCTTCTGTTGATGGGCAAATCGCTGACCGGAGAGCGGCTAAGCGACCTTTGGCGATGCATCAGCTTCCTTAGAAGCCACGATCAGGTCGATCCGGATCGGATCGGAGTGGTAGGATGGTCTATGGGCGGTGGATTGGCTCTCTATCTTTCAGCTATTGATGAGAGGGTAAAACTCTCCTATATTAGCTGCTACTTTGGCACCTACGAAGGAACGATCATGGCTGTGCGCCAAAGCACTGATAACTATATCCCCGGCATCAAAACCTTTGGCGACCTGCCTGATGTTGCCTGCCTTATTGCCCCTAGGCCGTTGCTCATCGAGCACGGAAGCCCTGATCGAGAATTTCCGACTGAAATAGCCAAGGCAGCTTTCGAGCAGGTTAACCATACCTACACTCGATCGGGAAATGGGGATAAGGTGAAGCTGGTTATTAGAGAAGGCGGGCACCGATTCTATGGCGATCAACTGCTCCCCTGGTTTAATCAGTTTTTCCAGAGCCGATAAGCACTGCATCCTCCTAAGATAAGATTCTAAGAAGTAGAACTAGAACTCCTAAATCCTTTAATCAGTTCTGGAATCCTTTAAGCATTTCTGCAATTTTTTCGTCATAAGGAGGATTATGTTTCATATTATATGTTCCCCATATTACCCATATTACCAATATTAAAAAAATCAATATTAAAAATATCAATTTTATCCTAATTTTTTTCATAACTATCTACTCCTCAAATTTTACCATATAACATGATATACATGCTGACCCTTATACATATATTCATATCTGCCAATATATAATATTGGCCAATATATAACATATGTGGATATTACAGTAAATATTATACTATAATTGTAATTTATATGTCAAATATAAATTTATATTTTTATAATATTATATTTTTGACTATATCGTCTATTTTTACATACAAGCTCAAATTAAAAAAGTGTCCGGTAGCGAGCTTTCCCATAAGAATGGTATCAAATAGGATCATTTGGTCTCAAGTGAACAATTTCAGCAGAACAATTTATAATCATGGTAGCCACCTGCAAGCTTTTATAATGATTCCCGTGTACGAGGCTTATCCGGCGCAAGTTTGGCAAAGCCATTTGTGCTCCATCTCATGATCCCTGGATAATAGAGTTTATACACATTGATCTCATACTTTTTATGAATCTATAAGTATCTATAATTATTTGATATTATTATAATCATGCCTTGATCATGCCTTGCGCTCATATCCTACCCGCTATTTCTTACCCCTCACTTATGAACCTTGCCCTGCCATACCCTTTCGAGGTCTTAATCTTGCTTCTCTCGACTCTCAAATTTCGTTGGCAGAGGCTTGCATACCCTTTTTGGAAAAAGGTCGCTTACCCCTCTTCTCCCATATTTTCTCCCATACTTATTCTTCAGGCACAGAAGTTGCTTGCTGCTTCATATGAGCCAGTGCCCAAAATGGTTTCACAGAAGGAAAAGGGTGCGAGCGAGCATTTAGCGAGCATTTTATAGAGAGCTCGACTATTAGCTGCTTTTATTTTCCGGGCAAGGGCCAATATTCAGTTTAGATTAAGGTAAAGGGGGTGAGTGTCGGCAGAAAAGAGGGAAAGAAATTGTGTCTATCTGTAGGTCTTTAGGTGTTTCTGTATTTTTCTCTAGGAGTATGGGTGTTTGTGCGTTCGAATTCTGAATCAGTGGGTTAGGACAATAGTGGGTTAGGAGAGAAGGAGGAATGTCCTGCTATGAGTATCCCTAAGATAAAAATTTTCCTGATGATTCCCTTATTCCTCGTTATTTTGGTATTTACTGGATTCCAGAGAACGGCTTATGCATACTATGGCCTGGGTGGATTATATGGCGGGCTTTATGGCCTGGGGCTTTATGGTGGTTTATATGGTGGCCTGTACGGTGGTCTGTACGGCCTAGGGTTGTATGGCGGCCTGTACGGCGGCCTCTACGGTGGATTATATGGTGGGCTCTATGGCCTAGGGCTGTACAGTCCTTTTGGATTACAGAATATGTACTATTCGATCGATACAGGCGGTGGCCTAACCTATCAGGTGCCATTCCTGCAAATCGCACCGCTGCTTGGCATAGCCGGGCTGTACAACTCTCTGTTCCCCAATTTGTTCAATCCCGCTGGCCCAGCAGGTGCTGAGCAAACCGGTACCTGGTCAGGAACCTGGACCTCGGGTCTGGTCAATGGCCCCATAACTCTCAACCTGGTAGTAGATCCGCTCTTTGGGACCTTGAGCGGCTACGTCCAATTGCTGGGCAACCCATACCTTGGAGCCCTCGTTTCTGTTACCGGTACGCAATTGAACAGCCAGATCTTCCTCAATGGATCAGGCATTGGCATCGGCAGCCAAACCATCGGTCTTGATATTGTCGGGACCCTGACCTCAACTACGACCATGACCGGTACCTATACCATGACCAATAGTTCCTCGGTTATCGATACGGGAAGCTTTAACGCTACCTTAGGTGCGCCTGTAGTTTAATTTTAGCCTAGAGGTAGGAAAAAACGAGGAGAAACAGACTCCCAGATATTTTTTGAGGATTGCATTTGGGCTGGCCTAATTAAGTATGGGCCAGCCCAATGCAAGCTGTCGGTGTCAAAAAAGAAATTTTTGGTCAAAAAATAAATTTTTCGACTTTTTCACTCCCCCAACTTAGAGTCTCTCAAAGCCCATCTTTTTCAGGCTGCGGCTTGAGCCGGGCAGCAGGAAGAGGCTTTCTCGGTTTTCCGCTCAGCCTTGCTCTCTGAGGTACCATTCGATTTTTTCTCCTGCTCCATCCCCTTTTTCCTTTCGGATGAAGGATATTCAGACACATACCAGCCATCTCCCTTCAGGACAAAGGAGCATCGGGAAATAAGCCGCTCGGCAACTCCCCCACATTCACTACAGGACTCAATGGGCGGATCCACGATCCGCTGTTCAGCTTCGAAGATATGACCACAATCTTTGCATTGGTATTCGTATACTGGCATTTCACCCTCCTTGAGTAACGTTTCTTCTATCTCGTTTACCTTAAGCGATTTAATCTTACTTGCTGAAGAAAGATCCGATCTCCAGATACCGAATAAACCCGATCACAACGCCAACAATGGTGTTTTCCTGACTGGCTGAGAAGCTTTCGGTCTTGTGAGTAAGAAAATCATAAAGTGCAACCTCTCCTCGTCGCCGCATCCGAACTTGACGAAAGATTTGCTCTGCGTCAAATTCAATTAGGATAATATCACCTTCCCTGAAATCCCTTTCCGTGTTGATGACCGCAAGATCCCCTCGGCCAAGGCCAAATTCTCCTACATATGAGTCAGAGACCCGAACTGCATAACATTTCTGATTATTTTTGATAATATTAAACCCACCGCTGCCTGGACCATCTGAAGGGTGAGCAGCGCTAGAAGAAATTGATGTGGGTGAGAATTCGAGCAGGAGCCTGGCAGTCGCGGGTGGGTGGACGATTTCAAGGGAGCGGGCGCGTCCTCCTGACAGATGAATATAGCCCTTTCTTTCAAGGGCCTTGAGATGATCTCTGGCTGTGGCCGTGGAGGTCCAGCCAAACTGGCGGCACAGCTCTCGATAGGTTGGAGCCGGTTTCCCTTCATCACTCCGTTTTTGAATAATCTCTAAAAGATATTTTTGGATAGGGGTCAAATCTTTCATGTCCTTAAAATACCACTCTTATGAGTGGTAGTCAAGAGAAAAAATAACTCCCCTCATGTTCCCCATATTTAAAATTAGGAGGAGTAGATAAGCCGCAGGGGAAGGGTATTGAGGTAAAAGATAATAGTATCCCCTTTGTCTCCCTGGAGCTGTTTAACCTTAATTCAATTCTCTACCTTTGTCAGAAAGTGTTAGCCATAAGCATTATCCCTTATTTCTCCTGTCTGTTGGATTCAGCTACTATCCAGGCAGNTCNGTTGATCGGCGCCATAGACAATGGTCATAGATCTTTGAATAAGTTGAGAGATCCATTTGTAGGTAACTTTTCTTATTGTTCGGATAAGGCCTTCTTCTCTAAGCTGGGTTTTTAATATCTCAAACAGGTTAAACCCTATAAACAGGATCAGGGTCATAGCCTCCCAGCCATGTTCATCATTGATAAAGGCATGTTTTAGGGCAAACTGCTCATTGCCTTTCTTAAAGGCATTATTCTCTACCCTCCAGCGAAGCTGACCGATTTGCTTCATCTCTAGCCCAGTTAATTCCACCCAGGTGGTGATCAGGTAATAGGTCTCCTCTTCCTTACTGATGAGGTTGATCATCTCTACTTTGGCTACCTTAAGGGGATAATCTATCCCATCTGTTCTCAACTCGCCTATTGCCCATACCTTGTAGCTGAATTTCTTTCCATCTTCTCTGACCTCGCTGTCTTCATAGTATTCTACCTCATCTTTGAAATCATCATGGTGCTGGAATAACTCTTCTGCATCCTGGATTAGGGTAAGGTTTTTTTCCTCGGTCTTAATGAGGATGTGCTTGCCCTGACTCCTTATCCAGTTGATCCTCTTTTTCACATAGTAGAGTCCATCTACAATCAGTATGTCCACATCGGATAGATGTTTCTCCAATATGAAACGGAATAATTTTTGCATAAACGACACTAACCGGTGGCTAAGATTTCAATAGCCGCATTATCGAAAGGATGATCTAAGATGCTTCGCAATGCGCTTAACCAGTGGATTCCAATTTTCCAGTACTTTTTGAGCTTTACTCCTATCATGCCAAAAAACTGATAAGGGTGCGATATTGCTTTCCTAGGGGCTGGGTCAGCTTTCTCGGTTAGGTTTAGAGAATCAGTATTGGTATTAGTGCCTTGGTTAGTATCAGAATCATCATGACTATCAGTATCTTGGTGGTCTTGCTCATACTGGAGCAGAGTGTACTGCTTAAGCTTGAGTTCCAGCAGAGCCACAATGAGGATCACATAGAATTGAATTTGCACTCCACACTCAGAGTTATTGATCAGATGAATACCATACATGGTTCGCTTTAAAAACCTGAAGGTGAGCTCTACTTGCCACCTGTAAGCATAAAGTGTAATTATTTGAAAAGTCGTAAGATCTATACGGTCAGTGAGGAGATAAAACTGTTCTGTCCCTACCCCAAAGCGCACTAAGCGATAGGTGTGGCCAAAGGGGGCATGGCTACACTGAATGATCTGATCGGTTACGTTCTCAAATAGTGCCTGAACTGTTTCCGGCAATTGGACGCTCAGGGATTCCTGGACGGTATAGACGAGATTGGATTTGACCCGAAAAATAAAGTGAGCCTTAGCCTGGAGGATATCATGAAATAGTTGAAAGCACATATACCCTCGATCTGCAATATAGGTTACTATGCCAACGAGCATCTGGCGTAAGGCATCCCGTTCATTTGAGTTGCCAGTGCCTATGATGATGTTTACGGGGATCATCCGATTCAATTCAAAACACAGGTGCATCTTGGCCGCTCGGAACTTCTCCTTGTATTCGGCCCATTTCACGGAGCTTAAAACAGGAAAGACAGAGCTATCGATACAGTAAAGGGGACCCAAGGCAGCCAGTTCAGAAATAGCTGCCAAACTCAAGGTCTTGAGCAGATAGATAAACATCTCCTTGAACAGATCGGGCGAAAATCTCTCAAAGGCATCATTGAAGGTACTGCGGGGCACTTTTGATAGTTTGAGCTCTGGGGACAGAAGATCTTTTTTCAAATAAGTATTGAGTAAAAGAGCAATACTGGGAATATCTGAAACAAAATAAAAAATAAGCAATCGGGAAAATTCCTGATAGGAAAACTTTTCCCGATAATGAGGAGTTAATTCTTGATTCTGTTTCTCAATAAAAGATTGAACCGGTTCCATGAGTTTATCGAAAACACTGGATTGTTTCTGGTAATCGACTTGGGGTGATTTCGCCATTTTTTATGCCTCCTTTCTTATTTTTTCGAGGCATAAAAGAATAAAATTCACCTCATATTGCAAAATCTATTCCGATCTCTATTG
>JGI24721J44947_10004154_pt1 | contig 20203 bp, 12 predicted proteins | sample YelNatPaOPGAMG01_FD_44947 | JGI IMG/M metagenome (IMG submission 44947) | reverse complement strand
CATCGCTGCTCCCAAGCGTGCGGAAGATGGTACTGATGGTAACTTACGTCAGAAAGACATGCGTCTGTTGAGGTTCTCGAGAGCGAGATACTATCGAGAATCGGGAATCATAAATGCAAGGAAGAAAATCGAGACTTGGAATTCAGGAATGAAAGAGCACCTGGAAGCTTCGAGCGAGGTGACGAGCCGAGGAGCGGACTTTGAAGCTTTTCGGAAATTCACGGAAGTTCGCGTTGCTCATTGGGAGGCGCCGTGAGAGGAGTATACCAAGCCCCGGTGGGCTCGTTTCCGAATGAATTTGTATTGTGGGAAGCAGCGGGCGTTCGCGAACTTTTTCAATGAGTTGAGTGCCCTGAAGGAGGATGAAAATCAGAGGCTCGTAGTAGCGTACGGAGCAGGGCACTGGAAGACCCAAAAGGGGTGTACACCAGCTCCAACGACGAGAACGTACAAGGAGTGTGCAAGGCGTTTCGCTACGATGCCTGTAGATCGGTTCCGAACGTCCTATACACACCATGAACTGGGTTGTACACTACAGAGAGTCGAGATGGAAAAGTGCCAACGGAGCTTTGAGGACATAGCAAAGTACGGACCGATGACGGGGGAGCAAATGGAAACAAGGGCGAACGTTCGTGGACTCCTTGCACTTGTTAGTACAGTCAATGGCAACGAAAAACGGATGGAGTATGTGAATCGTGACTTTAATGCCGCTCTCAATATAAGGAAATGTGCGGTGCTGGAGAAAAGACCTCCAGAGTAGACAAGACGGAACTTTATCGNACAACCTCTCAAAGTCGAACTATATGAGAAAAANTTGGAAGAAGTAGTNGGTGACCCGTCGAGAACGACTCGCAGCCGTCTGCACGTCAGTCGGAGACGTCTTGTCCAAGGCGCAGTTGCTGCCACGACTGTACACAGCCGGCAGCTGTGACTGAGATTACGCGAAAGCGCTCATGGCGTCGACTGGATCTGCCCCTATTGAACACGCTCGGGAACCGTGTCCTGATCGGATTCTAGACGATGTCGGAGGTGCGTTTTGCATGGGCGCCATCGGTGGTAGCATCTGGCACTTTGTAAAGGGCATGCGCAACTCCCCAAGGGGCCAGCGACTCCTGGGCAGCATCGACGCCGTAAAGCTTCGCGCACCGACGCTCGGAGGCAGTTTCGCCGTCTGGGGCGGTCTTTTTTCCACTTTTGACTGTGCTATTGGCGGTCTACGCGGAGTCGAAGACCCGTATAACGCCATCGCAAGCGGAGCGATCACCGGGGGTGTGCTCTCTGCGCGGAGCGGCCTCCGAGCGTCGGCACGCTCGGCGCTGATCGGTGGCGTCTTGCTAGCGATCATCGAAGGGCTCGGAATTATGTTGACCAGAATGACTGCGGAGATGGGCCCAACTCCGGAAGAGGTCGAGCGGATGCGGCGAGAGTTCGCGGAACAGCAGCATCGGCAGCGACTGGAAGGCGGTGCCGGTACCCGTACCGCCGACGGCTTTGCGGCTCCCGCTGATGAGCGTCTGGGCATGGGCGCGAATGACGTCGTTTTGACAGAAAATTCTGGCGTTCGGGTCGGAGGCAGTGCGGACCCAAGCAGTCACAGTGGCCAGAACGAGCCTGAACACCGCGGCGGTGGCTTTCTGCGTTCCCTTTTTGGTAGCTAGGGTGACTGCGCTCGACACATGATTGATTGCTTGGAGGTCATACCGATGCCAGGAAACAGTCCGATTGAATAGAGAAGCTGGCGGAGCGCCGCTCGCTTTCGTTGCATGAACGATTGCCTGTTCTGGTCACTGCTGCGATGCAAATCCAGTGAAACTTGTGCTTGGTTGACGGCCTTGCATGCGATGAGGCCCGGCGTGAAACGCATTTTGGCTCGAGCAGCCCGCGTAACGTCGTCAGGGTTTCGAACTAGAGCGCGCTCGTTATCGACCAAGCAGCTGGATGCCAAGCTCGTTACAGAAGCGAGCGATCACCACGCGAAAACACTAAGAAACCCGTTGTGTCGTTCAAGTAGACTCAGTCGTATTTCAGAATACCGCTCGCATCTTGCGGCCTTCAGTACAAGATTGAGCGTCCCTTAGCACGGTGAACCCGCAAGATTTGCCTGCTGCGATGAAGGCCCGCAGTGCCTTTCATCTCCGCAAAACGCAAACGATAGACAGGAGACGCCCCAGCGGAATCAACCTCGAAGCCTGTCAACGCTGATGGACACGACTCATTTGGAGCAGCGACACAGTGCACCTTGCGGGCCGGTGCCATTTGGCCTTTAGGGAAATCCAAAACGACTCGTCCAAAGCGCAAGATGCACCATCCAGCCGGCCAAGGCGTCAGCAGTTTGGACGGTACGTATGCCGGCCGTGGCTGCCCGGCACTCGCAAACCAGGTGCACACACTGGATTCGACGCCCGCGTGACCCTAACGAGGCCCCCAGAGCGGAGCCTACTGCAGCCAAGCCATCCAAGTAGCACTGCAACATTCGCCGATGCGCAAAAATGTGCCGCATTTGAACCCGGCACTCAGGTCGAGCGCTTGTGCAGGGCCTCGGCCGACTCCCCCGAGGGGGCAGGCTCCAGAATCGCCGCTCCAACGCAGCACTCGACCGAATGATACGCTATACGAGACTTGAGCTTTCCGCGTCGCTTTTGCACACGTGTTCTGGGCTGCTTGGAAGCGACCCCAGTTGCTCGACGACATGCCCCGGTGGATGCTGCTCAGCGCTGTGGCATCAGGTCGGATGCATCGCCAGCTCCTGAAACGATGCCACATGAGGGTGACCCATCAGAGCGGGAGCGATCGCTCTCCATCGCTGGACACCAATCCCTGCGTCCATATACGAATCTGAAAATGTTGGTCATACTGAGTCTCCGGGGCGACCAGGGTGCCGCACCTGCAGCACAGCGGCTGCTCGCGCGACGTCATCATGTTCTGCTGCGGANGCCGCGTTCCCGCTGGGCACCGACCGAGGTTCNCGAACGCGTAAAGCTGCCGTCCAGTGCCTATCGCTNACCGATAGCTTTAGACGGAACGCCCAAACCAGTGACGACACCGACGCTGGAGCACTTGCAGCGCGTGCTCGTTCGTTGCACCCTCAGCCTCCGCAGCGATGATCAGGAGACGTTCGGCCAGATCAAGAACGGCTTCACCGCAGCTCTCTCCGACTTGTGGCAAGTTGTGGCCAGTCAGGGGCCACGGACAGGCGTCTACCAACGCCGCAGAGCCTGTCCAAGCAACGTCCGGCGAATCAAGCATCGAACCTGCATCCTGGAGGAGATCATTCACGAGCACAGCGTCCGTGTAGAGCTCCCAGACGAGTTGCAAATCCACCGGCCGAACGAGTTGCGTTGCGGTAACCGGCTGGATCAGTTCCTGTGCAGCAGCTGCGGGGCATGCGACACCAGCAAAGCCGTTCGCAAAAGCGAAAAGGTTCCGCTCTACAATCAGGGTCAGACATTCCGCATCCAACGCATTGTGACGTTGCATCCGCCGCGACAAAGTGCGTTCCAGCGCCAGCATGGTATCGTAACGGAGGGTGCATTCGAGTAACCGCACATAGAGCGCAAAACATCGAAACTGCCAGTAGGCAAAGCAGTGGTTATCGTAGAGCAACGGTGCATGCGGCAACTGCTCCGGTGCTACCAGATACCGGTGGTTCCACATCAACCAAAAATAGCCGTGCCGCGAAGCGCTCGACGCATCCACACGAAACAACGGCTCCAGGGCAGTGATCGCTCGCGCAGCGTCCTGATAACCACAAAAGACGCCCAAGGCGTACAGGTAGGCACTGCGATACGACGGCAGCTCAGCAAGTTGCGTCAGCACAGACCCAAGCTCATCGTTCGATCCATTCGACCTCGTCGACCGCGTCGTCGTCGTTCCAGGATGTGCGCTCTTCGAACTCGGGATCCAACCGAGCGCTTGGTAGAGCGCATTCGCCAGCACTGCGAGTCGGTACTCGAGCCACGGTGAGTACTGCAACTGGGCCTGGCCGTGCAGTTGCTGAGAAAGTCGCGGCAAAGCGTGTTCATAGCGCGCAAGTCGTTCGGCGATACGCTCGACACTGCTTGCGTACGACACGGGGGGCGCGGCTTCGCCAACCTCCCGTAACCATTGCCAGTAATCGAGCAGAAGCGCTACTTCTGACTCCGCTGCTGGTGCGTCTTCCGCATCCGGGGTATCGTCTTTCCCGTGCGCTTGTTCCCGCAATGTGCACAGCAGGTTGGGCATGGAAGCACGCGCGGATTCAACTGCGCGCTTTGTATCCGGCGCAAGTGTATCCCAAGCAGCAGCCGGGATATGTATCGGAAGTAAGAGATAGGCACAGTAGAGTGCCTCCCAGTGAGCAGCAGTATGGACAGCGTGAGCGTTTGGTGTACGTTTTGCGCCCGTGGCGTGTCTGCATGAAACGGAAGCGGCTGCTTCAGGAGCCGACGCGTGTCCAGCGGTACCGCTGTGGCTCGTCATTATGATTACTGCATCCGGGGCGTGTTTGTTGCCACCAGACGCGATCGTCTGAACGCCCACGGCGAACCGATGTGCTGTGAGCAGCCACTCCACGTACCTGTGAAGACGAAAGCGGTTCGCGTTGCCAATAAGTTCCGCTGTTTCTAGTGAAAACTGTGCAGCATGACGCATACAGGTCGCCAGTGCCAGTGTTAACTCGGAATCATCGAGTCGCGGACAGAGTGCGCGTCTGTCCTCGAGGTTTGATACTTCCGAGTTGCATGCGAGCTGCTGCTCGGTACGCTCAATCGTACCTTTGCCGGGATGATCAGCAACGATGCCAACAGTCGCGGTAGCAGCCTCAGAAGACGGAGCATCTATCGCAGAGGCAGAGGTATCTCGTGAAACAGCTTCCGGATCGACAGCCTCGACCGCTGCTACTCCTGCTTCGGATGCATTGCCCGAGCCGGTTGCTTTCCTTTGCGTTGCTGCCGCGGGAGCAGAAGCCGCTGTTCCCATTTCTGTAGCTGGCGTCGGAGCTGCGGCTGTCTCCGATGCTGTTTCCGTTGACGACTTGGCTGCACCGGGCGACTCGTGCCGTGTCGCCCGAAAATACGGGCTAATTCGTAGGGCTGGGTTGTCGGCCTCAGGGGACAACAGCCCCTGTAGGCGCTTCCGGCCAACACATCGTTCTTGCTGCGGAGCATCCTGCTTCAAAGCTGCCGATCCAATGAAGAAAGGAAGCAGCAACTCAATGAGTGTCTGAAGCGCGTCTAGCAGCTCGGTTGGTAGCAGTCGAGCCCGTCGCTCTGGTTCAGCCACTCTCTTGTACTCCAGGTCCAGGTACTCCATCTGCAGCCGGAAATGATACAGAAGCAGATCCCGATAACAGGGCAACAGATAGCGCTGCTCGATACCGCTTGCTGCTTGGATCAATTTCCCAGTCCATTGCCATAGCGTGCGAATACGGGGTCGTGAGCGACTCGCGAGCACGTCGTCAAGTTCGGACTGACCGAGGGTCAGCGCCGGACAGAGCGCCTCCGGTGGAAGCACCATCTGCTCTGGACGCAGCGCTCTAGCCAAGGTCCATGCACTGCAACTCGCTGCCACTGGTGGACCAGATTTCAGTCCGATCGCTGAGCAGTCTAGGCCATAAAGCACATGCAGGCATTGAATGCGCTCCCAGTCGAGACGCGAAAACCAAGAAGGATCCCATTCCGGACTACACAGCGAACATCCAAGAAACCAACGCGCTCCTTGCTCTGCAGAGAGCCGCTCCCACAGCATTCCCGCATAGAGCTGGTAAAGGAGGCTACAAGCCTGCCGCATTCGTTCGGAGGCTCTTCGTTCCATGGACAAGGCCGTCCCACGCTGTAGCCGCAGCGCCAAGCCGTGCAGAAGCTGATGCAGAAACGCACCGGCGGAGCAGCGAACAGCTTCATCCGAGTCTGAGAAAGCGTGCGTTCGGATGAAACGCTCTCGCCCAACAACAAAGAGACCAAACACTGCCGCCCATTCGACCAGGAGCTGATCATGCAGGTTTTGCTCAATGATCGACTCGGACGGGGCTACATCCCAGAGCAAGTCTAGGATTCGCGGCAACGACACGCCGAGCATCTGATAGAGTTTGTGGCGCAGCTGAGCTGGCACCACGAGTGTCGCTTTCCCCAGGGCGTCAAGTTCCCGACGCAAGCTCTGCGCTAGAGCGGCTAGCTTTCGCCAGCGTGAAAGCGACGGCTCCCTACTGCGCTGGGCTTGCGCTTCCAATCGCGGAGACGAGTCCGGAGAGCGTGCAGTCGGAGCTGCAGACGCTGAAGCGGTTGCCGACGTGACTCGCAACGTTACGCGCTGCAGCTCCTGCGCGGCAACGACTGCAGCACCGCCGGCATAGCGCGACAACAGCTGCCGCAATCTGACCTGAACAGTCTCGATTGGAAGATCCAAAAACGACAAGAGACGCATGAGCATCGCTTCTGAGTCCAGCATCTCGGTCTGAAACGTATCCTCAGAGACGCCTAAACTCTTCCAGAGTTGTTCGAAGGCCGCATACTGGAGGCATCGAAGCAGGTCTATCTTGCCTAGGTGCAGCGATGTTTCTTCGGGGAGAGCGGCGTGCTCGAGGAGCTGATCCGGATGCAAGCCCGCCATCCAGCTGCATAGCACCTGGCATGCACTCGATGCCTCCGGTCCGTTCTCCGCTGCAGTCGATGCGGAAACGCTACGGCAGCGCTCGTGTGCTCGACACGCCTCAGCGGATGCCAGCTGGGAAGCGTTCCCCGATGCCTCTGGCAACTCCAGCAGTGCAGTGGATGCTGACGCTCGCCGGCGCAAGCGCCAGGCGCGCAGCAGCCTCTCGACTGGAGCATCGCTCTCCGTTTCAGACATATCCTCGCAGAGCGGCGAGGTATCCTCGAAAACAAGTGCGTGTGTGGCTGTCGTCCCTGTGACAGGTGCAACCGTGTTCCTGCACCTCAGCGAAGCAGACCCCTGAATGGCTGTTTCCGTCCTTGCCGGATATTTCCCCGATGCTCGCCCGAAACGCTCCGTTGCTGCGTCATTTTGCAGCGCGTGTGCAGTGTCATCTGCAGTGTCTTTGGGATGCACTTCATCCGCTACGAACTGGCCTGCNGCGTGCCGCGGAACGGATATCTGCGACACCGATACCCCCGCAGCTGTGCTCTCATTCGCTTTGCTGGGTTCAGTCTGGTATTCTGCTTCCATGCTTGCTGCGATCGCGCATTCATTGTATCCGCTGGATGCTTGCAAAGCCTCTCGCTCAGCACAGGCTGACTGCTGACTGGTTGGCGGCTCCTGTGGCGACACCGATACCCGCTGAAGGCGCCCTGATGTACAACGTTTCCCTGCACTGTCCACGAAATGCGCTTCAGAAACGGTCGTATGATCACGTTGCAGGCGCTGAACATCTTCCCAGAGCGCGAGCGCTCTCTTGAGCGCATCCATCGCAGCGTTCCAATGCTTTTGCCGCAGCAAGTTCAGGGCGTGCAGGTACATGTACCGAATGAGCAACAGCATACGGGTCGTGCTTGAAGGCAACAGGCCCTCCCGCATATAACCATCAAAGCAGGCTCGCGTCCTTGTGAGGACGTCGTCCACCAGTGACCAGTCTCCCGCCCAGAACGCAACCTCCAGGAGCGCTAGGCGACGCCACATCCATACCAGCCACCAGTGAGCGCGTTCCTCTTGTGGTATCGCGCTAGACGCTGGCGTGCCTAGCACGAACGACCCGGTACCGTTCGGATGCCAACTGATCCATAAATGATAAAGGCGACAGAGCTTTCGCGCTAGCGTCGTACGCATTCGCACTGGAATCGTCATCATTCGATCAAGTGCTTCGCCTAGTATTCGGTTCACGAGCGTTGTAAGCGGCAGAAGCGACTCGTGGAACTGAAAAGGCGCTCCCACGGAGCGCACAGCGTCGATGATTGTTNCGTTAGCTACCCGAGCTGTGGGCGTCTCTTGAACAGACTCGATCACTTGTGCTGCCTGTGATGATGAAGCCGGATTCTGCTGCTCGGTAGCATCGTAGTCACGCAAGGCGTCGTGCAGCTGGCAACGCAGCTGTTCTAGAACTGCTGCTGCCTCTGGTGTTGCAGTTGCAGAAGCCGCATCTTGGTCGTTGGATGGCAGCAAACGCGATGCTGGTGCCGCTCCGTTGGCACCTGCGCCTCCGGGAATCTCACCAGCTGATATTCCTGCAATATTCATGGAACGTGGGACAGAAGAACTTCTAAGCGAAGCCTCTGTCTCGTACCGAAGAGACCGACGCGTTCTACGGGCAGGTGACTCGCTTTCCGCAGTGGAAACACCAGCGCGGTTTGGCTCTGAACAAGTTTCCCCCGAACGGGAGCTTCGCGCTGGAGGCACCGTCGCCACCGCCACCACCTGAGGGTCGCTCTCTACGCCGCCTCCTTGACACGTGGAGCATATTCCCCGTTGCTGCTGCTGCTGCTGCTGCATTGCTTCGTTCACCGTGACTGCAGCNGTTGCACTAGCAGCTCGACCGCGTGTCGAGGCCGTCAATGACGTCACAGGGTCACTGGTTGTACCACGAGTCGATTCGCATGCCGTTCGTTTCGAATGCTTGTGTTCCACTGGCTGCCGCTCTGCCGCTTCTGAGCCTTCCCTGGGTGATTCGCTAGCACCAGATGCACGGAGCTTGTTCGGTAACTTGGTCACTATCGCTTTCTTTGACGTGAATCCAGGCGCCGACTGTTGCGCCTCGGCCGGAACGCATGCACCTACACGAAGCATGCCGCTATCCACCCGTTCTGACACGCCTTCCTGCACGAACGAAGAAGATTCCGTCGTTGTCCGCATCACAGTAGCCACTCTTCCCGCCACCTGTTCAAAGGATGCAGCATCATCACCAACACCACTAGACGGAAGCGCTGCAGCTCCTACACTAGAGAGCGGGGAGCGTCGAGCATCCGTTACGTGCCCGTGCGCGCCTTTGGCAGAAAAAGATGCTGCGGTTTCGCGTTCATCCCGTATGAACACATTGGCGGTGAGCAGCGGCTCTGCTGTATCCATTGCAAGACGCTTGTGTACCAATTGATCCACTTGATCGACTACATCGAAAACCAGTGCTCCGTCGTCATCCATTGGTATGATAGACAACACCGACGACTGCGACGATTCAGTTGCCTTCTCGCCCTGTGATTGTCGACGCCTCGTTCCTGCTGCCTCGCTTTCCAGCGTTTCATGCCGGCGTTTTCGCGGCCACGCCGCACTGCTCGCATGCGCTAGACAAGTAACTAGTCGTCGGTGCAGCTGTCTAAAAAGAATATTCCAGGCTGGCAGCGCCTTCTCGCTCTGACGCAGCAGTGCACGCGTCTGGCGCAGGGCGAAACAACACGCGCCTCGATATCCTGCAGCTTCAGCAGTAGCTGCGGCCTTCAGCCACAACAGCACGGTTTTCGGTTGGTAGTGCGTTGCCTTCGCGTACGCTTCGAAGGCTGCTGCGGGTTCACCGATCCGTTCGTATACTTGTCCCAGGCTCCAGGCGCTCAGGTAACCTAGCCGCTTGATCCACGGGGCATCTCCCCGCTGCGGTCGGGAACTTGCCGACTCCAACTTTTGTTGCTCAGCGAGCAGTTGCAAGACTCGTTCAAAACCGCTCGCTGCCTCGCTGAAACGTCCGTCTGCGAAAGCCTCGGCAGCTTGCGAGTATAGCCCTCGTAGTTCCGGCTCTAGCGGGAGTTTGGACGCAGGTTGATCACGTGTTACTTTGCTGGTTGCTTTCTCAGTTGATTCAATAGCAGATGCTGGCGCAAACCCCAGCATCTTCACACCCTGAGCCTTGTCAAGTCCAGTGAAGAGTGCGCGGGAACAACACGGCGTCGGTTTTAACGGTGCGCACGAGCTATCAACGTTTCGCTTTTTTTCGTTCTTCCGTGGACTCGGTTCAGATGAAAACGGAACCCTGAAGAGCGCGCTCGATTCGTTCATGCCGTCTTTCTTCCCCGGGATTTTGGTACCTGTAAAGACTCGATATTCAATAAGCAGCATTGGAAGGTTTGCGGACTCATAGATTGGACTTGGATTCTCGGGCGTGTTTTCAGTTTGGCTGTTTCGACTTGCTGCCGCTGGGACATGAACGGTTCGCATCATCACGATGATTTGCGACGACCTCGAGCAACAGTTCGCAAAATACCCGAGCTTGTTATCGATTCCATACATGGAAACGCCACTGTTCTCGCTTCGCTCTCCATAATATCCTCGAACCTGGTACGCCTCACCTGCTGGATCTTCAAGCACCAAACATAAGCGTGGGCATCGGGGAAGCTATCCAAACCGCTGGCTGGACGGAGAATCGTAGGCGGCTTCGCCACTTTTGTAAGGGCTTTCACAAGCTGGTGCCTAAAGTTTACTGACCCTGTCATGCCACATACTCGATTCTGTTCGAAACACGAATCCTCGTCCGGATATGCCAGCCGACACAATGGAACTCGACAGCAGCCGGATGAGGGTCACGACGCTTGCTGCCTGAGGCTCCCGACTCTAGTGTGTTCACGGCCAGGGGTCTTGGACTCGGACTCCAGGCATCGAGGCGGTCGCTTCCAATGGACTTGTTGTGGTCGCCTTGCACGACGCGCAGGGAGTGCGGACGGATCGACGTTTCTCTACTTGTTCTGTGGGCTGGATTTTCCGTTCGGTCGTTGCTTCACCATGGGCAATATCGCGTTCGACTTGCTGCGTACCGAGTGGTGCAACGTGCGCTTGCACCAGCATCGAACAGCGTACGCACCGAGGAGATCGCCCAGAAGAAGCCCGTGGTGGTTCGGCATGGCACCGGGCACGGAAACGGAGAAGAGCACCTGTGGAAGCCGCCTGTCGCGGTTAGGGGCATGGAGCGAGCGGCGAAGCAAGCCCTCACGGTCCATAGAGCGTACGTTATTGGCAAAGGTCTAGAGGTCATACGTGCACACCAGACCGCAAACAAGAGTGACCGCTTGAAAGAGCGCACCGGGTCTGTATGCAGAGAAGATGGGCATGGCGAACGAAGCGTGGATCGCGACTTGTACCTGTGCCTGATATGGGTCGATGAGAGCTGGAAACTGCGGGACCGGCACTTCAAACGCTGCCAACGATGTCCATCGCCTGCTGGCAACGGAGCTGGAGTGGCAGGAGTGTCCGGTGTACGCAGGTCCGCAGGAAAGCGACGGGGTACGGAAGCGGCTCAAGAAAAGGTCCAAAACCGCAGGTTTCGTTGACAGTACCAAGATACCAAAAATATAGGGAGTGCGTCCGAATGGTCAATCCTTGGTATTTCAGACGGACATGTTAGCAGAGACTTTGAGCGCGGTTGAAAGACGCGGGCACTGCAATGGATCGCTTTCAAGACGAGCTGATGTGCTGCTGGGAAGCTGACAACGCTGGGTCTCGGCGAACAGCAAGCATCCAGGACTGTTCGTCTGGTAGGTAGACTCAGTGGTGACGAAAATTGGAGCACCATGCTGTCGCATATATTGCCCAAGAAGATCGCTTTCTTTGTCTAGATACATCGCTGAGGCCTCGCGTACGATCTGCAGCTCCATACTTTTCCAGTGCCAGTCTCGAAGCGAAGACGCCGCCGCTTGGCTCTTAGCCCCTGATCTTCTTTCATCGGATCTACTCAGTGTTTCAGCAAAATGCCCACACTGAGTATTCAACGATGATCTCGATAGGTCGCTCAAAAAAAGGCCGATGGACTTTATGGGAGCATGATAACTTTCCGGATGGTGATCGAGGCCTTGGAGTTGCGACGCGTAAAGTGCTATGACGCCTCGTTGCCGTTGGAATCACACCAAAGCAAGCGTCTCGGTTGACGACGGCCTTGCCCTCGGACGTTCGGTCAGCATTCCGTACACGATTTCGTGCATCTGTTTCAGTTTCATGCTTTCCTTGTATAGAGGTCCCATGGTACGTCGATGCTCGTGGTGTGTGTCTGTCGTCCTGAACGTATGCATGGGAATCGTACAACATCGAATTCTGCACTCATCGCATGCTTTCGTCGAAGCAGCAAGAGTGCGACCTCTGCGCGCTCCAGCAAGTCCAGCATCGTAGGCTACAATGACACGACAAGACTCGGAGGTCATTTCCTTTCCCCATGCAATGAAAAACTCGGCAGAGGCATGCTTCTCGTGTTCTGAAAACTGCAGCTCGTAGCTACTTGAGCACTGTCTCGTGTAGGCCAGCCATGTGTATCGTCCGCAAGAGCCACTCGGATGTTCATATCCTCACTGGAAGAACCGTANAAAGCATCTTCCTCTGCCGGACCTGGTACTCAGGACGTCAAGATAGGTCCTGACGCCGCTATTCCGCTTGTTGGNATGNCTGCTGCCTACGATCCTGCCCAGCTCTCGATGATTACGATCCCTGGGAAAATCAGATCATATTGCTTGTTCTGCATCGAGCATCAGTGGCGAGGTCATACGAGGGTTTCATCGAAGCATTTCAGAAGCGACTGGACAGCTGGNAGCCCTGCGTTCACAGCTCCTTCAAAGCGTTGCTTGACGACGTGCGTCCAAGCAAAGGCGGGGTAAGCAAGCTATGCTGGGCGACGATGCGACGCGAGCTTTCGTTGCGTCCTGCATCCCACATGTTGCGAGATTCTGCGCGTTACTATGTTTCTCATACAGAAACCTGTACAACAGTTTCAGGTTGATATGAACGCTTCGACGGTTCCTGCTTCCTGTCCCTCGCCGTCCTCTTTTCGGGAAGTTTAGTCGCTTGGTTGTTCTGCGGTATCCTCTGCTGTTCAAATTCTCAGCGGAACGGAATAGCTATGGTCGCTGTCCTCTGTATNCGTTGTTTACCGCGNACTCAGACTTACCGGATGGATGATGGAACCAAAAATTGCCTTCTCTATGTACAAAACTCCTCTCCCGCAAGTGCCTCTTCGNCACCCTCTCGTTCATGAACCGAGAGGCGAAAGAGCAGTTTAGGGCTGGTCTAGGTGCTGAGCGCCGCGTCGAAAATCTTGGGTTTCACAGATGCGAAGGACTCGTCTACTGATCCGTGAGCTTAGAAGCGGCGTTTTACAACGTCGTAGGAGACGCCTTGGACAGGATTGAAGCCAAGAGAATAGGCTGCCGCGAAGAGCTGCTCGACACCAGTGCCAGCTGCGCATACCTTGACCGCCTTTGGGTGCTGAAAAGCGACATTTTCTCAGGGCGGAACCGAAGAATGTAGGAAATGAAAACCCCGAAATGCTTCGAAGAAGCGTGAGGTGCTCATCGATCCCAAGCGTTTGACGACTCGTGGGTGACTAGACAAANGCATCGTTGATGGGCCTGATATCCTTGGAATGCTCAATTGTCTCTTCTTTACGATCAGATGATTTTTCTTCTCTTTTAGGGTCCATAAACAAGCCTACCATTTCTCCCGAATGAATTTTCATGGAGTGAGACGAACACTCGGTTCTCCTGGAATAAGCGTTCCCATTTCAATACGAAAAATCAATGGAGTGATTAGGATCGTAAGGCGGTCTGTCGTAAAAGCGCGCTTTTTCTATCTGTGCCCATCCGAGTATCTTCATCGCTGGTTGTATCAAATGTGAAGAAACGTCACAGCCTGTGGATTCGCCGGTAGTATATCATGGACAACGTATGGGGTGCAATGGATTGCTGAGGATAACGTCGTTTCCATACCATATGATATGTACTGTTATGGGTGCAAGGCGTCCAGCATAAGGTCGATGAGAAGGTGCGTTCGTGCACCTGCTGTCGGTAGAATGACTCACTTTTAGCTGTAAAGCCTTTTGTCGCCAGCTATCAGTCAATACATCAAGTGTATCCACGACGTTCTTCTAATCTACAGAATCAACTTCTTTTCTTGGACATTTGCGTGAAAAACAATTCACNTCAACAATAACGTGTTGATACAGGAGGTCAAGCGCTCGCTGCNCTGACGATCATGCCAGGTACTTGCCCAGCAACGCTGCTNAGAGTCGTAGCGTTGCACGTTCTGCAGCGACGGGACGCGGGTATTGATTCCATGGACGACGTGATAGTCTGTTAACGCACTTGGGCATTTCGTGTGTGTCCTTACACCAGAACCACCCTGTTCGTGCTTGCTATACCTTCACAGCGGTGTGAGCGGTTGGCGGACCTTTGGCAGTTTCGTTCATAACTCGGAGGCGCTGTGCGTACGGCGTGCTCACCGGTCTGTTTACTCTGGGTGGCGACGAACCTCTATGGGAAAACGACATGCGTACGTTTCCCTGTCCGCATTGAGCCAAGGCTTAGCAAATCGACGCCCGTTTCACCCTACCGTCTTCGGAACTCTGGGATCGAAACAAAAGCGGCTTCAAAAGTGTTGCTTCTGTAACTGCGGNGGGCGTTTCCGAGTNACCATGCGTACAGTGCNCGGAGAAGGACCAGCCCAGCGGCGTCCTATGGTGGTTGTTATTGCAGGTCCCACTGCAGTAGGAAAATCGCAGTTGGCCCACGAACTCGCAGCTCGACTGAATGGTGAGATCATCTCTGCCGACTCGGTACAGGTTTATCGAGGGCTCGACATTGGCGCAAACAAGCCAAGCGCGTTAGAAAGATCGCTCATTCCCTATCATTTGGTGGACATACTGGAGCCGTCGANAGACGCCTTCTCTGCTGGCAGTTTCTACGAGCTCGCTCGAGCGGCGACGACCGCTATCCTGGGTCGCCAACGTGTTCCCATCGTTGTTGGTGGCACCATGATGTACCTCCGATGGTATGTCTTGGGTAAACCCGCAACAACAGCACCGACACCGGAGATCACGCGCGCTGTTCTCGCTGAACTCGCCCTCGACGAATGGGACTGGGACCGCTGCCTAGCGCGGCTGGCAGCGCACGACCCCGAACGAGCAGCAATGCTACATCGTAACGACTGGTATCGACTGCGACGGGCACTCGAAGTCGTAAAAAGCACCGGTGGAATAGGTATTGGTGGCCTACCGCTCAGAGGCGGAGCGCCTTGTTCCCGTCGCGCAACTGCTGCGCCACTATCCGCAACGCACATGGCTGCAGGGCCGTCATCGTCGTCGGCATGGACCGACACCGCACCCGCTGCAANAATAACAACGAAAGCCCCTGACCTGGATGTGGACTTTCGTTGTTATTTCNTGAGCCTTCCCCGAGTGGAGCTGAACCGACGCATAGATGCTCGCTGTGAGGATATGGTGTGGCGAGGCCTGCTCCTGGAGACCGCAGGTCTGCTCCGGGGCCCATGGGCGGCTATTGAAACAGGTACGGGGCCGGAAGCGGGCCTCGATGCGGAAACATCCAAAGCGTTGAGTGCCTTTCGTGCCATTGGGTATCGCCAAGCTATTGAGTACTTGCAGCACGGTGAACGNACCCCGGCTGGTTTGCGTGCCTTTCTTGCCAAGTTCATGCAAGCATCACGGCAATACGCACGAAGACAGATCCAGTGGTTTCGCTCAGAGACGCTTTTCCGCTGGAGAGCGGCAGACCAGCCGGATCTCGTGGATCGCATTGAGAATGAGCTGCAGCGTGTCTCGCCGGTCGACGCACATGAAGATGCGGAGGACGCGCGACTTCGAATGGAGAGCCATCGAGAGGCGAAGCAAATGAAACGATACCAAAGTTGTTTGCAAATATTCCATGATGATAGCAGGGCATGGCAAGTGCTACGAGCGCTTGATCCTTCGAGACCCAGTGATCCTGGTGTGCATGCTCCACCATCGCTGCCGACGTCTTGAGCAATGCCTTGAGGCCTGTCGCAAGCGTGCGGAAGTTGCAATGTATGACGCAGGGCATCAAAGTCAGCAGCTGTGGTTGCTTTCGCGATTCTCCACGGTGTGCGTGTGTGCGCGGCGTCTGAAGCGAATACTCGCTGCAGCGTATTTCATGCCTTCTGGTCTGGAGAATCTGCTCCGCTGACGCAGAGTATGGAGGTCAGCATGTGGGGTTTCTGTTGAAGAATCCGTACCGATTGTGAAGTGCGTGCTTCACTTGCGTCTGGAAGCGTGTGGCTTTGTCTGTATCCTAGTCGCCTCATGCTGCAGACGACTCGGATCCGCCAGATGCCAGAAATTCATAGACGCACTACTTCGTTCAGGTCCGGACTACATTTTGCAGTCATTGCGTGTGAGAAATCCAGTGCAACCTGCTGTACATGCGTAGTCGCGGTCCGCGAGTCTAATCAGGCAGTGTCTTGCTTCCGGATAAAGCACCTTGCCTGCAAGTGGGTACTCGTTGGTACACCAAACAACGTATTCATGGCAATATTGGGGCCTATAGATCACTGTGAAACCGTCGCACAGCTGTGAGCGAGTCCATCTTTTTTGGACCGTTTCCGTCTCTCAAAATGCGTGTTTTTATAGAACCTTGCTCCGAAAGGTTTTCGACGTTACAGTGACTATCGGAATGCTGACATACCGACCGAGACTGCCCGGCACCATACAGTGGACCCGGCGCCGCACCTAAAGGCTGTACCACGAGCGCTTCTTTTCGCTCGCCTTTTTTGCCCTCCAGTACGAGCCTATTCTNAAGCTCCGTGTCCCGCAAGGCTGCACCATGCAATGTCCATGTTGTTGCGTTGATGCAGTGCCTGGTGCTGCGGAGAGCGCCTGCGATCCAGTTGCCCGCATCGCATCCCTCGTAAGCAGTATCAGATGAAAAATGAACCACTGATGTGGTAGCTCTGTTGCTACCTTTGGGCTTTCTCTGGATTTTCTCCTAGATGTGAAGCCTCGGCATCCAAACTGCGGCGTTATGGGTGTTCGGATCCATACATAGATTTGGGAATTTATGAAGTGTTTTCGGAGGGGCTTTTTCGACACATTGCCAGTGTAATTCGATACATCGCTGCCATCAGCATGATTGACGACGTAGTGGTGAAAGGGATCGTAGCATATCGATATCATTGTCCAGTTCGTATGTACAGGCACCCACGTATGTCCTCAAATTACGTGGAGCGTGTTCATGTCAGGTACTCTTCACGTTTTCGATTTTTCTGATTCAAGGCAACTCGTAGGCGCGGAAACTCGGGCTACAGGACTGACACGGAACACAAGTCGATGTCGTTCCTTGTCGACTTCTTTACGAACGCATACGGAAGCCGAAACGAATCTTTCGTGCCAAAAAATCGATTTCATTCGAAAGAAAATTCCCCATTTCGTAGAGAGCATCCACGAAACGGCACTCGCGGCCATGATGGTACATCATAACGGGTACGCTCCCAGATGCTCTCATTTCATCCATTTGCACGAAAATGGGGCTTTGACTCGGGACTCACTCAACGCAGCGATCGCTTCTGTTGTAGCGTGNGTTACCGCTTTTCGCGAAATGCCGGAAGGCGGATCGATATTTCTCGACTTGTACTGCGACCTCGACCTATCTCTCGGTACTTTTCTTCCATCATGGACAAGGTCTGGTTCCAAAAGCCGTCAATCGAATGGCACGTCGTGCATTTGCAGGCACAACAGGCAGACTACTTTTCGGGGGAATTGCTCGCAAGAGACTTGCGATCATGGCGTACAGCACCGGGCGCTTGAGCGGAAGCGGCCTCCAAGCCAAGCCCTCTGTACGCATCAAGGGTATGGACAGAGCGATGAAACAAGCGTTCACGCTCCACAGAGCGCCTCTGGAAGGCGAACGAGGCGTGCCTGACATGTGGGACTCCTGACAGTAGCCNAATTTCCCTGCTGTGAAGCGCGCAAGGAGGCTGCATGCAAGGATGATGAACATGGCAAGCGAAGCGCGGATCACAACTACCGCCTGTGCATAGAATACGCGATCAGTAGTCAAAAGCGGCAATATTAGGAATTGAACGCTGCCATCAACATGCTTTTTCTGCTGACAACCGAGCTGGAGGGACAGTAGAAATCAGCATGTTGAAAGCCGGAGAGCAGAGAGATCTGTAGGAGCCTGTCGTTGGAGAAACCTGCGAAAGGCTGGTATTGGTCACACTGGGAAGAAATNCACAATTCTGTTTCTACACCCCTCGAGTTGCNTGCATGGAATCGTTTTATTTTTTCTCGCACGGAAGTATCGCCTTATCCTTGCATCGATCGAGANNCTCCGTGGATGTGCAACCGCCGTCATTGACGTCGTCGCATTCGCTACGATCCGGNAACGGCTTGTTCGCAACTGCTTTGACGAGTTCGTACGGGTTAGTGCTTCTATACACTGGACAGGCAACCACTTGTGATAATGGAAGCATCATCGATCCAGGTGGACCTCGGGCACCTAAAAGTTATCGATAATCGAGTGGTAGAGGAGCAGTCCGACATCGATGCGCGAGCATCTACGGCGGTGCAGCGGCTCGTAGACGAGCTCTTCCAGCTGCCACCAGACACAGCTGCCACAGAGCAGGTGGGTTTTGGTCGAGTGGTGCGTCTTCCAGCGCCAATTGAGCGCCTTCCACGCGAGAAACCGCTTCCGAAACGCGAACAGTTGCAGACCAGGTGGGAGCGTTTCGCCCAGGCCAAGGGCATTCAACGTCACAAGCGGGAGCGCTTCGTCTGGGACGAGACGTCTCAGTCTTGGCGCCCGCGCCACGGAGGTGGTAAAGCGCGTCCATCAATCCATTCTAAAGCTACTGAATGGATCATTGAGGATAAAGAAGAGGGACCACCCGGGCGGAACCCGTTCCGCCGTCGGAAAGGATCACCAGAGAGCCGGAAAGCTGCTGCCGGGCCAACTGCCTCCGTCAAGAGCACCAAAGCGACCGCGAAGCGAGACCGTGTGAGGGAGGCACAGCAAAAGCTCTCGGAACGTATGAAGAGCGCCAAAGACGCCCTTGACCATCAACTTAGCATCGCCCAACGGAGCACTGCAAGTATGGGAGCGTACGACCGACGAATCGATGGTGAACGGGATCACCGGCAACGTGGCAAGTCACGGGCCGGGGAGCTGAACACTCCGTCCCAGTATGCTTCGGAGAGAAAGCGGGCCTTGCAGGTTGCAGATGCCGTACTCCAGGGAATTTCATAGCGAAGAACGTGCGTGTACATCGGAGCCTGCATTCATGGAGCCGCATTCGTGGAAGGCCACCAGCAATGCGACGCCTGCGTAATATGGTGATGCAGTGTCCAGACGGACGGGGAATCTTAAAAGCAGGAAACTCGTTGGCGACTTGTGGTTAGAGGACGCGTGCAGCTGGTAGATATACGGCGCGCTCTGCGTGACAAAGACGATGTCCTCGTTCTATTCGAGATACGCTTGACAATCCTCGGATACTGAGATGATATGAGACTTGTGATGATGCGCGTTGTCGCGAGCGCGTGGAGAAGTCCCGACCAGCAAACGCCATCGTACGCCATTACTTTCCTATTTACGCATCCGCTCAAGACACGGCTATGCGGACATCCAAGAGTCAGCTGGATGAGAACTGCAGCGAGCTCCCAGGCGTGCTTTGAGGTTGAAACTCTCTCGTATACGGCGAGCTGCGCACGCAGTTTAAGAACACTGCAGTTGGCGCGAATGATGCGCAAATTATCCATGGATGCAGGTACGGAGCAAAAGCTGACCTAATGGAGATACACTCCTGTAGACTGGTAGTAGTTCGCTCATGGACATGGCTCTTTCCATGTTCTGGATGAACAGCTACGAGTCCGCGATGGGGCGCAGTACCCCATGTTCCGATATCTTGAAATACAGTGACATAAGAGACATATCGATCCCGCACGCACGCACGCACGCAACTCGATCTGACACGCACGCAGTGGCCTCGACTAGGAACCAGAAGGCTCAAGCGATCGATTCATCATTTCACTTCCAAACGGATCCTGATTATGATTCATGGAATTGGCGAGTTTGACTTTACATCGAGTGTCGGTTGCTTCCGTGGTTGGTGGTAACCATCGTGCAACCCGAGGGTCCCAGGTAGCTTGATTGACCCTGCATCATTAGAAAGGCGACGAGAAGTATGCCTTATGGGCGAGCGCCGCTTACCTACTGAGCCGAGTCGGCTACACTCTTCTCGACTCGCGATAAATTTTCCAACGATCGGTTGTTTGGTCGCAAGGATTGGTATCAGTGATCAGGCACGTCGCGAGTGCGAATATCTCGTTGATGAAGGAATTGAAACGTGCGCGCTGTGTTGGGCACCAGCACGACACGCCTCAGATGAAAACGGAACCCTGAAGAGCGCGCTCGATTCGTTCATGCCGTCTTTCTTCCCCGGGATTTTGGTACCTGTAAAGACTTGATATTCTATGAGCAGCATAGGAAGGTTTGCGGACTCATAGATTGGACTTGGATTCTCGGGCGTGTTTTCAGTTTGGCTGTTTCGACTTGCTGCCGCTGGGACATGAACGGTT